>ERZ773114.897-NODE-897-length-34045-cov-4.728273_pt1 | contig 34045 bp, 27 predicted proteins | sample MGYA00580564_ERZ773114 | MGnify/ENA primary metagenome ERZ773114 (study PRJEB29015, sample SAMEA2737836) | human gut metagenome | biome: human gut; feature: human-associated habitat; material: faeces | place: China | collected 2012 ... | reverse complement strand
CAAGTCGGCCGCCGTACAGCCGAACTACGGCCAGCAGGCACCGTGCCCCATCAAGGAAGCCGACGGCAGCAACTTCGTTCTGAACCGCATGCCGAAGATCCTCGGCGTCACGGGTCCCGACAGCGTGGACGAAGTGATCGCCATGGTCGAACAGCACCTTCCGCGCCCGCACGATCCCTGGGACGAGCTCGTTCCGGCCTGCGGCGTGCGTCTGACGCCCAAGCACTACGCCTACCTCAAGATCAGCGAAGGCTGCAACCATCACTGCACCTTCTGCATCATCCCGAATCTGCGCGGACGCCTCGTCTCGCGTCCGATCGGCGACATCGTGCGCGAAGCCGCGAACCTGAAGGAAGCGGGCGTGAAGGAACTGATCGTCATCAGTCAGGACACGGCCGCCTACGGCGTCGACACGCGCTACAAACTCGACTTCGCCGACGGCCGCCCCGTGCGCACGAAGCTCTACGACCTTGCGAAGGAATTGGGCCGCCTCGGCCTCTGGACGCGTCTGCAGTACGTGTACCCGTATCCCTCGGTGGACGAGATTCTGCCCCTCATGGCCGAAGGCCTCATCCTTCCGTACCTCGACGTGCCCTTCCAGCACGCGCACCCGCGCATCCTCAAGGCGATGAAGCGTCCCGCTTCGTCGGAGGAAAACCTCGAGCGCATCCGCGCCTGGCGCGCCGTGTGTCCGGACATCACGATCCGCTCGACCTTCATCGCGGGCTTCCCCGGCGAAACCGAGGAAGAGTTCGAGTATCTGCTCGACTTCCTGCGCGAGGCCGAACTCGACCGCGTCGGGTGCTTTGCGTATTCGCCCGTCGACGGCGCCGCCGCGAACGACCTTCCCGGAGCCTTGCCCGACGAAGTCCGCGAGGACCGTCGCCGCCGCTTCATGGAAGTGCAGGCGGAAATCTCTTCGAAGAAGCTCGCCCGCAAGGTGGGAAGCGTTCAGGAAGTCATCATCGACGAAACCGAGGACGAAGACGGCGTGGCGGTCGGCCGCACGAAGGCGGACGCTCCCGAAATCGACGGCGTCTGCTACGTGACGACGAAGCGTCACCTGGAGCCCGGCGACATCGTGCAGGTGCGCATCACCGACCATCAGGAGCACGATCTCATCGGCCTCGAAGTCGAAAACGACTGATCTTCGAAAATTTTTGCCGAAGACCCTTGACAAATTCGGGGATCTTCGGCATAATTTCAATTCTCCGGTTCCGACAGGAACGCGGTGACGGTGCGAATAGCTCAGTTGGTAGAGTCCCGGATTGTGATTCCGGTTGTCGTGGGTTCGAGTCCCATTTCGCACCCCAGAATTTCGAGACCTCCCAAACTCCCGGTTAACTGATTCCTAACAATGTAGGACTTTAGGCGGGAGTTTCAAACCAAGCAGCGCGAGCATATCGCGCTGCTTTTTTGCAGCCGTCCGCACGACCCAGGCATTGGCATCCCTGCGTCGTTCAGCCAAGAGGTTGCGCAACAAGGAAAAGAGGTGGTCCATCGAGTTGTGTGGAATCTTGATGCCCAGCTTTTCGCTATTAGCGTGTACTCTGTGGAGCATCATCAAGCGGAGCGATGCCGCTAATGTGCAGACAAAGAGCTTGCCAAGATAACTCGTCCCCGTACAGTGAAGTCGACTACCGTCGACCCAGTTTTTGTACTGGTTGAAATCTACTTCAATGGCATTTCGTTTGTTATAAATGCCGAATGCTTTAAAGGGATTCGTTTCTACATTGGATCGTATTACAAAACATCCTGCATAACGAATTGCTTTACGAATTTCGTTATCGTTTCGAATCCATTTTCTCTCTCCGTCGATTACTTTCTCGATAACGAATCTTCCATGTGTACGCCAAAGATCGGGCGGCACTTTAAGACCTGATTGCTTATAACGAAGAATTTCCGTCGCCTTTGCAGCAAGAATCTTCATCTCACATTCTTCCGCACCAGGAAAGCGGTACAGGTGTACATGGGTCTTGTGGTACAGTTGCCCCGACTCTGTTTGCTGTTGCCATGGCTCTTCGTACGTGCAGGCATAGACGCCGAGGTCGCTGTCATAAAAGGCGATGTCTTGCAGAGACGCTCTGGCTTTATCGTATTCGTTTTTAATACTATCCTCTGTAACTTTCACGCCTTGGATGTACTTCATCTCCAAATTGATCATTTTTTGAATGTTCCAAAGCGAACTGTAGCCTCGGTCAGTAACGAGTGTGACATTCTCCAAATTCAATTTAGCATCGCGCATGCGATAGATAATTTCCGAAAAAGCCGTGGCATCGTTAATTGAACCTTCGTAGGTATAAGCGAAAACAATTTCCCCGTCGGCTTGATCGCACACAAAGGTGTAATTGATTTGTTTCAGTTCGGGATCGCGCTTGGCGTAACCGTATGCGGCATCAGCAATCGATCGCGAATGCGTGGAGATGGAAGTGTTGTCGAGTGCGTAGCTGAGTACCTGCCCCTTCGCGTTCTTGAGTTTTGCCTCATGACGCCGACTGAAGAAGGTGTCAAAGTCCCGGGGCGTAACGGAACTAAGAAGCTCACTGATGCGTTGGTCGCTCATCGGAGCGGAACTTTTCAGGTAAACGGATTGCCACCACGGTTCAAATGAAGCCATGGCGTTCCCCGCATCGAGCTTGTAAATCGCGAGATCCAGGAGACCGCGTGCATTTTTCTCCCCGAACACGGAAACCAAATCTCGATAAAGACCGCTTTCCTCTGCAATTGCGATTGCGGCCCAAGTCATTCCACATTGGAGAGTCGCAAGTCTGGTCAGGTCTTCCGCATCACGCTTTGGGCCGGGAGAGTCCGGAAAATCTCGACGGTACGTCATCTCGTCGACGAGTTGCTTATTTGCCCCGTAGTAGAGGGTGTAGCCCGCGTACTGAGGAAAGCTCGCTAGGAACCCAGGGCTCGGCGTAACGTGCCCGTCCTCGTGCAGACGGCCAACATGTCTGCGGTTGATGCTCCGCGAACGTTTGCGCACGGGATCCCATTCCGTCTGATAGGCCTTGATGTAGGTGTACCCCTTCGCGTTCGTATCGGCCGTGAAGTACCAGTTTTCCGAGCTCATTATAGATTCCTATCTATACAGTAGGAATCATTTTACCAAGAAAAATGAAACCCGTCCTCCAAATCCCTTGGAAAGACGGGGTTCAAAACGGTTATTTGCAGGAAGATTGACCCCGGTCAGCTCATTTATGAATCAGCTAACCGGGAGTTTGGGTTGGAAACTTGCTGAAGAAACATCCGAGACGCAACAGCGTGCATCTGTCCGTCTCGGTTTGTTCGAGATCGTTTTGCGGTATGTCAACTCTGAAAGAAGCCTTTCAGATTTTTGAGATAGAGGATCAACACGTAGACAATTACCAGGGCCGCAATCACAAGTTCAATCGTGGCAAGGATGTGTAGTTGTGCCGCGTATCCTTCGCCGCCTGGAATCCCCGCAACCAGAGCGGAAGATTTGTAGAGCGCGGTGGCTCCGATCGCCATCGGAAAGGTGAAGGCCGCATACCCTGGGGAGAACTGCAGACGCAGAAGGTTCCAGAAAGCGAAGTAAATGGCGATCGTCATGAGAACGGCAATCCCCAGAAGAATCGCGCAAAGTAGCAAATTTGGCTCCGGCACCACTGTGAGATAGCCCGCAAGAGAGAGGCTGGCCGGTGCCGCCATGATGGCGATCGTAGGCTTGGCTGCATTGGGCACTTCCGTCAAGAAGATGAGACGGTAGAGCATGAGCGGCAACAGGATGGCGTAGGAGATCATACCGATCGCCAACAGCACGAGCGCGAAGGGAAGGAGCTCCGGTACGCCCGGGAAGGTCACGTCCGCCACGATGATGCCGACGGGCGGGATGAACCAGCTCGGCACCATCTGCGCCATGTTCGGATCGCGAAGGCGATGAAAAGCAAAGACGGCGAGGGCGCACAAATGTCCGGCCACGGCAAAGCACCAGAGACCCACGGAAAAGTCGGGCAGAGCCATGCCGAGCGCCTTCGAAATCACCATGAGCGCCATCGCGAAGGTCGGCACGATACTTCCCACTACCGGGTGCTTCAAATCCGCCCAAAGCGTATCGAAGTGACAGATGAAGCGCACAACGAGAAGCCCGAGGAGGCACGAGGCTATGACGGCACCGACAATCTGTCCGTAGCCGTGAAGCGGAAGAGCGTTTTCCAGGCACCAACCGAGACTGGCCACGCCGAGGGCGAGCCCCGCCATGGGGGTCGGAAGAGAACGGAAACGTCGGTGAAAAAGGCGCATGACCAACCTCTGACGGTTCAAAAAGAAAAGATTGCCATTGTAGTGAGGAGTCTTCAGGAAAAACTGAGTCAAGCCGTGTATTTATCAATTCGTCTTTGTTCGGTAAAATCGAACGAATTTCTTCCTTTGTTCATAAGCTCGCGATGGAAAGACCCGTTTCTCTCAAACAACTGCTCGTCTTCACGGAAGTGGCGCGCGATGCCTCTCTCTCCGAGGCGGCCGAGCGTCTGCTGATGAGTAAGAGCTCCGTCTCGCAAAGCCTGACGGAGTTGGAAGCACGAATGGGAGCCTCGCTCTTTGAGCGCTTAGGAGGGCGACTCCGCCTAAACGATGCGGGGAGAAAACTTCTCCCCTTGGCGGATGACCTCCTTTCTCGAGCCAAGCATCTCCCGCAAATTTTCGGCAAAACGCCCTCGGACCCCTTGCGCTTGGGTGTAACGGAAAGCGTGGCGGCGCACTACCTCATGCCGTCTCTCTCGGAATTTCGACGCCGCAGCGGGCGCTTCCCAAAAGTCCGCATCGGGAACACCGACGACATGATTCGGTCTCTTGCCGACTACAAACTCGACCTCGCCTTGGTCGAAGGCCTCGTGACGGATCCCGACATGGACGTGACGCTTTGGCGCGAAGAACGCCTCTTCATCGTGGCGGCGGTTGATCATCCCCTGCATGACCGAACGGTCTCTTGGGAGGAGTTGCGCGAGGTCAACTGGGTGTTGCGGGAGTCGGGTTCTGGAAGCCGTCTCTACTTCGAATCGCACCTCCGGGAAAAGCTCGGGCACGATCTCTCCGTCTTGGTACTCAATCATCACGACACCGTGTTGCGGGCCGTAGCGTCGGGACTCGGTGTGTCGCTTGTTTCGGAAGGCGTTCTTTCGGATCCGCACTTTGGTGGCAAACTATGCGCGTTGAACGTACCGGAGCATTTTTCTCGGCGTCTTTCCTTTATCGTGCGCCGTGGAAAATTCGAGACGGACGACATGAAACTGTGGCGTGAAATTCTGTCCGTTCGGAGGGAGTGCGAGTCGCTACAATAGCCGAATCCCATTGAAAGGAGTTTTCTCATGGCCGAAGACGACGATGAAGTCTCTCTTCCCAAACTGCCAGCCAACACCAAGAACTACATGACGCCCGCCTGTTACCGCCGGCTTCTCGACGAGCGTGAGCATCTCGTCAACGTGGAGCGCCCGGAAATGGTGAATGTCGTAAGTTGGGCGGCGAGCAATGGCGACCGCAGTGAAAACGGCGATTATCAGTACGGTAAACGACGCCTGCGTGAGATTGACCGGCGCATCCGTTTTCTGAACAAGCGCATCGAGTCGGCCGAAGTGGTGGATCCCGCCGCAAGACCCGCAACAGACCAGATCTTTTTCGGCGCTACGGTGCTCTACGCGGACCAGAGCGGCAACGAACACAAGATCCGCATCGTCGGGATCGACGAGGCCGACGCTGCCCACGGCGACGTGAGCTGGATCAGCCCGATCGCGCGCGTCTTTCTCAAGGCCCGCGAAGGGGACGAAGTGAAGCTTCCCACACCCGCGACGGTGACGCATCCCGCAGGTGTCGAAACGCTCGAGATTCTCGAAGTGACCTATACGAACGAACAGCCCTATTGAGGTGCCAACTTCGACACCGGAGAGGCGAAAACCGCATTTTTTCCTTTATTCCTCGTCCACACCGAAAGCCATGAAACTGCAGATCGATCCGAACGATTTTCCCCGATTCCTCGCCCGCGGCAACGTCAAAGAGTGTTACGTGGGCGATAAATGGCCCGACCGCGTGCTCAAGGTAAGTCCTGCGGGAAAGGGCCGTTTGACCCCTCTTGAAATCGACTATTTCGAGCGCTTGGAGCGCCGTGGCATTACGGCGGATTTCCTGCCCAAATACTACGGCTGGTTTGAGAACGAGCGCTGGTTGGGCTACGTGCAGGAATTCATTCGTGGCGAGACGATCAGGACGCTCACGGATTACCTGCGCGCGCACATTGGCGAGCCCGACGTGTTGCGCGACCTGGAGGAGCGACTCTCGAAGCTATACGAAGAGATTCTTGAGTCGGGCGTGTTGGTCCTCAACCTTCACACGGAAAACATTCTCGTCGACACGGCGACGATGCACTTTTGGGTGATCGACGGGTTCGGGACGCCCGAGAAGTTTCCGCTTCCCTATTGGTTCGACTTCTGTCGACGCAGAAAACTCAAAAAGCACTGGGAGAAATTCAAGCGGCGATATCGCAACACGGTGGCGGAATTGACCGCCGAGGCGGCGCGCGAAGACGCAGGTATGGCCTGATGCAAGAGCAACGAAAGAGGGTAAAAAGATAGAGCGACACGGAACCTCCCGCGTCGCTCTTTTTGCTCGCGAGCCGTCGATCAGGCTTTCTTCTTCTTGGGCGGAAGACCCGACTCCAACACTCGCTTCACCTTGATGACGACGGGGCGCTGTCCGATCGTGCGCATGACGTGCATGAGGTGACCCTTGTCGCGAACGAGAATCGTAAGCCGAACCAGTTTCTCGGGATCGTCCTCTTCCGTCATGGAGACGCCCACGATCGAAGAGTTCGACTGCGCGACCGCAGCCGTGATCTGCGCGAGGGCCGTGTGCAGGTCCGCGACGCGAATGTCGATCGGAACCGAGAACATGGCGCCCGGCCGCGTTTCTCCCCATTCGACCGTCATCCAGCGCTTCGCGTCGGCCGTCTGACCGTGGAGCGCATGCGGGCAGTCCGCACGGTGCACGCTCAGACCGTGACCCGGACGCGTAAAGCCCGTGATTCTGTCGCCTGGAATCGGGTGGCAGCAAGTGGAGAGCTGCACAGCCGCGCCTTGATTCCCCTTGATCTGTACGGGCGGAAGTTCCTTTTCGGCCTCCACGGCCTTGTTGCTCTGCGCGTAGTTCACAAGGCGGCGCAGCATCGTGGCGGGGAGTTCCTTGCCGAGCCCGATGTTGGCGTAAAGCGACGCGAGGCTTTCCGCGTTCACTTCCTTCTTCGTGAAACTGCGCCAGACGACTTCGGGAATCTCGTCGAGACGAACGTTGTTTTCCTTTGCGGCATCTTCCAACGCGATGCGGCCGAGCCGCACGGCGTCTTCAAATTGACAATTGCGAAGGAACTGCCGCACTTCGGCGCGGGCGCGACCCGAATGGACGTAGTCGAGCCATGCGGGAGACGGTCCTGCATTGGGATTCGTCACGATTTCGACGATATCGCCGTTTTGGAGCGTCGTTTCAAGCGGACGCGGTTCCCCGTTGATCTTCGCGGACTCGGCGTGGTTTCCCACGTCCGTATGAATCTGGTAGGCAAAGTCGATCGGGCTCGAGCCGCGCGGAAGCGACACGATACGTCCCTTCGGCGTAAAGACGTAGACGCGGTCGGGGAAAAGGTCGACCTTGATGTTGTCGAGGAATTCCGTGCTGTCCTGACTCGTGCGCTGAATTTCGAGAAGGCTCTGCAGCCACGCCGTCGTGCGCGCCTGCATGTCTGAGGAGTAGGCGTCCTGATGGTAGAGCCAGTGCGTGAGGATGCCGTCTTCGTTGACGCGGTGCATCTCTTCCGTACGGATTTGATACTCAATGGGCGTACCGGAGGGGCCGATCACGGTCGTGTGCAGGCTCTGGTAGCCGTTCGTCTTCGGGATCGCGATGAAGTCCTTGAAGCGGTGATGCACGGGCTTGTAGAGCGCATGAAGAGCGCCGAGCGTTCGGTAGCAGTCTTCCTTCGTGCGAACGATCACGCGGAAGCCGTAGATGTCGAGCGCTTCGGAGAAGGACTGGTGATTTTCGCGCATCTTGTTGTAGATGCCGTAGATCGTCTTGTCGCGGCCAATCACGCGGGCGCGGATGCCGAACTTGGGGAGGATTTCCTTGGTTTCGGCCAGGATTTTTTCGAGGATTGCGCGGCGGTTGTTGCGCCGCAGAAGAATGTTTTCGTAGAGAACCCGATAGCGGAAGGGATAGCGGTTCGCAAAGGAGAGTTCCTGAAGTTCGCGGAACACCTTGTTGAGACCGAGCCGGTGCGCGATCGGAACGTAGATGTCGAGCGTTTCCTTCCCGATGCGGGCGCGTTTTTCGGGACGCATCACGCCCAACGTCCTCATGTTGTGGAGACGGTCGGCAAGCTTCACGAGAATCACCCGAACGTCCCGCGCCATGGCGAGAAGCATCTTGCGAAAACTCTCGGCTTGGGCGATTTCGTTGGAGGCAAAGCGAAGTTTGTCGAGTTTCGATACGCCGTCCACGAGTTCCGCCACCTGAATGCCGAAGCGCTCGGCCATCTCCTGCTTGCTCAACGGCGTGTCTTCGAGGACGTCGTGCATGAGGCCCGCCTGAATCGTGGGGGCGTCGAGTTTCCAGGAGGCGAGAATCGTCGCGACCGCAATCGGGTGCGTGATGTAGGGTTCGCCCGATTTGCGGAATTGTCCGAGATGCGCGCTGTCGGCGTAGCGGTAGGCTTCGCGGACCTTGGCGACTTCGGCTTCCGACATGTACTGCTTGCAGCGCTCGATCAGGTCGCTCGCCGTCGCGAGGGTTGCGACGGGCTTGGCGGTAAAGAGCGGCAAGTCGGCGTCGGGCATCTCGTTTGAGGTCGGAGGCTCCACGAAGGTGCGGCGCAGGAAGGCCTTCGGATCAAAACGTGGGATCGTGCGCGGCGCCGTAGCCGGCGCTGCGGTTGTCGGCGCGGCATCGTCCCGTGTCGCATAGAGATCTTCGGAAAATTTGTCCTGAGGCTGAGTCATAAAAGCCTTCCTTGAGGGGATGGTCCTTTCCGTGGAAAGAACGGGTCGCAGGGTCTTGACCCGTGCGATCATTATTTTTGGTTTCGGTTTGACGGCCGCATGATGCCAAAGAGCATCCGTCGGGCCGGAAAAAACAAACGGCCAGACGGGGAAGTTCTCAACGCACTTCCGTCTGGCCGAAATTCAAGCCGTATGGGCGAACGCTCAGTGGATCCGCTTGAGGAGTTCGACGCCGACCTCACCCTGCGCCACTTCGCGCAGAGCGATCACGGCGGGTTTGTCCTTGCAGTCCACCTTCGGGGCGTAACCCTGCGAAATCTGACGGGCGCGGTAGGCGGCCGTCAGGACCATCTGGAAGCGGTTGGGGATCTTCTTGAGGCAGTCTTCAACAGTAATGCGAGCCATGAAATTCCTATCTTATTCGAAGTAAGTGGGGGGAGTCGAACAGTATTTCACTCAGACCGGAACGCCGAGCGCCGCGAGCGTGTCGCGATGGCGGACGGCCTGCTGACCGTAGGCAAGTCGACTGGCAATGACGACGGCGCGCATTTGCGCGAGGGCCGCGTCAAAATCTTCGTTGATTATAACGTACTCGAATTCGGGCGCATGGGCCATTTCGGCCCCGGCGCCGAGCAGCCGGCGCGTGATGGTCTGTTCGGAATCCGTGCCGCGGTGGTGCAGACGCCACTCGAGCGCTTCGATGGAGGGAGGCAGAATGAAGATCCCGACGGTGCCGGCAAAACGTTCGCGAACCTGGCGTGCTCCCTGCCAATCGATTTCGAGAAGCACGTCGTTGCCCGCCTTCATCTGTTCTTCAATCCACACGCGGCTCGTGCCGTAGTAATTGCCGTGTACGAGAGCGGACTCGAGAAAGTCGCCGCGGGCCTTCATCGCTTCGAACTCTTCGACGGTCACGAAGTGATATTCGCGGCCGTTTTCTTCGCCCGGACGCGGGGCGCGCGTCGTGTGCGAAATGGAGAGCTTGATGGCGGGTTCGAGTTGGAGAAGGGCGTTCACGAGCGAGGACTTCCCCGCGCCGGACGGAGCCGTCACGAGAAAGAGTCGGCCCGAGTACTGTTGGGGTTCGGACATGTTGGGTTCCTCCGATGTCATCCGAAGATCATTCGAGGTTCTGGAGTTGCTCGCGCATCTGATCGATGTTGAGCTTGAGCGCAATCGAGGCCTGCGTCATCTCGATCGCGGCCGCCTTGGAGCCGAGCGTGTTGGCTTCGCGGTTCATTTCCTGCGTCATGAAGTCGAGCCGCCGGCCGACCACGCCGCCTTTGTCGAGCGTCGCGCGAACTTCCCGCACGTGCGTGCGAAGACGGTTGATTTCTTCCGAGACGTCCATGCGCAGGGCATAGAGCGTCACTTCCTGACGAATGCGGTCGGAGACTTCTTCGCGCGAGAGCGTGCTCTTTTCGGTGAGCGCCTCCGAGAGCGCCGTTTCGAGGCGTTCCTGGAGTTTCGTTCGAAGATGTTCGTGAATCTCGGGCATGCGCTTTTCGACGTCCCCGACGATTTCGAGGATGTTTTCGCAGTTCTTGAGGAAAACGTGCTTGAGCGATTCGCCTTCTCGCGTGCGGGCGGCGAGAAAGTCCGCAAAGGCCCGCTCAAAGAGTTCGACGACCGCGGCGCGGACTTCGTCCTCCGAGGCTTCGGGCTGGGCCGCAACGCCGGGAAGCGCCAGAATCTCCGCAACGGAAAGGGGCTTCGCATCGGGGGCGGCCTTGAGAATCGTCGTCTGCAGCGCAAGGATGCGCGAGAGTACGTCGTCGTGAAGCGCCGTCGGGGCCGAGGCTTCGTCGGCGCGAAGCGTCACGCGCACTTCCACCTTGCCGCGTGTCAGGCGCTTTTGCAGGACTTCGCGAAGGAGGGGTTCGACAAAGCGGAGTTCTTCGCACACGCGAAGGTTGAGGTCGAGAAAACGGCTGTTGACGGAACGGCATTCGACCGTGGCGACGCCGACGGGGGTCTTTCCCGTCGCCACGCCGTAGCCGGTCATGCTGGCAATCATGGGCATGTCTTTCGGTATGAATTCACATTGGTGAAGGCGGAAAAAATGGCTTTCCGCGAAGGGGTGCGCAATTGTAGCGCGAATGGGCGTGCGACCGTCGGGAAAAGAGAAGTGGGGCCGTTTCGGGCGTCCGGAAAGGAAAAAGCCCCGCGGGCAACGTCTACAATGTCGGCACACTGAAATCCATCGAACAAAGGAATTCCCATGAGTGAAACATTGCGTCGCGACGGCCGTCGCGCGGACGAAAAGCGTCCGATCACCTTCCTTCGCCACTACACGAAATACGCCGAAGGGAGCGTTCTCGTGTGCGCGGGCGACACGAAGGTCCTCTGTACCGCCTCCGTGTCGGCGGGCGTGCCGAAATTTCTGCAGGGCCGAGGCGAAGGATGGGTCACGGCCGAGTACGGACTTCTCCCCCGATCGACGGGCACGCGCACGGACCGTGAAGCGGCCCGCGGCAAGCAGTCGGGGCGCACGCAGGAAATTCAGCGCCTGATCGGACGGTCGCTTCGCGCCGTGGTCGACCGAAAGCTCCTTGGCGAATACACGATTCAGTTGGACTGCGACGTCTTGCAGGCCGACGGCGGCACGCGCTGCGCCTCGATCGCGGGCGCCTGGGTGGCGCTTCGCGACGCCGTGAACGTGATGCTCGAAAAGGGCATGATCGCCAACGACCCGATCCGCACGCAGGTGAGCGCCATTTCGGTGGGCGTCGTCGACGGCCGCCCCGTGCTCGACCTCAACTACGTTGAAGACAGCGGTTGCGGCACCGACATGAACGTCGTCATGACGGGCGAGGGCGGTTTCGTGGAAATTCAGGGGACGGCCGAAGGCGCGCCCTTTACCGAAGCGGAACTGATGGAATTGCTGCGTCTTGCCCGTAAAGGGAATGAAGAAATTCAGGCCGCGCAGCGGTCGGTCTTTGAAGAGGAAAAGTGATGACGGAAAAGAAACTCGTGCTCGCGTCGAACAACGCGGGAAAACTTCGGGAATTTCGCGCAATGTTTGCGCCCATGGGCGTGACGGTCCTGCCGCAGGGGGAATTGGGCGTTTCGGAGTGTGCCGAACCCTTTGAGACCTTCATCGAAAACTGTCTTGCGAAGGCCCGTCACGCCGCCCGGGAAACGGGACTGCCCGCCATGGCGGACGATTCGGGCGTGTGCGTGGATGCGCTCGGGGGACTCCCGGGCGTCCATTCCGCCCGATTTGCTGGCGAACCCAAGAGCGACGACGCGAACAACCGCCTTCTCATCGAAAAACTCAAGGGCAAGACCGACCGCAGGGCGCACTACACCTGCGTCTTGGTGGCGGTTCGTCATCCCGACGACCCCGAACCCTTGGTCGCCTACGGCTTCTGGGAGGGAGAAATTCAGGAGACGCCCGAAGGCGAAGGCGGTTTCGGCTATGACCCGTACTTCTACGTGCCCGCCTGCGGCAAGACCGCGGCTTCGCTCTCGGCGGAAGAAAAGAACCGTCTGAGCCACCGCGGCGCCGCGCTGCGTGAAATGGCGGCGCTTCTTGCCAAGCGTTGGGGTTGGGCGTGACGTTGAATCCCAAGGAGATTCCTCTCTCGCTCTACGTGCACTGGCCCTGGTGCGTGCGTAAGTGTCCATACTGCGACTTCAATTCGCACGCCTCGGGGACGGTTCCCGAGACGCGCTACGTCGAGGCGCTTCTTCAGGAACTCGAACGGGAAGCGCATTTGGCGGGCGGCCGGGAAATCCGGACGATCTACTTCGGGGGCGGGACGCCGTCCCTCATGAGTGCGGAAGGCTTCACGGCGCTTCTTGACGGCATTCGCCGACGCGTCTGCGTTGCGTCCGACGCGGAAATTTCGATGGAAGCGAACCCCGGAACAGCCGACGAGGCGAAGTTCGAGGCCTATGCCGAGGCGGGCGTCAATCGTCTGTCACTCGGGATTCAGAGCTTTGACGACGCGTCGCTCAAACGGCTCGGCCGCATCCACGATCGGGCAGCTGCGGTCCGTGCGCTCGAAAAAGCGGTTCGCATCTTTCCGCGCGTGAACGCGGACCTGATGTTCGGGCTTCCCTTTGAGACGGTCGAGCGGCTTCGCGACGAAGTCGCGGCGCTCGTCGACTCGAAGACGACGCACGTTTCTTGCTATCAGCTCACGATTGAATCGGGGACGGCCTTCGCGAAGCGGGTGCCCGAAGGATTGCCAGACGAAGACCTCGCCGCCGACCTTGAGGAGGCGGTGGTGAGTCTCCTGGCCCGGGCGGGGTTTGTTCGCTACGAAGTCTCGGGCTACGCCAAGTCGGGCGAAACATGTCGACATAATCTTAATTACTGGACTTTCGGCGACTATTTGGCGATCGGTGCCGGTGCGCACGCAAAGATGACGACGGAGAACGGCATCTTTCGTGCGGCGCGCTTTGCCAATCCCGAGCGCTATATGCGCGCCGTCGAAGAAGGCGTTGCGCCTTACGAGGAAAACCGCCGCGTCACGGCCGAGGAGCTTCCCTTCGAATTCATGCTGAATGCGCTCCGTTTGACGGCGGGGGTTCCGAAACGCTTGTGGACGGAGCGTACGGGGCTCTCCGACGACGTGATCGCCGAAAGGGTGGCGCAACTTCGCGACGAGGGACTCTGGACGACCGAGGCCGACCGCATCGGCACGAGTCCCCGGGGCTTCGCCTTTCTCTCGAGCGTGCAGGAAGCCTTCCTCTGAGACGAAATTTCTTCGGTTGTCTTTCATTCTGCAAAAAGACGGTGCGCTTGGTGCAGGCTTCGCACCGAAACGGGGCATAATGACAAGACTTTCCCGCACCCTCTTTTTCTCAGGAGAGAACGCTTCGCTTGGCGGCGCACCCCTCCTTGAGAAGAAGCGGTTCGTACCGCATTTTTGGCACGGCGTTTGCTTGAAATGGGGTACGACCCGTCACGGTGACGGGACCGCGTCAATCCGTCTTTAGGAGAACACATCATGACGACCGCTGCGGACGCACTGCAGATGCTCAAGGACAACGACGTCAAGTACGTCGAACTTCGTTTCACCGACATTGCCGGCAAGGAAATGCACCTTACGGTTCCCGCCTCGCGCATCGACGAGGACACGTTTGAACTCGGACAGCCCTTTGACGGCTCGTCCTTTGCGGGGTGGCGCGGCATCGAAGCGTCCGACATGCTTCTTCTGCCCGATCCCTCGAGCGCGCGCATGGACCCCTTCCGTGAAGTGAACACGATCATCTTCACCTGCGACGTGTTGGAGCCCTCGACCGGGAAGGGCTATGCCCGCGACCCGCGTTCGATCGCAAAGCGCGCCGAAGCCTATCTGAAGAGCACCGGGATCGGCGACGCCGCGTATTTCGGGCCCGAACCCGAATTCTTCATTTTCGACGCAATTCGCTGGAAGCACGCCCCGGGCGAGAGCTTCTACAAGATCGATTCCGAAGAGGCGCCCTGGTCGTCGGGTCTCGACCTCGAAGGCGGCAATCTCGGTCACCGCAACCGCGTGAAGGGCGGCTACTTCCCGGTCTCCCCCGTCGACAGCTTTGCCGACATCCGCTCCGAAATGTGCACCCTGATCGAACAGCAGGGCGTGCCCGTGGAAATTCATCACCACGAAGTGGGCTGCGCCGGTCAGTGTGAAATCGGCACGAAGTTCTCGACCCTGGTCGAACGCGCCGACTGGACGCAGATCGTGAAGTACACGGTCTGGAACGTCGCCGCCGCCTTCGGCAAGACCGCCACCTTCATGCCCAAGCCCGTCGAAGGCGACAACGGCTCGGGCATGCACGTGCATCAGTCGATTTGGAAGGACGGTCAGAACCTCTTCTCGGGGAACGGCTACTCGGGTCTCTCCGACATGGCGCTCTACTACATCGGCGGCATCATCAAGCACGCCCGCGCGCTCAACGCCATCACGAACCCGGGCACGAACTCCTACAAGCGCCTCGTTCCGGGCTTTGAAGCGCCGGTGAAGCTCGCCTACTCCGCCTGCAACCGTTCGGCGTCGATCCGCATTCCGCACGTGACGAACCCGAAGGCGCGCCGCGTCGAAGTGCGCTTCCCGGATCCCCTCTGCAATCCCTACCTCGGCTTTGCCGCCATGCTCATGGCGGGCCTCGACGGGATTCAGAACAAGATCCATCCGGGCGAAGCGGCCGACAAGAATCTCTACGATCTGCCGCCCGAAGAAAACGCCAAGATCCCGACCGTGGCGCCTTCTCTCTACGACGCCCTCATGGCGCTCGACGAGGACCGTGAGTTCCTTACCCGCGGCGGCGTCTTCTCGGACGAATTCATCGACAGCTACATCGAACTCAAGATGAAGGACGTCCAGCGTGAACGCATGGCTGTGACGGCGGTCGACTTCGACCTCTACTTCTCGATCTGATCGATGAATCGCGGGGCCTTCGGGCCCCGTTTTTTTCCAAAGGGTGCGAAGTGACGACGGCCGTGGAAAAAACGGTGCCGCCCGAAACGCTGTGGGCGGAGAGCGCGACGGGGCTCGGGTGGCTCGACGGGACGGGGCGTTTCATCTCGCTCAATCCCGCACTTGAAATGCTCCTCGGGGCCTCGAGCCGCGTTGCGGCGGGAGAATCCCTCACGCGCTATTTTCCGGACATGACGGGGTTCGAACGGCTCTTTTCCGAGCACGCCCGCGTGGAACTCACAACCCGTCTCGTGCCCGGTCCGGGTGAGGAGAAAAAGGCCTGGCTTTCACTTCGCAGGGAAGAGACGGGCGGCTACTTTCTCGAAGCGCTCGACGTGGGCGAAACGATCCGCGTCGAGCGGGAAGCGGCCGTGGCGGAAGCGAGCGCCGCGGCGCGCGATCTTCTTCGAAACCTAGCGCATGAGATCAAAAATCCTCTGGGCGGCATCCGAGGTGCGGCGCAGCTCCTCGAAGGCGCGCTCACGAGCGACGACGACCGCGAGTGCGCCGCGATCATCCGAGAAGAGGCGGACCGCCTGCAGGCCTTGGTCGATCGTTTTCTCGCGCCCTATCGGCGTCCGAACGAGAAGGAGCCCTGCAACGTTTCGGCCTTGCTCGAACACGTGCGAAGCCTGATCGAGCACGAATTTCCGTCGATCACGGTGGTGCGGGACTACGACGTCTCCGCACCCGACGTGACGGGGGACAAGGGACGGCTGACACAAGTCTTTCTCAACATTGCGCGAAACGCGGCCGAAGCGATGGGCAACACTCCCGAGGGACGCCTTACGCTTCGCACCCGCATCGTGCGCGACGAATTTGTTCGAAATCGTCGGGTGAGACGGGCGCTTGCCGTCTTCATTGAAGACACGGGCCCCGGGATTCCCGAGACGCTTCGGGAGAGGCTCTTTTACCCCTTGGTGACGGGACGCCCCGAGGGAAGCGGACTGGGACTCAGCATTGCCGACGCCTTCGTCAGGGAGGCGGGCGGCGCCATTGATGTGGAAAGCGAACCCGGGCGCACGGTCTTTCGCGTGCTGCTGCCGTTTTGATGCGGGATTTGGGAGAGAGTGATGACGGAAGGTATGGTTTGGGTGGTGGACGACGACCGGTCGATCCGTTTTGTGCTTCGTAAGGCGCTGGAGCGCGCGGGAATTCCTTCGCGCGCCTTTGAGCGCGCCGAGGACGTCCTCGAAGCGCTCCGCGAAGAGCGTCCCGACGTTTTGGTGAGCGACATCCGCATGCCCGGCATGGACGGAACGAGTCTTCTGGAGGAAGTGAAACGCCGGCAGCCGACGTTGCCCGTCATCATCATGACGGCCTATTCCGACGTCGAGAGCGCCGTGGCGTCTTTTAAGGGCGGGGCCTTTGAATATCTCGCCAAGCCCTTTGACGTAGTGAAGGCGGTCGAAGTGATCGACCGCGCCCGAAAGGCGAGCGCGGAGCGCTCGAGCACGGTCGGCACCAAAGTCGTGCACGATCCCTTCGCCCTGATCGGGCAGGCTGAGTCGATGCAGGAAATCTTCCGCGCGATCGGACGCCTTTCGCAGAGTTCCGTCACCGTATTGATCACCGGCGAGTCCGGGACGGGGAAGGAAGTCGTCGCGCGCTCCATCTGGCAGCACAGTCCCCGAAAGAACGCTCCCTACGTCGCCGTCAACATGGCGGCGATTCCGAAGGAACTCTTGGAGAGCGAACTCTTCGGACACGAAAAGGGGGCCTTTACGGGTGCGCTCGCGAGACGCGAAGGGCGCTTCGGCGAAGCCCGCGGCGGCACGCTCTTTTTGGACGAAATCGGCGACATGCCGATGGAACTCCAAACGCGCCTTCTTCGAGTCTTAAGCAGCGGCACCTACTACCGCGTGGGCGGCCACGAACCGATCCGTGCGGACGTACGCGTGATCGCAGCGACGAACCAGGCGCTCGAACGCCGCGTGAAGGAAGGGCTTTTCCGAGAAGACCTCTACCACCGTCTGAACGTGATTCGTCTGCGTCTTCCGCCGCTGCGGTGTCGCGTCGCCGACATCGGCCCCTTGGCGCGGTATTTCTTAAAGGAGCGCGCCGCGGAACTCGGAGTGGAAGAAAAGACCTTGTCGGATGAAGCGCTCGCGGTGCTCGAAAAGTTTCCCTTCCCCGGAAACGTCCGGCAACTCGAAAACGTCTGCCGTTGGCTTCTCGTCATGGCGCCTTCGAAGCTCATCCGCCCGGAAGATCTCCCCGAAGAGGTGCGGGAAGGAGAAGTGTTCTCTCCCGTTCTGGAAGAGGCGGGGGAAGCGGAGGAAAAGGGGGTCGACTGGCGCTCCGGGTTACGTCGGGAAATCCGCGACGCCCTTCGTTCGGGCGAGTCGCACCCGTACGACCGCTTGGTGACCGAGGTCGAGCAGATGCTCTTTCGGGCGGCGCTCGAACACTCCAGGGGACGGCGCGGCGAAGCGGCGACGCTTCTCGGGATCGGTCGCAATACGCTCACGCGCAAGCTTCAAATCGAGCGGTGAAGGGGCGCCTTTGGGTAGAATGCGGTCTTTGCCCGCAACTCCTCGACGATCCCGTTTCCCATGCCGACGATTCCCACGCTCGACGACTGGCTCGAGTCCCTCCGTTCGCTCGGAGCCAAACCCGAACACATCCGCAAGATTGCTCGGGCGCTCCTCGGACGCGCCCCCTGGCCGACCGTCGAGGACGAACGGCTTCCGAAGCGTCTCCGTACGGCTTTGCCGAAGGTGCGGGCATTCTGGACGTCGCTCGCCCGCATGGTCTCGAACCACCCCGGCGCATCCGGGGAACGGCTCCTTCTGGAGCTTTCCGACGGCGAGTGGGTGGAGTCGGTTCTGCTTCCGCGCGAGGGCGTCTGCATTTCGACTCAAATCGGCTGCGCCGTCGGGTGCGTTTTCTGCATGACGGGAAAGAGCGGCCTCGTTCGGCAGCTCTCCGACGCGGAAATCGTCGCGCAGGCGGTGCTCGCTCGAGCGAGCCGTCCCGAGACGAAAAAGGTCGTCTTCATGGGGATGGGCGAACCCTCGCACAATCTGCGAAACGTCCTTTCGGCCCTCTCTTTCCTCGCCGAGTACGGAGACTTCGGGCACAAAAATCTCGTCCTCTCGACCGTGGGGGACGAGCGGCTCTTTGACGCGCTCTTTGCGTCCGACGTGCGGCCGGCCCTTGCCGTGTCGCTGCATACGGTGGACGAAGAGAAACGCCGCAAAATGCTTCCCCGCGGCTGCCGCATGACGGTGGACGCCCTCATGGAACGGGCCGCCCTCTGGGCGCGGCATTCGGGCTATCCCGTTCAGTACGAGTGGACGCTTCTCGCGGGCGTCAACGATTCGCTTGAAGAAGCCGAAGAACTCGCCCGCCGCATGGCGGGGCAGTACGCCATGGTGAACTACATTCCGGTGAACGCCGTCGAAGCTTCGCCCTGGTCGCGTCCCGACCCCGAGCAGGTGAAGGCTTTGGTTTCGCTTCTTCGTTCCCGCGGCATTATTGCGACGGCCCGCGACTCGGCAGCGCAGGACGTCGACGGCGGCTGCGGGCAGCTTCGCGCCCGGGCCCTTCGCATCCGAAAGGAGAAGGACGTCACGGACGCGTAACGAAGATTGCGGACCGTCGCTTTCTTTTCCGCAAAACGATTCCCGCGGTAGAAATCCCGCGCATCTTTTTCTACACTCTCCCAATTCTCTTTTTCCCCGTCGCTCCGAGCGTTCCCCGGAGCGTCAGAGTTTTCCTGTTTCCTATGCATCTGCGAACACCCGCCTCCACACTCGCTGCGAACCTCTGGCTTTTGGTCGGACTCGTCGCGGCGCCGCTCGAAGCCCGAGCCTATCTCGACCCGGGCACGGGGAGCATGCTCCTTTCGATCGTCGTGGGCCTCGCTTCGTCGGGGTACTTCTTCATCCGACGTCTGCCCACCCTCATTCGGCAGTTCGTCTTTCGGATGCGGGGCGAAGGAAAGGAGCTGTCCGGCAAGCGCATCGTGATCTATGCGGAATCGGCCGCCTATTGGGGAACCTTCGAGCCGGTCTTGCGGGCTCTGGCTTCGTCGGGGGAACGCGTGACCTACTTCACGTCGGACGAAAAGGATCCGGTCTTTTCGGCGGGTTTTTCGCACGTCGACGCGCACTATATCGGCAAAGGCAACGCCGCCTACACGTCGCTCGGCTTTCTGGAGGCGGACCTCTTCGTTCTGACGACGCCTGGGATCGACGTTTTGCAGATTCGCCGCTCGAAGGGCGTCAAGCGCTACGTCCACCTCGTGCACGCCGCGACCGACATTCACGGCTACAAGCTCTACAGCTTTGACTACTACGATGCGGTCTTCTGCTCGGGTCCGCATCAGGTTTCGTCGCTTCGTACCTTGGAGGCCAAGCGTCACACGGAACCCAAGGACCTCCGCATCGTGGGCTGCGCCTATTTCGACCGCATGGTCGCGCAAAAGAAGGAATGCACCGTCGTGCCGGATCCGAAGACCGTGCTGATCGCTCCCACCTGGGGGCGTGCGGGGCTGTTGACGAAGACGGGCGCCGCCATTCCGAAGCGTTTGGCGAAAGCGGGCTACCACGTGATTCTGCGACCGCACCCGCAGAGTTTTGTCTCGGAACTGCCGCTGATGGAAAGCCTGCAAAAGGAATTGGCTTCCTTTGAGAACATCGAATTGGACCGCAATCCCAACGGCTTTTCGTCTCTCTCGCGCGCGGGCGTCATGGTCTCCGACTTCTCGGGCGTCGTCTTTGACTTCGCCTTTGTTTTTGAGCGTCCGGTCGTGAGCATCGGCGACGGTTGGCAAAAGGACGGCTACGAAGCCTGGGATCTGCCGAACCCCGCCTGGGAAATGGGCGTTTTGGATGAAATCGGCATGCACCTCGCCGCAGGAGAAGAGGAGAAGGCCGCGGAAGCGGTCGAGGCGCTCCTCCGGGAGGGCGACGCCCGAATCGAGCGCATCCGCCGCGTACGTGAAGCGGGCATCAAGAATTTCGGTGCCGCAGGCGTTCCCATCGCCCAAGCGCTTCTCTCGCTTCTTGCCGAAGTGAACGCTCCCGAATCTCAGGCGGCGCATGCCGCCTCCCGCGTCTCCGGAAAGGAGGAATAAGGCATGCTGACCGTTCTCTACACCTTCTTCATTGCGCCGCTCGAACTCTTCATGACGACGGTGCTCGATTGGGGATACGGGCTCTTCGCTTCCTACGGCTGGTCGATCGTCCTCATGAGTCTCGTCGTCAACACGGTGATTCTGCCGATCTACAACAAGGCCGAAGGTTGGCAGGAAGAGGAGCGCGCCGTCAAAAAGAGCTTCGAAGCGACCGAAGCCATGATCAAGCGCACCTTCAAGGGGCAGGAGCGCTTCGCGATGCTCACCACGATGCGTCGGCAGGCGGGGTATTCCTCGAAGCTCGCGCTTCGTTCCTCGCTCGGATTCTTCCTGCAGATTCCCTTCTTCATCGCGGCCTACCACTTGCTCTCGAACATGGCGGCCTTGAAGGGCGTCTCGTTCGGGCCGATCGCCGACCTCGGCGCAGCGGACGGTCTGATCGCCATCGGCGACTGGCACGTCAACGCGCTCCCGCTCATCATGACGGCCGTGAATCTGCTTTCGGCCTTCGTCTACACGGCGCGCCTCACGAAGCAGGACAAGATTCAGCTCTACGGGCTCTCGGCGCTCTTCCTCGTGCTCCTCTACGCGTCGCCCGCGGCACTCACCTTCTACTGGACCCTCAACAACGTCTATTCCCTCGGGAAGAACATCGTTGAGAAGAGCCTCCTTCCGCGCTGGCGCGCGCAGAAGCACGCCGATCCCTTCGCCGGTCTCAAGACGTTTGCGCAAAAGCGCCGCTGGGCTCTCGGCATCCTTGGTGCGGTGCTCATCGCGGCCGACACGGCGATCACGGCCGACACCTGGAACTACATTTCGCTTCGCGAGACGATTCCGGCCTTCCGCCTCGAAATCTTCCTCGTACTGCTGACGACGGGCTGTGCGCTTCTGGCCTCGGCCATTCTGAGCGTTCCCCGTCGTGAAGAGGCGGGAAGCGCCCGCGCGACGGCAAAGGGCCTCACGGCGCTCGCCTTCGTGCTCCCCTGGATCGTGGCGCTCGGATGCCGCGGCATGATGGCGGAGTGGGTGCTCATTCCGAAGGAACCGCCCGCCCTCGCTTGGACGACGGTGGGCGTCGGTCTTGCCGCGTTGATCACGGCTCTTTGGGCGCTTCTTCTCGAAGGGGGCTTTGCGAAGCTCTCGCGCTTCGTGCGTGAAGATCTCTCGGGCGTCAACACGGGGTTGGCCGTCCTTCTCGTCACGGTGCTCTTCCTCGGTCTTCCGACGCTCATTTTGTCTTCCGACCCCGATTCGGTCGCGACCACCTTCGACGTCGTGATCCCCTGCTTCATGCTGGTCGCCGTGGCGGGGTGGGCGCTCACGTACGCGTATCTGCGCGACCTGCCGCGCGGAGCGTCGCTCGCGTTCTTCTTCCTCCTCCTTTTTGTGAACCTCCTGGTCGTGGGCTACGCCTTCGTGTTCGTCGGCGACTACGGTCTCATCAACGGGGGCGAACTCGAAAAGACGCAGACGCTCTATGAAAGCGCCAACCGTTGGAAGGACATCGCGGTGGTGGCGGGCGTTGCGGTGCTTTCCTTCCTGATCGTCAGGAAGGTGCCCGTCAAGACGGTGCGCGATTTCTCGGCGCTTCTCACGACGCTCGTCTTCATCCTCTCGGGCGCGATGCTTCTGCCGCTCGCCCAGACGGTCGGGGCCCGCACCGCGCAGGCGGCGACGGAAACGGCCGAGGCTCCGGCCTACGCCAAGGACTCCTACGTCTTCAGCAAGACGGGGAAGAATCTGCTTGTGATCGTCTTTGACATGTACACGGCGGACCACTTCCCGCAGGTTCTCAAAGACCTTCCCGAACTCAAGAAGTCGTTCGATGGCTTCACGCACTTCGTCGACACGACGAGTGCGGGGAGCGGCACGCTCCCCGCCCTCGCCGTCACGTCGGGCGGGAACCGCTTCTCGGTGCGCGGCATCAATCGGGATAACGAAGGAAAGACCTTCGAGCAGCTCTATGCCGAGAGCTATTCGCTCATTCCCGACCTTCTCGGGAAGGACTGGAACAGCGCCGTGATCGGGACGATGTGGCAGTTGCCCGAAGCCCCGAAGAACTATCTCTCGGTCGCCTACCATCCGCTGATGGACGACTGGTTCAACTATTACTACAAGGCCGAGTTTGAAAACGCCCGCGGCCGCGACCGGGCGGACGCCTTCGGTCGCCTCTTCTCGATTTCGCTCTTCAAGGCCGCGCCCTACAGCCTTCGCAAGACGATCTACGCGAACGGCCGCTGGCTCGCGTCCTCGAAGGAAACGCTCGACGGCTTCAAGGCCTTCGCCGCCTTCCGCGCGCCCGAAGACTTCAGCCGCACGGTGGAAACCGGGAACTACTACCGCTACGTCTACTCCGACGGCTCGCACACGGGCCGCTACTGCGGTGAAGACATGCAGCCCGCGCTCTCGCAGCCGAGAACCCCCGCGGACTTCAGCAAAGCGCACCCAGACTACAACTACAGACACTACTTGTCGGAGCGCGCCTTCACTGTGAAGCTCGCCTCGTGGCTCGACTGGATGCGCAAAAACAGTGTCTACGACAACACCCGCATCGTGGTGACGGCCGACCACGGCGGCCGTGACAGCAAGGTGCTCTTTGACGCGATCGGTCACGTCCCCTACAAGGGGCGCATTGACGAAAACGTCGACAACCCCGGCATTCGCTATCCGCTTCTTCTCTGGAAGGATTTCGGCTCGAAGGGTGAACTTCGCACGTCGAACGACCTCATGACGAACGGCGACGTGCCCGACCTCCTTCTGCGAGGCATTCGGGAGTTGCCCGAGAAGTACCGTTCGCTCGAAGGGGGCGACAAGCGCCTTCGCTACTACGACTCCTGCAGCGACTCGAACCTTCGCCAGGAAAGCATGAAGTGCTACACCTACCGCATCGAAGGGACGATGTTCAAGAAGGACGCCTGGCAGCTCGAAAATCCCTCCTAACAGATGAGAATAAGATTGTGGGAGATGTCCGTTTTTTTTAATTAGAACACATTGTTTGCAAATGATTTGGAGTGCTTGATTAAATGAGCCTCTATTGTAATTTCGAACAATAAAATGATCCCTTTATTAAGTAGAGCGATAAACCAGTACACAATAATCTAATCTTCAAAAAAGAAGAGAAATTTAAAATTTATTTGTTTGTTTCTTATTGTGGATGTGTTTAATTATCCCAATCTTCTACTTGCTTGTTGAATTTTAAGGGGGTTGCTGAGTTCCATCCTTTACGTTCGGGGAGAGCACCATGATGGTGACGCAATATTTTGCTCCGTGCTTCGTAAACTTTAAGTCCTCGGCGGATATATGCGTTGGTAACCATCTTTTTTGGGTGGTCTGAATCAACCGCAACAGAAACAATAGCAATCTTATTCGTGTATTTTCCTTCTGGAACGATATTTCCTAATATTCGATTTAGAATAGACGGGCTAACATTGTGACGACCACCATGATGGGGAATTTGGTGGACCTTGATCTCTGTTAGATTACAGATATTTTGTCTCTCAGCGTAGTCAGCAGCAGTGAGGGCGCGGATACCTCCATCTCCTGTTAGTAGAAATTTTTCTTCTCCCATATCTCCGAGCAAAATGATAGAAGACTCATTTTCGGCTGATGTCTCAACATCTTCGCGAATTAATTCATCGGTCCAAGATTCGAAGGCATCCTTGAGGATTCTTCTAGTTAGTGAAAATGGGTTGTTTTCTTTTTCTTGAAGTGGGGTCTTAGGGGATTCTGCTAGGAGTTTTAAATAGAACTCTCGACTAGGCGAGAGAATTGTTAAATTTTCATCGATTTTATACCCTTGGAATCCTTCTTGTATATGTATTCCGTTTTTTAGTGCGATTGCTTCGAGTTCATTTACATAAGGGAAGTTTTCTCGTAATCGTTGTTCTAAAGAATGTTTTGTAATTCGGCCATCGTAGATCTTAGGAAAGAGCTCGTCAATATATAGCCAAGGGCGATTCATAACGAGAGTGTTGACGCGGAAATTGCTTAGAATTTCTATTAACCCGGATGCATGGTCTTGGTCTGGATGAGAACAAATGACATAGTCAATGACGGGATTGACTACACCATTGAAGTAGTACGTATTTAAATGATTTTTTAAAGCCTCTCCGTAATCTTTTAGGCCACCATCGTATACTCCGACCACAAATCGTTTGATGTATGGATGGTAATATCGGAAGCAAATTGCATCAGAATCTTGTGTTGCTTGAGGTAGTCCGAGGAATTCTAACTCGTAGATCATTTTTAATTTCCTCTTTGGGTTTCCTTGATGTGGGTACTTATTCGGTTTCGAATATAATCAGTTTGTTTTCTGTAGGAATAGAAAAACAAACAGCTAATAAGAAATGCTCCGATTGTCTCGAGGAAGATCTGTGTTGGGAGAAATTTTGTTGTAATCCATTTCAACAGTAGTTCAGGCACAAGAAAAATAAGACATAGTACGAACATGCTTGCGAAGCTTCTGTACATATTATTTTTCTCGGAAAGGATTTTGATGGCGGGATCTTTCTCGCTAGCTTTTATATAACTGCTATAGTCGGCAAACTGGACAAAGTTCCGCCATTTACATATTGGTTCCACGATTAGAGAGCCGAATCTTCCGATGATCATTCCGACGGAGTAAAAGATTAAAATTTCTACGAACGCGTTGTATTCCTGGAGATGAATGTGGAAATGCCATTCAAATAAAACACAAAAAAGTTCGCCAGGAAGTAAGTTGTTTAACAATTCGTATTCGGCGAGTTTCTCTAAAAGTTTTTCCAATTATGCGGCCTCGATTAATGGTCTGTGGTGATTGTTAAATTAAAAAAATAAATTTGTTGTTGCGATATTTGTTTTTTTTTGAGGTGGCTGTGCTTATTGTTGGTTATTGGTTTGTTTGTGGTTGCGAACCTCAATTGCAATTGATTGCAAAAAACGAAATTAAAATTCTTTATTTGATGGGAATGGCCCCTTCCTGGAGTCCAAAAAAAGAATAACGATTGACTTCTGAAGTCTATTCGATTTTAGTTGAGGGGGCAGGTTCTTGAGTGCGTTATGTCAGTAGTATCATGAAAATTTGAAAAAGAGAAAGCGCGCTAGCTTAGAGTTGAGTATACCGTTGTGAACGTTTTGCAGCAGATAAAAGTCAGTATTGCAACGTCGTCACGACGGGCGCATGATCCGAAGGTTTCACCCAAGCCCGCGGCGTCTCGTCGATCTTGCAGGCCTTGAGCATCGGGCGCAGGGCGTCGCTTGCGAGCATCAGGTCGATCCGAAGCCCGTGGTTGCGCTCATAGGCGGCCATCCGATAGTCCCACCAGGAGAACTGCTTTTCCTTTTGCGGGAAGACTCGGAAGGCGTCGACGAAGCCGTCCGAAAGAAGACGCTCCAGGGCTGTGCGCTCGGGCGCGGTCGTCAGGATCTTGTCGGGCCAGGTCTGCGGACTCCAGAGATCCGCGTCCGCCGGGGCGATGTTGAAGTCTCCGGCGAGCACGACGCGTTCGTTCTTTTCCCGCTCCACCTGCATGGCGCGGCGCAGCGCATGGAACCAGTCGAGCTTGTAGAGGTACTTGCGGCTGCCCGCCTCCATCCCGTTCGGGCAATAGACGCCCGCAAAGCGTACGGATTCGGTCGTCCCGACGGGCGTCACCGTGGCCGAGAGATAGCGCTTTTGTTCGTCCGCGTAGCCCGGCATCCCGAGCGTCACGTCCGAGACCGTCACGCGGTCGGGACGCGTCAAAAGCGCGACGCCGTTGTAGGTGGGCTGACCGTAGAAAACGCTCTCCCAACCCGCGAGGGCAAGCTCCCCTTGGGGGAACTTGTCGTCGGTGAGCTTCGTTTCCTGGAGCACCAGCGCGTCGACGTCGTCGCGCTCGGCGAGCCACGAGAGAACGTGCTCAAGGCGCACCTTGAGCGAATTCACGTTCCAGGTGGCAAGCGTCAGCGTCGTCATGCCTTTTCCCCTTCGATCATGCCGTTTTGACGCAGGAGCGCGTCGACCGTGGGCTTGCGGCCGCGGAAGGCGACGAAACTGTCCATCGCGTCACGCGAGGAGCCCTGCGAGAGGATTTCCTTGCGGAAGCGGCGGCCCGTTTCGGCGTTCAACACGCCCGTTTCCTCAAACGCGCCGAAGGCGTCGGCCGAGAGGACTTCCGCCCACTTGTAGCTGTAGTAGCCCGCGGCGTAACCGCCCGCAAAGATGTGCGAGAAGCTGTTCGCAAAGCGGTTGTAGACGGGCGGGAAGGAAACCGCCACTTCGTCGCGAACGTGCGAGAGAAGGTCGGCGATGCTGTCCTTCTTCGCGTCGAATTCGCTGTGAAGGAGCATGTCAAAGAGCGCGAACTCGATCTGACGCACGGTCTGCATGCCCGCTTCGAAGTTCTTCGCGGCGAGCATCTTCGCAAAGAGCTCGTGCGGGAGCTTTTCGCCCGTTTCGACGTGCTTCGTGAGCGACGTCACGACGCGTTCGTCCCAGGCGAAGTTTTCCATGAACTGGCTCGGCAACTCCACGGCGTCCCATTCAACGCCGTTGATGCCGGAAACGGCTTCTTCCGTCTGCGCTGTGAGCATGTGGTGAAGCGCATGCCCAAACTCGTGAAAAAGCGTCGTCACGTCGTCGTGCGTGAGGGTCGCTTCGCGGCCGTCGACGCCCGGAGCGAAGTTGCAGACGAGGTAGGCAATCGGCAATTCAAGACCGTTCTTCGTCATGCGGCGGGCGCGGTCGGAATCCATCCAGGCGCCCGAGCGCTTGCCGGCACGAGCGTGCAGGTCCGCGTAGAGATAGGCGATGTCCTTGCTGTCTTCCGTCAACGCGAAGAACTTCACGTCGGGGTGCCAGGTGCTTCCATCGCGCTCTTCGACGCGGATGCCGTAGAGCGTTTCGGCAAGATGGAAAAGCCCCGCAAAGACGGTCGACTCCGTGAAGTAGCGCTTCACGACGTCGGACGAATAGCTGTAGCGGCTCTTGCGAAGCGATTCGGAGACGTAGGCCTGATCCCAGCTTTCCATTTTTTCGAGGCCGAGGGTCTTCGCGTGTTCGCGAAGGGCTTCCATGTCCTTCACGGCGAAGGGCTTGGCGTGATGCGCGAGGTCGCGAAGGAAATCCGTGACTTCCTTCGGGGTCGAGGCCATCTTGACGGCCAGGGAGGATTCCGCGTAGTTCGCAAACCCGAGGAGCTTGGCTTCTTCGTCGCGAAGCGTGAGGATTTCCTTCATGAGGGGGCCGTTGTCCCACTGACCGCCGTCCAATTCCGACGCGCGCACGCTGAAGGCGTGGTAGAGCTTCTCGCGAAGCGCGCGGTTCTTCGCAAACTGCATGAAGGGAAGGTAGGAGGGGAACTGCAGCGTCACGCTCCAACCCTTCTTACCGGCCGCTTCGGCCGTGGCGCGGTAGAGCGCCTTCACGTCTTCGGGGACGCCGTCGAGATCTTCTTCGCGTTCGATGTCGAGCGTGAAGGCGTTCGTGGCGTCCAAAAGGTTTTCACTGAACTTTTGCGAGAGAAGCGAGAGACGTTCGCCGATTTCCTGCACGCGGGCGCGCTTATCGTCGGGGAGATCCGCACCCGACAGGCGGAAGTCACGCAGGTCGCGCTCGAGAATGCGCTGACGGACGGGCGTGAGTTCGGCAAAGGCGTCGGACGCGCGAAGCGCCTTGTAGCGCTCGTAGAGACGCGTATCGAGCGAAATGCGAAGGAGGAGTTCCGAGACGCGCGGGAGTTCGCGGTTGTAGGCGTCGCGAAGTTCGGGCGTGTCGCTCACGCTCTGCAGGTGTCCCACCACGCCCCAGGCGCGCGTCAAACGGCCGAGCGACTCGTTCAGGGGTTCGACCACGTTCTCCCAGGTCGACGGACGCGAAGTGTCGAGCACCTCTTGGAGCGTCTTTTCCACGTCTTCGGCGAGCGCCGTGACGGCGGGCGTCACGTGTTCGGGACGAACGGCGGCGTAGTCAAAGAAATCGGTGATGGTAAGAAGCGGATTGTCGCAGGCAGTCATGTGTATCTCTCAATATCGAAATCAGGATTGCGCGGACGCACGAGCGCTCTCCAAACGGCGTTCCGCCGCGAGAACGGTGTTCGTCAAAAGCATGGCGATCGTCATGGGACCGACGCCGCCCGGCACGGGCGTGATGGCCGACGCGACCTCGGCGACGTCGGCGGCGACGTCGCCGCATAGTTTTCCTTCGGCGTTGCGGTTGATGCCGACGTCGATCACGACGGCGCCGGGCTTCACCATGTCGCGGGTAATGAGGTTTTCACGGCCGACGGCGGCGACGAGAAAGTCGGCCGAGCGGGTGAGCTCCGCAAGGTCGGGCGTTTGGCTGTGGGCGATCGTCACGGTCGCGTCGGCCGCGAGGAGTAAGAGCGCCAGGGGTTTTCCAACGATGTTGGAGCGCCCCACGACGACGGCGCGCTGCCCCTTGAGTTCGCGTCCGGTTTCCTTTAAAAGGCGCATCACGCCCGCGGGTGTGCAGGGTACGAACCCTTGACGGCCCGTCATGAGGGAGCCGATCGAAAGGGAATGAAAGCCGTCCACGTCCTTGTCCGGATCGATCGCCTCGATTACCTTTACGGCGGTGAGGTGCGGAGGAAGGGGAAGCTGCACGAGAATGCCGTCGACCTTGTCGTCGGCGTTGAGCTCTTCGATCGTCCTGAGAAGCGTCGCTTCGTCCGTGTCGGCGGGAAGAGCTCTTTCAAAGGAAATGATCCCCGTACGTTCGCAGGCGCGGATCTTGTTTCGCACGTAGACGCGGCTCGCCGGGTCGTCACCCACGACGACGACCGCAAGGCACGGGCAATGAAAAGTTTCTTTGAGCTGCTCCACCCGGGGCGCAAGCTCGGCTTCAATCTGACGGGCGAGGGCTCGTCCGTCCAATGGGTGCGCGCTCATGGCTAGTGAAATCTAAAGAAGAAAAAAACGAATGGGGAAAATCATAGCGTTTGCTGGCTACAGGTGGTAACTGTGGTCAGCTTATTTACCACTCGGTTACCACTCAATTACCACTCGTTTCGGAAGGGATCCCACCAATTCGGACGTTGTTCAATGGATTGAAGAAGGCATCGAGAGCCTTGCGGAAGAAAGAACTCAAAAAGAAAAACCTCTCCGCCCGACGGACGAAGAGGTTCTCGAAACCCGGGTTAACCGCAGAGGTTAATCGTGCGTTTCATCCTTGTGGAAGTTCTGGCCCTGGCGCGATTCCATGAAGACGCGCATGAGGTCCGCAACCGTGCCGGAATTGGTCTTATCCATGATGGAGGCGCGGTGGGCTTCGACCGTCTTGATCGAAATCTTGAGGTCGTCGGCGATCTGCTTGTTCAGGCGGCCGTTGGCGATGCGTTCGAGCACTTCCTGTTCGCGCGGCGTCAACTTGTCGAGGAGCGCCTGATTGAGCTTGCGGCGTTCCGATTCGATGTGGCGGGTCCGGGCCACTTCGAGCATGCGTTCGATCAGCGCCTTGAGGGCGTTCTGGTCATAGGGCTTTTCGATGAAGTCGACGGCGCCCGCCTTGAAGGCCTGAACCGCCATCGTCACGTCGCCGTGGCCGGTGACGAAGATGATGGGAATGTCGGCCTTGCGCTGCAGGAGGTGCTCCTGCACTTCCAACCCGCTCATGCCGGGCATGCGGATGTCGAGAACGAGCACCGCAATGGTGTTGGGGTCGTACTTGGCAATGAAGCTCTCGCCGCTGTCGTAGAGTTCGACGTGATAGTTGCTTGCTTCGAGCAGCCACTTGAGGGAGTCCCGGACGGCGTCGTCGTCGTCCACGATGTAGACGGTACCGGCACTCTCACGGTAACCGTCGAGATAGTCGTAATGGTTCATCTCGTAGTTGGTAAGGTTGGAATAAGCAAGTCAGAGAATTTTACACCAGAGTTCGCATTCTGCCACTCCCCTAGACAGGGAAAATGGGAAAAAGAGGGGGCGCGTCTTTGATCCCGCTCAGGCTTGAGCGGGCTTTTCTGCGTTCTCCTCGGGCATGTTGACGGGAATGCGGACGGTGAAGGTCGTTCCGCCCCCTTCCGTGTCGGAGACGAGGAGACGACCGTGGTGATTCTCCACGATTGTTCGGCAGATGTTGAGGCCGATCCCCATGCCGGTCTTCTTCGTCGTGAAGAAGGCGTCAAAGAGCATCGCCTTCACTTCGTCGGACATCCCCGGACCGTGGTCGCGGATCGTAAAGACGATCGAGTCGCTCTGCGCCTCGTGCGTGACCGAGAGTTCGACGTTGCGGTCGTTCTCGGGTTCGAGCGCCTCCATGGCGTTTTTCAGGAGGTTCAAGAGCAGCTGCTCGAGCATGACGGCGTCGCCGTTCACGTGCGGAAGATCCGGAGCCATCTCGACCGAGATCTTGGCGCCGAATTTCTTCGCCTGAATGAGGGCGAGTTCCATCGCTTCGTTCACGATCGTTTCAACCGGCACGACCGCGAACTGCGTGTCGTGCTTGTTCTTCGCGAAGCTTCGGATGCGCTTGATGATGGCGGCCGCGCGCTTTGCCTGATTGTCGATGCGCCCGAAGGCGTCGACCGCCGCTTCGGGACGAAGCGCCTTCGCTTCAAGGAGGGACTTCGCCGCGGCGGCGTAGTTCGAGATGGCGGCAAGCGGCTGATTGAGTTCGTGCGCGAGCGAGCTCGCCATTTCACCCATCGTGACGAGACGCTGGGTTTCTTCAGCGTGCTTCATCTGCGCCTGGAGTTGCTCTTCCATCTGACGCCATTCGGTGATGTCGGTGGCGATTAGCATCAGGGCCTTGCGGTCGTTCGTCCAGACGATCGTTTGGATGCGCACGTCGAACCACCGGTCCGTCACTTCGTCGTAGAGCCCCTCGCGAATCGAGGTGCGCTTCTGCTCGGCGAGCACGCCGAGAATGCGCCGGCAGGCGTCGGCCGTGCCGCCGAAAAGCCGCACGTAGGGGGTGTTCATGAAAAAGAGCTGCCGGGCGTCGTCGTCCGACACCACGGCGATGGCGCTCGCCAAGGACTGCACGACGCGCGTGAAGCGGTCGTTTGCGGCCTGCATGCGCTCGTGCGAACGCTTCGCCTCCGTCACGTCGTAGAGCGCCCCGATGTAGCCGAGGACGCGGCCTTCGACGTCCAAGAGCTGCGAGACGCTCAACTGTCCGTCGAAGGTTTCGCCGTTCTTGCGTTTGGCCAAAAAGTCGATCGTGTGAAGCGTTCCGCTCGGGTGCGACATCATCGCCTCAAACTGTTCCGTGATGTCTTCGGCCCAATAGGGGTAGGGAGGCGTCGCGCCGATCAGCTCCTCGCGCGAGAAGCCGAACATCTTCTGAAAGGTCTCGTTCACGTAGAGAATCTTTCCTTCGCGGTCCGTCACGCGAAGGCCCGTCAGGGCCGATTCGGAAATGGCGCGTCGAAGCGCGTATTCGACTTCGAGGCGTTCGGCGAAGCGGTGTTCCTTTCGCTGCACGCGAACGAGCAGCAAAAGAGCGAGAAGAAGAATCGAGCCTAGCCCGCCGATCAGCCACACGGGGAGCGTCGACTGCTCAAGCAAACCCGCGCGGTGGCTCGTCGCCACGAGGCTCAAGCCCGCCAGGTGGTTGAAGGAAAGCGGCACTTCGGTGCGGATGTCGCTCATGTGGAGCGACTCCTGTGCCTCGGGGAAGAAGGAGTTGCCGTTCAGAAGAAGGTCGAAGTGGTACGCCCGAAAGCCCGAGAGCTCGACGATGCGCGAGACGAGGTGCGTCAAGTTCACGCGCGCGATGAGGATCTGGTCGGGCAAAGCGGTCGGCACCGCGAGGTCCGCGAAGAGCTGGTTCGCGGGTTCGAGCACGTAGGGAATCGAAAGAACCGAGGAGTCGCGCTCGAGCGCCTCCGTGATCGCCTTGCGGGTCTGGGGGTTCTTCAAGGTCGTCCCCGCGTCTCGGCGCTCCGCGCCCGAGGACATCGGGTTGTTCCAGCTGCGAAGCACCGTGAATTCGCGCGTCGCAATCACGATTTCGGCCACTTCGCGGCGGTCCTGCATGAAGTTCGTGGCGGAGAGTTCCGCGCTCGCCACTTGGCTTCGCACGTTCGGAATGTGCATGAGGCGAAGGCTCGTCTTCATGAGCAGTTCCGTCGTGCCGAGGAGCCGCGACTCCATCGCCTGCGCGACGAGGTCGGCCGACTGCTTGAGCCTCACGGCTTCCGCACGCTGTTCGGACGAGAGGAGAAAGACGACGGACGAAAAGAAGGCCACCGTAAAGAGGGCGATCGTGGCCCACCCCGCCCAGGCGGCGATGCGGCCCGAGCCGATGCGGCGGTCCGTGTGTCCGAGGGTGCGGAAGGCCTGAGCGATTTCCTTATCCGAGTGAAGCGTAGCCATAAGTGTGCGGTTCGTTGGGAGGAGACGACATTCTATACGCTAAAATAAGACGTTTTCCTTGTAGGGAGAGAGCGATGGCGCTCACGCAGAACGAATTGAAGCGCGCCGTGGCCGTGGCCGCGACCGCATATGTGAAGGAAGGGGAAATTCTCGGCGTCGGCACAGGTTCGACCGTGGATTTCTTCATCGACGCGATCGCGCCGATGCGCGACAAGATCCCCGCCTGCGTTTCCTCGTCGGAACGCTCGACGAAGAAGCTCGAAGGTCTGGGGTTCAAGGTCCTCGACATGAATGAAGTCGAAGAGATCGGCGTCTATGTGGACGGGGCCGACGAAATCGACGGCAGCTTCGCCATGATCAAGGGGGGCGGCGGCGCGCTCACGCGCGAAAAGATCGTCGCCTCCGTTTCGAAGCGTTTCGTCTGCATCGCGGACGCGTCGAAGAAGGTCGAAGTGCTCGGTCGCTTCCCGCTTCCCGTCGAAGTGATCCCGATGGCGGCGCGCGCCGTTCGCCGTCGCCTCGAAGCACTCGGCGCGACCGTGACGCTTCGCGACTTCGTCACCGACAACGGCTGCCACATCCTCGACGCGGCCGGGCTCAAGATCGAAGACCCCGAAGCGCTCGAAGCCGAGATCAACTCGTGGCCGGGCGTCGTCACCGTGGGGCTCTTTGCCGCGCGCGGCGCGGACGTCCTGCTTCTCGGGACGGAAGAGGGCGTAAAGACCTTTGAAAAGCCCTGAGCTCTGAAACGAAGAAAGGGAGCCGCGGCTCCCTTTCTCTCTTGGCCGCCCCGTTTCGGGGGCGGAAGATTTCCGGTTCTTACTCGGCCTTGGGCGGCACGAAGTTGGGAACCGTCATGTCGTCGGCGTCGCCGAAGAAGTAGCGTTCGCACTGCGCCATGAGATGCTGACGGGCCGAGAGGTCCGCGAGATTCAGGCCGTATTCGTTCACCATCATCGTCTGCAGGCGCGTCCAATCGCCCCAGGCTTCCTTGCTCACGTGGCGCCAGATGCGCACACCGAGTTCACCCGGGAACGGGGGGTGGTCGAGCCCTTCGGCTTCCTTTTTCAGTTTGATGCACTGTACCGTACGCATGGAGGTTGTCTCCCGAATGTGTTGTTGGTTCGTGCATTCTAACCCGAGGATCGGATCCCTAGGGAGGTCCGGTCCCGATTCCGGAGACCAGTATGTCCGATCGTGCCCTGTGGGCCGCCTTTCAGAAAGTCCGCACCGAAGTGGAGGGTGCGCTCGAAGAG
>ERZ773114.896-NODE-896-length-34051-cov-8.359336_pt1 | contig 34051 bp, 25 predicted proteins | sample MGYA00580564_ERZ773114 | MGnify/ENA primary metagenome ERZ773114 (study PRJEB29015, sample SAMEA2737836) | human gut metagenome | biome: human gut; feature: human-associated habitat; material: faeces | place: China | collected 2012 ... | reverse complement strand
CAGCGCGGCAGGCGCGGACGGGCCATCCACCGGGCCAGGTGCGTGACGGAGGTGGGGATGCGGATTGATTTGCCGGCGATGATGAGCGTCACGGCGACGAGGATCAGCAAAACGCCGGTTCCGATGCGCAGCGTGAACCGCTCGCCGAAGACCGCGACGCCGAAAAACAACGCCGTGACGGGTTCCAGCGCCCCGAGGATCGCCGTGGGCGTGGAGCCGATGCGGCGGATGGCCCCGGCCATCGCGACCAGCGAAACGATCGTCGGGAAAAGCGCCAGCGCAACGGCGTTGACCCACATCAGGGGCGAAGGGACGGGTTGCAGATCGGCACAGCCCCGCAGCCGAACGACATAGACCAGCGAGCCGAAAACCAGACAGTAGAAGGTGAGTTTCTCGGTCGGAAGGTCCTTGAGCGACGAGCGGTTGACGGCGACGATCCAGACCGCATAGGAGAGCGCCGAAAGGAAGACCAGCACGACGCCCGCGAGGTTGAGCGTCGCGCCGTCGCCCCCTTTGTAGAGCAGCGAGATGCCCCCGCACGCCAGGGCGATCGAGACGACCGTGGCGGCGGTGACCCGCTCGCGGAAACCCACGGCCATGATGACCGCGACCATCACCGGATAGACGAACAGGATCGTCGAGGCGATGCCGGCGTCCATGAGGTTGTAACTCTCGAAAAGCAGCAGCGACGAGACGGAGAAGAGCACGCCCATAGCCGCAAGCGGCAGGACGTCGCGCCGCCGCAGGGCGAACGACTGCCGCCGGAACAGCATCAGCGCACCCAGCATCACCACAGCCAGCACATAGCGGTAGAACAGCACGGAATCCACTCCCAGGCCCGCGCCGTAAAGCGGCAGCGCAAAGAGCGGATTCAGTCCGTAGCTGGCCGCGGCTATGGCTCCCAGCACATAACCGCGGGAACGTTCCGAGATCATTTAGAAGGTGACCTGCGGAGCGGCCGCGGCCCCTTCGGCCGACTCGAAATAGGGCTTCTGGCCGAAGCCGAACATCCGCGCGACGAGGTTGGCCGGGAAGCGGCGCACCGAAACGTTGTACTGCTGCGCCGCGGCGTTGAAGTCCTTGCGGGCGACGGCAATGCGGTTCTCGGTCCCTTCGAGCTGGGCCTGCAATTCGAGGAAATTCTGGTTGGCCTTCAGGTCGGGATAGCTCTCCGACACGGCGATCAGGCGGCCCAGCGCGGAGCGCACCTCGGCCTGCGCCCGCTGGAACTGTGCGAGCCGCTCGGGCGTCAGGTCGTCGGCCGAAAGGTTGATCGACGTGGCCCGGGCGCGCGCCTCGGTAACCTCGTTCAAGGTCTGCGTCTCGTGGGCCGCGTAGCCCTTCACGGTGTTGACCAGGTTGGGAATCAGGTCCGCACGCCGCTGGTACTGCGTCTCGACATTGGACCAGGCGCTTTTAAGCCCCTCCTCCCTGTTCACAAAACCGTTATAGGTCGCATAAAAGAAGATCGCCACCACGGCGACTACGCCGATCCAAATCCATTTTTTCATAACAGAAGCTATTTATATATTTAAACTCATTTCGCATCAAACCGCTGCAGTCGCAGCCTCCGGCGCCGTTTACAAGCCAGACCCCGTCCCAAACCCTTCCTTCAGGGGAAGGGCTTGTCGCGACGCAACCGAATTGCAGACGCTTTTCAGCCCAACATGCAACGCCCCGGAACTCTGCACCTTAAACTACCAGCGCGAACCGGCTCCGCCGCCGCCGAAGGAGCCTCCTCCGAAGCCGCCGCCCATGCCGCCGCCCATGCCGCGTCCGAAGCCGCCGCCGATGATCGTGCCGCCCCCGGCCCCGCCGCCGAAATTGTCGTCGCGCAGGTTGCGCGAACGCCGCTTCACGACCGCACCGCAGTTCGGGCAGACATACGTATATTCGACCAGCCGGTAGTTCCGCGTGACGCTCAACACCTGCTGCGACTGCTGTTTCAGCGTCAGCTTACGGCACTTCGGGCAACGGCGGGAGAAATAGTAGTTCGCCAGCACCATGCCCAGCGGGAAGATCACGAAGCCGAAGACGATCGTGAAGATCATCCATGCCGGAAGGTCCTCGTCGGCGTCGCCGCCCAGATCGACCTCGCCGCCTTCGAGGATCGTGGCCGCAGCCCCCACCCCGGCGACCATGCCCGCGCTGTAATCCCCCTCGCGGAAGGCCGGAAGCATATAGTTGAGCTGGATGCGTTTGCAGAGCGCGTCGGGAAGGATGCCTTCGAGGCCGCCGCCCGTGACGAAGCGTATCTCACGCAGGTCCTTCACCAGCAGGATGCCCAGTCCGTTATTGCTTTTGGCCGAGCCTACGCCCCAGCTGCGGAACAGATCGACGGCGAACGAGAACGTATCGCCGCCCGCGATGTCGTCGACGGCGACGACGGCGACCTGCGCGAGGCCCCGCTCACGCAGCGAGGCGCAGACGGAGTCGATATGCGCCACGGCGGCAGGCGACAGGATACCGTCGGGATCGGAGACATAGCGCCGCCGGTCCATACGCTGAACATTGGGAATCTCGTCCGCGCGGTAGGTTCCCGCAAGGGCGGGCAGCGCACAGGCGAGCAGCAGGCAAAGGATCGCAATGTTTCTCATGCGGCAAAGATAAAGAAAATGAAGAATTAAAAATGAAAAATGAAAAATTATAACGCAGACTGCATCACAACGGCCCGAACAGTCGGGCTGCAAAGAGCATTACAACAGCCAATCATTCGCAAATAATAATTTTTAATTCTTAATTCTCAATTTTTAATTACACAATATCCGGTAGCTCCACGGGGCCATATCCTCCTCGACGCGGCCGCGAAGCTCGTAAGGCTCGCCCGTCATGGCGTCGGTGTACATCCCGGCGTAGATGCCCGTATAGTAGTCGGCATGGATGGCGTAGGGCGAGAGGTTCATCACCGCCACGACCCGGTTGCCGCCGGTCTCGCGGACAAAGGTCATCAGGCAGTCCTCGGCGTTGTTGCGGATCTCGACCATCGCCCCGCCCCGCTCCCCGGCGGCGAGGGCCGGATTGCCGTGCCGCAAGGCCGTGAGACGGCGGTAGAACTCCGTGAAAGCGTTGGAAGCGTAGGACGGAATCGGATCGCGGTCGAAGAAGGCGAACGAATGGTCGTAGCCGATCTCCTGCCCGGTGTAGATCAGCGGCAGGCCGCGCGGCACGACGAACGTGAAGACCGCCATGATCTCGCGCGCATCGCCCAATCTGGAAAATTCGGAGCCGTTCCACGAATTCTCGTCGTGGTTCGACGTGAACGCCAGCCGCATGGCCGAGTCGGGATAGTCGTCGCGGTCGGCGTAGATGTAGTCGCGCAGAGCCGTGACGCGGGTGCGCTGCCGGGCCACGTCGTTCATCAGGTGGTGCATCCGCCAGGCGTAGCAGGCGTCGAAAGCCCCCTCCTCGAAAAGATTCCGCTCCTCGGCCTCGGCCAGCATAAACAGATCGGGCTTCACACGCCGCAGGCGCAGCGAGGTCTCGTTCCAGAACTCGATGGGAACCAGCATCGCCATGTCGCAGCGGAATCCGTCGACGTCGTGCTGCGTGAGCCAGAACTCCATGGCGTCGGCCTGCGCGCGCCACACGTCGCGGTCGGCGTAGTTGAGTTTGGCGGTGTCGGACCAGTCCCACGGCACGGCGGGACGGCCCGCGGCGTCGCGTTCGTACCACGAGGCGGGCTTTTCGGCGATCCACCGCGCGTCGCGCGCCGTGTGGTTGGCCACCCAGTCGAGCAGGACCCGCATGCCGAGGCGGTGGGCCTCGGCGACGAAGGCGTCGAAGTCGGCCATCGTGCCCAGCTCGGGGTTCACGGCACAGTAGTCGCGGATCGAATAGTAGGAGCCGAGCGAGCCTTTGCGCCCGGCCTCCCCGATCGGATAGACCGGCATGAGCCACACGGCGTCGACGCCGAGGTCTTTGAGGAAAGGCAGTTTTGAAGTTGCCGCGCGCAGCGTGCCTTCGGGCGTGAGCTGGCGCACGTTCATTTCATACAGGACAGCCTGCGGCCAAAAACAATTCATAATTCACAATTCATAATTACCTTGTCCGCGATCAGCCGGCGCACGCCGCGGATTTCAAGTTCGACGGGGGCACCTTCGTTCGCCACCTCGACCGCATTGCGGGTGATCCGGACCGTCAGGACCCGGTCCTGGAAATTGACCTTGAACGAGAGGGACTCCCACGCGGCCGGCAGCTGCGGGTCGAACGACAGCACGCCGTCGCGGACGCGCATGCCCCCGAAACCCTCGACCACCGAGAGCCACGAACCCGCCATCGAAGTGACATGGCAGCCCTCGCGGACCTCGCGGTTGTAGTCGTCGAGGTCCAGGCGCGCCGTGCGCAGGTAGAGTTCGTAGGCCTTGTCCAGATCGCCGATACGCGCGGCGAGGATGGCGTGGACGCAGGGCGAGAGCGACGATTCGTGGACCGTGCGCGCCTCGTAGAAGCGGAAGTTGCGGCGGACAGTGTCGAGGTCGAAATCGTCGCCGAAGAAATAAAGCCCCTGCAACACGTCGGCCTGCTTGATCAGGCACGAGCGCAGGATGCGGTCCCACGACCAGCGCTGGTTGATGGGGCGATCCGCAGGGTCGAGGTCTTTGGCCAACGTCTGCTCCTTGTCCAGATAGCCGTCCTGCTGGAGGAAGATGCCCAGTTCGCGGTCCTCGCCGAAGTACATGCCGTCGGCGATTTCGAGCCACCGCTTCGTCTCGGCCGTCTCGTCGAAACGTCGCTTCGCGCAGATGCGCGCGTAGTCCGCAGGCCGGTTTTCACGCACCCACGCCGCCGACTCGGCGGCATAGCGCATCGACCAGCAGGCGATGTAGGAGGTATACCAGTTGTTGTCGACGTTGTTCTCGTACTCGTTGGGACCCGTGACGCCCAGCATGACATATTTTTGCCGCGCCCCGGACCACGTGATGCGCTGCGCCCAAAAGCGCGCCACGGACAGCAGCACCTCCAGCCCGCAGTCGGCCAAATACGCCGTGTCGCCGGTATAGCGGATGTAGTTGAAAATCGCGTAGGCGACGGCGCCGTTGCGGTGGATCTCCTCGAAGGTGATCTCCCACTCGTTGTGGCACTCCTCGCCGTTGACGGTGACCATCGGGTAGAGCGCCGCACCGTCGCGGAAGCCCAGCTTCGCGGCGTTTTCAATGGCCTTGTCGAGCTGGTTGTAGCGGTAGACGAGCAGTTCGCGGGCGACGGCCCGCCCGGCGGTGGCCAGGTAGAACGGCAGGCAGTAGGCCTCGGTGTCCCAGTAGGTCACGCCGCCGTATTTCTCGCCCGTGAAGCCCTTCGGACCGATATTCAGACGGGTGTCCACCCCGGTATAGGTTTGCAGCAACATGAAGATGCAGAAGCGGATGCCCTGCTGCGCCCGGGCGTCGCCCCCGATTTCGATGTCGCAGCCGTGCCAGCGGGCGGCCCAGGCGGCCGTCTGCTCTTTGAGCAGGGCCTCGAAGCCCGCCTCCTGTCCCGAAGCCGCGACGCAGCGCGCCGCGGCGATAAGGTCCGCCGGAGCGTGGTTGAGCGACGAGCAGATGCCCGCATATTTATATAAGACGGCGGCGCAGCCCTTTTCACGGCTGACCGCTGCGGTGGCCCGGACCTTCTCGGGGCGGGTTTCGCAATGCCACTCGGCGCCGTCCAGCTCGACGGCCTGCGCCCAGGCCGCCTCGAAACCGCTCTTTTTGGTACGGCTCTGCGTGGCGTCGGCCTCGGTCGAGACCTCCTCCCAGAACTTTTCGTCGTAGTTGGCGTCGGCATTGCGCACGTCGGCGTCGACATAGGGCGAGAAGGTGATCCGGGCCGCCCGGTTGAGCGGCGTGACGGCGTATTTCACGACGCCCAGTTCGCGGCGCGCCAGCGAGAGGAAACGAACCGTCTCGACGGCCACCTCGACGCCGTTTTTCAGCACGACCCTCATGCGGCGCGTCAGCACCGAGCGGCGCATGTCCGTCTCGCGGTAAAAGCTCTTCACCTCCGCGACGGTCGCCAGGTCGAGCGGCTCGCCGTCGACCGCGACATCGACCCCGATCCAGAACGCGGCGTTCGGGACCTTGGCGAAATACTCCGGGTAGCCGTTCTTCCACCACCCCACGCGGGTCTTGTCGGGATAATAGACCCCGCCGATATAATTGCCCTGAAGCGTCTCGCCCGAGTAACGCTCCTCGAAATTGGCCCGGCCGCCCATCACGCCGTTGCCCAGCGCGAAGAGCGACTCGGAAGAGAGCGCCCGCGAAGGGTCGAAGCGATCCTCGACGAGGCGCCAGGGATCGGTTTTTACATATCCGTCGTTCATAATCTATACTCTTTATCGCTCGTTTCACCGCCCCGGCCGCAGCCTTCCGCGGCGTTGCGCCGGGGTTGCAATCAGTCCCGGTCGATCTTCATCGCCAATTGTTCAAACGTAAACCCCGCGAAGGTTTCCAGCCGCATCGTGGCGGCCGAAAGCGACGCACCGCCCCCGACGCCCACCGAACGCATGCCCGCACGCGAAGCAGCCTCGATACCCGCGGCGGCGTCCTCGAAGACCACGCACACGGAAGGCGCGGCGTCCACGGCGGCGGCACCCTTCAGGAAAACCTCGGGATCGGGTTTGGCCCGCGAAACCTCGTTGCCGTCGACCACGGCGTCGAACAGCGGCCGAAGGCCGCACCGGTCGAGGATCGTCCCCGCGTTCTTCGACGCCGAGCCGAGCACCGTCCGCACGCCGCGGCTGCGCACGTCGTGCAAAAACGCCGCCACGCCCGGAAGCACCTCGGCGGGTGTCATTTGCGAAACAAAACGCAGGTAACGCGCATTCTTTTCGGCGGCGAGACGCTCCCTCTCGGCGGCGGAAAAACGCCCCTCAAGTCCTCCGGCGCGCAGGACGATCTCCAGCGACGCCATGCGGCTCACACCCTTGGTCGCTTCGCCCTGCACGGGCGTGAATTCAAAGCCCAGTTCACGAGCCAGCGCGGCCCACGCCAGATAGTGGTAGCGGGCCGTATCGACGACAACTCCGTCCAAATCGAATATGCAGCAGTCTATCATTTTTTGAATTTCGGATACCAAAGATACGATTTTTTTGCAAAAAATTACGGTTCTCGGAGCAAAAAAGGTGAATTTCTGCGTTTTGAACTGAGCCATAACGCATTAAACAGAAAACCTCGGAAATAGTAACGATGGCAATTTAGCAAAGAAACGCAAGGTAATGAAATAGAACGGTTGCCAAGTCATTACCCGATAGTGCAGTAAAGTTTTTCTTTGTGTCGTCACGTTTCATCGTTCTGCGTTAGTTTGCATATTAATGTATAACTCGCTGATAACTAATTTTGTACCAAAAAAGATTAGATTATGCGAAGTACATTTAAGGTGCTGTTCTACGTGAACGGAAGCAAAGAGAAAAACGGTATTGTCCCCATTATGGGACGAGTAACAATCAACGGTTCGGTGGCTCAATTCAGTTGCAAGCAGAGCATCCATAAAGACCTATGGGATGTGAAAGGCAACCGAGCCAAAGGCAAGAGCAAAGAATCGAGAGACATCAATTTGGCTTTGGATAACATCAAGGCTCAAATCATCAAGCACTACCAACGCATTTCGGATAGAGAAGCGTTCGTAACTGCCGAAATGGTACGCAATGCCTATCAAGGTATTGGAACAGAGTATGAAACCCTGCTCCGAGCATTTGACAAGGAGAACGAAGCCTTTGCCAAGCGTGTTGGCAAGGATCGTTCACTGAGTACATATCAAAAGTATCTCACTGTAAGAAAATATCTTGCAGAGTTTATTAAGGTACACTACAAGCGTACAGATATTGCGATGAATGAACTGACCGAAGATTTCATTCGTGATTATTGCTTGTATCTGAGAAATGAGGTTGGATTGGCTCAATCCTCTGTCTGGATATACTCCATACCATTGAAGCACATAGTAACCACAGCTCACTATAATGGCAAGATAGCACGAAACCCATTTGCTCAATATAAGGTTGACCCCGACCACAAAGAACGAGGTTTTCTAACCGAAGATGAGTTGCAAGCCTTTACAACTATTGAATTGAACAATCCCGACTTGGAGTTGGCTAGAGATTTATTCGTGTTCGGTTGTTGGACGGGAATATCATTCATTGACATTAAGAATTTGACAACGGAGAATATCACAATATTGGGTGGTTCTCCTTGGATTGTATCAAAGCGACAAAAGACAGGCGTACCGTTCCAAATCAAATTGATGGATATTCCTATGCAGATTATCAAGCGATACGAGCCATACAGAATAAGCAATACCCTTTTCAACATCGGTAGCCACGACACTATAAACAAACGTATCAAGGAGGTAGCCAAAATGTGCGGTATTGAGAAGCGAACTTCGTTCCACCTGAGTAGGCATACATTCGCAGTGTTAGCCTTGAACTATGGTATGCCGATAGAGAGTGTAAGCAAGATTCTCGGACATACGAACATTACCACAACGCAGATTTACGCAAAGGTTACTAATACCAAACTTGAACACGATATATCAATGTTTGAGAGTCGAGTTTGTGAAAGGTTTGCAATCTAATATATATGGATATGGAACGAGCAGTTATAACAATCAGCGAATCAGGCAAAGTGAACATTCCTGATAGCAATATATGGATGTCGTTTACGGAACTTGTGGTGCTGTTCGATGTGGCAGCATCCACACTAAAGGCTGCAATCCAAGCTATACACAAAAGCGGAGTGATAGCAGAACACACTCAACATTGCGAAGTAATACCATATACCTATTGGGCTACCCTCTACAATATGGATATGATTATAGCCCTTGCATTTCGCATCCATTCATACGGTGCAGAGAAGATACGGGGTGAGGTGTTAAAGAGAATATGCGGACGAAAAGAGAAAGTATGTTATCTCTTTTCGCTTGCCAACTCTCCAATAGGTATGTCGTAATATCAGTATATCGGCAAACTAATAAGTCGGTAAGTCTGCATATCGGCTGATTAGTCAGTCAAGGTAAGCCCGAAGATAGGTTTTTGACCTGTTTTCGGGCTTGTTTTGTTTATGCACCCCTCAAACTCCAATCCCCATAGTACTTTATTCACTATTCTGCTATGATTTGCGTAGCAACTTATCCGTCAATTACTTATATTTTTGCAGCTGACATTTTTTTGAACTTAAAAGCATTTGGAAATGGAAGCTAACAAAGTAACGTCAAGCCATAAACCGCCATCAGATGATGGTATGGCAAAAGAAGAATTTATCCGAGTGGGAACAACTCTCTACAAGATTGTGGAGCAACCGAGACTGAGCGGTGGATATGTAAAGAAGCGTATCCCCTGGAACAATGAAACGCTCCGCCAAGACTATGGCAAGGACTACATCGGCAGCGTTCCCAAGTATGGAAGATTCTGTACCGTACCCGAACACATCGGCTATCGCCCTGTAATCGGCAAATTCCTTAACCTCTATGAACCAATAGACCACCAACCGCAAGAGGGTGATTTCCCCTCTATCCGCTCATTGGTGAAACATATCTTCGGTGAGCAATACGAGTTGGGAATGGACTATCTGCAACTGCTCTACCTGCAACCCGTTCAGAAGTTGCCAATCCTGTTATTGGTATCGGAGAAACGCAACACAGGCAAGAGCACATTCCTTAATTTTCTGAAAGCCCTCTTTCAGAACAATGTAACATTCAACACCAACGAGGATTTCCGCAGTCAATTCAATTCCGATTGGGCTGGCAAACTCCTTATTGTAGTTGATGAGGTACTGCTCAACCGCAGGGAGGACAGCGAACGATTGAAGAATCTAAGCACTACACTATCCTACAAGGTGGAAGCCAAAGGCAAAGACCGTGATGAAATTGCGTTCTTTGCCAAATTCGTGCTATGCTCCAACAACGAGTATCTGCCCGTAATCATTGATGCAGGGGAAACACGTTATTGGGTACGCAAGATAAACCGCTTACAGTCCGATGATACCAATTTCCTGCAACGCTTGAAAGCGGAGATACCTGCTTTTCTCCATTTCCTCACCAATCGAAAGTTATCCACCGAGAGGGAGAGCCGAATGTGGTTCAACCCCTCGTTGTTGCATACAGAAGCATTGCAGAGGATTATCCGAAGCAACCGCAACCGATTGGAGATTGAAATGTCGGAGCTGCTACTCGACATTATGGCAACTATGAATGTGGATAGCGTTTCATTCTGCCTTAACGACCTTATCGTGCTGTTGATGCATTCTCAGGTAAAGGTAGAGAAACACCAAGTGCGTAAGGTGGTGCAGGAGTGTTGGAAACTGACACCTGCACCCAACGGGCTTACCTACACCACCTATCAAGGCAACTACAATCAAAGTTGCCACTATGAGCCGATAAGGAGAGTGGGACGCTACTACACCATCACAAAGGAGCAACTCGAATCCTTGTAATACTATCATTTTTCTGTTGAATTGTTGAATATTAGTATAAACGCACTGATTATAAACAATATACACTCTCAACAAAATCTCAACAAGTCAAAAGAGAAGTTGAGATACAGCACACACCGAATTGTAGATTTCTCTTTTGGTGAGTGGTTTGTTGAGTATATGTTGAACTGTTATAGGTCTGTATATAAGCATATTACATCAACGATTCATCAAATCAACAAATTTTCATCAACCCTAAAACCGTATGTAATATGACTATCCAAGACGCAAAACAAATCAAGTTGGCAGACTATCTGCAAAGTTTGGGATATACACCCGTTAAGCAACAAGGCAGGAGCCTATGGTATAAATCACCGCTAAGGAACGAAACCGATGCTTCGTTTAAGGTAAACACCGAGTTAAATCAATGGTACGACTTCGGTATCGGCAAGGGTGGCAACATCATTGCATTGGCAGCGGAGCTCTACCATAACGAGAATGTAGCCTATCTATTGGAACGCATAACGGAGCGAACTCCCTACATACGCCCTGCATCCTTTTCTTTTGGTGAGCAGAAAGCACATAACAGCAGCTTTCAAGACGTACAAGTTGGCGAATTATCTTCTCCAGCCCTTATCGACTACCTACGAGGACGAGGAATAAACATCGAACTCGCCAAAAGAGAGTGTAAGGAGTTACGATTTGAGCATAACAGCAAACCATACTTCGCCATCGGTTTTCCGAATATCTCTGGTGGCTATGAACTTCGTAACCGCTACTTCAAAGGTTGTCTTGCTCCAAAAGATATTACCCATATCCGACAGCAGGGCGAGCAGCGAGATGTGTGTTACCTCTTCGAGGGCTTTATGGATTATCTCTCGTTCCTTACAATCCGAGTGAACAATAATCCCGAAGAGCCACGCACCAATGAGCAGGATTATATGGTGCTGAACTCCGTTACAAACCTCTCAAAAGCCGAGCAACTGCTCCACCCATACACCCGAATAGGTAGTTTTCTTGATAACGACCAAGCAGGGCAAAGAGCGTATGAGAATCTGAAAAAGATATTCGGAAACAGGATTCAAGATATGTCGCATCACTACGCAGGACATAAGGATTTGAATGACTATCTATGCCACCGAAACCAAGCAAAACAGGCAGAGAAAAAATCGCAAGTCCAATCCGCAAGGCGGATGCCACAACCGCAGCCGAAGAAGAAACGAGGCTTCAGGTTATAGCCCACTATAACTACACGCTTCGCTTAAAGTAGTTGTGGGCTCTACCGAGGGTGCAGAGTGACCTCTCTGCACTCCGCTTATGGGCTTCGCCCCTAAGGACCCCGACAGCGGAAGCAAGTGACCAAATGACCAACAGACATTAGTGCAACCAATAAAATCAGAATAACTATGGCAGTAAAAAGCAGCATACATATCAAGCCTTGCAACATATCATCAAGCGAGGCACACAACCTAAGGACTCCCGAGTATATGCGTAACATCGGAGAGTCTAAAATCTACCTCATACCCCAACTTGTAGCCGACAATGAGTATTGGGTAAATCCGCACCTCGGCGACTATGACTTACAGACACATTACGACAACATCAAGCAGATGGTTAAGGCTAAGACGGGACGGGCGATGCAAGAGAAAGAGCGAGAACGCAAAACCAAGAGTGGCAAGATTATCAAGGTGGCAGGATGCTCACCCATTCGTGAGGGTGTGCTACTCATCAAGTCAGACACCACATTAGAGGATGTTCGCAGATTTGGCGAGGAGTGCCAACAGCGTTGGGGCATCACACCGCTTCAAATATTCCTACACAAAGACGAGGGGCATTGGCTCAGTGGAGAGCCAGTCCCTGATGATAAGGAGAGTTTTCAAATTGATGGTCGTTGGTTTAAGCCCAACTACCACGCCCATATCGTATTCGATTGGATGGACCACGAAACGGGTAAGAGCCGAAAACTTAATGATGACGATATGACACAGATGCAGACTTTGGCATCCGAGATTCTATCAATAGAGCGAGGGCAATCCAAAACCGTTACGGGCAAGGAGCATTTGGAGCGTAACGACTTTATCATCGAGAAGCAGCGTGCCGAGTTGGAACGCATCGAGGCAGAGCGACAGCATAAGGAATACCAGATAGATCTTGCCGAGCAAGAACTCAAACAGGTGAAATCGGAGATACGCACCGATAAACTCAAAAGCGTGGCTACCAATGCAGCTACAGCCCTTGCAAGCGGTGTCAGTTCTCTTTTCGGCAGCGGTAAGATGAAATCTTTGGAACGCAAGAACGAGGATTTACGGGATGAAATCGCAATACGAGATGAGACCATCGAACAACTGCAATCCAATATCAAGCAAATGCAGGTGGAGCATAGTAGGGCAATGATGAATAAGGACAACGAGCATCGCAAGGCTCTTGAAGCAAAAGAGGCCGAGCATAAGGAGGAAACCAACACTCTAAATTTGATAATCAACACCGCTCATCGTTGGTATCCCGATTTTGCCAATCTTCTAAAATTGGAGCGCCTCGCCAAGCAAATCGGTCTTTCGGCTATGGAGTTTGCTGAGCTGATTAAGGGTAGGATTGTGAACTTTACAGGGCGACTATTCTCCTCGGAGCATAACCGATGGTTTGCTACGGATAATACCCCCTTGCAGATTTTGCGAGATAACGACAAGCGACTAACCTTAACCGCAAATAGAATACCTCTCAGCCAATGGTTCAGAGAGCATTACGACAAGTTTCGACAATCAATCCGCCAGCCTATACAGCCGAAAAGAAGCAGAGGTATGAAGATGTAACAATAATGGCGACCGCAAGTGGTCGCCATTGTTCATTTTATTCCAAGAGTACTATATTTTTGTATCTGATAGATATTGCCTTACAAGTTTATATCCCATATAAATGGTATATCCTCCAATAAGCATAGTAAACGCTGTTGTTACTACTAATAGCCACAATAAAATTGTATTATCAAAGATGAATGATAGTCGCATACCCACCCAACACAATATATCCATAAAGATAGAAATGTGTAGTAATACAAAACATTTCTTATTGATGTTTGCTAAACGTCTTATATATGATATAGCAAAACTCTTCCTTTGGTTAATCAATGGTGTCGCACCACCTAATTTTATTTGCTCTGCAATTAGCTTCAATTCATCTTTTTTACTTATAATGAATGAATATAGCAATGTAAGAATTGACAGCAAAATACCTATGAGCGTTAAATACAACGTCCATAAATCTGAAAAGCAATCTTGCATAAATTCTACACAAATAGTATACTCATTCATTACTTAAATAATTAGTCAATACAGCACTAAGTTTCTCTACTATGAAATCTGAATCATGAACTTTTGTGTCAAGTTCGGTTTGAGAGATAGCAGAAGTTGCATTAAAGATTTTTTCGGCCGTTTCCTTTAATTCTTCACTTGCCTCGTTAATCAGCTCACGTTTAATTCTATATTCTTTCTTTCCTATAACGATTCGAGTCTCTTTTTGTTGATAGTCTTCATCGTCAGTTTTATCAGCCAATAATTCTACCATCGTTTCACGAGGTATATTTTTAAATACCCTATCTTTTTTCTTTTCAAGTTTTTGTGTACACAAATATTCTCTATACTTGACATCAACATCATTTTCAGCATCAGAGATACTTCGATATTTGATCTGTAGTTCAGGGATTGTTGAAATATCTTTCAACTCATCAAATATCATCGGCATTTTAATGTTTTGAATTGGAATCTCAAGTATCTTATTAACGACAATCTTTGCTAATCTGCAAACTTCACCATTGTCTTTTGTTGGATCTTCATATACTAATAAAAGGAAGTAGCATGTATATGTTTCAGCACTTAATCCTTTTATTCGTGGATATAAAAGAACATAGTTTGTATCACTACCAATTTTATTGTCTTTTGTTATTTGTATCTTTTCATTGGCTTCAAAATAACCATCATACATATTGGTGTTAAATGCTGATATTTGCAAAAGCAATGCTGGTACATCTTCGATTGTAATGTCGTGACATGTTATGCCATTTATCACCGTTTGCTTCGTTTTGTTCCTATTTGAAGAGCTTATAGGTGTGGAAAACTTTGAAAGTTTACCTTTTATCATTTGTATCATGTCATTATATGATACATTTTCAAATAGCCCAACTGTTTGATCCAGCATAGTTGTCGTATATACTGGAACTTTTATGTTGTATGATTTTTCTTTGGTTTCTTTTTTCGCCATTGTATGTCACATTACAAATTTAAGCCATCGTTAAAATCATTTATGAATTGAGGAGGTACAGTTGCTAATATCTGTGGTATATTTTGTCTAGTGCCTCGTACATAGTGATGGTCTGTGTACAAATTTTCCACGAAACTATTACAATTAACACGATATAAAACATTTCCAACTCCTGCAGTTAGTTTCAATGTGCCAATATTATTTGGCTTAGGGCTTCTAAACTTGATTCGCCCTTCACTTCCCCAGGCACCTTGTTGTTCATTATGTTCCCATGCTAACTCGGTACTTCCATCTGACTTTGCAAGATATCCTAATAATCTATAATATTCGTGTTCATCTGCAAACTGAACTTGTCCTATTGAACCAAAACTTTGTCTATACATATTATGCTACATTATAAATTTGAACCAATTTTGTCTTTATATCATTGAATGACAATCCTGTACTAAACTCAGCGGTTAATCCTGTGTTTATCACATACACAAATGACTCTTTACGATAATACTTCTCCCCATATCGCAATAAAGAGTTCTCTATGCTATCCGCTTTAGCCAAAAGGCAAACCAACTGATAATCTTTATTGACCTGTTGGGTCTTATTATTTGGATGAGCCTTTGTGTTATGTTGAGTTGCTGTGAGCAATATCAAATTTTCAACATAATGTGCAATCTGAGGAAATTGTGATTTTGGGAATATGTGATGCACCTGTGTTGCCTCACCATTGCCCCAACTATCATTTACCTCACTTACTGTATGAATCTTTCTAATCAATGCAATTGCTTTCTGAACATAGTAAGTGTTGATTGCCTCTTGTTTCTCAATCTTTTCAGGTGTCATAGCCTCTTGACGAGTTACAGTTTTATCTTTATCCATATCCCGCCAGTTTTTCTTGTTGTACATCAAATCTGAATAGTAAGTAATCTTACCATTGCTTCCGTGTAGATGATGTTCGGCTGCATACACATTGAATACTTTGTGGAACATACGCCTAATATCCAAACGAGAGTGCGATGGAGTATTACCATTGATTAGGCGGTAATATCGCTCGTAGATTTCATCCCTCGCAGCCACAGGATTTGCAACGCTTTCTTTTGCATACTCTTCAAAGTATTTCATAAAGCCACTATCCGACATTACTTTCATAAAGTAGCAGTACAAGAAGTTGTACGCGTTTCTATCCTTGCGTGAAATATAGTCCAATAAATCTTCATTGGCAACTGAAAATGTCAATGCACCATCTACCATTTCAACATTAAGGATATGAGCATATGCAAGAAGCTTTAAGGGTTGAGAAAGCACCTTATTGTATTCGTTATAGGCTTTCTTGTCATTAGCCCACGGCTTATTGAAAATAACTCTTGTATTCTGAATGAAATACTGCGTTTCCCATACATCATTTATCACAAATACAGGCTTTGTAGCAACCATATTCATAACACAATCTGCCATAAAGCATACTATGTCTGGAGTACACTTCTGATCCACAAATCTCGCGTCGTGCGATTTGCGTACATCCAAATCAAATTGGCTAAGATATTCGTTAATTACATTTCTCATATCCTTTGCTGTTTGAGTTTTCCAAAAAAGAAAACAGAGTTATTATCAATGTTAAGTGAGCGTGTGCCTAAATTACGGGCAATCGCATAAAATTTCGTAAAACTATCAGTAGCGTAAAATGCCAAATCCTCATTTGTTACGATATCATCGTCTTTTGCCAATGTAAGGATTGCAACAGAGCCGTCAGCAATACATCCTTTTGGCAAGAAGCACGCACGAGGATTATATGTTAGATTAGGGAGCAATACACAATTTGCCTGATTAAGGTATTTTGCAACATCCAATCCCTCAATACTATCAATGTAACAATCATAATCAGGGATATTGACAATCTCATTATTGCCAATATTTCGAGATTTTAGCACCCTAATTTTGCCATTATCCTTTGTAATAGCCTTAGTGATAACTCTGTCTCTATACGCTTTGAATACATTAAACTCCATTTTGTCTGCCACCTCATCAAAAGCCTCATTGCGATAAATTATCCAATAAGGGAATCTATCGTCTGTTAGATATGCTTGCTGATGACATTTAACCTCATCAGTAATATATGACTCTACAAATGTATTCTGAGGCTTCTTTTGGGTGTCAAGAATAAAACAGATGGTTTCTATCTTTACTCCCTTGAATCCTTTTTCTCCGAAGTCAATTATGCGAGAGATATTTTTCTCTTTCATAAGTGTACGTGTTGCATCAAACTCAGGAGCATTTATTAGGCTCTTGGGGACTATCAATGATACAACATTGCCAATTCTCATTGCTTTCTCAATGAAGAATGAGAAGATATTATTAGTATCCTTGTTGGATGCCTCAATCTTGTATTTTGCCAGCAACTGTTTCTCTTTTGTTAGCTTCTTGTATGGAGGGTTTCCGACAACAATATCATACTTCTTGTCGAAGTTATGCAACAAGAAATCAGCATTGATGTAATTGATGTGGATATTGTTAGGCACATCAATCTTTGCAACCAGCTCTTTCAATATTTCTAAACTGTTTGCATCAATATCTACCACGTCAATATTAACAGACTGCACGCCAGCATACTTCAAGATAAGGGCAGGCAAGAAATTACCCACACCAATTGATGGCTCTAAAATATTTAGCTCCGTATAGTTCTTTGCATCAGGCAAACTCTTGACAATGGTGTAGCATATATCCTGTCTAGTATAATAAGCCGCATTGTCTTCTCTTTGGGCATTTGCCAACTCCGCAATTTTAGACAATTTAGCAAAGTCATAATGGCTATTGCCTCTAATATAGTCCACCAAACAAGAATGTGTAGCCAAATTCTTTTTGTCTATCAATACCTTTATATCCTGTTCAGACAAAGTTGGCTTGCATAATATTTTACGAACCTTAGCTGCAATCTGTTTGAATATAACGGTTGGTACCGCCTCGCCCAAGTTTTGGCGTATGTTCATTTCCTCTTTTTTCAAGAATGCTTCTTTCTCTTTTAATGACATTCTGTTTAACTCATCAAAAGGAATGTCGCTCCAGTTAAAAGATGAAGGAACAGACATCATAAGCATAACCTCCCTAATACTGAACACTCTGTTATCAACAGGATGAACAGTATTCTGACTTGCCATAATATCGTTACGAGTGTGAATACAAGGTGCTACCTTATCCCAATACTGACGAGTATATTTGTCGCCATTCTTACGGGCGTTGTACACAATAACACCATTCTTTACACTATGCGGTATCTTTGTAATATCGGTATTGTCAAATGCCGATTGGCCCTCCTTAATATCCGCAATCCAAGATTCCATACGAGGCGAATATTTCCGAAAGTTATGATAAATATCATCTTCGGAAATTTCACCCATCTTCTTTAACGATGGCAAATGACCGATAATCTGTCTTAATGTTCGCTCTGGTTGCTTGTCAGGGGAAATATCATATGGAGTAACCTCTTTCAAGTCTTTACGAACACCGATGACCAATGTTCTTGTTCGACTTGATGGATTACCATAATCCTTGAAGTTTACAACTTGATATAGGATATTGTATGCTCCCGACAAGTTAGCCTCAATAGCATCTTTAATTGACTTGTCTTGACCATCAACATCGGTACATACAGATGTAAGGAAAGCTCTAACATTCTCAAATATAAAGAACTTAGGCTTAATCTGTTGTGTCATTTTTATAGACTCAACAACCAACGAGTTGCGTTTTAACTCATCTTTCTTCTTGTGGTTAGCAACAGACATACCCTGACAAGGAGGCGTTGCAATCAACACATCCAAATCTGTTAGATTAAAACCTCTTTCCCACATTGCTAACTCCGCAAAAACTTTATCTTTCGTTTCTTGCGTAGTCATATCGCCACAAATATATCCGCTGTTATAAACGCATTTTTGATTGAATTTCTGAATTTTCAATCTGCGTTCCAACAACTCTACTGTGGCGACACAATAGAAGCCCTCCTCCTTGAAACCGTAGCAACCAACTCCTGCACTACTGAATAGGCTGACATAAGTCCTCAATCCATATGCAGAACGCCGATCTGCTAATAGCATTTCGGGGACTTCCAACTCTGGGTATAATTTTACTTTTGCCATATTAACCTATTCTTCTTAAATTTTCAGCAGCCATTGACAGAGCTTCCGATGCAACAATATGTTCATCAGATACCATATCAGTTACCTTATCGGCAAGCCATAATGTAAGGAGGTCTGTCATTTCTACATGAAACATCTCCGACAATATTGCGACTTGTTCTTTCTTGGCTCTGCGTTCACCCTTTTCTATCTTACAATATGTTGCAGTGTCTATATCAAGAGCAGCCGCAATCTGTCTTTGTGGCATCTGATTTTGAATGCGTAGCTCTTTTATTTTCTCCGTAAACAGCATATTACTTATTTTTGTCTTGACATTATTTGGCAAAGATAGCGAATTTTACTCATTGTTCATACTGCTGAACCGATAAAAATTTCAATTTGTACTGTCGATGCGCTAAAAATGAACACAGACGAAAGAAAATTATCATCATTATCTTTTCGTCTGCATTTCTTTTTGTACCTTTGTTCCATCAAGAGTTATCACATTGAAGCATATCAATGAAGAACTCAGAAATACGAACGGTTGCTATCTCGTTACCCAATTTCCATGCAACCCGAATAACCGTTTAATTCTAAGATAATTGCAAATTCTGCGATTTTTTATGAAAAAAAACACGTATCCGGCAACGCATTACCTACATACTTGTAAAATATCACCTTCGAAAAGCGGCTGTTTTTCAGAATTAATTTATATCTTTGCGCACGTAATTACAATCAACGCCTTATTAAAAATGAAGCAACTCTGCCTTCTCATCGGGACAGCGGTCCTCGGCATACTGCTCGTTTCGTGCTCCGCACAGAAGCGCGTATGGTATCTGCAGGACGCCCAGCCCTTCACACCCGAACAAATCGCCGAAAACGGACAGATCCGCATCAAGCCGCTCGACCGGCTGACGATCGTCGTCAACAGCAAGGACCCCGAACTGGCAGTGCCGTTCAACTCGGCGACCTCCTACAATTCGCTCACGGGAACCAACGTCTCCAGCGCGGCAAACTCGCAGGCGCTCCAGATGCGCACCGTCGACGAGAACGGCATGCTCGAAATGCCCGTGATCGGCAAGATCGAATGCAAGGGCAAGACCCGCAGCGAACTGGCCCAGGCCATCGCCAAGAAGATCATCGACGGCGGATATATCAACGACCCCACGGTCAACGTACAGTTCGCCGACATGAAGATTTCGGTCATCGGCGAAGTGGCCCGCCCCGGATTCTACGATGTCACACGCGACAAGGTTTCGATTTTCGACGCTCTGGCGATGGCCGGCGACATGACCGTATACGGCGTGCGTTCGGAGGTGGCCGTGACGCGCGAGGTGGACGGCGTGCGCACGATCGAATACCTCGACCTCACATCGACCGACATCTTCAACTCCCCGGCTTTCTACCTCCAGCAGAACGACGTGGTATACGTGAAACCCAACAAGTACAAGGCGCAGACGGGCGAGATCAGCCAGAACCGCAATTTCTACCTTTCGCTGGTGGGAACGGCGATTTCGGTGGCGACACTCATCGTAACCCTCACCAAATAGCAAGGCTCCATGGCAGAACAACAGATCAATTCACAGATACAGACCAACAACGAAGAACTGACGAACACGATCACCCTGCACGACATCATCCGCATGGTGATCGCCAACTGGTATTGGTTCGTGCTTTCGACCGTATGCTGTCTCTGCGCGGCCTACTACTATCTGGCCAGCACCCCGAAGATTTACAGCCGCACGGCGACCATTCTGGTCAAGGACAGCCGCAAGGGCGGAGACGTGGATCTCACGGCATTCAGCGATCTGGCGGGATTCCAGAACCGCCGCAACGTCGACAACGAAGTATTCATCCTCCAGTCGCGGCGTCTGATGACCAACGTGGTCAAGCAGCTCAACCTGACGGTCAACTATTCGGTGAGCGACGGGCTCCGCCGGCGCGACCTCTACGGCCAGGCCCCGATCGACGTGAAGTTCATCAACGACAACGACAACCAGTCGCTCGCAATGGAGATCACGCCGATCGACGACGACAAAATCCGGTTGAGCGAATTCAAAGACCAGTTCGTCACCAAGCACGAGAGCCGCAGCGTCATCACGGCGGCTTACGGTGACACGATCCCGACTCCCGTGGGTCAGGTCGTGGTGCAGAAGTCGCTCTACATGGCCCCCGACTACATCGGGGTTCCGATCCGCGTGACCAAGAGTTCGCTGGGACGGACCACTAACGCCTACCGCGCAGCCGTGAAAAGCGACGTGGCCAACAAGCAGGCTTCGGTGGTGACCATCTCGATGAACAACACCGTCCCCCGGCGCGCCGAAGACGTGATCAACACGCTGATCGAGGCCTACAACGAAGACGCCATCGAGGACAAGCGCCGCGTGTCGGTCGCCACGGGCAAGTTCATCAAGGCCCGTCTGGACGTTATCGGACGCGAGCTGGGCGACGTGGACCGCAATATCGAGGACATCAAGAAGGACAACCGGATGGTGGACATCACCTCGGAGGCCGCGCGCAGCGTGTCGGAAAGTTCGCGCTACAAGACGGAAGGTCTTTCGCTCGAAAACCAGATCAACGTGGCGGAGTACATTCGCACCTACCTGAACGACCCGAAAAACGTCGGTGAACTGATTCCGGCGATGGCGGCCGCGGGAACCAACACGGCCATCGCCAAGCAAATCGAAGATTACAACTCGGCGATCCTGCGCCGCGAGAAACTGCTGGAGAACAGTTCGGAGCGCAGCCCCGTCATTCAGGACCTCGACAACCTGCTGGCCGCCGTGCGGCGTTCGATCATCTCGTCGCTCGACTCCAACATCTCGACGCTCGAAATCCAGCGCGACGCCATGCGCAAGGAGGAGACGCAGGCCAACATCCGCATCTCGACCATGCCTTCGCAGGAGAAGATCATCCTGGGCATCACGCGCCAGCAGAAGATCAAGGAAGAACTGTTCCTCTACCTGCTGAACAAGCAGGAGGAGAACCAGCTCAACTACGCCGTGGCAGAGAGCAACTCGCGGTCGATCGACTACGCCTACGGCAGCAACGCTCCCGTATCGCCCCGACCGATGATGATTCTGGGCATCGCCCTGATCGTGGGTCTGGCCATTCCCTTCGGCCTGCTCTACCTGATCGGCATGCTCGACACGACCATCCGCGGTCGCAAGGACATCGAGGACAATGTCAACGCCCCGTTCCTGGGCGACATCCCCTACCACGAGGGCGGCGGCAAGGCCGGGATCGTGGTGCGCGAAACGGGCCGCGACGCCCTGTCGGAGGCTTTCCGCATTCTGCGCTCGAACATGACGTTTATGAGCGTCTCGGCCGGAACCGACATCCGCACCATTCTCTTCACCTCGTCGGACCCGCACGCAGGCAAGACCTTCGTGGCGACGAACCTGGCCATGACCCTCGCCATGGCCGGCAAGCGCGTGCTGCTGATCGACCTCGACCTGCGCCGCCATGCCCTGTCGTCCCAGCTGGGCCACAGCAACAGCAAAACCGGCATCACGAGCTATCTCGCAGGAACGGTCTCCGATGTGGAGAGCATGATCCAGAACTCCGGATTCCACCAGAATCTCGACGTGATTTACGCAGGAGTGCAGCCGCCCAACCCGGCGGAGATGCTCCTTTCGGACAAACTCGACAAGCTCATCGCCGAAATGCGCGGCAGATACGATTATGTCTTCCTCGACAGTACGCCCGCCATGTCGGTGGCCGACGCAATTATCACCGACCGGCTTGCGGACCTCTGTATATACATCGTACGCGAGGGTGTGCTCGACCGGCGCCAGCTGCCCGACATCGAGCGGCTCTACCGCGAGAAGAAGCTCCACAACATGTGCATCGTTCTAAACAGCACCCGCGCCCGCCGTCACGGATATGGATACGGGTATGGCTACGGCTACGGTTATGGATACGGCTACGGAGACGATTACAAGGAAGTAAGCTACCGCAAACGCATCAAGCACTTCTTCCGGTCGCTGGCACATAAAGTAAAACGGTAACGATGGCCATTCACGACGCAACAATAGCCATCGACTTCGACGGTACGGTCGTAACGCATGCCTACCCGGAGATCGGTGAGGATGCGGGAGCGGCGCCCGTGCTGAAAGAGCTGACGGACAACGGTTGCCGACTGATCCTCTACTCGATGCGGCATGGAAAACTGCTGGACCGCGCGGTGGAATGGTTCCGCGTCCGGGGCATTCCGCTCTACGCCGTGAACGAAAATCCGTCGCAGAAGCGCTGGACCTCGTCGCCGAAGATTCATGCAGACCTTTACATCGACGACTGCAATCTGGGCTGTCCGCTGCGGTTCGTCGACGGAGAGAAACATCCCGTGGCCGATTGGGCCAAGATCCGCGAGCAGCTCGTCCGGGAAGGTTTTCTGGACTGACGCGCAGAAAGTCGGGGGGGGGGGCTGACGAAGGCCCAAACCGGATAATAAAAAAGCGAGACTTTGGAAAGTCTCGCTTTTTTTGCAGGCGGGCTGGAGCGGCAGAGCGGCAGAGCGGCGGGCAGAAGTATACAGGCGGTGGCAAAAACAGGCAGAGGTAGGCCTATAATGACAGAGACAATAGGAGCTGGCAAGTTCCGGGCATCGCGAAGAACGGGACGGATGGGTAGTACTCGAGTACGTCCCATTCGTCCCGTTCGAGGGAATTACGGAAATGACTGCATCTGAAGCGGAACCGGTTTTTGATTATCGCGGAGCAGATTTTGCCATAACGCAGTTCGGCCCGGACGGGACATACCGAAGTATTTCCCGTTCGGGCCGGACAAGGCAGGGCGAAAGATGCCCGTGAGAATCGAAAACTACGCCCAGAGATTCCGGGGATATTTACCCTCGGCAATCATCTTCTCGATGGCGGCCATCAGCGCGGGTTTGTCCTCCTTGTAGGTGACGCCGTGCCACTGGGCGGCCGAACGCAGCACGCGGAGCGTAGCCGTGCCGTCGCCGATCAGCTTGTTGACCATCGTCGGGATGTAGAACTCCGACTTGATATTGTCCTTGTTGGCCTCGAACCAGACTTTGAAGTACTCCTTCGAGTAGGTGAAGAAGTCGGGCGTGAAGCCGAAGAGGTTCATCGAAACGGGAGTGTCCTCGGCAAGAGGCTCGTCGGCGCCGTTGTCGTGGAAGACGATCCGGCCGTCGGGCATCCGCTCGATCTGCGTCCGCTCGACCATCGACGTGAGGTCGCCTTTCGGATCGACGCCGCAGACGCCGCGCGAAACCGTACCGTTCTCCGAAAGCGTCTTGTTCAGGTCGTAAGCGACCATGCAATAGCTGTTGCGGCTCTCGCCAAGCTGCGCCAGGTAGTCCCCGATGGTCTTATAGGCCTCGGCGCCGTAGAAATCGTCGGCGTTGATCACGGCGAAGGGTTCGTGAACCGCATCGGCTGCCATCATCACGGCGTGGTTCGTACCCCACGGCTTGACACGGCCTTCGGGAACGGCAAGACCTTCGGGCAGGTAGTCGAGTTCCTGGAAAACGAAATCCACGGCGATGCGCCCGCCGAAACGGTCGGCCGAGAAGACCTCGCGGAACTCTTTCTCGAAGGAGTGGCGGATGACGAAGACGACCTTGCCGAAACCGGCGCGGATGGCGTCGTAGACCGAATAGTCGATGATGGCCTCGTTGTTGGGACCGACACCGTCCATCTGTTTGAGCGACCCGTAGCGGGAGCCCATGCCCGCGGCGAGTACCAGTAATGTGGGTTTTACCATGTTATTTTATCTGTTTATGACATTGGTTCAAAACATCCACAAAGGTAAAAAATTAAGCGCGCCCCGCAAAGGATTTATGCAAATTTGCCTATCTTTGTAGGGTTAACAAAGAGAAATCGTACCCGGAGAGATGAAATTTCTGAAAACCATACGGGCATGGTGGCGCGGCCTGTTCCGCAAACGCCGGTTCAACATGCTCAACGCCACGGACAACACCGAAGAGTGGCACATGCACCTCTCGCCGGCGAGTATCCTCGCGGGACTGGTGGCGTTCATGCTGATGCTCTTCATCCTCACGCTGTCGCTGGTGGCGTACTCCCCCATCCTGGAATTCCTGCCCGGATACCGCACCGAGGCCGACCGTTCGCGCGAAAGCCTCGTGCAGAACATCATCCGGCTCGACTCGATGGAGCGCATGATGAACGACATGCTGACCTACAACGAGAACATAGCCCTGATCATGGAGGGACGCACGCCCGTGGCGCGCGTGCTCGCCTCGTCGGACTCGTCGCGCATCAGCAAGGTGCTGGTGATGCCCTCGCACGAAGACTCGCTCCTGCGGGCCCAGATGGAGGGCGACGGCGAATACGCCATCGCCGGACAGGGCGGCTCGCGGCGCAAGGTGCGCGAGGCCATCGAGCTGGCGACGCCCGTCGAGGGAATCATAACCGGAAAATTCGACATCCGGCAGGGAAATTTCGGTGTGAAGATCGCCGCGACCGCCGCCGACCGCATCACGGCCATCGACAACGGCACGGTGGTTCAGAGCCTCTGGACCCCGGAGACGGGTTACATCGTGGTCCTGCAACACGCCGGGAACCTGATCTCGGTCTACAAGAACCTCTCGCAGTCGCTCGTAACGACCGGCCAGACCATCCGTTCGGGCGAACTGATCGGCTACAACGCCGAAGTGCAGGACGGAGAGGTCCGGCTCTTCGAATTTGAACTCTGGAACAACGGCAAACCCGTGGACCCCGAGGGGTACATCGTCTTCTGACAAACGCATGAAACAAAGACTCGCAATACTGGGTTCGACCGGCTCGATCGGCGTGCAGACGCTCGACATCGCCCGCGAAAACCCCGGCCGCTTCGAGGTCCGCGTCCTCACGGCCAACCGCAACTGGGAACGACTGGCCCGGCAGGCCCGGGAATTCGACGCCGACGCGGCGGTGATCGCCGACAAACAGCACTACGCGCAGCTGCGCGACGCACTCGCGGGAACCGACACCAAAGTATATGCCGGAGAGGAGGCCGTGGCGCAGGTCGCGGCCGGAGGCGGCACGGACGTGGTGGTGAACGCCCTGGTGGGCTACGCCGGACTCGCTCCCACGGTGGCGGCCATCGAGGCGGGCAAGAAGCTCGCGCTGGCCAACAAGGAGTCGCTCGTGGTGGGCGGCGCCTGCGTGATGCCGCTGGCCCGGGAGCGGAAAGCCCCGGTGATTCCGATCGACTCGGAACATTCGGCCATCTTCCAGTGTCTCGTGGGCGAGCGCGCCCCGGTCAGAAGGCTGATCGTCACGTGCAGCGGCGGCGCATTCCGCGACTTCCGGGCCGAAGAGCTGGCGAACGTCACGGTGGAGCAGGCCCTGCGCCACCCCCAGTGGGACATGGGCGCGAAGATCACGATCGACTCGTCGACGCTCGTGAACAAGGGGTTCGAGGTGATCGAGGCCCACTGGCTGTTCGGGACCCCGGCGGAACGGATTTCGGTGTTGCTCCACCCGCAGTCGATCATCCATTCGATGGTCGAATTCGAGGACGGCGCGATCAAGGCCCAGCTCGGAACGCCCGACATGCGCCTGCCGATCAGCTTCGCGCTGCTGTACCCCGACCGGGCGAACCGTCCCGGCGAGCGGTTCAACTTCCTGAACCATCCGCAGCTGACCTTCGCCGAAGTGGACCGCGCGAAATACCCGGCGCTCGACATCGCCTACGACTGTCTGCGGCGCGGCGGCACGGCGGCCTGCACGATGAACGGCGCCAACGAGGTGGCCGTGGCGGCGTTCCTCGCCCGCAAATGCGCATGGCTCGACATCGTGCGCGCCATCCGCTACGCGCTGGAGCACGCCGCATTCGTCCCCTCGCCCACCCTGGCCGATTACGCCGAGGCGAACGCCGAAGCCCGCGCGCTGGCGGCGGAGTTCCTACAATTAAAAAATTAAAAATTAAAGCTTGTGGACATTCTTGTAAAAATCATTCAGTTCTTCCTCTGTTTCACCATCCTGATAGGCATTCACGAGATGGGTCACTTCATCATGGCGCGGGTGTTCAAAATCCGCGTCGAGAAATTCTACATCTTCTTCGACCCATGGTTCTCGCTGTTCAAATTCAAACGCGGAAACACCGAGTACGGTCTGGGATGGCTGCCGCTGGGCGGATATGTCAAGATCGCCGGCATGATCGACGAGTCGATGGACACGGAACAGATGAAACAGCCCGTCAAACAGGACGAGTTCCGCGCCAAACCCGCCTGGCAGCGTTTTCTGGTGATGATCGCCGGCGTGGTGATGAACGTCGTGCTGGCCGTGGCCATCTACATCGGCATCTGCTACACGTGGGGCGACACCTATTTCTCGAACGCCGACGCCAAGTGGGGCTACAACTTCAACGAGGCCGGGCACAAACTCGGATTCCACGACGGAGACCGGCTGGTGAGCATCGACGGCGAAGAGGCGGACGACATCAACAAGGTCGTAAACTCGCTGATCATCACCGAAAGCGACCGCAGCGTCGTGGTCGAACGCAACGGACGGCAGGTGGAACTGATCCTCCCGCTCGACGAGCTGATCTCGATGCGCCAGCAGAAGGGATACGAAAATTTTCTCCTGCCCCGCATCCCCTTTCTGATCGACAGCGTCGTAAACCCGACCGTCGCACAGTTGCGGAAGGGAGACGAGATCGTAGCCATCGACAACGTTTCGGGTCTCGACTTTGCGGGCTACGGCCAATACCTGAAGGCGCACGCCGGAGATTCGGTGCTGCTGACAGTCCTGCGGGAAGGGGACATGCTCTTTGAATTCAAAGCGCCCGTCTCGGAGAACGGCACGCTCGGAGTCATCCGCAAGGGCCTCGCGCTGCGCACGCAGAAATATACGTTCCTGGAGGCGATTCCGGCCGGTATTCAAAGGACGGGCAAGGTGATCTCCTCCTACTGGGACCAGCTGAAGATGATCGTGCAGCCCAAAACCAAGATGTACGAGGAGCTGGGCGGATTCATCTCCATCGGCAGCATCTTCCCCTCCACGTGGGACTGGCAGGACTTCTGGATGAAGACCGCCTTCCTGTCGATCATCCTCGCGGTGATGAACATTCTGCCGATCCCGGGACTCGACGGCGGGCACGCGATCTTCACTTTCTGGGAGATGATCTCGGGCCGCAAGGTGAGCGACAAGGTGCTCGAAGCGGCGCAGTATGTCGGACTGATCATCATTCTGTTCCTGCTGCTCTACGCCAACGGCAACGACATTTACCGGTTCTTTATCAAATAAATGCGGAGCCGATGACAAACCGAACTGCGGAAAAAACGGAAGCCTGCGCCGCGGCGCTGCGGAGACACCGTTTCGAGGCCGAGGTGGTGAAGGACGCCGAAGCGGCCTTCGCCCTGATGAAGGCCGTCGTGGAGGCCGAAAACCCGCAACTCGTGTCGTTCGGCGACTCCATGACGATGCGCGGAACGGGCATCGTCGAGTGGCTGCGGAGCAACGGGCGGCTGACGCTGCTCGACGGATTCGACGCCTCGAAGCCCTACGAGGAGCGGCTGGAAATCCGCCGCCGCGCGCTGTTGTCGGACCTTTTCATCACGGGCGTGAACGCCGTGACGGAGCAGGGAACACTGCACTGGCTGGACAAGGTGGGCAACCGCATCGCACCGGTGGCATTCGGTCCCCGAAAGGTGATCATCGTGGCGGGACGCAACAAGATCGTGGCCGACCGCGACGAGGCCGAGGAGCGCATCCGCCGGATCGCCGCCCCGCAGAACGTAGCGCGACACCCCGGATTCCGCACCCCCTGCGCCAAAACGGGCGTCTGCGCGGACTGCAACTCGCAGGACCGCATCTGCAACACCCGGATGGAAATGCTGCGATGCTGGCCCGACAAACGGGTGTTGGTAATACTGATCGACGAAGATTCCGGATTATGATGAAACAACTGAAATACGGCACGACCTGCCTGCTGTTGCTGGCAGCCGCCTGCGGAGACGATTCCGACGCATTTTACACGGCGGTTTATCCCGTCGTGCGCGTCGAGGCCGAAATCACCCTTCCGGACCCCGAACCGGGCCCAACCGATCCCACTGATCCCACCGATCCCACCGATCCAACAGACCCAACAGACCCAACAGACCCAACAGACCCCACGAACCTCACCGATCCCACGGAACCGGAGACGAAGGCTGGGGAAAACGAAACGGACCCCGTGGTCGAACGGATCAGGGAGGAGATCGAAGCGGCGGCTCCCGTGAAGGCGGGCGGAAGCTACGTGCTGGAATTCACCAAATACAACGGCGGGCGCCTCCGGATCAGACAGACGGCGGAGGCGGACCGGGTGCGGGGCGTCTTCTTCAAGGACCCGGGCGCAACCGACATCCTCGTCTACTGTCCGGAACCGGCGATGAAGTACACCTGCGTCGTCTCGGCCTACAAGGCCGAGGACGGCACGAGCAAGACCCTCCTGACGGTCGACCTGACCGAAGAGTACCAAGCTCTCTACCCCGAGGCCGGAATCACGAAGGCCGTGCGCCGGGAGTACACCTCGGCAAACGCAAAATAGGAGGACGTATGGCAAAGGTCAAAAAGGCATTTTTCTGCAAAAACTGCGGGTTCGAAGCCCCGAAATGGCTGGGACGCTGCCCCTCGTGCGGCGAATGGAACACGTTCGCCGAGGAGATCATCGCCCGCGAGAGCGGTTCGGTCCCGGCGGTCGCGGCGGGTCCCCTGCCCGCGGCGAAGCCTCAGCGCGTGAGGGACATCCGCGAAAGCGAGCACGTCCGCCTCGATCTGGGAAACGCCGAGGTAAACCGCGTGTTGGGCGGCGGGATGGTCCCGGGGTCGCTGGTCCTCGTGGGCGGCGAGCCGGGAATCGGCAAATCGACCCTCTCGCTGCAAATCGCGCTGGCGGCGAACGGACTGAAAACCCTCTACGTCTCGGGCGAGGAGTCGGCCGAGCAGATCAAGATGCGCGCCGCGCGCATCGGCATCGGCAACGACGAGTGCCTGATCTATCCCGAAACGCTGCTGGAAAACATCGTGGCGCAGATCGCCGAGCACCGTCCCGACCTGGTGGTGATCGACTCGATACAGACGATTTACACCGACCTCCTGGACTCGTCGGCGGGAAGCGTGTCGCAGATCCGCGAATGCGCGGCGACGCTTCTGAAATACGCCAAATCGACCGGAACGTCGATCTTCATCATCGGCCACATCACCAAGGACGGCTCGATAGCCGGTCCCAAGATACTCGAACACATCGTCGACGTGGTGTTGCAGTTCGAGGGCGACAGCAACAACATCTACCGCATCCTGCGGGGTATCAAGAACCGGTTCGGAGCGACGTTCGAAATCGGGGTCTTCGAGATGCTCGACGCCGGACTGCGGGGGGTTGACAATCCGTCGGAAATCCTGCTGACGCACTATGAGGAGCCGTTGAGCGGCATCGCCGTGGGGGCATCGGCCGACGGCGTGAGGCCCTACCTGATCGAGGTGCAGGCGCTGGTGAGCGGTGCGGCGTACGGCACGCCCCAGCGTTCGACGACCGGATACGACGCACGGCGCATGAACATGCTGCTGGCCGTGCTGGAGAAGCGCGTGGGGATGAAGATGTTCCAGAAAGACGTTTTCCTGAATTTCGCGGGCGGATTCAAGGTCGCGGACCCGGGGCTGGACCTCGCGGTCGTGGCGGCGGTGATCTCGTCCTACTACGACCGTCCCGTGGCCGAGGGGGTCTGCTGCGCCGGCGAAATAGGCCTGTCGGGCGAAGTGCGCCCCGCGCCCCGCACCGAACAGCGCATCAGCGAGGCCGCAAGGCTCGGATTCAGGCGCATCATCGTGTCGGGCTATCTGGCCAAAGGCGGCAAGCGTCCCAAAGGCATCGAGGTAGTCCCGATAAACAGCGTCGACCAGCTCCCGAAGGCGCTTTTCACAGAATAGGCCGACATCAAAAACAACAGATAAGGAAAGGAGCGGCTTCTGGCAGTCGCGGCCGGAAGATTTTCGATTCGCCTCGGGTGAATCGGCAGGCCGCAGCTCCGCCCTGCGGAGCCGCTCGTAACAGCCCTTCGAGCGGACCACCGCGAGCTGCCGCCTGAAAACGCGACAGAAGTTCCGGAGAGCGAATCTTCCGACCTCGCATGGGCTTCCGGCCGGATTGCCGCCGGTATGGAATGGATTTTGCTTTTTCCCCGGTAAAAGGGAAGAAAATGCAAAAGAGAATAGTCGTACTGGGCGGCGTGGGATTCATCGGCTCCCACCTGTGCCTGCGTCTGTTGAACGACGGGCACGAAGTCTTCTGCGTGGACATACGCGACACCGCCGATTCGCCGCTGCTGCGCGACATGCCGCCGCACCCGGAATTCCGGTACGTCCGCCACAACATCGTCAACGCATTCGGCATCCGCTGCGACGAGATTTACAACCTCGCGGCGCCCTCGCGCGTGCGCTACAACAAGGCGCTGCCCGTCGAGTCGCTCAAGGTCAGCATACTGGGGTCGATAAACGCCCTCGACACGGCCCGTTCGGAGCACGCACGCATCCTCTACGCATCCACCGGAGACATCTACGGCACGGGATACCGCGACACCTCGGTCGAGGCGGCGGACGGTTGTCCGACACACCGCACCCTCGCCGAAGGCAAACGGGCCGGGGAGGCCCTGCACCGCGCCTACCAGTATGAATTCGGGGTCGACGCACGCATCGCGCGCATCTTCAACACCTACGGCAGCGGCGCCGACCTGATGGACCAGCGCGTGGTGATGAAGATGATCGTGGCGGCGTTGCAGAACCGCGACATTCCGATCAACGGCAGCGGCGAGCAGCTGCGGACCTTCTGCTGGGTGGAAGACGTGGTCGACGGACTGGTGCGGCTGATGGAGGCCCCGCCGGCCGAGACGACGCGCACGGCCAATTTCGGCAGCAGTCACGAGGTGACGATCCGCTCGCTGGCCGAGAAGATCATCGCCCTGACGGGCAGCAGCTCGCACATCGTCCACGCCGAAGCGCGCATCGACGACATACGCCGCCGCACGCCCGACATCTCGGCGACACGGCGCGAACTGGACTGGGCGCCCCGCACACCGCTCATCGAAGGCCTGCGGCGCACGATCAGCTACGTCGAAAAGGAACTTGCGGAGAAGAACTATGCGGGAATATCGTGGGTGGAAATAAACTGATCGGAAGATATGACCATGACGGACTTTGACAAGATCATCTGGCGGGACGCGCTGACGTTCGTAGACTTCTTCGCCACCTGGTGCGGGCCGTGCCGGATGATGATGCCGGCCATCGACAAGTTTCGGGAGCGGATGAACGGCCGCGTCGACGTCTACAAAGCGGACATCGACGACCCCTCGATGCGTGAAATCATACGGCGCTACAACATCATGTCGGTCCCGACACTGATGTTTTTCTGCCGCGGAGAGGTATTGTGGCGCGAGAGCGGCCGCGTGGGGTACGAACACCTGATCAACGTGCTGAACGAACTCGAAAAGCGCGAACAGGTGATGCAGCCCTAAACCTCCAGTCGCCAGGCCAGCTCCTCGTGGACGCAGGCTTCGGCAGGGAGCTGACCCAGAGAGCCGGCCGCGCGGAGAACCGCCTGCCGGTTCTCTTCGTTTCGCGTCCCGAGGGCCGTGAACAGCGCCACGGCGCCATGAGCCAGCAGGTGCGCTTCCGGGATGCTGGCCGCAGCGGCCCCGTGCACGACGGCCGCAGCCGGAACGGCCCACGCCGGAGAAGGATGCGGAACGCGGGCCGCGGCCATCAGGGCCGCATACTGCCGCAGCCACCCGGCATCGGGCGCAATCCACGCCGCGAACAGTTCGGGGAACGCCCCGATGCGGCTCAACAGCGCGAAGGCGGCCTCCGCGGCGATTTCGGAATTGAGAAGCCCGTCGCCCCAGAAGGCGAACTCCCCGGGCGTAAGGCGCGCCGGATCGGCGATGTGCAGCGCGGCAAGGCGCAGGCAGCGGACATCCTGCCGCCAGAGGTATTTGGCGAAATCGTGATCGGCGGCCTCGGCACGCGCCAGCGTGCGGAGCGTCGGCAGGCTCACGCCGTAATTCAGGCCGCAGGGTGCGCCGTAGAAGCGCATCGAATCGGCAACAGCGCCGTTGCGCTCGCGGCGGAATGCCCCGAGCAGCACCGCCATGCGGGAGGTGAAATCCATCGGAAGATTATTTGCGGCGCGGCAGGGCGACGTTGATCGTACGGCCGAATTCGAAAACAGGAAGCACGGCGCGGGCATACTCGCGGCCTCCCGAGACGACGATGCAGGTCGAGGGATCGGCCACGCGGCACGCCACGACCTGCGTCTCCTTCGGACCGGCCTCGAGGTCGCTCTTCGCGACGCCCGAAGGTTCGATCTGCAACAGCACGATGTCGCCCGAAAGGTCCGTGTCGGGAAGCAGTCCGGCCGCAGGGCTGAAGCGGCAGACGATATACTGTTTCTTGTCGGCCTGCGGGCAGACCACGTAGCGGCGGGTCTCGGTCGAGACGATCCGCTTGCCGAGGAACAGCTCCAGATAGCTCTGCTCCAGACGGTCGATCTCCTCCAGCGCGGCCTTCAGGCCCTCGCCGAAGACGTTCTCGCCCGCTTCGCCCGTGACCAGCTCGATGCGGTGGCGGCGCAGCGAGAAGATTTGCGCGGCGGCGGTGCGCGCGGCGTCCTCCAGCGCGGGCGTCGTCATGTCAGTCTTGTCCGGCTGCAAGCGCGCGAACTTGTTTTCGGAGGCGGTGTGCGACAGCACGCGGGTCGAGGCCGGAGCCGGAGCCGCGGCATTGAGGTAGGTGTCGCCGTCGAGCAGGGCGATCTGCGCCCCGGTGACGCTCCACACGGTCTTGTCGGTGAGCGGAGCGCGCACCCCGAGGTATTTCTGCGCATAACGCGCATAGGGTCCGCTCAAGGTGACGTCGTGTTCGACGGTGACGTCGACGGCAAGGATCGTGCGCGGCTGGGCGACGGTAAGGCCGCCGGCGGTTTCGTTCGCGCCCTGAAGGGAGATGTATGGGTTCTGGGCCGAGACGCCGCCCGAAAGCAGCAGGGCAAATGCCAAAAGTCTGAATTTCATGGTCCGAAAATTTTATTGCGATTTCACAAATGTAGCTTATTTTCGCGTGCCGTCAAAATTTCAGGTAAAAATCACGGGTCAGGGCGCGGTATTCGGGCGTGTAGCATTCGTGCTCTCCCGTGCCGACGACCAGTTCCGAGACCTCGGGCGCGGCGGCGGAACAATCGGCAGAACGATCGGCGGGGCGGTCGGCGCGGACGAACTCCATCAGCGCACGGAACTGCCCGTCGGAGAGTTGCAGCGCAGGGTCTTCGGCGGCGCGTCCCGCCGGAAAGATCGCGAACAGCCGCCAGCTCCGCAGC
>ERZ773114.895-NODE-895-length-34054-cov-13.441454_pt1 | contig 34054 bp, 20 predicted proteins | sample MGYA00580564_ERZ773114 | MGnify/ENA primary metagenome ERZ773114 (study PRJEB29015, sample SAMEA2737836) | human gut metagenome | biome: human gut; feature: human-associated habitat; material: faeces | place: China | collected 2012 ... | reverse complement strand
AAAGACACCCCTGATGGGTTTCTTTCGTAACTATCTTCCTTTCCGAAGGCGGAGATGATCCCGCTTTTTTGACAGTCTCAAGCAATACGGAGCTCTCCGCCAGGAGAGCTCCGTATTGCTTACGCGCCGAAATGCGCCGGGACATCCTTCCATCCGGGGTGCCCTGTTGTTTTCTGTTAATCCAGCGCGTCGCGGCTTTCAAACACGTCGCGGATAGAGCCGTTCCGGTCGATCTCCGGCTCCGGAGCCGGGGCCTTGGCCATTTTCAGCTCCTGCCACTTGGCCTTGTCGATCAGCAGCTGCCGGGGCTTGGACCCCTCGAAGGGACCCACATAGCCCCGCTCCTCCATCTGATCCACCAGGCGGGCCGCCCGGGCATAGCCCAGCTTCAGCCGCCGCTGCAGCATGGACACGGAGGCCTGTCCCGTCTCCAGCACCACGTCCACGGCGGCGCTGAGCAGCTCGTCGTCGGGGCTCTCCCCGGCAGGCTCCGGCGCGCCGGCGGACTTGCCGCCGCCCTTTTCCTTCTCCTTCACCGCCTGCTCGATCTTGTCCATCACGTCCTGGGAATACTCCGCCTCGCCGCTCTGCTTCACATAGTCCACCACCCGCTCGATCTCCTCCGGGGTGATGAAGCAGCCCTGGACCCGGGTGGGCTTCCCGGCCCCCAGCGGGGCGTACAGCATGTCGCCCTTGCCCACCAGCTTCTCCGCGCCGGTGGTGTCCAGGATGATGCGGGACTCCAGGGACGAGGCCACAGCGAAGGCAATGCGGCTGGGGATATTGGCCTTCATCAGGCCGGTGATCACATCGGAGGAGGGCCGCTGGGTGGCGATGACCAGGTGCATCCCTGCGGCGCGGCCCATCTGGGCCACCCGGCAGATGGATTCCTCCACCTCCTTGGCGGCCACCAGCATCAGGTCCGCCAGCTCGTCGATGACCACCACCACGGTGGGCATTTTTTTCAGCTCCTGGCTGCGTCCGGCCAGGGCGTTGAACCCGGCCAGGTCCTTCACGCCGTTCTCCGAAAACAGCTTATAGCGCTTCATCATCTCATACACCGCCCACTGCAGGGCCCCGGCGGCCCTCTTGGGGTCCGTCACCACCGGGATCAGCAGGTGTGGGATGCCGTTGTAGGGGGCCAGCTCCACCATTTTGGGGTCCACCATGATGAACCGGACCTCCTCCGGCGTGGACTTGTACAGCAGACTCACGATCAGCGAGTTGGTGCACACGGACTTACCGGAGCCGGTGGTACCGGCGATCAGCACATGGGGCAGCTTGGCAATATCCCCCACGATGGCGTTGCCGCCGATGTCCTTGCCCACGGCAAAGGCCACCCGGGACCGGTGCTCGGCAAAAGCCCGGGAGTCGATGACGTCCCGGATGCGCACCGCCGTCACCACCCGGTTGGGCACCTCGATGCCCACCACGGAGCTTTTGTTGGGGATGGGCGCAATGCGCACGCCGCCGCTGCCTAGGGCCAGGGCGATGTCATCGGCCAGGTTCGTCAGCTTGGACAGCTTCACACCCTGGTCCAGGGTAAACTCATACCGGGTGACGCTGGGTCCGTGGACCACGTCGCCGGGCTTGGCATCCACGCCGAAGCTGGTGATGGTCTGGGCCAGGCGGCGGGAGTTGTTCCGCAGCTCCGCCCCCACCTCGGTATAATTGTCGTCGGTATTCTGGTCCAGCAGCGTCACCGGGGGATACTGATACGCCTCCTCCGGCTCCGCCAGCTCCTCCTCGATGGCCTGTCCCACCTCCTGGGCATGCTGCTCCACCTCCTGGGCGGCAGCCTGCCCCCGGCGGGACTTCTTCTCCGGCACAGGCTCCTGGGCCGGTGCCTGGGCCGGTGTCTGCACCGGCTCTGCCGCAGGCTCCTGCACCGTGGGCGGTTCCGTCTGCGGCGCAGGGGTCTGAGGCCGCAGCACCTGGTCCGGAGTCATCACGTCGTCGCCCTTGCGGGCAAAGAAGCCCTTTCCCTTCTTCCGGGGCAGCGGCTCCTCCGGCGGCTCCGACCGCCGGTCCGCCGTCTTTTCCCGGGGGGCAGGAGCGTCATCCAAAGGCACGTCCACCGACGGAGGCTGCCGCCGGGGACGCTCCGGCCGCGCCGGGCGCTCCGGCTCCGGCTGGGGCTCGTAGGGGACCCGGTCCCTGGCCCGCTGCACCAGCTCCCGGGGCGATACCCGCAGCGCCGCCAACAACGCCGCCGCCAAAAGCAGCAGCAGCACAATGACGGACACCATCGTGCCCACCAGCCGCTTCATGCCTGCGGCCAGCCCTCCGGCCACCGCTCCGCCGCTTTTCAGCAGCAGCCCATCGGCCCACAGGCTCTTCATCATGGGGCCCAGGCCCGTAACGGTCTCCCCCTGATACAAAAACAAATGCAGGATCGCCCCCAGCAGCACCGGCGTCACCAGGGTGCAGACGGTCCGCAGCGCCACAGGCCGTCCCCGGTGGGCCAGCAGGTTCACCCCCGCCAGGGCCAGGGCCGGGGCCACCAGCCAATAGCCATACCCCGTCAGCCCCTTCAGCAGATCCCCCAGCAGGTTCAGAACGATGGCGTCCGCCTGGAAATAGCTGACCACCACGCACAGGGCCAGCAGCAGGCACACGCCGCCGCCCACCTCCCGCCGGATAGGCGGGCGGGGGTTTTTCTGCGGGCTGCGGCTGGTCTGGCGGCTCTGACCGCCGCCCTGCCGGGCCTTTCCAGTTGTTTTTTTCTTCTGTCCAGACGCCATAATGAATCCTTTCTCTTACTTGATCAGCTGCAGCACGATGGTCAGCAGGCCCATGGCCCAGCAGTAATACGCAAACGCGCCGAATTTTCCCTTGTTGGCGATCCGCCGCAGCAGGCCGATGCACAGATACCCGGACACCGCCGCCGTCAGCACGCCCACCAGATACACCGGCACCTGGCCCCAGTCCACACCTGTGGAAATGGCATCCTTCAGGCTGAGGATATTGGCCCCCAGCACCGCCGGAATGGACAGCAGGAAGGAAAACCGCACCGCGAACTTCCGCTCAAAGCCCACGAAGCACCCGGAGGTGATGGTCATGCCGGACCGGGAGATGCCCGGCACCGTGGCGATGGCCTGGCCAACACCCACGGCCACCGCGTCCAGCAGCGACGCCGTCCGCTCGTTCTTTCTCCCCTTCTTCACCCGGTCGCTGGCGAATAGCAGGAAGCCCGTCACCACCAGCGCCCCGCCGATGAACAGCATGTTGTTGGACAGCCCCAGCACCTTGTCCTTGATGGGCAGCACCGCGAACAGCGGCAGCGTGCCCAGAATGATCAGCAAAATCAGTCTCCGGGCCGGGGGCAGGGGCTTGGGGGTGGACCGGTGGGCCAAGTCCCCGATTCCCCGGAAGAACTCGGCGATCATGTCCTTGATGTCCTGCCAATAGGCCACGAACACCGCCCCCAGGGTGCCCAGATGCAGCAGCACGTCAAAGAATTCCGGCACCTCCGCGTCAATCTGCAGCAGATTCTGCGCGATGGCCAGATGTCCGGAGCTGGAAATGGGCAAAAACTCCGCCACGCCCTGGACCAGGCCCAGCAGGAAGGAAGAAAATACATTCATAGGTCACATTCTCCTGTCTATTTAGATTACATTTTGTTTATTTCTGTCGAATTATTGCAGCCTGTATTCATTTTGCAGGCACGGATACATTTGTACTATACCACACTCCGCGGAGAATTACCAGTCTAATTTGCACCCCGGGCCTGGTTCCCGGAAATTTTCTTCCCCCGTTGCCCGGGGCGGGACAACCTGCCGGGCAACGGCACTCCCCTGTCCCGGTACAGATGAAAGGAGTGGATAACCATGCGATTTCCCCGAATCTACGAGGAGGACGGCTGCTGCACGGCGGCGGAGTGCGACCTGTGCGGCGGCGAAATTTACCGGGGCCGGCGATACTACCGCATCAACGGTCAAACGGTGTGTCCGGACTGTCTGGCAGACTATGCCCGGGCGGTGTTCGCGGGCTTTGCCTGCGGAGAGGAGGCGGCGGAATGGTAAGACGGGACGACGTCCCCTGGGCGGAGGTGCAGAAGCTCAACGCCCAGGGCTGGAGCTACCGGCAGCTGGCGGAAAAATTCGGCGTATCCTCCTCGGCCATCGGCCGCCGGGCGGTGCAGGAGTGCTGGCACGGCACCGATGCCCAGCGGGCCAACGCCCGGCTGCGGAATCTGGCCGCCGGCCTTCGCCGCCAGGCAGAGCAGCGGCTGGCCGGTGAGCTGGACACCCGGGAGATCAAGGAGCTGACCGCCGTTCTGCGGGAGCTGATGAATCTTCAGCAGACCCTGGAGGGGCAGCAGCCCGGAGGCAGCCCCCTCCGGGTGGTGCTGGAGGAGGAAACGGAGGATTGGAGCGTATGACGGAGAAAATCCTCACCATCGGCCGCCCCAATCCCCGGCAGCGGGAGTTTCTGGCGTGCGAGAAAAAATATGTGGCCTTTGGCGGGGCCCGGGGCGGCGGCAAAAGCTGGGCCGTCCGCACCAAGGCCAAGCTCCTGGCCCTGCGGTATCCGGGTATCCGGCTGCTGCTGGTGCGCCGGACCTATCAGGAGCTGGAGGCCAACCACATCCGCTTTCTGCGGCAGGAGCTGGCCGGTCTCGCGGAATACCGGGCCACCGCCCGGCAGTTCGTTTTCCCCAATGGCAGCGTCCTGGACTTCGGCTACTGCGCCGCCGACGGCGATATGGACCGCTATCAGGGGGCGGAATACGACGTGATCTTCCTGGACGAGGCCACCCAGCTGAAGGAGGAGTGGCTGCGGCAGTTTGCCGCCTGCCTGCGGGGCGTCAACGAATTTCCCAAGCGGCTGTACTACACCTGCAACCCCGGCGGCCCGGGCCACGGCTATATCAAGCGTCTGTTCATCGACCGGCGCTTTCAGGCCGGAGAAAACCCGGAGGACTATGTGTTCATCCCCGCCAAGGTCACGGACAACCGGGCTCTGCTGCGGGCCCAGCCGGACTATCTGCGGCAGCTGCAGGCCCTGCCCCGGCGGCTGCGGGATGCCTGGCTGGACGGCAAGTGGGACGTGTTCCAGGGGCAGGTATTCCAGGAGTTCACCAACGATCCGGCCCATTATCAGGACCGGCGGTTCACCCACGTCATCGCCCCCTTTGACATTCCCCGGGAGTGGCGGGTGTACCGCAGCTATGACTTCGGCTATGCCAAGCCCTTCTCCTGCGGCTGGTGGGCGGTGGATTATGACGGGGTGATCTATCGGATTTTAGAGCTGTACGGCTGCACCGGGGAGCCGGATGTGGGCGTCCGGTGGACGCCGGAGCGGCAGTTTGCGGAGATCCGCCGGATAGAGGACACCCACCCCTGGCTGAAGGGCCGGGAGATCCAGGGGGTGGCGGACCCGGCCATCTGGGATACCAGCCGGGGCGAGAGCATCTATGAGACGGCCCTGCGGCACCGGGTGTTCTTCACCCGGGGGGACAACCGCCGGATCCCCGGGTGGATGCAGATGCACTACCGCATGAGCTTCGATGAGCAGGGGTATCCCATGCTGTATGTGTTCTCCGGATGCCGGGCGTTTATCCGGACGATCCCGGAGCTTCTGTTCGACCAAACGGACGCGGAGGACGTGGACACCCGGCAGGAGGACCATGTGGCCGACGAGAGCCGGTATTTCTGCATGTCCCGGCCTATCCCGCCCCAGAAGCGGGACACCGGGCTTCCTCTGCGGGATGACCCGCTGAATATGCGGACGGGGACATGAGAAGGCCCGCGGACGGCAGCCAAAGCTGCCGCCCACGGGCTATTTTTGTGCAGTATCCAGCCCGGCAAGCGCCTCGCAGCGTTTGCCGCCCGCAGGCGGCAAATCAAGTGCAATCCGTTTTTTGCGGCGGCGTGTACGCCGCAAAAATAGCCAGCCCCCGGCGGAATCCGCCGGGGGCCGGCTCTATAGGGGGTGGGGCATCTCAGCTCGTGGGATGGAGATCATCCCAGGCTGTTTTTCCGTTTAGCGGGAGTGCTTCTTGCGGGGCAGAACCACAACAGCGGCGGCCAGCAGAGCAACGGAAGCCATCACCAGGACCCACAGGGCGGTGTTGCTCTCGTCGCCAGTCTTGACACCGGGCTTGTAGTTGGGATCAGCGGCGCCGCAGACGGTGCACTTGCCATCCTTATACTGATGGCCGGTGGCCTTGATGACCTCGCCCTTCTTCACAATCTCGCCGCAGATGGTGCAGACTTCGTCGCCGGTGTAGCCGTCCTCGGTGCAGGTGGCAGCCTTGGCACCCACCAGCTCGATCTTGTGACCCAGAGCGGGGATGACCTCGCCCTTGGTGATGACCTTGCCGCAGGCCTTGCAGACCACGTCGCCGGTGTAGCCATCCTCGGTGCAGGTGGCGGCCTTGGCGTTCACGGTCTCGGTCTCGGTGTGCAGGTCAGCAGTCAGAGTCTCGGCGTTGTTCACGGTCTGATCGTTGCGCTCGGTCTCGGTAACGGTGACGTTGATCTTGTCCAGAGCGGTGGGATCCTTGACGGTGAAGGTCAGGGTGGCCACGGTGGAACCGGCGGTCACGCCGTTGAGGTCCACATAGCCCAGGGTGACCTTGCCGGAAGCATCCTTGTAGGAGCTGTACTGGGTGTTGAAGGCCACGTTGGTCAGGGTCAGGTTGGCGGCATCGTAATCCACGGTGAACAGGCCGTTGGTGGCAGCATCCTTGGCCAGGACGTTGACGGTGACGGTCTTCTCATCGGCGGACACGGTGACGTTGGAGGCGGTGGCGTTCTCAGCAGCGTCGCCCATGGGCAGGTTCACCACGGCAGCCACGGGGGCAGCGGTGTTCAGGGAGCCCTTGGCAGCCTGGGTCTCGGCGCCGTTGTAGCGCTGGATCTGAGCGGGGGTCATCTCCACAGCCTGAGCGGTGTGGACGGTGGTCTTGCTCATGGCAGCGTTCACGGCCTTGGCGGCGTCCTCATTGGCGTGGTACATGGTGCCCACCAGGGTGGCAGGCCACACGCCGTCGCCGAAGTTGCCGATGTCGGCAGCTTCCCACTTACCAGTGTCCTCATTCAGGAGGATGCGGTAGACATGGCTGGCGTCGCCGGTGAAGTTGGCCAGGTACAGAACCAGTTCCTGGCCCTCGACGGTGGCGTACAGGGAGTCATACAGGTCGCCGTCATCGGTGGGGTTGGCAGCGTAGCCAACGTTAGCCAGGTTGGACTCGATGATGCCGAAGGAGGCGCCCCAGGTGTCCTTGCCGGTCTTCTCATCCACCGTGGGATAAACATTCATGGTCCAGATGTTGCCGGCGTCATCCAGCGCCAGGAACAGCTCGGTGTCGGTATCCTTCACGCCGTCTTTATCGGTGTCGATCTTGTTGGCACCCAGAGAGGTAACGGCGGTGAAGTAGGAAGCGTCGGCAAAGAGCCACAGATACAGTCCGAGGTCGAAAGCGGACAGATCCAGGTTATCCACCGGCTTGGGAGACAGGAAGTAGGTGGCGTACACGCTGGCCAGCATGGGCTTGGCCTCGGTGGAGTAAACCAGGCTGTACTCCATATCCCACATGGGGATTTCGCCCTCGAAGCCGGGATAGGTAGCCAGGGTCTTACCGGTATCCAGGTCCATCTTGTTGATGTTGAAGCTGCCATCCTGCAGATAGACGTTGCCGGTGCGGGCGTCGAAGGTGGAGGCAGACACGCTCTTGGTGGTTTCGAAGTTCACCAGCTTCTTCCAGGTGGTGTCGTGCTCCATATCCCAAGTGTAGAACTGGGCATCGCCGTTGGTATCCATCAGTGCGCCCACCAGGGTGGTGTCCACGGTCTGGACGGTGACCACGCAGGAGGCGGTGGCGGTGGGATCCTTGATGGAGGCCGCCGTGATGGTGGCAGTACCCTTGTTGACGCCGGTGACGATGCCGCGCTCGTTGACGGTGGCGACAGTCTCATCGGAGGACTTCCAGGTCACGCCATCGGGCTTCACGCCGAAGGGGCTGACCTCAGCGTTCAGAGCAGCAGTGCCGCCCTTGTACATCTTGATGGACTGCTTATCCAGAGTCACGGACACGGGGCCGCTGAGCTCTTCCTTGTTGAGGTTGATCTTGTAGGTGGCGGTGTTGTCGGCGTAGTCGGCGACCTGAACCAGCAGGTGGTCAACGCCCTCGGCCTTGCTCAGATCCAGGGAGATATCCGTGGCAGCGCCCTCGGCAGCACCCTCGGGGGAGCCGGCGGTGCGGTCCAGAATGGACATCTTGTCATAGTCGATCAGGAAGGCGGCCGCCACATAGCGGTTGTCCTGAGCGGTCAGGACCAGGCTGCGGGTGCCGGTCTCAACGTCTTCCTTGAAGTACACGTTGGACAGGACAGGCTCGGTCCGGTCGATGAAAGCGGTGTAGGTCCGGCTGGCGCCATCGCCCAGGGCATCCCAGTTGGTGGTGGCATTGCCCTCGGCATCGTAGGTCACGTAGTACTCGGGAGCCTCGGTGACCTTGACGGTGATCTTCTCACCCTCAGCAGCCTTGGTGGGGGCATTGTTGATACCGATGTAGCCCTGAGCATTGCGCCAGCTGCCGCCGTTGCTGTAGTAGTAAGCGCCAGCGGTGGGAGAACCGGACGCCTTATCATAGTAGACAGTGCCGTTCTCGCCGGTGATGGTCGCCCGGGAATCCGCAGCGTTGCGGATCAGGGAGAAGGTAGCACGGGCAAAGACGGTGGTGTCGGGGTTGATGGCGGCGCGGTTGGGATCATAGGTCTCATCCACGTAAGGATTGCCGCCGAAGTAGTACATGCCGGAATCGCCAGCGTACTGGACGGTCAGGGCCTGATACTTGGTGGCGTTCTTGTTGTAGGCGTACATGTAGGGCACACGGGACTCGGTCTTGGCCTCATGATACTCCAGATAGCTGCCGATATCAAACATGGAGGGATCGGTCCAGTTGCCGTAGTAGCCCAGGACGGGAATGGAGTGGCTGTCGCCCTTGACACCCTCGGCGGAGGCAACCTCGTCGGCGTACACATAACCCTCGACATAGGTGCCGGCGTTGTCGCTGGCCTTGTCATACTTGTCCAGGCCCAGGACCTTGGCATTGACTTCCACATGGATGCTGCCGTTTGCGGGGATCTCCACGGTGCTCTTGTTCAGCTGCTGGAAGAACAGGTAAGCATCGTAGGTGTCGATGTTGCCGTCGTTGTCGAAGTCGGCGTTGTCCTTATTGGAGATGGAATCCAGGACGCCGGTGACATAGTCCAGGAGCGCCTGGCCGTCGGCCTTGGTGACCTTGCCGTCGCCATTGAAGTCGCAGTTGGCAAGACCCGCGGGAGCGGTCATCTCCACCATCTGGCCGTCCACGGTCCAGGTGACGTTGGAGGACAGCAAAGCGGTGTAGGTATCCTCGAAGTTCACCACGGAGCCGTCCTCGAACTGATTGGCGAAGACATCCTGGGTGAAGAAGTCGGCGCTGAGGTTGAAGGAGGTCGCAGCATCCTTCAGGTTGTAGATGGTGAAGCCGAAGCTGTAGTCACCGGTGCGCTGGGGATCGTCGCCCAGCTCCACCTTGACCTTACCGTCGGCAGCGCCGGCGTTGGCGTTCTTATCCATCATGATGTAGGTGCCGGCGGAAACGGCAGCGCCCACATTGGCAAGGCCGGCGCCCTGCTGCATAACGGAATAGTAGCCATACTTGCCCTCGCCGTAATCCTGATACATGGGGACAGCGGTGGACATCAGCAGGGACTGAGCCAGAGCGCGGGCGGTGAGGCCGGTCTTCTCCGTCAGCTTGTTGGCGCGGATGTACTGGGCCACCACAGCGGCCATACCGGCAACCTGGGGAGAGGCCATGGAGGTACCGGACATATTCTGGTAGCCGCCGCCATTCTGCAGGGAGTAGATATTGCCGCCAGGAGCGGTGATCTCGGGCTTCAGCTCCAGGGAGCCGGGAATGCCCCAGGAGGAGAAGTCGCTCATGGTGTAGTAATCAGCGGTCTGAACGTTCACGCCGGGCTTGGCGCCCACGGTGAGCTTGCCCACATAGTAGGTCACGCCGTTGGCTTCCTTCTTCTCGGCATTGGCCTTGATGATCTGGCCGTCAGACATCAGCAGGGAGACGTAAGGAGCAGTGCCGGTGTAGCCGTCGGTGGACATATTGATGGTGCCCGCCGCGTTGTTGACCACGATGGTGCCGATGGCACCGGCGGCAACGGCGTTGTTGCCCTTGGCGGCGAAGTTGATTTCACCGCGGTTGCACATGGCAATGGCGCCCTTGAGCTCATCGCCCGCAGCGGCGAAGTCCTCGGGATTGCCGACGGCATCCACATAGACGAAGCGCTGCTCACCGGCCAGAGCGGTCATGGGCTGGATGGGAGCCTCGGAGGTGTCGTTGTAGAACATCTTGGTGCCGGCGAACTCAATATAGTTGCCGGTGGAGCCAACGTTATCCACGGAGGCAATGCCCAGAGAGTTGGTGTAGGAGCCGGGGCTGCCGTTGGTGGCCCAGCTGACGCTCTCGGCGTAGGGATAGGCATAGGGGGTGTTCTCGAACCAGTGGCCGGAGTTACCGGCGGACATGGCAACGACCATACCGCTGTTGACAACAGCCTCCAGAATGGCCTGGTACTTGGCGTCGGACTGACGGGACATACCGGGGTTGCCGCTGCCCAGAGACAGGTTGGCGGAATCGCAGCCCAGGATCATAGCGTCCTCGATGGCTGCCATGTAGTCGGAGTCGTAAGCGCCGCCGCCCTTACCGAAGACCTTCATGGTGTACACCTGGGCATCAGGGGCAACACCCTGGGTCAGGGCGGTATCCAGAGCGGGAGCGAAGGTACCGTCGGCCTGCTGGATATAGCGGTTGCCGGCGGCAATACCGGTGACGTGGGAGCCGTGGTCACCCTGCTTGTCGTTGTCGTGGGTGACATCCAGATCGGCGTCAATGTAGTTGAAGCCGAAGGGGATCTTGGCGCTGACATACAGATCGGAAGCCTTCAGGTCGCCGTTCTTCTTGAGGGCGTTGAGCTTCTCCAGCTTGTCAGCGTAATCCGCAGCGGTGACGGGGGTGATGCCCAGGCCCTTGACAGCGTAGCTGTAGGCAGCGCCGTTGAGGGAGGGGTGATCGGTGTCAGCGCCGGTATCAATGATGGCCACCTTGGAGCCTGCGCCGGTGTAACCGTCAGCCCAGGCAACGCTGGAGCCGATCATGGAGGAGGAGGTAGCCATGTTGGGGTCGGTGGTCTCCGACTCCTTGACCACGCAAGGCTCATACTGCGTCTCGATCAGGACGGAATCGACACCCTTGATCTGCTCGATCTTCTCGATCTGGCCATACTGAACGTTGGCGGAGATGATGTTGGTGGCCAGGGTCAGATTCCAAACCACATCCAGAGACTGGCCGTCCAGGGCCTTCTTGGAGATGGTCTTGGCCATCTTATCCTGCTTGGATTCCAGCTTGTCGCGATACTTCATCGCCTTTTTGCTGCCAGAGGCGATGTCGGACGCGGAAAAGCCCTTGTCCAAGGTGGAGGGGTCGCTCAGCACGATGGAGACGCGGACCACGTCCGTGTCGGCATACTGCTGCTGGGCTTCTTCCTCAACAGCCGCGTTTTCCTTGATGGGCAGCTTGATGTTGTCCACCTTTTCCCAGGTGATACCGTTGTTCTCGCCCTTGGTCGCGACAGTGCTTCTGCCTGCGGCCCAGGAGGGGGTCACAAGACTCAGCGTCATCACGAGAGCGAGAAGCACTGCCATCGCCCGTTTGAGGGTATGCGCGTGTTTCATATGCGTACTCTCTCTTTCTCCGGTTTGTACCGGTAAAGTTGGATGCTTGTATAGTTCCGGTCGCCGTGATGCCCTATCAGCCGGCCCGTCCCATACAGCTTACGGTTACTATACCATTTCTCTGAGGATTTTGCAACGAAAATGCCGCAGTTTTTCATGTAAAATTAATAGAAATTTCGACAAATACAAAAATCGGCACTTTGTCTGCGATATAACGACACATTGTGAGTTTTTACACAAATCAGGATTTATGTATAAACCAAGTTGGTCATTTTAACACATCAGTGTATTAAGCGTTACCGTACTAAATCGTTAAAAACAGCGCAGTTCATCGTTCATGTTGCTTTTGCGTCACCATTCATCGTTCAATTCGGCATAGTGTCTATTACTGTTGGCAGAATTTTGCGCAGTGATAATTTATTTGCATGTTTTGGCGAGTCCGGATTGTGAACTATTTTTGTACAAAATGCCGGAAGCCCGGGGACCCCTGAAGGGGTTCCCGGGCTTCCGGTGATGCCGTCTCTCTGTCAGAGACAGGCGTTTATTCAGCGGGTGTGCTTTCTGCGGGGCAGGACCACCACAGCGGCAGCCAGCAGAGCGGAGACGGTCAGCAGCATGACCCACAGGGTCACGGAGCTGGCATCACCGGTCTTGACGCCGGGCTGAACAGGCTGATAGTTGGGATCCTTTTCGCCGCAGTCGGTGCACTTGCCATCCTTGTAGTGATGGCCGGTGGCCTTGACGACTTCACCCTTGGTGACGGTTTCACCGCAGGTCTTGCAGACCTCATCGCCGGTATAGCCGTCCTGGGTGCAGGTAGCATCCTTGGCACCCACCAGCTGGGTCTTGTGACCCAGAGCGGGGATAACCTCGCCCTTCTTCACGGTCTCGCCGCAGACGGTGCAGACCTCATCGCCGGTGTAGCCATCTTCCGTGCAGGTGGCTTCCTTAGCGCCTACCAGCTGGGTCTTGTGACCCAGAGCGGGGATGACCTCACCCTTCTTCACGGTCTCGTTGCACACGGTGCAGACCTCATCGCCAGTGTAGCCGTCCTGGGTGCAGGTGGCCGCCTCAGCGCCCACCAGTTCGGTCTTGTGGCCGGTGGCGGGGATGACCTGGCCCTTGGTGATGACTTCGCCGCAGATCTTGCAGACCTCATCGCCAGTATAGCCGTCCTCGGTGCAGGTGGCGGGCTTAGCGCCCACCAGCTGGGTCTTGTGGCCGGTGGCGGGGATGACTTCGCCCTTGGTGATGACTTCGCCGCAGATCTTGCAGACCTCATCGCCAGTGTAGCCGTCCTGGGTGCAGGTGGCGGGCTTGGCGTTCTTCAGCTCGGGGTTGTGGCCCACCAGCTCCAGAGCGGCCAGCAGGGTACCATAGTTGTACACCAGCTCCTTCTGGGCGTCGGTAAGGGCGTTGTACTCAGCCAGCAGCTGACGCAGGTAAGCCTCGTCCTCCTTGGTCAGGTTCTCGATGGGCTTGAGGGCCTCGATCTTCTTGATCAGCTCCAGCACCGCCATTTCATCGGCGTTGTTGGGGTCGGCATCAATATACAGATACCCGATGGCTGCGGGGCCGGTCTCGCCGGTGAGGCTGTAAGCCGTGACCCGGTAAGCATAGCTGCGGCCGAAGGGCAGCGTGGTGGTATCGGTATAGGTGCAGGCAGTGAGGCCCTCAGCCAGGGTCTCGAAGCCCTCGAAGGTCCAGGTATCCTGGGTATCATCCTGGAAGTGGGCAGCCACGCTGCGCTCCACCTTATAGACGATATCCTCGGCGTTGGACTGCTTGGCAGCGGTCCAGGTCAGCAGGGCGTTGCGGACGCCGGTCTCCGTGACGGTGAGATCCGTGGGCGTGAAGTAGCTCTCGTCCATGATGTTGACGCTGCCCTTTTCGGTGTTGAAGTACTTGTCCCAGACATAGGCGGTGTAGCCCACAGCGCCCTGGGGATAGTACAGGTTCAGGCCCCAGTCGTTGTACACGAAGCCGCCGGTGCCGGTGGTGCCCCACAGGCCCACGAAGTTGGCGTACAGGGCCACGTTGGCATAGGCTCCGGTCAGGGAGACGGTGGTCTCCAGCAGAGGAGCGGTCATGCCGTTGAAGTAGTAATCCTTCAGGTTCTCGCAACCGAAGAAGGCCTTGGTGCCGATGCGCTCCAGGGTGGTGGGATAGCTGACGCTCTTGAGGAACAGGTTGCCGGCAAAGGCGTTGCCGCCCACGCGGATGGTGCCCTCGGGGATGCGGTAGCTCTCGGCGGTGCGGCCCTCGGGATAGTAGCGGAGGTTGGCGCCGTTCTTATCGAACAGGACGCCGTCCACGCTCTTGAAGTACAGGGAGCCGTCGGCCACATAAATGTTCTGCAGGCTGGTGCAGTCGTTGAAGGCCACGGAGGTGTCAGTGACGCCGCAATCCTGGATGGAGGCGGGCAGAGTCAGCTCCGTCAGAGCTTCGCAGCCCACAAAGCCCCGGCTGGGGACGGCGGTCATGCTCTTGGACAGGGTGACATTCTTCAGATTGTCGTTGTAAGCCAGTGCGCTGCCGCCCATCTCGGTGACGGTGTCGGGAATGACAATGGTCTCCAGGCCAGTCTTGGAAATGGCGTTGGCGCCGATGCTGGTCAGGCCGTAGGGCAGACGCAGGCTGGTCAGATTGGGACAATTGTAGAAGGCGAAGGTGCCGACGGTCAGGCCGTTGGCGGAATCCTCGAAGTAGATCTCCTCGATCTTGGAGCTGGAGAAGGCGTAGCTGCCCACCTTGGTGACGCTGGCGGGAACGACGACCTTCTTGAGGCTGGTGTTGTTCTGGAACATCTTGTCGGGGATCTCCGTCATGGTGGCGGGCAGGGTGAACTCGGTGGTCTCGTTGCCCTGGGGCCAGATGTAGATATCGCCGGTATCCTTCAGCATGACAACGCCGTTGGAGGACGCATACACGGGGTTGTTGGCGTCCACCACGATGTTCTTCAGGCCGCTGGCCAGATAGAAGGCGTCCTTGGCCAGGCTGGTGACGGAGGCGGGGATATTGACCTCGGTGACATAGGCGGTCTTGTTGTAGTTCAGATAAGCAAACGCCTTGCTATCAATGGATCGCAGGGTGTCGGGGAAGGCCAGCGTCCGGGCCTCATAGGGCTGATAGAAGGCGCTGTTGCCGATGGACTCCAGCTGGGTGCCGGAGAAGTCCAGATTCTGGAGCTTCCGGGCATAGTAGAAGGCCTGCTTGCCGATGGTCTTCAGCTGAGAGGGCCAGTTGATGGTCTCCAGCACCATGCAGTTATAGAAGGCGCGCTCACCGATGGAGGTGACGTTGTCGCTGAGCTTCACGGTCTTGACGGCCTTGGCGTTGTAGAACGCGCGGTCGGGGATGACGGTGAGGCTGCCGCAGTCGATGGAAGCGGCGGCGTTGCAGTCATAGAACGCGGAGCCGCCCAGGGAGGTGACGGACTGGGGAATGGTGATGGTCTTCAGAGCCTTCCAGCCGTAGAAGGCGTTGGCGCCGATGGAGGTCAGGCCCTCCTTCAGGGACAGGGCGGTGGCCTTGGAGCAGCCGCGGAAGGCGTAATCGCCCACGGTCTCCACGGTGGCGGGCAGGTCCACAGCCGTCAGGGCGGAGCAGTTGCTGAAGGCGTAGGCGGGAACAGCGGTCAGGCTCTGGCCGAAGGTTACGGTTTTCAGGCCGGAGCAGCCGTCGAAGGCGTGCTCACCCAGGGTGGTGAAGCCATCGGGCAGGGCGATGGACGTCAGCTTGGTGCAGCCCTGGAAGGCGGCGGTGCCGATCTTCTTGAGGCTGGCGGGCAGAGTGACGGACGTGATGGTGGTGTTCTTATAGAACAGGTAGTCGCTGATGGTCTCCACGCCGTCAGGCACGGTGTAGGAGGTGCCCTTGAAGTCCTGGGGCAGGCTCACCAGAACCTTGCCGCCGCCGGCCAGCAGGGTGCCGTCCTCGGTCCGGACGATGCTGGCGCCGTCCTCGATGACATAACCCTCAAAGGCGGGGCAGCTGACAAACGGGGTCAGACCGAAGGACAGGGTCTCGGCCTTGTAGGAGGCAGGGAAGGTCAGGGTCTTGAGGTTGGTGCAGCCCTGGAAGGCCCTCTCGCCGATGAGGGTGACGTTGTCGGGAACGATGAAGTTCACCAGCGCGGTGCAGCCCTGGAACATCTGCTTGCCGATGGTGGTCAGCTTGGGGGCCACGAAGGTGGTCAGGTTCAGGCTGTTGTAGAACGCGGAATCCAGGCCCTGGGGATCGCCCAGCACGGTGATCTCGGTGAGGCTGCTGCGGGCGAAGGCGTTGGCGCCGATGAAGGTCAGGCTCTCGGGGATCACCATCTCCTCCAGGGCGGCGCAGCCGGCGAAGCAGCTGGTGCCAACGGAGGTGACGTTGGACAGGTCGGGCAGGTGCTTCAGGCTCTTGCAGGTGAAGAACGCCGTCTTGGGCAGCTCGGTCAGGTTCTTGGACAGAGTCACGGAGGTTACAGCCGTGCAGTTGGCGAACTGGTCGCCGTTTGCGTCCATAGAGGTGACGGTGTCGGGAATGGTGATGCTGGTCAGGGCGTAGGCATTATAGAAAATACCGGCGCTGAGGCTGGTGACGCCCTCGGGGATCACCAGGTCGCCCTCCAGGGCCTCGCAGAAGTAGAACGCCTTGACGCCGATGGAGGTCAGGCCCTTGGGCAGGACGCCGTCGTCGGTGTGGCCCAGCGTCTTTAGGTTCTTGCAGTAGTAGAACGCGCCCTCGTTGATGACCTTCATGGTCTCAGGCAGGCTGACGCTCTGCAGGTTGTCGCAGTCGTAGAAGGCCCGATAGCCGATCTCCTCCAGGGAGTCGGGGCAGATGACGTTGAGAACGTAGTCGTTGTTCTTGAAGGCGTTCTCCCCGATGACCCGGACGCCGTCGGGAATGGTGACGGTGCTCTCGGTGCCGCTGTAGCTGACCAGGGTGTCGCCCACGATGTTGAAGCTGCCGGAGCCGCTGGCCTCGGTGACGGTGACGGCCAGATCATAGGTGGCGGTGCCGTTCTTGGCCTTGGCGGTAACGGTGGCCGTGCCGGGCTTCAGAGCGGTGAGCTTGGCATACTGGGTCAGCTCATCGCCCTCGCCGTTGGGCTCAACGGTGACCACGGACTCGTCGGAGGAGGTCCACTCCAGGTTCAGGTCGGTGGCATAGAAGGGCGCGTAGCCATACAGCCGGACATTGGTATAGGTGGTGCCGGCCAGCATGGTCACGGAGGAGGTGTTCAGCAGGAACTCGCTCATAGGTACGTCCGCGCCCACCTCGTCGGTGACGGTGACCTGGCACTGGGCCTTCACGTCGGGCCAGACGGAGGACTTGACGGTGATGGTGGCGGTGCCGGGAGCCTTGGCGGCCACGATGCCGTTCTTCACCTCGGCCACGCTGGAATCGGAGGAGCTCCAAACCAGGTTCTGGTCGGTGGCATCGTCGGGAGTCACAGTGGCGTTCAGCTGGACATAACCCTTCTGGGGCAGGGTCACAGCGGTCTGATCCAGAGTGATCTTGGTGACGGCGTTTTCAGGCAGGGTCACGCGATAGGCACACTGGTTCATGGCGTAGTCGTAGGCCACCACATAGAAGGTGCCCTGCAGGAGCTTCTGATAGAAGTCCGTAACGTCGAAGGTGTAGGTATACTCCTCGTAAGCCCGGGGAGAGGTGCCGTCGGCCTTCAGGGCGGGGATGATGCCGTCGTAGTAGTTGGAGCCGATGCTCATTTCCTTCTTGCCGTTGTTGACGTTGGTCTTCCACTGGGTGGAGTACAGGGTGGCGCCGGCCAGGCAGAAGTTATCGGCCAGGGTCACGTCCAGGTACTTCCGGCCGTCGTCGCCGGTGCGGAACTGCAGGTTCTCGCGGTCAACGATATAGGGCATTTCACCGTCGGAGGTGAAGTTGAAGGAATAGGTGTTCTTCAGGTTGTCCTGCACGTCGAAGCCGTCCACATAGGCGGCGGCGGTGTAGGTCATGCGGGTGTTGTTGGGGATCAGGTGGATGCCGGTCAGCGGGGGGAAGATCTCGCCCACATAGCCGGGCCGCACAGCGGCGGTGCTGGAGTTGTACATGGCCTTGCGGACATTGAGGCCGTCGCTGTTGAGGTACACCTCACCGGTGTCGCTGTCGGTGATGGTGACGTTGGTGGTCTTGGCCGCCCGCAGCAGACCGGCCTGCAGGTAATACAGGTTGCTGACGCCGTTGCCGCCGCCCAGGTCCACGCAGATCTTATCGGCGGAGGTGGAGGGGGTGTCGTAGCCCTCGGGGACCATGAAGGGATACATGCCCAGCTTCACCACGTACATCATGGCGTAAACACCGGCCACGTTGGTGGCGTACATCTTCTCGTCCAGGCCGTTGTAGATATCGGCGTCCTCGAAGATGGGGGCCTTGGTCCAGTCGCCGTAGAAGCCCAGGAAGGGCACGGACAGCGCAGGATCGTCGTTGTTGGTCAGCTCCACGAAGCCCTCCACATAGATGCCGTTGGGGAACTTGGCCAGATACGCCCGGTCCGCGTCGGACAGGCGGACGGTGACGGTGACGGTGGCCTCGCCCTTGGCGGGCACGGTGACGGTGGAGCCGCTGAGGGCGCCGCCGGAGACCTTGATGGCGCTGGTGTCGGCGGAGAGGACATAGCCCTTCTGGGCGATGTACAGGCCGTCGGTGGTGGTGCTCTCGGTCTGGACGGTGGTATTGACGTCATAGGACAGGGCGGAGCCGGTGAGGTTCTTCACCACGAAGCTCAGCTTGTACACGCCCAGCTGGTCGGCGTCGTCGCCCAGCTCGATCTTGGTCTTGTCCTGACCCCGGACATACAGGTAGGCGGGGGTGGTGACGGCCTCGGCCAGGTTCACCATACCGGAGCCCTGCTTGCGGGGGGAGTAAGCCACGCCGTTTTCATCATACAGAATGTCGGCGGTGCTCATCAGCAGGCGGTTCACCAGCAGCTGCTTGTCGGTATCGGAGGCGCCGGGCATCAGGGTATTGACATACTGCAAAGCAGCGGCGGACACACCGGCCAGATACGGAGACGCCATGGAGGTACCGCTCATGTAGCCGTACTGGGCGAAGGGCAGAGAGGAATAGATGCTGCCGCCGGGGGCGGTGATCTCCGGCTTCAGGGACAGAGAAGGCAGGGGGCCCCAGGAGGAGAAGTCGCTCATGGCCACGGAGCCCTTTTCGGTCTTGGAGACGGTGAGGGTCTTTTCCTGGGCGGCTTCCATCATCTGGCCGTTGGCCAGGCTGATGCACACGGTGGGGATCTTGTAGTTATCCACGGACATGTTCAGCAGATAGCCGTCGCGGTTGTTATAGATGATGCAGCCCGCAGCGCCGGCAGAGGCGGCATTGAGCTGCTTCTGCTCGAAGGACAGGCCGCCGCGCATGACCACGGCGATCTTGCCGGTGACGTCCAGGCCCTGGTAATCGGCGGTGTCGCCGGTGTTGGGCACCATGACGTACTCATAGGTTTTGGAGCTGTCATTGCCCAGCAGCAGGGCGGTGAAGTCGTGGCCGGACACGTCCTGATAGGGGACGCGGCCCTGGGCGGTGACAAAGGCCGCCGTCTCGTTGGCGTTGACGGAGGCAACGGACAGCGCCGCGTCATAGGAGGACGAGGAGCTGATGATGCCGGTGTCGGGGTCGGACACGGAGGTGAAGTCACCCTTTGCGCCGCCCTGGGAGGAGGAATAGGAGTTACCGGCGGAGCAGTTCAGCAGGATACCGGCGGACTTGACCAGATCGTAATACTTGGTGGTCAGGTCGCCCTCGGCCTCCCGGCCGAAGCCGCCGTTGGAGCCCAGAGACATGTTGATCACGTCCACGTCCAGCAGCAGGGCATCGTTCAGGGCCGCCAGGATGGTATCCGTGGAGGCGCCGTTGGTGGAGTCGGAGAACACCTTGAAGATGGCCAGCTGTGCCTCGGGAGACTGACCGGCGAAGGTGACGCTGCTGTCGGCGTCCACGGTCTTGCCGGCGGTGATACCGGCCACGTGGGTGCCGTGGTCATTGCCGTACTTCTCCACGGCGTCGGCGGAGGGGATCACGTCGGCGTCGGCGTCGGCATAGTCGAAGGCGAAGGGCACCTTGCCGCTCTTATACAGGTCGTCCTCGGTCAGCAGCACCAGGGAGCTGGAGCTGTGCTTCTGGGCATACCAGAGGGCGGCATAGCTGTAGGCGGTGATGTTGGTCTTGCCGTCCTCGCCCTGGCTGAGGGTATACAGCAGCTTGGACAGGCTGGACTTCTGCAGCTTCTGCACGGCAGGAGCGTTGGCAAAGGCCTCGTGGTTCACATCCAGGCCGGTGTCCAGGATGCCGATGAGCATCCCCTCGCCCTGATACTGGGTGTTGTTGGAGTAGGCCGCCACTTCCGCGGCGGTCAGGGCCTGGCCCAGAGTGGCGGAGCCCATGGAATCGGTGTAGTAGGTCTGGCACAGCACCACGTCCTCTACGCCGCTGATGTTCTTGATGTCATGGATCTTGCCGTAAGGCACCTCGGCGGCAAAGCCGCTGACCACGGAGGTGTAGCTGAAGGTGAAGGAACTGGGAATGCCCTTGCTTTCCATGGTGTTCATCACGGAGAGCTGGACATCGGCGATGTCCTTCAGCTGGGCCTTGGCTGCGTCCGTCTGCTGGAAGTCCAGCATGGACATGTTGGCATTGGTGCGGTTGCGGACATCCAGCAGGCTGTCTGCATCCAGCTGCACAATGACCTTGACCATTTCGTCGTCTGCCGGGATCTCGGACCTGGACACCTTGCTGGAGTCCATGTTCTCCTCGAAGATCGCCAGACGGTCGCTGTCTGTGAGCTCATTGGTCACATCGGTGGCCGTCAGCCCGGTCTCGGGGTCAGACGGCGTCAGTTCCGCCGCCATGGCGCTGACCGGCAGGACGCTGATGAGCATCATCAGCACCAGGACCAGGGACAGCAGCCGCTGCGGCATTCTCGTCTTTTTCATCGATCGACTTCCTTCCTGTTTTTTTCGTTCCGCTCCCCCGCTGTGTTGAGGCGCTTTCCGATTGCATAATTATACTTCCTTTCTCCTGCAAAAGCAAGGAATTTCTTCCAAAAACAAGGATTTTTTCAGGAAACGTTTCCGGTGTTTCCGCCGGGTGGACGGCCGGTTGGCGCTTTTTTCTGATGCTTCGGTATCACATCACCGTGATAAACGACCCATTGTTTTTTGTACTTATCTCACGAACAGTTTCCTGGCTCGGCGTCCGTGTTGGACAAATCCGCCAAAATGTCAGCCGCCCTTTTTCCGCCCCGCTGATTCCGTCCACAATACACGCACATTTGTGTTTGTTCACAGCAAGCGGACTGGCATAGGAAGTTATTGGAAATATCTTCCATGAATATTCTGTATATTTTTCAGCATTCTTCCAATATTTCCACTTTACAGGGCCGTTTTGATCAAATGATTCGGCGCGGCGTATCCACAAAAGGGCGCAAAAAAGCCGCCGCTCCCGCAGGAGTGGCGGCAGATATTCACTTCACCTGGCGGCCATGGGACCAGACGGCGGTGATGTTGTGACGATGGAGCATGTAGATGGCCCGCTCAAAGCGCTCCCGGACCGTCAGGGGGCGGACGGACTCCGGGAAGTCCCCGTCGTCCACCACGATAGCGTGGAGGGGCTGGCCCACGGCGAAGCCCTCGCCGCCGCCGAAGTACCGGTGCCCGGCGGTGGTGCCCAGATAGTACCCCTCCGGCACGGTCAGGAAGTCCTCGGACCAGTCGGTTTCCATGCGCTTGATCTTGGAGGCCCGGATGCTCATGGTGATGACCTTGTACATGGGGAGCTGTGCCCCGCCGGCGATGTCGGAGCCAAGAGTCACCCAGATGCCCTGCTGCAGCATCTCCCGCACCGGGGAGACGCCGCTGCACAGGTTGATGTTGGATCCGGCGCAGTGGGCCACCACCACCCCGGCCCGGCGGATGGCGGCGCACTCCCGGGCGTCGGAGTGGACGCAGTGGGCCATCACCGTGTGGTCCTTCCACAGACCGTATTTGTCATAGGTCTCCCAATACTGGGGGCAGTCCGGGTGCAGCTCACGGACCCAGGCGATCTCCCCCCGGTTTTCCGACAGGTGGGACTGAACGTACAGCCCCCGGTCCCGGGCGATGCGGCCCAGGGCGGCCATCAGCTCATCGGTGCAGCTGGGGGTAAAGCGGGGGGTGATGATGGGCTTTATGTGGTCGAAGCGGCAGCCATCCAGCCAGCGCAGCGTCTCGGATATGGACTGCTCCGTGGTCTCCTGCAAAATGCCGGGCAGGCCGTTGCGGTCCATGTTCACCTTGCCCACGAAGCCCGTGACGCCGGCCCGCTCCAGCTCCTCCATGAGGATCCAGGTGGCCTCGGTATGCAGGGAGGAGAACATGCACACCCGGGTGGTGCCGTTGGTGATCAGGTCCGTGGCCAGACGGCGGTAGGTCCGCCGGGCAAAGTCCGGGTCGGCGAACCGGGCCTCGGTGCGGAAGGTGTAGGTATTCAGCCAATCCAGCAGGGGCAGGTCCATGCCCATGCCCAGCATGGGATACTGGGGCGCGTGGAGGTGCATATCCACAAAGGACTGCATGATGAGCCGGTCGCCGTAGTCCGTTATGGGGGCGGAGGCCAGGGCCTGGGGCAGCGCGTCATAGACCCCCTGCACCACGCCGTCCTCCAGCACCAGATACCCGTGCTCCCGGATGTCCAGCTCCCCCAGCCGGGGGGCCTGGATGATGTTGCCGCGTAAAACCTGTGTCATACCGCATCGCTCCTTTCGGAAAATAAAAACGGGCGCCCCGCCGGTTCACCGGCAGAGCACCCATAGCAGGGCCGTGGGCGGCCCCGTAGAAACGCCCTGCGCCATGCCCGCAGGGCTATATGAGTTCCCTATGTGATACACAGATTATAGCACAGGGGGATGCGTTTGGCAAGGGAAAAAGCGCGCTATGCATTGCCGTCCCTTCCATATGGGCTGACAAACTGAGGCCCCGCCATCTGGCGGGACCTTCTCGCTATGTGTCAGCTTCAGTTCATCTGCTTGCGGCGGGAGAGGTTCACGGTACCGTCGTTCATTTCGTGGACGGAGTCCAGGCTCTTGCCGGTGCCGATGGCCACGCAGCTGATGGCATTTTCGGCCACCACGGTGTGGATGCCGGTGCGGGCGGTGATGAGCTTGTCGAAGCCGTCCACCAGGCTGCCGCCGCCGGTCATGACGATGCCGTTGTTGGCAATGTCGGCCACCAGCTCCGGGGGCGTGCGCTCCAGAACGCCGTGAATCGCCTCCAGAATGCGCTCCACCGGCTCCTCGAAGGCCTCCAGCATCTCGGTGGAGGTGACGGTAATGGTCTTGGGCAGGCCGGTCATCAGGCAGCGGCCCTTGATCTCGATGGTAGTCTCCTCGTCCTTGGGGAACACGCAGCCGATCTGCATCTTCATCTGCTCGGCGGTGCGTTCGCCGATGAGGATGTTGTGCTTGCGGCGCATGTATTTGACGATGGCTTCGTTGAACTGGTCGCCGGCCACCTTGATGGAGGCGCTTTCCACCACGCCCTTCAGGGAGATCACGGCAATGTCGCTGGTGCCGCCGCCGATGTCCACCACCATGTGGCCCTCGGGCTTGGTGATGTCGATGCCGGCGCCGATGGCCGCGGCCACAGGCTCCTCGATCAGATACACATGACTGGCGCCGGACTGCAGGCCCGCGTCCACCACGGCGCGCTCCTCCACCTCGGTGATGCCGGAGGGAACGCAGATGATGACACGGGGCTTGAAGATGTGGTGGAAGCTGCCGCTGACCTTGCGGATAAACTCCTTGAGCATCCGCTCCGTCATGTCGTAGTCGGAGATGACGCCCTCACGCAGGGGGCGGATGGCCACGATGTTGCCGGGGGTACGGCCCAGCATGGCCTGGGCATCGGCGCCCACGCTGAGCAGGCGGCCGTCGTCCTTGTTGATGGCTACCACAGAGGGCTCATTGAGCACAACGCCCTTGCCCTTGACATATACCAATACCGATGCGGTACCCAGGTCGATACCGATATCCTTTGCTAACGAACACATAATGCTGCACCTCATTTTTCTGATATGGACCACAGCCCTCAAGGGGCCGTATTATTCCCTGATGCTCTATTATAATGGTGATTTTCCCATTTTGCAAGAGGATTTGCGTGATTTTCCAAATCGTAATCTTTTGTTCATATTTTGCAGCTTTTCCGCCGATGTCTCATTATGCACCGGCAGCGGGAAAATTATTCCTCCCGGCTGATGGCCAGGGTCAGGCCCACCACGTCGGCAGCCCCCGCCTGACGCAGCACCCGGGCCGCCTCAGACAGGGTGGCCCCGGTGGTACAGATGTCGTCGATCAGCAGGAAGCGCTTCCCGGCGATGTTCTCCGGACGGACAGCCTCGTATACGCCCAGGACATTGGCCCGGCGGGCGTCGGCATCGTCCAGGCCGGACTGGGCCGGGTTGTCCGTTGTCTTGCGCAGGGTCTCCTGGGGCTCCACATGCCACTCCACGCACAGGCTCCCGGCCAGATACCGGGCCTGGTCAAAGCCCCGCCTGCGCAGACGCTTCCGGCTCACCGGCACCCAGGTGATGGCATCGAACTCGCCGCCGAATTCCTCCGCGGCGCAGCGGGCCATGAGACTGCCGAAGCAGGGCAGCCCGCCCATGCGGCCCTTGAACTTGAAGTCCAGCAGGGCCCGGCGCACGGCATCCTCATAGTAGAGCGGCGCAGCCACCCGGAGCCCGGACACCTGCCGCCGGGCCCGGTCCCCGGTGTAGGGCAGGGTCTTTTCGCAGTCGCCGCAGATCAGGTCCCTGCCGCCGATGTGCCGATTGCAGAAGGGGCACTTCCGGGGAAACAGAAGGTTCAGCGCTCCCTGCTCCAGTTGGTTCAGGCGCTCATTCAGGTCACTCATGCCCATGGCTTTCTCCTCCTTGCTTGAGCCTGCGGCGCAGGCCGCTGTATCGCCGGGTGCGGCGGTCGTTTTCCGCCATCTGCCCGGGGATCACGTCGTCGCCTACCATCACCAGCAGCTCCCTGGCCCGGGTGATGGCGGTGTACAGCACGCCCCGGACCAGCAGGTTGGGGGCCGCCGGGGCGGACACCAGCACCACGGCCCGGTATTCGCTGCCCTGGGCCTTGTGGACGGTCATGGCATAGGCCATGTCCAGCTGGCCCAGCAGGTCCGCCGTGTACACGCTGACCCGGTCGTCGAAGCGGATGGTCACCAGCTCGCCGGAGGGGTCGATGTCCTCCACCGTGCCCACGTCGCCGTTGAAGATGCCGCTGCCGGCCTCGCCGCTGTCCTTCTGCCAGATCACATCGTAGTTGTTCCTGGTCTGCATGACCCGGTCCCCTACCCGGAACACCATGTCGCCCCAGGCCTTCTGGCGCTTGCCGGGGGACGGGGGATTCAGCGCCGCCTGCAGGGCGCGGTTCAGGCTGACGGTGCCGGTCTCCCCCTTTCGGGTGGGAGAGAGCACCTGGATCTGTCCGGCGGGAATGCCCATATTTTCCGGCAGGCGGGTGCGGCACAGGTCCACCACCGTCTGCACCAGCCGGTCAGGCGACCGGCGGCACAGGAAAAAGAAGTCGTTCTGCTTGTTTTTCAGATCCGGGGACCGGCCCCGGTTCACCGCATGGGCGTTGCGGATGATGGCGGACTGCTCCGCCTGGCGGAATACCTCCGTCAGGGTCACCGACGCCACTGAGCCGCTGCGCAGAATATCCCCCAGCACGTTGCCGGGCCCCACGGAGGGCAGCTGGTCCGGGTCCCCCACCATCACCAGGCGGCACCCGGGCTTCAGGGCCGCCAGAAGGGCGTCCATCAGCGGCAGGTCCACCATGCTCATCTCGTCCACGATGACGGCGTCGGCCTCCAGCAGGTCCTTTTCGTTTTTCTTGAAGGCCACCTCGCCGGTGAGCTCGTTGAAGGTCATGCCCAGGCAGCGGTGGATGGTCTGGGCCTCCCGGGAGCACAGCTCGCTCATGCGCTTGGCTGCCCGGCCCGTGGGGGCCAGCAGCAGCACCGTCAGGCCCATGCGCTCCAGCAGGGTCACAATGCCCCGGGTGGAGGTGGTCTTGCCGGTGCCGGGGCCGCCGGTCAGCAGCAGCACCCCGGACCGGGCCGCCAGCGTCACGGCCTGACGCTGGTGAGGGGCATAAGCAATGCCCTGCTGGCGTTCCATCTCGGTGATGATCCTGTCCACATTTTTCCCGGTCTGCCGCGGCGCATCCCGCAGGGACAGAAGCCGCCGGGCCACCCGGGTCTCCGCCTGATACAGGCGCAGCAGATAGCAGGCCTGGACATTGGCCACCTGCTCCTGAACGATGACGCCCCGGGTCAGCAGACCGTCCAGGGCCGTCTCCAGGGCGTCGGTATCCGCGCTGATGAGCTGGGCGGCGGCGGACAGCAGCTTGTCCCGGGGCAGGAACACATGGCCGTTGTTCAGGTTGTGGGATAATTCGTATGTAAGAGCGGCCTCCACCCGGCAGGGGCTGTCGCCGTCGAAGCCCATGCTCAGGGCGATCTCGTCCATGGTGGAAAAATCCACGCCATAGGCGTCGCCGGTCAGCAGATAGGGGTCCTCCCTCAGCCGGGGCAGAGCATCCGCCCCGTAGGCCCGGTACAGCTGCATAGCCAGGGGCACCGGCAGCTCATACCGGGCCAGGAACTCCATGACCCGCTTGAGCCCCGTCAGCTCCCGGAAGGCGGCAGACAGCTCCATGGCCCGCCTGGCGGTGATGCCCTTGACGGTCTGAAGCCGCTCCGGCTCCTCCTCGATAACGGCCAGAGTGTCTGCCCCGAAGCGGTCTGCCAGCCGCTGGGCCATGGCGGGGCCGATGCCCTTGAGAATGCCGGAGGACAGGTAGGATACGATCTCCTCCTCCGTCCGGGGCATCCGCCGCTCCACGGACTCCGCCGCAAACTGGGGCCCATAGCTGGGGTGGTTGGTCCACACCCCGGTGACGGTCATGCCCTCGCCGGGAGCGGCGCAGGGAATGCACCCCACCACCGTTACCAGCTCCCCGTCCTCCGTCAGCAGGGAGAGCACGGTGTAGCCGTTGTCCTCATTCTGAAAGATCAGGCTTTGTACGGCGCCCTCCACCGTGCAGCGTTCGGCCATACCGGCCCTCCTTATGGTAAATTCTGAATGATCTCCTCCGGAGCCAGCAGCAGGACGTTGTCATACCGCTGCGTAAGCTCCCGGGCCCGGGACAGTCCCGCCTCATCCAGTCCGCAGTCGCAGATCACGATGGGCGGCAGGCCCCGCAGCTGCCGCCGCAGGTCCAGCAGCTGGGCCACCGGGCCGGAAAAATCACCGCTCCCCCGGGCGGGGACCAGCAGCACGGCCCGGGCGGGCTCCCGCCGCCGCAGCCACCCCGTCAGCAGCCAGAACAGGGCCGCCGCTCCCGTGGCCGCCAGAAACGCCAATACGCCGTCTTGCAGCACCTCCATACACTCACCTCGGTACCAGTGTATGCGGCGGCGGGGACGGGGGTGCGGGCGGCAGAAACGTGTTGCATTCCGCCGCGCCATTTGATACAATAGCCATGGCGCTGCACGAACGGCAGGCGGTTGGCTGATGATCCCCGAAAGGGGGTGACGCCATGCGGATTACACTACATATCGGGCCCTATACGGTTACGATCATTGTAAAGAAACGCGAAAACCGCCACTCGGCCAAGTGACGGTTTTCATTATGAATTCCTGATTGAACCGAGCCAACCGCTTGTCGCAGCGCCCCTTTCTGTGTTCATTATAGGCGGCGCAGGCCGTCTTGTCAAGCCCCGGGACCGTCTCCCGGGGCCTGATTTTCTTTTGTGCGGGTCAGGTACGGGGGGTTGTGCGGTTTAATACTGATAGCCCCGCTTTTCGTCGCGGAATTCCTCCACCCGGGCCCGGTAGGCCTTCATGGCGGTGTCTTCAAAGGCCAGCTTCACGTCCTTTGCGCCCATCTGCTCCAGGAGGTACCGGGTGAAGGGCGGGTTCAGAGGCAGCAGCGGCCCGATGAGGTAGGTGGCCATGAGGCCGCCCCGGAGAAAGCCCTCGGCAAAGGCCCCGGGATGGCGGCCCACACCCCGCTCCACCCGGAACAGGGGGTTCGCCAGCTCATCATCGGGATAGGTGTGGCCGAACAGGCTCTTGAAGCCAACGATTTCCATATCCTGGAAGCTGCCCAGCAGAAAGCTGTTGTGCCGCTTCATCATGTGATACTCGGCGTGGGTCTTGAGAATGCCCAGGCCATCAAAGGCGCGCTTGCCGTCGATGACCACATATTCGCCCAGGGCGTCCAGGGCGTTGCCGGTGGCCAGCATCAGGCCGCCGCCGTCCACATAGCGCTCCAGCTCCGCCTTATAGGGGGTCAGGGCCTGGACCATCAGCTGCAGGCCCCGCTCGGTGGCAGAGCCCACATACACCAGGTCCACGCCGCCATCCAGAAAGGCGGGGCGGCCCTTCAGGCCAGTCTCCACCACCTCCATCTCCGGGCAGCACTGACGCAGATACGTCACGTTCATCAGATCGCCGCAGAGGTTCGCCACCTCGGGAAACAGGATCTCGGTTTTCATGCCTGCACCTCCTTATCCGCGCTGTCCGCCGCCCGGGAACGGGCGATATCCTTCATCTGATCATACACCTGATAGGCAAGCTCCAGGGTGTCCGTGCCGTAGAGCACGTACAGCTCGTCGCCGGGCTCATAGGCCATCAGGGCCGCCGCGTCGTGCTCGTCCACGGCGCAGGCCAGCCGGTCCTCCGGCACCCCCGCCATCAGGCAGCGCAGCTTGTAGTCCTCACACCGCAGGCCGGTGCACACCACCCGGACGATGCTCTCGTCCGCCAGGTACTCGAAATCCGTGTCATAGAACCAGCACACGTTTTCCGACCAGTGGGGCACGTCCGTCAGGGAGTTCATCAGCAGCATGACCTCCTTTTTGCCGGGACGGGAAGCGATATAGTGGAATACCCGGGAGCAGGCCAGGGCGTTCTTGTCCTTGGCCATTTCCCGCACCAGGGTCACGTTCCCCACCTTTTCGGCGTTGTGGCGGCTCTCGGTGATGGCGGACTCTGCCAGGACGCGGGCAATCTCCCCGTGGTCATAGCCCAGCTGCCGCAGCACGGCAATGACCGTTACCATATTATAAATATTGAACACACTGTCAGAGATCAGGGTATAGGGATATTCCTTACCCTTCTCCCGGATGGTCATGGTGCCCCCGGCGATGTCCACATGGGTGGCCAGGTAATCGCTGTCCGGAGAGTGGAAGCCGCAGTCCTGGCACACGGCCCGGCCAATGTGGTGATAGCGGCGGTATTCATAGTGCAGCTTCCCGGCGCACTTGGGGCAGATGCGCACGTCGTTGATGTGGTTGACGCACTCCACGGTGTCCGTGGGCAGGCGGTCGATGCCGAAATACACCCGTTCATTTTCCGGAGCCAGGCCGCAGGAGATCAGGTCGTCGGCGTTGAGCACCAGCTTAGAGGCGGCGGGGACGCTGCGGCTGATGATGCCGGCGATGAAGTCGGCGTGGGCGTTGCGCATGATGCTGTCCCGGAACAGATTGGTAACGGCAATATAGTCCGGGGTGATGTAGGGATACACCCGCACACTGGACCGCTCGTCCACCTCCAGCACCGCCATGTCGTAATTCTTCACCCGGCCCGCCAGATCACAGCCCTTCAGAAGGGCCGTGGCAATGCCGCTGGCCACGTTGGAACCGGCCCGGTTGATGAGGACCCGGTGACCCGCCTTTTCCAGGGTGTCCGCCAGGAGATTGCTGACGGTGGTTTTGCCGTTGGTGCCGGTGACGGCGATGATGGTTTTGGGACGGCCCACATATTTCAGGAAGTCCGGGCACAGCTTCAGCGCCAGGGTCCCGGGGAAGTCCGTTCCGTTGTGCCGGGTGATCTTCAGCGCCGGGACGGACAGCTTCGCCATCCACAGCGCAAACAGGAATCGCAGTTTACCCATTGTTTTCAAGCCTCCTTGGTAACGATCGCCGCCGCCCGGCAGCTGCAGCCGTCGGCATTTTCAAATTTCAGGGGCATGGTCAGGAACGTGAATTCCCGGCCGATGAGCTGCGCCAGCCCCTTGAGGTTCTCGGTATTCACCAGCCCTGCGGAAAATAGGGTCAGGTGGTTGGGGTAATCCACCGTGTCGCAGGGGTCCAGAGAGATACTGTCCTCCCCCACCCCCTTCAGGGGCAGGCCCGCCACGAACCGGGCGGCCTCCTCGGTCAGACACGGAAACCCCTCATAATAGGCATCGGTGCCCCAGTATTGGTCCCACCCGGTGCAGAACAGGAGAAAGTCCGCGTCCCGCAGGGCGGCCTCGTGCCGCAGCAGCAGATCCAGTCGGATCTGGGCCTGGCCCCGACAGTCCAGGACAAAGCCCCGGCCCACGAAGCGGTCCGCGCCGCAGCCGTCCAGGGTCAGGGCCCCGTCAATCATGTGGGCAGGGGCGTCCATGTGGGTGCCGGTGTGGGAATACATGTGCAGCAGCGTCTCCCGGTAGCCGCACTGGGAAACGGTGCAGGCGGTGGTGAGCCGGGGCTGCTCCGTGCCGGGATAGACGGGCATGTCCTCCCGGATGGTGTGGGTCAGATCGATAACAGTCATGCTTGCTTCCCTCCTTCGGGCCGTTCCCGGGTGTGCAGATATACCATCAGCGCCGCCACATCGGCGGGGGATACGCCGGATATGCGGCCCGCCTGGCCCAGGTTCTCCGGGCGCAGGGCGGCCAGCTTCTCACGGGCCTCCAGCCGCAGGCCCTGAATATGACGGTAATCCATATCCGGCGGCAGGCGGCGGCGCTCCAGCTTCTCAAATTCCTCCACCTGCTTCTCCTGGCGGCGGATATAGCCCTCGTACTTCACGGTGATCTCCACCTGCTCCCGGACAGCGGGGGGCAGGTCCGGGTCCGCCGGGTCAAAGGGGCGCAGGTCCTCGTAGCTTACCTGGGGCCGGCGCAGCAGGTCGATGAGGCGGCAGCCGTCGGCCACCGGGGCGGTGCCCCGGGCCGTCAGCAGATCGTTCAGGGCTGCCGAGCCGGGGATGCCGGTTTTCTCCAGGCGCCTGATCTCCCGCTCCACGGCGGCGTATTTCTCCTCCACCTGCCGCAGCCGCTGCCGGGATACCAGGCCGATGCGGTATCCCACGGGGCACAGGCGGCGGTCGGCGTTGTCCTGCCGCAGCAGCAGCCGGTATTCCGACCGGCTGGTCATCATGCGGTACGGCTCCTGGGTGCCCTTGGTCACCAGGTCGTCGATGAGGGTGCCGATGTAGCTTTCGCTGCGCTTCAGGATCAGCGGCTCCCGGCCCAGCAGCTTCAGCGCCGCGTTGACCCCGGCCACAAAGCCCTGGGCCGCCGCCTCCTCGTATCCGGAGGAGCCGTTGAACTGTCCCGCGCCGTAAAGTCCTTCCACCGCCCGGGTCTCCAGGGTAGGCCGCAGGGCCAGTGGGTCGATGCAGTCATATTCGATGGCGTAGGCCGGACGCATCATCTCCGCCTGCTCCAGGCCGGGGACGGAGTGCAGCATGGCCAGCTGCACATCCTCCGGCAGAGAGGAGGAAAAGCCCTGGATGTACATTTCCTCGGTGTCCAGGCCCATGGGCTCGATGAACAGCTGATGCCGCTCCTTGTCCGGGAAACGGACGATCTTTGTCTCGATGGACGGACAGTACCGGGGACCTATGCCCTGGATGGCCCCGGAATACAGGGGGCTTTTGTCCAGGTTCTCCCGGATGATGCGGTGGGTCTCCGGGGTGGTGTAGGTCAGCCAGCACACCGCCCGGTTTTCCGGGGGACGCTCCGTCTCGAAGCTGAAGGGCAAGGGGGACGGATCCCCCTCCTGGAGCTGCATTTTGGAAAAGTCGATGCTTCGCCGGTTCACCCGGGGCGGCGTGCCGGTCTTGAACCGGCGAAGGGGCAGGCCCAGGGCCAGCAGGCTCTCCGTCAGAGGGCCGGCGGCGTGAAGCCCGTCGGGGCCGGATTCCTCCACGCAGTCCCCCACGATGGTGCGGCCCCGGAGATAGGTGCCGGTGCACAGCACCACCGCCCGGACCCGGTATACCGCCCCGGTGCGCAGCACCACGCCGGTGACGCGGCCGTTTTCCGTCCGCAGGGCCACCGCCTCCGCCTGGCGCAGGGTCAGATGCTCCTGTCGCTCCAGGGTGTGCTTCATGATCTGCTGATAGGCCCGGCGGTCCGCCTGGGCCCGCAGGGACCACACGGCCGGTCCCTTCCGGCGGTTGAGCATCCGGTATTGGATGCAGGCCCTATCCGCCGCCCGGGCCATTTCGCCGCCCAGGGCGTCCAGCTCCCGGACCAGGTGACCCTTGGCGGTGCCGCCAATGGCGGGATTGCAGGGCATGTTGCCCACGGCGTCCAGGTTGATGGTCAGGCACACGGTGTCCAGCCCCAGCCGGGCGGCGGCCAGGGCCGCCTCGATGCCGGCGTGTCCCGCGCCGATAACGGCAATATCAAATTGTCCCGCGTCAAATTCTCTCATGCTCGTTCCTCAGTTCCGGCGCAGGATCACCACCGCCACCTCCGGGCGGTTCAGGATCCGCACCATGCCGCCCAGGCCCCGGGTGACAAACACATCCGCGTCCCGGCAGGTGTAAAATCCGTTGGTATAGGAGGGCAGCAGCGCGCCGCCGTTGCCCAGCAGCCCGTCGGTAAAGGGCAGACGCCACAGGCCGCCGTGGCCGTGGCCCGACAGGGTCAGATCCGCCCCCAGGGCGGCGTAATCCGTTTCAAAATGGGTATTCCGGTGGGCCAGCAGCAGCCAGAACCCGTCGCCGATGGCGTCCCGGACATCCCGGGCCACCTCCTGGGGCGTTTTCTGGTCGGCGAAGCCGTTGGGGTCGTCGATGCCCGCCACGGCGATGGCACCGCCATTCCGCTCCAGCGTTACAAAGGTGTTGCTCAGATAGGTGACGCCGCATTCCTTCAGCAGCGGCGTCAGCTCCGACATGGCCCCGGCAGCCCACTCATGATTGCCGGAGACGAAATACGTAGGAGCCATAGCCGTCAGCCCACGCAGCAGAGGCCGCAGATATTCCGTGCCGCTCCACTCGTCCACCAGGTCGCCCACCAGCGCGATGATATCGGGCCGGGCCTTCCGCACCGCCTCCAGAAGGCGGCTGTTGTCCCGGCCGAACCGGCGGCCATGGAGATCCGACAGCACCACGATCCGGGCCCCGTCCCACCCCTGCGGCAGCCGCCGGGAGGTGAAGGTGTATTCCTCGGTGGAGAGGGTGTAGTTCCCCCACCACAGGCCCGCCCCGGCCAGGGTCAGGGCCGCCAGCAGCAGCGGCAGGGCCGTGTTTTTCCTTTTGCGTTTCTTGTCCAACCGCGCCGCCTCCTTACAGGATACCCTATTATATAATAGGTTCCCCGGGGTTTGCAAGTCTTTTGTTGTGCAGAATAGCAAAAAGTGATCGTGCGTTTTTATGAAAAATGTAGATTCTCACCCTTGCAAAACCGGGCCGGGCGGGGTATACTATAACCGTAAAAAGAGAAGAAAGGAGCGTGATACAATGACCAACATCTTCATGAAGGGTGACCTGGATGACATGATCTTCGAGGGTTCCGACTGGCAGCCCAGCGAGCGGTAAGACGGATCCCCGAACAAAGCACCACGCCTGTGCGTGGATATTTTTTTTGCAGAAGCGCCGTCGGGCGCTTTATTTTTTTACCGCCCCGCTGCCGGTTCATTTTCCCGGTACGGTAGATAGCCCTATCGCCGGTTCATTTTTTCGATGCGATAGGCTCCCTGCCAGCGGTTTATCTTTCCCGTACGGGTGGTTTATCTTTTTCGATGCGGTGGGTGTATCGCACAGGTGCAGCCGCCGACCCTTCTGCCGGCTCGGCACTCCCTATGCAGCGCCTATACGGCATCTATATGACGGCGATCACTCCAACCGGATACAGCCGATGAATTTTTCCGCCGGTCGGCCCAATGATTTGTTAAATCTCTGACACTTAGCAAAGACTCGTAGGTTTTCCGCCGCTTTCTGTCAAGTCCCCTCAGTGGGGACGGACAGGGGCGGCACGGGACAAAATGGGACGTTCGGCGGACGGAAAGCGGACGTCCAGCCGGCCCTTTCTTTTGTCCGATTTTGTCCAGTGGACAAGGTTTTATCGGGATACCGCGCCCTCCCCCGGAGCGCTCCGGCGGGAGGGTCTTTTTCTGCCCGTCACCACCAGCATGATGCACACTGTCAGCAGCACCGTCACGATGTCGCCGGCGGCGGCATGCTTGGTGTCGCTGCCATCGATGGACAACTCGAATAGGTAGGACTTGCTGCTGTCC
>ERZ773114.893-NODE-893-length-34161-cov-9.397848_pt1 | contig 34161 bp, 30 predicted proteins | sample MGYA00580564_ERZ773114 | MGnify/ENA primary metagenome ERZ773114 (study PRJEB29015, sample SAMEA2737836) | human gut metagenome | biome: human gut; feature: human-associated habitat; material: faeces | place: China | collected 2012 ... | reverse complement strand
GGCGCCTTGTCAAAGCCCGTGGCGATGACGGTGACGCGGATCTCGTCGTCGAGCGTCTCGTCGAACGTCGCGCCGAAGATCGTGAGCGCGTCGGGATGCACGGCCTCCTGCACGAGGGACGCTGCCTGCTCGACCTCGTCGAGGCCGATGTCCATCGAGCCCGTGACGTTGATGAGCACTCCGTGCGCACCGTTGATGGAGGTCTCCAGCAGCGGGGACGAAATGGCCATGCGCGCGGCCTCCTCGGCCTTGTTCTTGCCGGCGGCGCGGCCGACGCCCATGTGGGCAAGGCCTGCATCCTTCATAATGGCGGTCACGTCGGCAAAATCGAGGTTGATGAAGCCCGTGTCGCGGATCAGGTCGGAGATGCTCTGCACCGCCTGACGCAGCACGTCGTCCGCGATCTCGAACGCGTTGGCAAAGGTGATCTTCTGGTCGGTCGCGTGCTTGAGGCGCTCGTTCGGGATGATGACGAGCGAGTCGACCTTGGTCTTGAGCTCTTCGATGCCCGCTTCCGCCTGCGTCATGCGGCGGCGGCCTTCAAAACCGAAGGGCTTCGTCACGACGCCGACGGTCAGGATGCCCGCCTCGCGCGCGATCTCGGCAACAATGGGCGCGCCGCCCGTGCCGGTGCCGCCGCCCATGCCGGCGGTGATGAAGACCATATCGGTGTCCTCGAGCGCCTTGGCGATCTGGTTGCGGCTCTCCTCGGCGCTCTTGCGGCCGACCTCAGGGTCGGAGCCCGCGCCCTGACCGTGCGTCAGCTTTTCGCCGATCTGAATTTTATAAGTGGCGGCAGACACGTTGAGCGCCTGCTTATCTGTGTTCACCGCGACAAAGTCGACGCCGCGCGCACCGGTGCGCACCATGCGGTTGACCACGTTGTTGCCGCCGCCGCCAACGCCGATGACCTTGATCTTAACTACGTTTTCAGGACCGGTCTCCAATCCGAATGCCATGTCGGTTCCTCCTGCAATCTGTTGTATGGGCAAGGCACTTGCCGCTGCAAGCGCCACAATATCAGGTATTTGCTATCTTAATCATTGTATTACGGTTTTCCCGCGGGGTCAATAGCAATCGGCCATTTCGGGGAAACTTTTTTACGTCAACTTCCGCCTTTATTCCGGGATGAAGTCAGCCCTGCCGTCGTTCATCAGGTTGATCGTGCCGGTCTGATTGGCTTCAAGCTGCTCCACCACCGTGCGCACATTCCCGAGCTTGTAGGCAATGTCCGCATCCCAGGGCATTTTGACCGTAAAGCGGTCCAAATAGGTAAAGGTGATGGCCGTGCCGTCGCTCAGGTCGATCTCGCCGATCATGGAGAGAAGCTGCTTATCCTCCGCCGTGCGCAGCAGCGTGAGCAGGCGCTCGAATTTATACGAATCCTCGTCCGCAAACGCCGCCTTCGCGCCGACCGCGGGCTCGACGAGCGTGCAGCCGGTCACGCGCGCGCAGCCCTCGGGGATCTGCGATGCGCGCTCCAGAATTTTGCCCTCGTCGCTCATGAGCCATGTGCCGTTTTCGCCCGTCAGCGCAGCGGAGGCCGTGCACTCCGTCACGGTCAGAATGAGCGCGTCGGGGTATTTGCGGTTGATGACAACGGTCTCCACATACGGAAGCGTGTCGAAAATGGATTGTTTGACCTTATATTTGTTCAGCAGCACAAGGTTCTGCTCCTTCTGCACGCCCGCAGCCTCAATGATCTGCTCCTCGGTATAGCGCTCGTTGCCCTCCACCACGATCATATCGATGCGGAAGAACATCGTCAGCGCGCCGAGAAATGCGGCGATCACGACCGCGAGGCACAAAAGTCTCAGCGGGAAAGAGGCTCTTCCCCGCCTGCGCCGTCTGTTTCTTCGCTTTGACGCCATAGTTTTCCTGCCTTTTTTCTTCGTTTGCTTATGTACCCGTCTCCCGCCGCACATGCGCGCCCAGCACGCCAAGGTCGCGCTCGATGCTCTCATAGCCGCGGTCAATGTGCTCGATGCGCGAAATGCGCGTGAGTCCGTCGGCCTGCAGGCCCGCAATCACAAGCGCCGCGCCCGCGCGAAGGTCGGTGCACTTGACGCGCGCGCCGTGCAGGTGCTCGCGTCCCGTGACGACGGCCACGCGTCCCGCGACGCGCACCTCCGCGCCCATGCGCGCCAGCTCGTCGACATGGCGGTAACGGTTTTCAAAAATATTCTCTACAAAAACGGTGCTGCCCGCGCTTTTCAAAAGCGCCGCCATCAGCACCGGCTGCGCGTCCGTCGGAAAGCCCGGATAGGGCGCCGTGCGCACAGGGCGGATGGATCTGAGACTGCCATCACTTTGGAGGAAAACATCGTCCTCCCCGCTTTTGACCGTGCAGCCCGCCTCGCTCAGCGCGCCGGACACAGTCGAAAGCGGCCGCGGGTCGACGCCGCGAAGGCGCACCTCTCCCCCACAGCAGGCCGCGGCGCAGAGATACGTCGCGCCCACGATGCGGTCGGCGATGATGCGGTATTTCCCGCCGTGCAGCGCGCGCTTTCCCTCGACTGTGATGATCGAGCCTCCCGCGCCGCGGACGTTGCCGCCCATCGCGTTGATAAAGTTCTGTAAATCGACGATCTCCGGCTCGCGCGCGGCGTTGTAGATCGTCGTCACGCCGTCTGCGCCGCAGGCGCAGAGGAGCGCGTTTTCCGTCGCGCCCACGCTCGGCATGGGTAAGTACACATCGCTCCCGAGAAGCGTTCCGCCGCGGCATTTGAGCTCGCCGCCCGTCTCCCTGATCTCTGCCCCCAGGGCGCTCAGGGCGCTTAAGTGCAGGTCAATGGGACGCGGCCCCAGCTCGCAGCCGCCGGGATAACAGATCGTCGCTTCCTTGCAGCGCGCCAGAATCGCGCCGAGAAAGATGACCGACGAGCGCATCTCTCGCATCAGTGCGTCGGGCACGACCGCGCGGTCCATGCGCGCTGTGTCGACCACGAGCGCACTGTCCTCCCAGTGCGTGCAGCAGCCCAAGTGCCGCAAAATGGCAACGGACGCATCCACGTCCCGCAGCTTCGGACAATTTTCGATCACGCAGGTGTCCGCGCACAAAAGCGTCGCCGCCAAAATCGGCAGCACACTGTTTTTTGAGCCTTGTATCGTGAGTTCTCCGTACAGGCGCTCCCCGCCCTCTACCAACAGCTCACACATCATGTTCCCTCCCGCAAGCACATTACTTTTCCATCGTATGGCTTTTGCGGAAAATGGGTGACTGCCGGTTTTCGCAGGGCAATAATTAGGCATTTTCAGTATAGCCATTTTGCCGCGGCGCGTCAACTTCTTTTTGCCTTGCTTTCCCGCCCGCTTTGTGGCAAAATGAGACTATTATATTTCTCCCCGAAAGGAGTCTTTTTTCATGAAAAAAACGCTCAAAGTCGCGCTCTATATTCTGTTGGCGCTTGTTTTGATCGTGCTGGCTTACGTCATCTATGTCTTTGCCGCCTACTACCGTGTGGAGGATATGCAGAAGCTTGGCGTTGCGCACTGCGACGCCGCATCTGCCGCACCGATGGAGGGCGCGCCGCAGACCGGCGTCACCTATCGCGTTTCGTCGGCCAACGTGGGCTTCGGCGCGTACAGCGCCGATTACAGCTTCTTCATGGACGGCGGCAAGGAGAGCCGCGCCCGCAGCAGGCAGGCCGTTGATGAGAATATGCGCGGCGAGGTCTCGCTCGTCAAGGACCTTTCGCCCGACTTCGCCCTCTTTCAGGAGGTCGACATCGACGGCACGCGCAGCTGGCACATCGCAGAGGACGCTTATCTCGACGATGCGATGGGCGACAATGAATTCAACGAGGTCTTCGCGCAGAATTATGACAGTCCCTACCTCTTCTATCCTCTTATTAACCCCCACGGCGCGAACCAGTCCGGTATCGTGACGCTCTCACGTCACCCGATCTCTTCCGCCGTGCGCCGTTCGCTGCCGATCGAGACGGGCATCATGAAGCTCGTCGACCTGGACCGCTGCTACTCCGTCAGCCGCGTCCCGATGGAAAACGGCAGGGAGCTGGTGCTCTATAACCTGCATCTTTCGGCCTACACGTCCGACGGCACCATCGCGACCGAGCAGCTGCAAATGCTCTGCGCCGATATGCTGGCGGAATATGAAAACGGCAACTACTGCGTCGCGGGCGGTGACTTCAACAAGGACCTGCTTGGCAATTCTGCCAAGATCTTCGGCGTTGCGGGCGGCGAGAACGACACCTGGGCGCAGCCCATCCCCGAGGGGACGATCCCCGACGGGCTCTCCCTTGTCGTGCCGTTTGACGTCGACCATCCCGTCGCCACCTGCCGCACGGCCAACGAACCCTACAACGAGGAGACGACCTTCCGCGTGACGGTCGACGGCTTCCTCGTCTCCGACAACGTCGAAGCCGTCTCCGCCGATGTCGTCGACGCAGGCTACCGCTACTCCGACCACAATCCCATCTATATGGATTTCATTTTGAAGGCGGAATAAAGCGTCAAAAGTAAAGGAAGCGAGCCTCACGGCTCGCTTCCTTTTTATTCTCTTTCACTTGAGCAGCGTCATCACTGTGTCGTAGATGCGCTTGGTCGCGTCAGGGATGCCGAGCGCCGCCATGTTTTGAGACATCGTCTCCATCCGCTGCGGATCGTTCAGGATCCCCGCCGCGGCGGCGAAAAGCTTCTTGCCGTCAAGGCCCTCTTCCGGCAGCACGAGCGCCGCGCCGTGGTCGCCGAGCAGCGCCGCGTTCTTCTCCTGATGGTGGTTCGTCACGTTGGGCGATGGCACCAGAATCGCCGGAACGCCGAGCGCCGTCAGCTCGCTGAGTGTGGACGCGCCCGCGCGGCAAATAACGAGGTCGGCGGCGCGCATGACAGTCGCCATGTCGTAGATGTACTCGCGCACGTCGAGCGCGGGATGCTCGGTGATCTCCAGCCCGTCATCGTGCATCCACTGCTGCATCGGCTTCCAGCAGATCTCGCCGACGCCGTGGATATGGTAAAAGGGCTCCTTCGCGCTCTCAAGCGCCAGAAACTCCGCCATCGCGCGGTTCATCGCGTTCGACCCGAGGCTGCCCCAGAACGAGACGATGAGCTTGCGCCCGTCGTTCATGCCGAGTCTTTCCTTCGCCTGCTGCTTGCTGATCGTGAAGAAGTCGCCGCGCACAGGCGTACCGGTCACGACCACCTTTTCGGGGTGCTTGTAGTGCGCGCGGCAGTCCTCAAAGCCAACCATGATGCGGTCGCAGTGGGGCTCTAACTGCCGCGTCGTCAGGCCCGGCACAATGTTTGACTCGTGCACCGCCGTCGGGATGCCCGCCTTTGCGCCGTAGCGCACGAGCGGATAGCTCGCGTAGCCGCCGGTGCCGACGATTATGTCGGGGTGAAAATCGTGTAAGATGGCGTTCGCCTCACGCTCGGCGTGGGCGAGATTTTTGAGCGAGACAAGGTTGTGCTTGATCTCCGCGGGCTTGAACGAGCGGTGGAACGATGAAATGTTCACCGTACGGAACGGATAGTCCGTGTGCGCGATCAAATCGCGCTCCAGTCCGCGCTCCGCGCCGACGAATAAGATCTGCGTGCCCGCGTCCTTTTCCCGCATATAGCCCGCGAGCGCGAGCGCGGGGTTGACATGCCCCGCCGTGCCGCCGCAGGTAAAGATGACCTTCATAGCCGTTTTCTCCTTCCCGCGTCAGCGCATCTGGCGCGAAACGCTCAGTACGATGCCGACCTCGGCCAACTGCACGGCAAGCGCCGTGCCGCCGTAGCTGAAAAACGGCAGCGAAATACCCGTGTTCGGGATCAGATTCGTCACGACCGCGATGTTCAGGAATACCTGCAAGGCGATCTGCGTCGTCACGCCGACGGCAAGAAGGCTTCCGAAGCGGTCGCGCGCGTGCAGGGCGATCCAGTAGCCTCGGATGATGAGCAGCGCGAACATGACCATGATGATCGTCGCGCCGACAAGGCCGAGCTCCTCGCAGATGATGGCAAAGATGAAGTCGTTGTGCTCTTCGGGCAGGAACAGAAACTTCTGCCGGCTCTTGCCAAGGCCCAGTCCGAACAATCCGCCCGAACCGATGGAGAGCAAGCTCTGCCGGATCTGATAGCCCTTATCGCGCATCCACTCTTCGTTGAACGGGTCGAGCCAGATGTCGATTCGGCTCGAGTTATAGGTGATGATGCCGGTCGCAAAGGCGTAGATCACCAGCAGCACCAGCGCAAAGCCGAGACCGACCCAGTAGTTGCGGATGCCGCCGACATACATCATCACAGCGCCGATGCCGAGCAGCAGCACCATACCGGAAAGATGCGGCTCCTTCGCCATCAGCGCCGCAATCACGCCGAGGATGGCAACATAGGGCACGATGCCGTAGCGCAGCGTGGCCATTTTGTCTTTTTTCTTCGAAATGCTGTCGGCAAAATAGAGGATGATGCCGACTTTGGTGATCTCAGACGGCTGGAACTGGATGGGTCCGAGACGGATCCAGCGCTGCGCGCCGTGCGTCAGTCGGCCCGTGCCGATGCCCGGGATCAGAACGAGCACCAGCAGGATGATGGAAAAGATCAGCAGCATCTTCGCCACCGCGCGATAGCGCTCGTAATTGATCTTGCCGACAATAAACATCGCCGTGATACCGAGGATCGCAAAAATGCCCTGACGGATGAGGTAGTACGCGGGGTTACCCTCTTCATAGTAGGCCGAGGGGAAACTGGCGGAAAACAGCATGATCAGGCCCACGCCCACGAGCGTAAGCACCAGCAGAAGATACGGAAGGTCCAGCGGTCCGCGGCCCGCTTCGCGCGCTGCCGCCTCGATGGCCTTCGCCCGCTCGCGCTGCTCCTGCCGCAGCAAGCGTTCTTCCTTGGTCATGCAGTCTTCCCCCTTTCATACTGATTGCAAACTCGCGCTCTGCGCGAGTTTGCCTCCATTTTGCAACCAAGCGTCGCAGACTTTCGCGCCCGCAGGCGCGAAATATTTTTAATCATTTTTCGCCGCGACCGGTGCGTGGCGAAAAATACTTCTCGCAGAGTGAGTGTCGAGCCGCCAAGGGCGGCGAGGCACAGAGCGCCGCGCATCCCCTCTCATTTTTGAGAAACGGCTTGCCGTTTCTCAAAAATGAAATCTGTTGAGTACTCCGAACAGCGCCGCCAGACAGCACAGCGCACTCACGCTGGTGAACACGGCGACAAGCTTTACTTCGCTCCAGCCGCAGAGCTCGAAGTGGTGGTGCAGCGGCGCCATCTTGAAAAGGCGCTTGCCGTGCGTCGCCTTGAAGTAGATGACCTGCAAAATGTCGGACAGCGTCTCGCAGATGTAGACAAAGCCGACGGGAATCAGCACGAGCGGCATATCGTAGGCAAAGGCCAGCGCCGCCACCGTGCCGCCGAGAAACAGCGAGCCTGTGTCACCCATGAAGACCTTGGCGGGGTGGAAATTATAGATGAGGAAGCCGAGAATTCCCCCGACGAGCGCCGCAGCATAAATGCCGAGCTGCTCATAGCCCTGCCACCAGATGGCGAGCACGGTGAAAAACAGGCCGACCGGCACCGTCACGCTGCCGGCCAAGCCGTCGATGCCGTCCGTGATGTTGACGGCGTTGACCGTGCCGACGATGACAAACGCCGCAAACACCATGTACACCCACCAGCTCATGACGATCTGCGTGTTGAAAAACGGCACGTAGAGGTTCGGCGTCAGCATGCCCTCAAAGCGCATCAGGCAGAGGAACGCGACCGCCGCGGCGAGCTGGAGCAGGAACTTCTGGATGGCCGTGAGGCCGAGGTTCTGCTTGTGCTTCACCTTTTCAAAGTCGTCTAAAAAGCCGATGCCGCCGAAGATCAGCGCAAAAAAGAAGATGTAGAGGTGCTCAAAGTCCCCCGCCATCATGCCCTTCCAGCCGCAGATCAGGATAGAGACGAAGATGCCGAGGATGAACATTAAGCCGCCCATCGTCGGCGTGCCGGCCTTTCCGGCGTGCCAGGTGGGGCCGTCCTCGCGGATGCTCTGTCCGGCCTTGAGCTTTCTCAGCTCAGGGACCAGAAATTTTCCCGTGATCGCGGAGACCGCGAAGCTCAGTATGCAGGCAATGATGATCTTCATGTTCGTTTTCCTTCGCCGCGTCGGCGGCGTCCTTCCTTTGTACTTGCGCGAACCTCTCGCGCACGACCTCCCTCTCGTCGAGGTGGTATTTTATCGTTCCGATCTCCTGATAGGTCTCGTGCCCCTTGCCGCAGAGGACGACGACGTCGCTCTCTTTCGCCTCATGGAGCGCAAAACCGATGGCCTCGCGCCGGTTCTCGATGACGGCGAACGGCGTTCTGCTCTCCAAAATGGCGGGGAGCACATCGCGCAGGATGGTGTAAGGGTCTTCGGTGCGGGGATTGTCGCTCGTGAGAACAACGAAGTCCGAGAGCGCCGCGGCGATGCGGCCCATGCGGGGTCGCTTTGTCCTGTCGCGGTCTCCCCCGCAGCCAAAGAGCGCGATGACGCGCCCATCGGCAAAGCCGCAGACCGTGGAGAGAATATTTTTGAGCCCGTCGGGCGTGTGCGCATAGTCAATGATGACGGTGAACGGTGCATCAAGCGGTACGACCTCGCACCGCCCCTTAACGCCGACACATTCCGTCAGCGCTTTTGCCGCGTCGGAAAGCGGCACGCCGAGCGCCTGCACGGCAGAAAGCGACGCGAGCGCATTGTAGAGCGAAAAGCCGCCGGGGATGCCGATTTTCGTCTCCTCGTGGTCGAAGTCGGTGCAGGCGGTAAAGCGCACACAGTCGTTTTCGTAGCGGGCACGCCAGCCGACAAGGTCATTCGTCATGCCCTGCCCGAATGTGATCCGCTCGCTCGTAAAGCGGGCGAGCAAGCGCTCCGTCCACGCATCGTCACCGTTGACGCAGGCGATGTCACACTGGTCGAAAAGCCTCGACTTCGCGTCGCAGTAGGCCTCCATCGTGCCGTGGTAGTCAAGATGATCCTGCGTCAGGTTCGTGAAAACACCGACGCGGAATCGGATTCCTTCTACCCTGCTCTGCATCAGCGCGTGGGACGAGACCTCCATCACGGCATAGGTGCAGCCCGCATCGACCATCTGGGCGAGCAGGCGCTGCACGGTCAGCGCGTCGGGCGTTGTGCGGTCGGTCGGGATGGTCTTGTCGCTGATCAAATTCTGATTCGTGCCGATCAGGCCGACCTTTGCGCCCTTCGTGCGCTCCAAAAGCTGTTTGATAAGATACGTCGTGGTCGTTTTGCCGTTTGTGCCGGTCACGCCGACCACGGTGAGTTTTCCCGCCGGAGTACCATACCATACCGCCGCGCAAAGCGCAAGCGCTTTGTGCGCATCCGGCACTAAGATATAGGGAATTTCCGTCTCCGGCGGATGCTCGCACACGGCGCAGGCCGCGCCGCGCGCTTTGGCTTCGGCGATAAACTCGCCGCCGTCCTCCTTCTCCCCCGGCAGGGCAAAGAAGAGGAATCCCTCTTCTACCTTGCGGGAATCGAGCGCAAGGCCTCTGACTATCAGGTCAGGCGGCGCATGCACCGTTTTGTCTTCTAATGCGGAAATAAGCTCAGATAACTGCGTTTGAAAAATTCCTTTCGGAATTGGGTCTTGCTGTCTTTAGTCGCGCACCGAGCTGTCGCTGAACTGGACGCGCACGACCATACCGGCCTCGACCTCCGTGCCCGCGGCGATGCTCTGCGAGATGGCGCGCACCGTGGACGAGCTTGCGTTCGTCGCGCCGGAAACGCCCATGATGAGCCCCGCGTTCACGATCTTCTGGTTCGCGGTCGCGGCGCTGTCGCCCACGACGTTCGGGACGATGCACTTGTCAGTCGACTTCTCCGCGCCGAGGTAGAGGATGATCTCCGCGCTGTTCGGTACGATCGCGCCGCCTGCGGGCGTCTGGTCGGTGACGGTATCGCCGCTGCCGACGGTGCGGAAGCTGAAGCCGTTCGCGCTCAGGCGCTCGGCCGCCGCGTCCTTGCTGAGGCCGACGACGTTCGGCACAGTCTTATCCGCGCCGACGAGCTCTTCAGCGGTGTAGCTCGGCTCAATGCCGAGATACGGCAGGATCTCGCCCATGACGGAACTCGCCACGGGGGCGACCATGTTACCGCCGGAAACGTAGGTACCGGTCCACTTGCTCGGCTCGTCGAGCGTCAGGAGCATCATCACCTGCGGGTCATCCGCGGGGGCGAAGCACACGAACGAGACGATGACGCCGCCGCCGACCTTATCGGCCGTGCCGGTCTTGCCGCCGATGCGGTAGCCCGCGACCTGACCGTTCTTGCCCGTACCGCTTGTGACCTCATACTCCATGATGTCGCGCACAAGCGCGGACGTCTCCTCGGAGACGACCTGACGGATGGGCGTGGAGTCGTGCTTGGAGACGACGTTGCCGTCCTGGTCGGTGATCTCTTCGACAAGATAGGGCGTATAGAGGTAGCCGCCGTTGACGCAGGCGCACTGCGCCGCCAGCAGCGCGATGGGCGTGACGTTGAAGTTCTGGCCGAAGGCGTAGCACGCCAGCGCCAGCGTCGAATATTTAATTTCGCTGTTGACGAAGCCGCTGGCCTCGCCCGTGGTGTCGACGCCGGTCTTCTCCGTCAGGCCAAAGTCCAGCATGTACTGGTAAAACTTGTCGTTGCCGATGCGAAGGCCGATGTTGATGAACGCGGGGTTGCAGGAGTTGGCGAACGCCTGCGTCAGGTTTTGCTGGCCGTGACCGGGCGCGCGCTTGGAGCAGTTGATGGTCTCGCCCTCGATCTTTACGCTGCCGCTGCAATAGAAGCCCGTGTTCAGGTCGACAACGTTTTCCTCAAGCGCCATCGCGAGCGTCAGTGTTTTGAACGTGGAACCCGGTTCGTAGGTGTCGTTGATGGCCTTGCTGCGCCACTGCTTGTTGAGAAGGTCTCTCATGTTTTCGAGGACCTGCTCCTCCGTCATGCCGGAGGTCAGAAAGTCGTTGTAGACCGTGCCGGGGGAATTCAAGTCGTAGGTCGGCAGCGACGCCATCGCCAGCACCGCGCCGGTGTTGACATCCATGACGATGCCCTCGGCGCCCTTGCCAGTGCCGAAGCGCGCCTCGAGCTCCTGCACACCTTTCTCAAGGTAATACTGGATGGTCGTGTCGAGCGTCGTGTGCAGGTCGCAGCCGTTTTCCGCGTCGAAATACTGGTCGTACTGGTAGAGCACGGAGCGGCCGTCGCGGTCGCGCGCGGTGACGACCATACCGTTCTCGCCGGTCAGCTCGTCGTTGTACGCCGCCTCAAGGCCCATCGCGCCGCCGTTTTCATTGGCAAAGCCGATGACCTGTGAGGCGAGCGTCCCCTTGGGATAGGTTCTCTTGCTCGTCGGACGAATGAAAACGCCCTTGAGGTCGTTCTCATTGATGAATTCGCGCACCTTGTCGGCGAGCTCATCGTCCGCTTTTTTCTTGAGCTCTTCGTACTGCGAGTTCGTTTTCTCCATCTTTTTGAGGATGTCAGCGGGGTCAAGGTCCAGAATTTCAGCAAGGCCGCCCGCGATCAGGTTTTGATCCTGATCGTTTTCGATGATCTCCTTCGGAGAGATGAAAATATCCTCCGCCGAGGCGGACATCGCCAGGATGGTGCCGTTTCGATCGTAGATCGTGCCGCGGCTCGCCTCCACCGTGGTGCGCAGCGTTTGCTGGCGCACAGCGACGGACTGGAGCTCGTCATGCTCGGTGATCTGCCAGTGATAGAGTTTGGTGAAGAGCAGCACAAACGTCAGCACGCCGAACACGCCCAGAAGCAGCAGCGTTCTTGTCTGAATGATGCGGTTTGCGCGGCGCGCGGATTCGGGCCGTCTTTTCTGGTTCTGGGGGCGTGGTGCCACAGTCGTTCATCCTCCTTAAAAATGGAAAAGGAGTAAGGAAGCTCCTTACTCCTTATGTATAGCTTCGCTCATTTGAAATATTCCACCACTGCGCATACGCCGTTGCCAAGCGACGTGAGCACCCGCGACAAAACGTTCTGGCTCTTCTGCTGGTAGACGACCACGCTGTCGGGCTCCGACAGGTCGATGTAGTAGACCTGCGAGGCGCTGGGCTTGGCCATACCGGCCGCGGCCGCCGCCTCCTTGATGGTGGTGAGGTCAAAGGTTTTTTCGTAGCGCGTGAGCAGCGCGACATGCTCGTCCTCGAGCGCGGAGATCTCCTTCTGCACGGAGACGACCTGCGCGGAGATTTCCGTCAGCTGTGCGCGGCACATGATCATCAGCGCGACCATTGCGGCCAGCGCCATAAAGCCGCACAGCGTGCCGAGCGAGACCTTTTCGCGTTGACGGCGGACGGGCGCAGCCTTTTTCTGCACCTTCCGCTGCGGGGGACGCATGAATTCCTCGCGCTGACGCTCGTGCTCGCGCTCGTATTCACGCTCGCGGCGCAGCCTGCGCTGGCGCTCTTCGTAGGCGGGATCGTAAGCGAGATTGCCATTGACTCGTCCGCTGTAGCGGCGGTATTTCATGTTCTGCTCTCTGCGGCTGGCCATGGCGATCTCCTTTCTTTTGCGTATTTTCGGCTGTTGTCAGCACTTTTCCGCGACGCGCAGCTTGGCGCTGCGGGCACGGGGATTCTCTGCGAGTTCTTCTTCGCCCGAAACGATGGGCTTTCTTGTGATGAGCTTGACCTTTGGCTTTCGTCCGCACACGCACACCGGAAATTCCGGCGGGCAGATGCAGCCCTGTGCAAGCTCCTGTAATTTCTTCTTGACGATGCGGTCTTCGAGCGAGTGGAACGTGATGACCGCGAGCCGTCCGCCCGGTTTCAGATTTTTCTCCGCCGCGTCGAGCATCGGCGGAAGCTCGCCCAGCTCGTCGTTCACGGCAATGCGGATGGCCTGAAAGCTGCGCTTGGCAGGGTGCTGCTTTTCGCGCAGCGCGCTCGCGGGCATGGCCGAACGGATGATATCGGCGAGCTCAAGCGTCGTTTCGATGGGCTTTTGCTCGCGGTGCTGGCAAATTCTCTTCGCGATGGCGGGCGCATAGCGCTCCTCGCCATATTCAAAGAGGATGCGGCGCAGCTCTTCATAAGAATAGGTATTCACGACCTCGCGCGCGGTCAGTGCGGCGGATTCGTCCATGCGCATATCGAGCGGCGCGTCCTGCTTGTAGGAAAACCCGCGCTGCGCTTCGTCGAGCTGCGGGGAGGAAACGCCGAGGTCAAAAAGCATCCCGTCCACGCCGTGGACGCCCAGCTCGTGCAGCACAGCGTCGAGCGCGCTGAAATTGCTGTGGACGAGCGTAACCTTGTCCAAATAATCGCCGAGGCGGCGGTTTGCCGCTTCGATCGCGGTCTCGTCACGGTCAAGCGCAATGAGACGGCCCGTCGTCAGGCGGCGCACGATCTCGAGCGAATGTCCGGCGCGGCCGAGCGTGCCGTCCACATAGATGCCGTCGGGCTTGATGGCGAGCGCGCCGAGGCACTCGTGCAACAGTACCGGCTTATGGCCGTAGTTCTCTTCCATATCAGAATCCCAGCTCTTCCATCACGGCGGCCAGATTCTCGGGATTGAGCTCCTCGGCCTCGATCTCTGCCCACTTCTCCGCATTCCAGATCTCGGCGCGGTTCGAAACACCGATCACGACCACGTCTTTTTCAAGGTGGGCGTAGGCTCTGAGCTTCTGCGGCAGCACGATGCGCCCCTGCGCGTCGGGCTCGCACTTGGCGGCGTTGGCGAAGAGCGGGCGCATGGCCTTGGTCTTCGTGTAGGGCAGGCTTTCAAACTTTTCGGTGAAGCGCGCCCAGGAGGCGTCGGAATAGATGCTCAGGCAGGAGTCCATGCCCATGGTGACATAAAACGTGTCGCCGAGCTCCTCGCGCAGCTTCGCGGGGATAAAGAGCCGCCCCTTGGCGTCGATCGTGTGCTGATACTGACCCGTCACGGCGGCTGACCCCCTTTTTCTGTGCATTTTCGCATACAGAGGGCACGAAAGCGCGGCCTTTTCTTCATTTTGGAAAAAGCCGTGCCGCGTCCGATCTGATGCTTATGTGGGAAAGTAAGCCATTTTCATGGTATGATACACCACTTTCCCCCACCCTTGTTTTGAGTATACGAGATTCACATAAAAAATGCAAGCAGAAATTTCCCTGAGATTTCAAGCCTTTTACCGCTTTTTCCTGTGAAAATTCGGCCAGTGCACCGTATTTTTAAAACGCATGTTCTACTTTGGTTTTGGTTAAAAAAGGGCCGCCACAATATCTTGTGGCGGTCCTTTATGCTATGCCCAAATATAGATTATGTCTACCGATCATGTCGGTTTTTGTCACTTTTGACAAAATTTTATCCGTTCTGCGTCTGCTTTTCAGCTGACTGTGCCAGCTCCTCGCGGCGCTTCTGCATCTGCTCGGCAGAGGCGGCGCGGAAGCGCACGCGGGACTGCTTGACCTCCTCGAGCGCCATCTGGATGGCCTCCTCGGTGCGGCGCAGCGCATCCTCGGTGTACTCGTTGGCCACGCGGTACATTTCGCGCGAGCGGTCCTCGGCCTTTTTGATGATCTCGTGGCTCTTTTCGCGGGCGATACCGAGCACCTCGGTCTCGGAGACCTTGTTCTTCGCGTCCTGCTCGGCCTGCTGCATCATGCGCTCGACGTCGCGCTTGGCGGCCTTGACATAGTCCTCCTTTGCGCGGATGAGCTCCTGCGCGCGGGAAAGCTCCACCGGAAGCTGGGCGCGAATCTCGTCGAGCAGGTCGAGCGCCTCGTCGCGGTTCAGAATGCACTTGTCGCTCGTCAGCGGCGCGTTCTTCGCGCCGTCGATCATCTCGTAAAGCATATCCAAAAGATGCTGCACATCATTGTTCGCCATGGTCTTCTCTCCATCCTTTCACAAGCTCCGCCGCGCGCAGCGGCATATATTTTTCAAGGTCTTGTCCGTATTTGATCATTTCGCGCACCATCGTGGAGCTGATGTGCTGATACTTCGGCTCCGCGACCAGCAGCACCGTTTCGAGCGCGCCGTCCGACACATCGCGATAGATGAGCGAAAGCTGCTGCTCGGCGTCAAAATCCACGCTGTTGCGCACGCCGCGCACGAGAAACTGCGCGTTTTTGCGCAGCGCGTAGTCGGTCAGAAGTCCGCCGCCGAGCTCAGCTTCCACATTGGGGAACTCCTCGACGCTCGCGCGCATGAGCGCGAGCTTCTGCTCGTCGGTGAACATCGGGTGCGTCTTCGTCCCGTTCGGCACGATGGACACATACACGCGGTCAAAGAGCTTCGATGCGCGCGCGATAATGTCCTGATGCCCGATCGTCACAGGGTCGAACGAGCCGGGAAACACTGCGATTCTCATGCCTCTTCCTCCACCGCGCGGTGATAGATGCTCACCTTGATCTTGCCGTAGCGGTACTCGCGATACAGTCCGTACGGCGCGGGAAGCTCGGGAAGCGTCTGGTTCTGCGGACTTTCCGCGACCATTATACCATGGGGTGATAAAATGTCAAACTGCGCGATCTTTTCCATCGCCTGCTCCAAAAGTCCGCTTTCGTACGGCGGATCGAGGAAGATGATGTCGAACCTCCCGCTCTGCGTGCCGAGCGCGGCGAGCGAATCACCGCAGATGACCTGCGCGTTTTCTTCCAGATGGCACAGCGCGAGATTTTCGCGCACGAGCTTGACCGCGTCTGCACGCTTGTCAACAAAAAGCGCGCTTTTTGCCCCACGCGAGAGCGCCTCGATGCCGAGCTGCCCCGTGCCCGCAAAAAGATCGAGCACGCGCGCATCCTCCACGTCGAACTGGATACAATTAAAAATACTTTCCTTGACCTTGTCGGTCGTCGGGCGGGTCTCCATGCCCTTGAGCTCGCCCAGCCGCCGTCCGCGCGCCGAGCCTGTGATCACTCTCATGTTTATCCCTCCGCAGCGCCCAAAGCGGGCGCAATGAACTCGTTAGTTTCCATAATACGTGAATTTCCGTTTATTTTCAATAGAGTCCTTGGCATTTTCCCGCATTTTACGCAAAATATTTTCTCTTGTTATTCTGCGCTGCTTCGTATATAATGATATGGTCATATCATATCGACCAGGGAGAAAGGAGTATCTTCCATGATCAGGCTACAAACCGAAAAGGGCGAAGTCAGCATTTCCGACGCCGCCCTGTCTAATATCACCGGCGCCGCGGCCACGAGCTGCTTTGGCGTCAAGGGCATGGCCTACCGCTCGATGACCGACGGGCTCGTCCACCTGCTGCGCCGCGAGGCGATGAGCAAGGGCGTGCGCATCATTCCCCACGAAGAAGGGGACATTTCCATCGAGCTGCACATCGTTGTGGAGCACGGCGTGAACATCGCCGCCGTCTGCCGCTCCATCATCAATCAGGTGCGCTATATGGTCAGCGAAAACACCGGCGCAAGCATCCGCAGCATCGACGTTTGCGTCGACAGCATGAATATGTAAAAACCGAGGAGGACATCATCCTATGCACGATACCATCAATGGTGCCATGTTCAAGGAGATGCTGCTCTTCGGCACCGTCTCCATCGCACAGGCACAGCAAGCTATCAATGATTTGAATGTATTCCCCGTTCCCGACGGCGACACGGGCACGAACATGAGTCTTACCATCCAGACCGCGGCGCAGGAGCTCAAGAAGATCGAGCCCGCGACGGTCGATCAGGCCGCCTCTGTCACGGCGTCCGCGCTGCTGCGCGGCGCGCGCGGCAACTCCGGCGTCATTCTGTCGCTTCTCTTCCGCGGCATCTCCAAGGAGCTCAAGGGCTGCAAGGAGGCCGACGGCGCGGCGTTTGCCGCCGCGCTTCAGGAGGGTGTCGCCGCGGCGTATAACGCCGTGATGAAGCCCGCCGAGGGCACGATCCTGACCGTTTCGCGTCTCGCTGCCGAGCGCGCCGTGAACGCGGCCGAGGAGCACAACAGCGTCGAGTACGTCATCGAGCAGGCCATCGCTCAGGGCGAGATCACGCTCGCGCAGACGACTGACATGAACCCCGTTCTCAAAAAGGCCGGCGTCGTCGACGCGGGCGGCAAGGGCTTCCTGCTGATTCTCGGCGGTATGCTCAGCGCCCTGCGCGGCGAGGAGCGCCCCGAGCTCACCGAAGAGAATGCACAGGAGAAGGCCGATTTTGCCATGCTCAACGAAGAGGACATCACCTTCACGTTCGACACCGTGTTCATCGTCCGCAAGAGCGGACGCAGCATTGAGCCGTTCCGCCGCTTCCTCGACGGCATCGGCGATTCGCTCGTCATCGGCGAGGACGACGAGGCTTTCAAAGTCCACGTTCACACCGACATTCCGGGCGAGGCGCTGACCGAGGCGCAGAAGTACGGCACGCTCGAGCTCGCGAAAATCGAGAACATGCGCACGCAGGCCCAGCAGCTCGCCGCCGGCGGCAAGGCCCAGTCCACCGACGACCTTGAGGCCATCGAGCAGGAGCTCGAAGCCGCCGAGCACGAAAATGCCGGTGAAGCCGAGCCCGAAAAGGACTTTGGCTTCCTCGCGGTCTGCGCGGGTGAGGGCCTTGCGAACGTCTTCACCGACCTTGGCGCCGACGGCGTCATCAGCGGCGGACAAACTATGAATCCCTCGACCGAGAGCATCCTCAAGGAGATCAAAAAGGTCCCCGCGCACACCGTTTTCGTGCTGCCGAACAACAAGAACATCATCATGGCCGCACAGCAGTGCATCGGCCTGACGGAGAAGACCGTCGTGGTCATCCCAACCGCCTCCATCCCGCAGGGCGTGAGCGCGATGATGGCCGTCGATCCCGACATGAGCGATGCAGACGCCATCGCCAAGGCGATGACGGACGCCGCGCAGTGCGTCTCCACCGCGCAGATCACCTACGCCGCGCGCAATTCCGATTTTGACGGTTTCGACATCCACGAGGGCGATTATCTGGCACTTCTGGACGGCAAGCTGCTCGGCACCGACCGCGACGTCTCCGCACTGCTCGACGGGCTCTCCGACGAGGCAGCGTCCCGCGAAGCGGAGTTCATCACCGTCTTCTACGGCGAGGATGTGAATGAAGAGGACGCGCACAAGGCGTGCGACGCCTTCACCCGCAAGTGCCCGGATGCCGAGGTCAATCTGATCTGCGGCGGCCAGCCGGTCTATTACTATATCATCTCGATCGAATGACCCAAGCACAGCAAAGCGGAGCAGGATTTCTCCTGCTCCGCTTTTTTCTGCTCGTCAGACGTTCATCTTCCGCCCGAGGAGCTTCATCAAGAGCTCTGCGTGGCGGTATTCGTCTTCGCTCATCGCCGCAAACAGCTTGCTGAGGCACAGGTCCAGCGTCTCCTCTCCCGCGCGGGCGTAATTGTAGCCCGCACAGGCCTCCGCATGGTAGAGGCTGCGCAGCAGCGCGCAGAGGTCGCACGTATCCGGCTGCTCCACGCACACGCGCGGGCAGTATGCCTTGCCGGTGATTAAGTAGATCGCGGCAGCCAGATCGCGCGCGTGGCGCTTCTCGTCCTCGCTCAGCGCGCGGAAGGCTCGCGCCATCTCGCGCCGCGGCGTGCACGAGGAGAGATACGCGTACACCTGCGCGTCGCCAAGTTCCTCGCGCAGAAAGCCCTGCAGCACCTCGACCGATACGCTTGCCTCGCTGCCCATGCAGCAAGGGTCCGCCTCCGCGCCCGGGAGCGTGAGCTCGCTATCCTGTGCGCTCATCTGTGTGTTCGCATTGTCCTCCATCGGGTACGGGTCCTCCCCCGGCGCGACGCGCTTCCACACCTCGCGGCATGCTTCATAGTCGCAGGCACAGGGCTTTTTTATTTCCGTCATGTTCTTCTTCCCCTTTCCGGAACAGTTCTCGTCTCTATCCTATGCGGGCATTTTTCAGGCGTGCAGAGCCGATATTCCCCTATTTCCCGCAAGGAAAAAGAAAATCTTGAAAATCGCACCTCTCTCGTTGATTTTTTCCATTTTTTCTGGTAAACTACATTTGTTTTGTATTTTTGTGCATTTTGTTGCATTTGCAACTTTTCATTCTCTGCCATCCGGTCCATACTAAAGACAAGCAATGGCAGTTTCTGTAAGGAGGTCTTCTTTTCATGCTGGAACTGAAGCACATCACCTATACCGTCTCCACCCCTGAGGGAGAGCAGACGATCTTAAACGACATTTCCATCGACATCCCTGACCGCAAGCTCATCGTCTTCACCGGCCCCAACGGCGGCGGCAAGACGACGCTCGCCAAGGTCATCATGGGCCTTGTCACGCCGACGGGCGGCCAGATCCTCTTCAACGGTCAGGACATCACGCACCTTGGCATCACCGAGCGTGCGAAACTCGGCATCAGCTACGGCTTTCAGCAGCCGCCGCGCTTCAAGGGCATCACGGTGCGCAACCTTCTGACCATCGCCTCGGGCGATGCAAACCTCAGCAAGGACAAGTGCTGCAAGTACCTCACACAGGTAGGCCTCTGCGCCAACGACTATCTCGACCGCGAGGTCGACGTCTCCCTCTCCGGCGGCGAGGTCAAGCGCATCGAGATCGCAACGCTCCTTGCCCGCGGCAGCGAGCTGATGATCTTCGACGAGCCTGAGGCCGGCATCGACCTGTGGAGCTTCGCCCGCCTGACTGAGACGTTCGAGCAGCTGCGCCAGCGCGAGCTTGCGACGATGATCATCATCTCGCATCAGGAGCGCATCATCCAGCTTGCCGACGAGATCGTCGTCGTGGGCGGCGGCGAGCTCAAGCACCGCGGCAGCACAGAAGAAATTTTCCCGCTCATCATGGCGGACACGCTGGGCTCCTGCCCGGTGCTGAACAAGTAAGGAGGTAGTACACAATATGATCACCGAAATCGACGCTTCCCTGCTTGAAAAGATCGCCGACCTGACGGGCAAGCCCGTCGGCGCGTTCAACATTCGAAAGGACAGCGGATGCGAGGCGCGCCAGTCCACCGAGCACATCGCCATCGACCCGCAGCCCGAGGGTAAAAGCGGCATCATCATCCGCATCAAGGACGGTACGAAGGGCGAGCAGTGCCACATCCCCGTCATCATCAGCAAGAGCGGCGTGACCGAAATGGTCTACAACGACTTCTACGTCGGCGAAAACTGCGACGTCGACATCGTCGCAGGCTGCGGCATCCACAACTCCGGCTGCAACGAGAGCCGCCACGACGGCGTCCACACGTTCTACGTCTCCAAAAACTCCCACGTACGCTATGTGGAAAAGCACTACGGCGAGGGCGACGGCGAGGGTTCTCGCGTGATGAACCCCACCACGATCGTCTACCTTGATGAGGGCGCGAGCATCCAGATGGAGACCGTGCAGATCCGCGGCATCGACTCCACCGTGCGCAAGACGAAGATCGTCTGCGGCAAGGGCGCCGAGGCCGTCATCACCGAGCGCCTTCTCACTCACGGCAAACAGCACGCCGAGAGCGACATGGAGATCGAGCTCAACGGCGAAGATGCGCGCGGCCGCGTCATCTCCCGCTCTGTCGCGCAGGATGAGTCCAAGCAGATCTTCCACCCCGTGGTCGTCGGCAACAGCAAGTGCTTCGGCCATGTGCAGTGCGACTCGATCATCATGGGCAAGGCCACGATCGAATCCATCCCCGCCATCACCGCGAATTCGACCGACGCGCAGCTCATCCACGAGGCCGCCATCGGCAAGATCGCAGGCGACCAGCTCTTAAAGCTCCAGACCCTTGGTCTCACCGAGGAGGAGGCCGAAGACACGATTCTCAAGGGCTTCCTCGCCTGAAAAATTTGATAGGAACCGACGAAAAAGCGCGACGCCCGAGATCGGGCATCGCGCTTTTTCTGTTGCTGTGTTGGTTCAATCGGTGAAATCAGGATAACCGTCTTTGAGAGACTCATCGTAGATCGCACGCTCGCCGCCGATGAATTTGGGACGCGTCCGCGCGGCCAGCACAATGGCCTGACCGATGCGGTTCTGCTTCAAGCGAACGGGAACGGCGACCTTTTTGAGGTGCATGCCGATCAGCGTGCCGCCGATGTCAAGTCCGGCGTCGGCGTGTATCTCTTCGAGCGCCACGGGATGGCGGAACGCTTTGTACGCGGCCGTCGCAAACGAGCTGCCCGCCTTGGGCTGAGGCAGGACGTTGACGATCTCGCCGTTCGGCACAGCCTCGTGCTCCACGATCAGCGCGCGGTTCAAATGCTCGCAGCACTGGGCGGCAAGATACACGCCCATGGGCGAAAATACGCTGGAGAGCCCTCGGAAGATGGCGTCCGCCACCTCCGGCGTCGACCAGCTGCCGACCTGATGGCCCACGACCTCGCTCGTGCTGCAGCCGATGACGACAATCTGTCCGCGGCGCAGATGTGCGATCTCCGCAAGCTCGCGCGCCGCCTCTGCCGCCTCCTGCTCCGCCTGTTCCACCAGACGATGATTTTCTACCTCATGTACGATTCCCGCCATGATCTGACACCTCTTTAGAAATTTATTATGCCAGCTTCTCCGTCACCTTGGCGCGCTCAAGCACCGTGACCAGCAGCACGCCGACCACGAGGCCGACCGCGCCCTGGAAGATGTTGCCGGGGATGCTTGCCGCAGCGGCAAGGCCCTTGCCCAGCAGGAGAGAAGCGTAGCCGAAATAGCCGAGCACCATGATGATCTCGCTCACAACGCCGCCGGCGATGCGGGAGGTCGCAGTGCGGCCCATCTTTTCATACATCAGCGCAGCGACCAGCGCCATCACGCCCTTGATGACCAGGGTGCCCGGAGCGTAGTGCGCATAGCCGAGGAAAATGTCTGCCAGCATCGAGCCGATGCCGCCCGCCGCAAAGCCATACCAGGGGCCCAGCAGCCAGCCGGACAGCAGCACGAAGCAGTCGCCCAGGTTCACATAGCCCTGCATCGGAGAGGGGATCTGCACGACCATCGTCGCCACGCAGACAAGCGCCGCAAGCAGTGCGGCAAGGACAAGCTTTCTGATCTTTTTATCGTTCATGATCGGGTGCTCCTTTGTTTTGGTTGTTGGCCGTATTATATCCCGTCCTGGTATTATTCATATAGTCAAAACAAAACAAATTATGCAGACCAGATTTACCCTAAGCTGGAAAAAAGCGGCGCAGCCAGTGCTGCGCCGCACATTGGGAAGGACTTAGTCCTCCTTGGTCTCCTCGGCTTTGGAAGGCTCCTTGGGTTCCTCCGCAGCGGGCGCTTCCTCTTCCGCGTCCTTCTCGATGGTCACCTCGATGATGGGCTCCTGCGCCTTCTTGGCAGCGGCAGCCTCAGCCTTGGCGGCCTCGTAAGCGGCAAGCTTCTTCTGAGAGGCCTTGATGGCCGCGACGATATCGGCGACCGCTTCGGGCGCGTCACCCTCGAGCGTGGAAACATACCACTCGCCGATGGCGCGGTAGTTCTTGTCCATGCTGCGGCGCTCAGATGCCATCTCATACTCGGTCTTGGCCTTATCGGCAACGGCATTTGCCTTTTCACCGGCAACGGCCGCGACCTGCTGTGCCTTCTCAGTCGCCACGAACGCGACGTCCTGAACCTTCTTGCTGAAGTTATCGAAAAATGCCATAATACTTTCTCCTTTCAAACCGTGTCCTCGGGTTTGTTATTGTCAGTATAAGCTACCGGAGCTTTCATTTCAATGGATAATTTACGACAAAAGTATAAATTTTTTGTGACAGCGTTCACTTTTTCTCGACCCAGCCCTGTGCGCAGCCGACAGCGCGCTTCCAGCCGCGGTACAGCTCCTCACACTCGTACTGCGCCCGCTCGGGGGTGAAGACGCGCTCACTGCACCGGAGCGTGCTCAGCTCGTCCAAGTCCTTCCACACGCCCGCGGCCAGACCCGCGAGCAATGCCGCGCCAAACGCCGTCGTCTCGACCATCGCGGGCCGGTCGACCGGAATGCGCAGCAAATCCGCCTGAAACTGCATCATCAAATCGCTGACGCTCGCGCCGCCGTCGACACGCAGAAGGGAGATCTCGCAGCCGGCGTCCTGCCGCATGGCGGTCATCAGGTCGGTGACCTGATAGGCGATGGATTCGAGCACTGCGCGGGCGAAGTGCGCCTTCGTCGTGCCGCGCGTGATGCCCACGACGCAGCCGCGCGCATACATATCCCAATACGGCGCACCGAGGCCCGTGAACGCGGGCACCAAGTAAATGCCGCCGCTGTCGGGAACGGATTCTGCCAGAATGTCGCACTCGTGCGAGGTCGAAATGACTTGCAGCTCGTCGCGCAGCCATTGAATGGCCGAGCCCGCGTTGAAGACGCTGCCCTCGAGCGCGTAGGTCGTCTCGCCGTTTAAGCTCCAGCCCACCGTCGTCACCAGTCCCGCGCGCGAGCGCACCGGCGTGCCGCCGACGTTCATCAGCGTGAAGCAGCCCGTGCCGTAGGTGTTCTTCGCCTGTCCGCGCGTAAAGCAGCCCTGCCCGAACAGCGCCGCCTGCTGGTCACCCGCCGCGCCGCAGATCGGCACGCCCGCGAGCTCTTCGAGCCCTTCGATGCCCTCCGCCACCGTGCCGTAGACCTCGGAGTTGGACACGGGACGCGGCAGAATGTTCATCGGAATGTCCAGCAGCGCGCAGAGCTCTTCATCCCACGAAAGCGTGTGGATGTTGAAGAGCATCGTGCGGCTGGCGTTCGAGTAGTCCGTCACGTGGACCTTGCCGCCCGTCAGCCTCCAGATGAGCCATGTCTCCACCGTACCGAATAAAATTTCGCCGCGCTCGGCCTTTTCCCGCGCGCTGGGGACGTGGTCGAGCAGCCACTTGATCTTCGTCGCGGAAAAGTAGGCGTCGATGTGCAATCCCGTTTTCTCGGCCACAAGCTCGCTCACGCCGCGCTTTTCGCGAAGGGCATCCGCGATGTCCGCCGTGCGGCGGCACTGCCAGACGATGGCGTTGTGGATGGGCTCGCCCGTCGCGCGATCCCAAAGAATCGTCGTCTCGCGCTGGTTCGTGATGCCGATCGCCGCGACCGCGCGGCCAAGGCCCGATTCGCGCAAGGCCTGCGCGGCAACGGCGCGCTCGCTCTCCCAGATCTCGTTCGGGTCGTGCTCGACCCAGCCGGGCTGCGGATAATACTGCCGAAACGGCCGCTGCGCGTGTCCGCCGACACTGCCATCGCGCCCGAACAGAATGGCGCGCGAGCTGGTCGTCCCCTGATCGAGCGCCAAAATATACCGCTGCATGAAGATACCCCCTTGTTCATTTGGACCGCCTTATGCTATACTAATGAATAAGATTATATCATGCAGGAGGGTTTTGCGCCATGGCTATTTGCAGGGAATTTTACTTTCCCTCGTCGGACGGCTCCTCGCGCATTCACGCGGCGGAGTGGACACCCGAGAGCGGTGAGATCATCGGCGTTTTACAGATCGCGCACGGCGTGGCGGAATACGGCATGCGCTACGCGCCGTTTGCCGAATTCATGACCGAGCACGGCTTTGCCGTCGTGGCGAACGACCACCTCGGCCACGGCCTTTCCGCCGAGAAGGATGCCGACACGCTCTATTTCGGCCCGCGCGACGGCTGGAAGCATGTTGTGGACGACATGTACGCCCTGCGCTGCCGCACGAAGGAAAAATATCCCGATGTTCCCTATTTTCTCATGGGCCACTCGATGGGCTCGTTCCTGACGCGCACCTATCTCATCCGCTATCCCGGCACCGTTGACGCCGCCATCATCATGGGCACGGGGCACCAGTCCCCCGCGATCGTCGCGGGCGGGCGCGCCATCGCCAAGGCCGCGGGCAAGCGCCACGGCTTCAAGGCGCACTCTCCGCGCGTGGAGGCGCTGGCTTTCGGTGCTTACAACAAGGCGTTCGCGCCCAACCGCACGGAGGTCGACTGGCTCAGCGCGAGCGACAACAATGTTGACGCCTACATTGCCGACCCCCTCTGCGGTCAGAAGGCGAGCATCGGCCTCTTCTACGAGATGCTCGGCGGCATCCGCTTCATCAGCACGCCGAAAAACATCGCGTCGATGAACCGCAACACGCCCATTCTCTTCATCTCCGGCGACAAGGACCCTGTCGGCGAGATGGGCAAGGGCGTCAAGCGCGCATACGAGGCCTTCCGCCGCGCCGGCGTGCGCGACGTGGAGCTGAAGCTCTACAAGGGCCTGCGGCACGAGATTCTGAACGAAGACTGCCGTGCCGTGGTCTATAACGACCTGTGGAGCTGGATCGAAAAACATTTATGAATAAAGTCAGGAAGGCGAACCGTCAGGCAGTTCGCCTTCTTTTACTTCGGAGCAACGTTCGCGGCGTCAAAGCGTCGATATCGTGCGCCGTGAGCAGGACGCGCGCGGTCAGGATGCCGTCAAGCGTGACGAGGAACACCGCCAGCGCCGCGGCCCACTCTGGAAGCAGTGCGGCATAGCCCTCCAGAACCGGCTGCACATACCGCACGGCGAGCATCGACAATATTCCCCAGCAGATGGAAAACGGCAGGCAGATGCGGCCGTTCACGTCGCATTTGGTCGAAGAATAGTCCCAGAACTGCACTTGAAACAGCCTTTCATAGCCCCAGTGCACGGCGTATTCCATCGCCGTCGCCGCGAGCATACCGAGCAGGATCTGCTCCCACGCGCTGGGGAGCTTTTCCGCCCCCAGCAATAAAATCGTGACCATTGCAAAGCCGTACACCGGACACAGCGGCAGGAACACGAAGCACCGCCGCAGCCGGTGGCTCGATCTCGTCGCTGCGGCGAAGAGCTTTTCCAGGCAATAGCCCAAAAAGCTGTAAGCAAACCAGTACCAGATATGATCCATTTTTTCCTCCGCGTCCGTTTTTTTCAGTATGGCCCGCGCGGATGGAAAAATGCGTGCCGCGCGCGTTGCAAAGCGCGGCGAATCATGGTAAAATGACAAAAAATCGACAGGAGAACACAACTATGCCTGATACCTGGGAAGCTCTGGAACACGACTGCAAAAATTGCCGCGAATGCTCGCTGTGGGAGACGCGCACGAACGTCGTCTTCGGCGTCGGCAATCAGAATGCTGAAGTTTTATTCATCGGCGAAGGCCCCGGCGCGAACGAGGATGCGCAGGGCGTGCCATTCGTCGGCAGGGCCGGTCATCTGCTCGACGACATGCTCGAGATCATCGGCCTCAAGCGCGACGATGTGTATATCGCCAACATCGTCAAGTGCCGCCCGCCGGAAAACCGCGACCCGCTCGGCGTGGAGCAGGACGCCTGTATCGGGTATCTTCGCCGTCAGGTCGCGCTGCTGCGGCCCAAGATTATTGTCTGTCTCGGACGCATCGCGGCCATGCGCATCATCAAGCCCGACTTCAAGATCACGCGTGAGCACGGGGAGTGGTTCGAAAAGAACGGCTTTCAGATGATGGCCGTGTATCACCCCGCGGCACTGCTGCGCGATCCGCGCCGCAGGCCCGAGTCGTTTGAGGATTTCAAGGGCTTACAGCAGAAGATCAATGAGCTTTGCGAGCACACCCATGCCGTTTCCTAATGTAAACAACATGCTTTTCGGTGCTGTGCCCTGCCAAATTCCTACATAAATGGTGTTTTTTGGATAAAAATGCTATTGACGGCCATTTTTGTGTGTGCTATATTACTACCATCCTTTTTGAAAGGACTTGGAGCTTGAGTGATGAAGACTGTTGTAAGCAACGTTGCATATCGCTTTTACTATTACTCTTACTTTTACTTTAAGGACAAGGTAAGAGCGATTTGTGATGCCCGTAGCTGAAAGGTCTTTCGAACCAACACTTGAAGGTCACTTCAAAAAGAGTTGAGTCAAGGAACCCGCCGTATGGACCACAAGTCCTTACAGCGGGTTTTATTGTTATCAGCGAGAAATAAAAATTGGAGGAAAAAAAGCATGAACACCAAACGCATCATTTCTCTTGTTGCCTCTCTTGCCCTCGTTCTCAGCCTGAGCGTGGGTCTGACCGGCTGCGGCGATAAGGCCGCACAGGACGACAATCAGGGCAGCACCGACGGCGAAGGCACGAAGTACACCGTCGGCATCTGCCAGCTCGTGCAGCACGAGGCACTCGACGCTGCCACCCAGGGCTTCATCGACGCGCTGAATGAGGCGCTGCCCGGCCAGGTCGAATTCCAGAACAAGAACGCTTCCGGCGACAGCGCCAACTGCTCCACCATCGTCAACGGCTTCGTTTCCGACGGCGTTGACCTCATCATGGCGAACGCCACCGGCGCGCTGACCGCCGCCGCTGCCGCCACGAGCGACATTCCCATCCTCGGCACTTCCATCACCGCTTACGGCGTTGCTCTTGATATTGACGACTTCAACGGCACTGTCGGCGGCAACATCTCCGGCACCTCCGACCTCGCTGACCTCGAGGCTCAGGCCAACATGATCACCGAGTGGTTCCCCGAGGCCAAGAAGGTCGGCCTGCTGTTCTGCTCCGCCGAGCCCAACTCCCGCTACCAGATCGGAGAGGTCGCCAAGTGCCTCTCCGATAAGGGCATTGAAACGAAGGAATTTGCCTTTACCGACACCAACGATGTCGCTTCCGTCACGCAGTCCGCTGCCGACTACTCCGACGTTGTCTACGTCCCCACCGATAACACCGCCGCTTCCAACACCGAGGCCATCGCAAACGTTCTCGTTCCCGCGGGCGTGCCTGCCATCTGCGGCGAAGAGGGCATCTGCAAGGGCTGCGGCGTCGCGACCCTCTCCATCAGCTACTATGACCTCGGCGTGACCACCGGTAAGATGGCCGCCAAGATCCTGACCGGCGAGGCCGACATCTCCGAGATGCCCATCGAGTTCACCGAGGCCACCCCGAAGTACAACGCCTCCATGTGCGAGACGCTCGGCATCGAGCCTCTCGAGGGCTACACTGCCATCGAAGAGTAATCTGATCACATCCCCCCGCAGGCAGGGACGGGCTTAGCCCGTTCCTGCCTCAACAAGAGATAGGAGGAGAGAACCCATGAGTTTTCTTTCGTCGCTGATGAACGCCCTGCCCGGCGCTGCCGCACAGGGTCTCGCCTGGGGCATTATGGCCATCGGCGTTTACATCACCTTCCGCATTCTGGACGTGGCGGACCTGACCGTCGACGGCTCGCTGGCAACCGGCGGCGCTGTCTGCGTCATGCTGATCCGCGGCAGCTTCAATCCCTGGATCGCCCTGCTGTGCGCGATGCTCGCCGGTATGCTGGCAGGCCTCGTCACCGGTCTTTTCCACACGCGCTGCGGTATTCCGGCCATTCTCGCCGGTATCCTGACGCAGCTTGCGCTGTATTCGATCAATCTGCGCATCATGGACAGCAAGGCAAACCAGGCACTCAGCGTTGATAAATATCCGCTGCTGCTTTCGCAGCGCTATGTGCGCGAGCTCTCGATGAACAATCCCCTGCCGCTGCTGCTTCTCTTCACAGCCGCGGTCATCGCCATCCTGTACTGGTTCTTCGGCACGGAGAAGGGCAGCTCGCTGCGCGCGACCGGTGCAAACCCCCACATGGCGCGCGCACAGGGCATCAACACAAACTCGAATATCGTGCTTGGCCTGATGGTCTCGAACGGTCTTGTCGCCCTCTCCGGCGCGCTGCTGGCGCAGTATCAGGGCTCGAGCGACATCAACATGGGCCGCGGCGCCATCGTCATCGGCCTTGCCGCCGTCATCATCGGCGAGGTCATCTTCGGCAAGATCTTCACGAACTTCGGCCTCACGCTGCTGGCCGTTTCCATCGGCGCGATCATCTACTACATCGTGCTCCAGATCGTGCTGCAGCTCGGTCTGAACACCAACGACTTAAAGCTCATCACGGCGCTGATCGTGGCGGTCTTCCTCGCCATCCCCTACTGGAAGAGCAAGATGTTCCGCCGCAAGGTGCAGCCCCAGAGCGCAAAGAACGGAGGCAACGGCCATGCTTGAACTCAAGGAACTTTATAAGACCTTTAACCCCGGCACCATCAACGCCAAGACCGCGCTGAACGGCCTGAGTCTGACGCTGAACGACGGCGACTTCGTCACCGTCATCGGCGGCAACGGCGCGGGCAAGTCCACGATGCTCAACGCCACCGCCGGCACGTTCTTTGTCGACTCCGGCAAGGTCATCATCGACGGCTCCGACGTCACGAACCTGCCCGAGCACAAGCGCGCGGCATTCATCGGCCGCGTGTTCCAGGACCCGATGATGGGCACCGCCCCCTCGATGTGGATCGAAGAGAACCTCGCCCTCGCCGCCCGCCGCGGCCAGCGCCGCGGTCTTTCCTGGGGCGTGACGAAGGAGGAAAAGGAGCAGTACCGCGAGCTGCTCGGCGGTCTCGGCCTCGGCCTTGAGTCCCGCCTGACCACGAAGGTCTCGACGCTCTCCGGCGGCCAGCGCCAGGCGCTCACGCTGCTGATGGCAACGCTCAAGCGCCCCAAGCTGCTGCTGCTCGATGAGCACACCGCGGCACTCGACCCGAAGACCGCCGCCAAGGTCATGGAGCTCACCGACCGCATCGTGCGCGAGGGCCAGCTCACCACGCTGATGATCACGCACAACATGCGCGATGCCATTCAGTACGGCAACCGCCTCATCATGCTGCACGACGGCCACGTCATCCTCGACATTGCGGGCGAGGAGAAGAAGAAGCTGACCGTGCCCGATCTTCTTGAGCAGTTCACGAAGGCCAGCGGCGACGAGTTCGCCAACGACCGCGCGATCCTCTCCTAACGTTTTCCCTCTCCCCTATAAAGCACAAAAAGAGCTTGAACGCTTTGTTCAGGCTCTTTTCTTATCCTTTTTTACGCTTCCCGCAGCACGACCTCGACAATGCCGACATCGTCGGTATCGGGGTAGAAGTTCACCTGCCACGGCTCAGTAAAGCCGGTGTCGACCTCCTCCTGCACAGATCGTACCATGTCGCGGATGCCGTCACGGTCCGCGGTGAAGTACGTGAAGCGCACGGCGATACGGCTGAGCGAACCCTCGCGTGCCGTCAGGCGCAGAAGGTCAGGCAGCGCCTCGGTGCTCGTCGCGGTGACAATGCCCGCCTGCTCCTCCGCCGTGCGGCGGTAGCCGAGGCGCACGTGCATCTCGTAATAGGCGCGTTCCTGCGTGTCGGTGTAGCTGATGTAGTCAAGAAGATACGCGCCCAGTGCCGTCTCCTCCTGCACCTCCTTACAGGCCTGCTCGGCCATGGCCGCGGCGTCTTCCTCGCTGTAAATACGCACAACGCCTTCCTCGCTGTGCTCGCCAAGGAGCAGCAGCAATGCGTTGACGAGGTCCTGATAGCTGTCGGCGCGCAGGGTGTCCGCACCCTCGTTTTCCCAGTAGACCTCGCTGTGCGGCGTGGAAACGCTGTAGGAACGCTCAAGCACGACGTTGCCGCCGCAGCCCGAGAGCGTCAGGCAGAGCGCCAGCGAAAGCGGAATGAACTTTTTGCGCACGGCGCTCCCTCCTTTTGGGCGAAATCTCTCTTTCTCAGTAGCCAAGCGGCTCGTCGACGAGCACGACCTCGGTCTCGCAGCTGCGGATGGCCTCCCACAGCACGACAAGACCGCGGCAGATGCGCTGCGGGCTCTTGCAGTCGTAGCAGCGGTCGCCGTTCACGGCACACGGCGTCTTCACGCCGAGACGCTGCGCGTTTTTCGGTGCAGCAATGTTGCGGGCGCGCCAGAGCGCTTCGTCATAGGTCGGCGCGATCTTGTTGCTGCCGACGACGAACCACACCCTCTTGTGGCCATAGAGCGACGAGGACACACGGTTGCCCGTCCCGTCGATGTTGATGATCTCGCCCGTTTCGGCAAGGCCGTTGGCCGAGAGCAGGTAGTTGTCGCACGTCGAGGCGTTTTTGAGCACCTCGGCAGCGTTCATGCCGTCGGGCACGTTCCAGTGGCTGAACATCTTGTTGTGCTTGCCGAGGCTTTCAAAAAGCCCCATCTGAGAGAGCGTCATGCTGCCGCCGAACGACACGCTCTCTCCGTCGATCTGCGCGTTCAGATAGTCCGCCGCTTCCTTCGCCGTCGCGAAGGCAGCTACCTTGAAGCCGCGCTCTTTGAGATTCTTCTCCACCGTCGTAAGATCCATTCCTGCTTCCTCCTTGTATCCTGATATCCTTAGAGGCCCTGCGGGTCGTATTCGCCAAAGCCCTCACCGAGCACCTCGCTCGCGTCGCAGACGATGAAAAAGGCGTCGGGGTCGAGCTCCTTGATATAGCGCTTGATCGAAACCGCTTCCTTCTTGCGGATGGCGCAGAACAGCAGCGGACGCTCCGCGCCCGTGTAGCCGCCCTTGCCGTTCAGGAGCGTCACGCCCATGTCGCGCCGCAGCATCTCCTGCATGATCTCCTCATACTTGTCGCTGATGATGTAGGCGACCTTCGCCGTGTTCTGACCGTAGACGACCAGATCGAGCACCTTCGTCGTGATATAGAGCGCGAGCGCGCCGTAGAGCGCGTTGTTGAGGCTGTGGAACACCGCGGCGTAGATCAGAATGATCGTCAAGTCGATGCCGAGGCAGATGTTGCCGATCGACAGGCGTTCAACGTGCGACCGCACGATCCACGCGCCGAGCTCCGAGCCGCCCGTCGTCGTCTCCTCGCGGAACAGCAGGCCTGAGGCGATGCCGAGCGTCACGCCGCCGTACAGGCACGCAAGCAGCGGGTCCATGGGCGCAAACTCGTGGATGGCCGCGACAACGTCGATCAAAATGGAGCTCAGCGTCATCGTGTAGATGGACTTGCACAAAAATGCGAAGCCGAATTTTTTAAGTCCCACGATAAAAAGCGGCACATTGAGCACGATGACCATCGTACCGACCGGCAGAATGGGTGCAAAAAAGTTAATGATCTGCGAAATACCCGTAAAGCCGCCGACCGTAAAGCCATTCGGTGCATAGAACCAATCGAACGACAAGGCATACAGCACGCAGGCAAGCGTGACAATGATATAGCTTTTCACCTGCTCGCGCAGTTTTTTATTTTTCATAAATTTTCTCCCCTCATATGTTTCTCTCAGGCTTCCGACGTCAAATCAGCGAGAGCTGCTTGTCGTCGCTGTCCTCCGTCTTGAGCAGCGCGCCCGTCGCGGGAATGCTGCGGCCGCGGTAGCGGGCAAGGTCGGTGATGCCGGTCTCCTCCGGGAAGCGCACCGTGTCGAGCACGTACTTCTTTTTGAGCGTCAAAAGCGCGACGCCCTGCGTCGTGCGCGTCGTCTTCACACCAAGAAGCGCCGTGTTGACGATCAGCACGCGCGGCTCTGTCGAATAGACGGCGATCTCGCGGTCTTCCTTGAGATGCAACAGCGCTTTGAGCGGGCTCTTGTCGCTGTAAGCGCCGGTCAGGCGGCGGCGGTTCGAGGTCGTCTTGTAGGCGGACAGCTCGACCTTTGCGGCCTTACCGTTTTCAAAGAAGAAGATCATATAGCCGCTGTAGTCGCCCGGCAGCACCATGCCCATGACGCTCTCGCCCTCGTCCATGCCGAGCTTGGCGGGCAGGTAATCGCCCAGCTGGCTCGCCTTGCCGTCGGCAAAGTCGCTCGCGCGCGTCTTGTAGACCTGCGCCTTATCGGTGAAGAACATCAGCTCGGCGGCGTTGGAGCTCTCCACGCTCATGCTGAGCGCGTCGTCCTCCTTGAACTTCTGCTCGCCGGACATGCGCAGCGACTGCGGCGTGATCTTTTTAAAGTACCCGTGCTGCGACAAAAACAGCGTCACGGGATAGTCCTCGATGGCGTCCTCCTCGCTCTCGGCGTCCTCGGCATAGTCGTAGAGGATGCCGGTGCGGCGGGGCTCGGCGTACTTTTTGCGCACGTCCTCAAGCTCGCTGACGATGATCTTGCGGATGCGCGACGGGCGCGCGAGCGTATCCTCAAGGTCTTCGATCTCCGCCTCGAGCGATGCCGTCTCCTCCACGCGCTTCAGGATATACTCGCGGTTGATGTTGCGCAGCTTGATCTCGGCGACATATTCGGCCTGTACCTGGTCGATGCCGAAGCCGATCATAAGATTCGGCACAACGTCGCTCTCGCGCTCGGTGCTGCGGATGATGGAGATGGCGCGGTCGATGTCGAGCAGGATCTTTTTGAGACCGTTGAGAAGATGGAGCTTTTCCTTCTTCTTCGATACGTCAAAGTATACCCGCCGCCGGACGCATTCCAGCCGCCAGGCGATCCATTCGTCCAGAATCTCGCCGACGCCGCACACGCGCGGCGTGCCGCCGAGCAGAATGTTGAAGTTGCAGGCAAAGCTGTCCTGCAGCGGTGTCATGCGGAAGAGCTTCTGCATGAGCTTTTCGGGCTCCACATCGCGCTTGACATCGATGGCGAGCTTGAGACCGTTGAGGTCGGTCTCGTCGCGCATGTCGCTGATCTCCCGGAGCTTGCCGGCCTTGACGAGCTCGGCGACCTTGTCGATGATCGCCTCGACGGTCGTGCTGTACGGGATCTCGTAGATCTCAATGATGCGCTCCTTGGGATCGAAGCGCCAGCGGGCGCGGACCTTCACACCGCCGCGGCCGGTCTTATAGAGCGCTTCCATCTCGCCGGGATCGCACACGATCTCGCCGCCGGTCGGGAAATCCGGCGCGGGGAGCGTTGTCAGAATATTATGTTCCGGGTCGCGCAGCAGCGCGATCGTCGTTTCGCACACCTCGCCGAGATTGAACCCGCAGATGTTCGACGCCATGCCGACGGCGATGCCCATGTTCGCCGAGACGAGAACGTTCGGGAACGTGGTCGGAAGGAGCGTCGGCTCCGTGGTGGAGTTATCGTAGTTCGGGACAAAATCCACCGTGTCCTTGTCGATATCGCGGAAGATCTCCGCGCAGATGGGCGCGAGCTTCGCCTCCGTATAGCGCGAGGCTGCCCACGCCATATCGCGCGAGTACACTTTGCCGAAGTTGCCCTTGGAATCGACAAACGGCGTGAGCAGCGCGCCGTACCCCTTGGAGAGACGCACCATCGTATCATAGATGGCGGAGTCGCCGTGCGGGTTATAGTGCATCGTCGCGCCGACGATGTTCGCCGACTTTGTACGCGCACCGGTGAGAAGCCCCATTTTGTACATGCAGTACAAAAGCTTTCGGTGGCTCGGCTTAAAGCCGTCGATCTCCGGGATGGCGCGCGAGACGATGACGCTCATCGCATAGGGCATGTAGTTGTTCTCGAGCGTTTCGGTGACGGGCTGCTCCACAACGGCGGAGCGCAGCCCCATTACGTTCTGTTCCTCGGCCGTCGCGTGGCGCGGCGTTGGGTTTTCCTTCTTTCTTGCCATATATGCTTCCTTATACGGTCAAAATAAGTTTACATAATTATATTTACGTAATATTGTTTGCATA
>ERZ773114.885-NODE-885-length-34442-cov-3.498531_pt1 | contig 34442 bp, 33 predicted proteins | sample MGYA00580564_ERZ773114 | MGnify/ENA primary metagenome ERZ773114 (study PRJEB29015, sample SAMEA2737836) | human gut metagenome | biome: human gut; feature: human-associated habitat; material: faeces | place: China | collected 2012 ... | reverse complement strand
AGGTATTACTATGGCTTATACAGATAAATTAAGAGTGGTCTATGGTGACTATACACTTGGTGTACATGGTGAAGGATTTGATTATATTTTTTCTTATGCACAAGGCGGACTCGAATCTATCGTGAAAAACGGATATGAGTGGCTGTACCGTTGTCCCAAACCTGCTTTCTGGAGAGCACTGACAGACAACGACAGAGGAAGCAAGTTCCATATTAAAAGCGGAAGCTGGCTTTCAGCAGATATGTTCATTGACTGCAAGGGAATACAGGTCATTATGGATGGAGAGGAGCAGAAACCATATGCACCGGACAATAACAGCTTTGGTGGGGATATTTTTGCTGATGAGATCATAGTAAAATATACTTATGAGACGATATCCAATCCGTCAACAACGGTACTAGTGACATATACGGTTGATGCATCCGGAAAAATCCGTGTGGATGTACATTATAATGGAGCAAAAGGACTTCCTGAGCTTCCGGTGTTTGGAATGCGTTTTATCATGCCGACACTTGCAGATAAATATATCTATAAGGGTTTGTCCGGTGAGACATATCCGGATAGAAAAGCAGGTGCCGAAAAGGGTATTTACGAAGTCACAGATCTGAGCTTAACACCTTACCTTGTTCCACAGGACTGTGGAATGAGAATGGATACAGAGTGGCTCGAAATTAGCAGACATACAAGTCTTGACAATAGTAGAACAGATCATTCGCCACAGACACTCCGCATTGAGAAGATGGATCGGGAATTTGCTTTTTCATGCCTTCCTTATACAGCATCTGAAATTGAAAATGCTCTGCATCATGAGGAATTACCACCAGCAAGAAGAACGGTTTTATGTGTATACGAAGCAGTCAGAGGAGTCGGAGGTATCGACAGCTGGGGAACTGATGTGGCAGACGAATATCATGTCAGTGCAGAAGAGGATATCAGATATTCATTCACCATCTGTTAGTCACAATTGAAGTGTAGAACGGTATCGGAAAGCAGATCTAAGGAAAAGAGGGTGGCTCTAAATGCTGTTAGTATACGAAAACAAAGATAAGGGAATATCAGCAGAGTGGAAAAAAACAGTACATATGCCACCCCATTTACATGAAGCAATAGAGGTTGTGTATGTCACAAATGGAAATATTGCACTTGGAGTCGGAATGGAGCTGTATAACATGGACGAAGGTGATTTTGCGATAGTGTTTCCGAATGTGATACACCATTATCAGGTTTTTGACGAAAAAGAAAATAAAGCTATTTTCCTTTATATAGATCCGGCAGTTCTTTCAGGATTTTTGAAAGAATTACAAATATACAGTCCCAAAAATCCGGTGTTAAAAAAAGAAAATGTACATCCGGATGTGGTTCATGCGATAAAATTTTTGATGCAAAATCCAGAGTGTACTCCGATATTGGCACAGGCATATGCACAAATAATTCTTGCATATGTATTCACTGAAATACCGATGATCGATAAAAAATCATTAGGAAGTAATGATTTGATTTACAATTCTGTGGAGTATATAGCAAAAAATTTTAGAGATGAGATCAGTCTTGAAAAGATGGCATTCGATCTGGGGATAAGTAAATACGTGTTGTCGAGAATGTTTGCTAAAACTTTTCATTGTAACTTCAGCAAATATTTGAATGGCGTGCGATTAAATTATGCAGTTGGTGCATTAGAAAATACGCAGGATACGATAACAAACATATGTCTTGAATGTGGTTTTGAAAGTCAAAGGACATTTAACCGGGTTTTTAAAGAGAGGTACAAGATAACGCCAAGAGAATATCGTAAAAGATTAGAGATTGGGCTATAGGACTACGGCAATAACACTTGAAAATAATGAAAAATAGTGTAAAAATAGTGAAAATTTAATGGAAAAACAATATAAAACAACCAACGGTTTCACAAACGCAACTAATTTGAAATTGTTCGTTGCATATAGGATTGCTATAATAAAATCACAAGATCTTGGAAAAACAAAAAATGAAAAGAGGCTGAGATTTTATGAAAACAATTGGCAATAAAATAAAAGAATTACGTCGTTCCAAAGGAATGTCCCAGAAAGATATTGCAGATAAATTAGGAGTTACCAGTCAGGCGGTAAGCAAATGGGAGAATGACGGCTCGCTGCCGGAAATGACAATGCTGCCGGATATTGCGTCCTTATTCGGGATTCAGATTGATGATCTGTTTGAATACTCTACCGAAAAACGTTACGAGAGCATTGAAAAGAAATTGCAATATGGAAGAGTCATGACAAATATGGAATTTGAGAATGAAGAAGCATTCCTGATCCGCGAGGTAGAGGCAGACCCGACGAATTATCATGCAATTTCTCTGCTTGGAGACTTTTACGGACACCGGGCAGAATGTATGTACCAAAAGTCAGTGTATTACGCAAAGCGGGCAATTGATTTACACCCAAACCAGAAGGGCGATATCAACAACATCAATAACGGAAATCATGGAAAACGGTTTGACTGGGATACAGCTAATCATCAGGAGTTGATCAGATATTGGTACAAATTATTAAAGACTGCACCGGAAAATACAAGGGTATATTTTTATCTGCTGGATAACCTGATTGACGATGGACGGATTGAGGAGGCAAAAACTGTTTTAAAAGAATCCTATCAGAAAAATCCAGATGAACTGAATGCTTTTTATGAGGTTTTTATCAAAGAAAAACAGGTGGGATTCGAAACTGTGAAGGCAGAGTATGAGGCGCTGGCGAAAGCAAATGAAAATAGCTGGAGAATTTTATTTTCCATTGCAAATGTATTTTCATACAATGAATACTTTAAAGAGGCAATCCAGATGTGGCAAAAGACATTCGACTGCATGCCAAAACCACGATATACAGATTCATTTGAAGCGATGGCACAGTGTTGTGTCAGAATGGGCGATCACGAGAGTGCAGTAGAATATTATAAGAAAGAACTGGAACTTTTACGTGAGGACTGGGGCTTAAAATACGGTGCTGAGGTAGATGCATTGGAGGAGAAAATCAGGGCACTGCAGTAAGAGGATTTCATCAGGATCACTTTCTAAAAATGTATTATTTTATAGGAATTTTATTTGTTTCTGCTGGAATACTGTGCTACTATTTAGACAGGGAGAGAAGAAATGAGGTCAAATGACAGAAAAACTGAATAACATCAATCTCAGACAAAATCCGAGGAATGTTAATGAGCTTGTGAATGAACTCACATTATTTGATGACGATCTGATGAGCCGGGTGTTTGATAAAAACATCAAAGCAACGGAATTGTTGCTCCGTATCATTCTTGGCAAAAAGGTTAAGGTTATCAGCGTGACAGGGCAGAATGAAATGAAAAACCATCAGGTTGGCGGGCGTAATATTACGTTGGATGTGGATGCAATGGATGAAAATGGCGAGGAGATCGACATTGAGGTTCAGGGTAATTCAGAAGGAGCACATGTCAGACGCGCACGTTATCACAGCAGTATGGTTGATTCGAGAATGCTCAAGGAGGGACAGGCGTTTAGGGAACTGAAGGATTCCTATGTGATATTTATTTATAAGCATGACAAGTTCCGAAAGGGTTTACCTTTGTATCACGTAGAACGATACGTAGGCGAAACGAATGAACAGTTTCGTGATGGCTCACATATCATTTACGTGAATGGAAATTATAAAGGGAATGATGAGATTGGTCAGTTAATGCAGGATTTTCGGGAGAAAAATCCGGAGTGCATGCACTACACGGAGCTGGCAGAAAGTGTGAAACATTTTAAAGAGAAAGAAGGAGGGCGTGAAGAAATGAGTGAGATTGTAGAGAGATATATTAATGAACGCGTCGAAGAACGTGTCGAAGAACGTGTGAAGGAATGTGTCGAGGAACGTGTGAAGGAATGTGTCGAAGAACGCGTGAAAGAACGTGTAGAAAAAGAAAAGACAATTTCAGTTCAAAATCTCATGAACAACATGAAATGGACGTTAGACCAGGCACTTGACGCACTTGGAATTAAGGGGAAGGAAAGAACACTTATCACCCAGCAGTTACAAAAATAATAAAGCATTACGCAGGAAGAGACTTCAAAAAACGGAGTCTCTTTTCTTTATAGCATAAATCGTATTTCATACCACAAGCCCCGTTCTTCCACAAAATTGTTGTCAAAACCGCCACAGAGTTATAATATAGTAAAAAGACCTGCGCAAAGCAGTCCGTGAAAAGAAAAGTAACAGGCAGGCCTGGTTGATGCATAGAAGTGATCGTTACGGAAAATAGAGGAGAAAAAGATGTTATTAGAACCAATTATCACAAGTTTATTAGAGACAGACATGTATAAGTTTTCGATGGGACAGTGTATTTACCATCAGTTTTCGGATTATAAGACAACCTGGTCTTTTAAATGCAGAAACACCGACGTTCACTTTACCCACGAGATGGTGGAGGAGATCAGGGAGCAGATTAAGGCATACTGTGGATTGCGTTTCACAGAAGAGGAGCTGGAATATCTGCATAAGATCAAATGGATGAAGGGAAGCTATGTGGATTTCTTAAGACTGTGGCAGCCTCGATATGAAGATTATGAGATCACGGAGGACGCAGAATGTGGACTGACGATTGAAACATTCGGAACATGGCTGAACACTTCCCTGTATGAGATTCCGACACTTGCCATTGTAAATGAAGTTTATTTCCGCATGGCATACAATTATGACGATCTGCTTGCAAGCTTTGAGAAAAAGCTGGATGAAAAAATTACTTTATTGAAAAACGGTACGTATAACCTTGGACTGTTCAGCGAATTTGGACTCCGAAGAAGACTCTCTGCCGGGGCACAGGAACTGGCAGTGAAAAAATTAAACGAGAATAAATATCCTGGTTCTATGTTTGTAGGAACATCCAATGTTTTCCTTGCAAAAAAATATGGCATCACTCCGGTAGGAACGATGGCGCATGAATGGATCATGTGTGTCGGACAGGGAAATCATAAGCACAATCCGGCATATTCAAACTGGTATGCGCTGGATTGGTGGGTAAAAGAATACGGTATTTTAAATGGAACGGCATTGACCGATGCGATTACAACAGACTGCTTCTTAAGAGATTTCCAGTTGACTTACGCAACACTGTTTTCCGGTGTGCGTCATGACAGCGGCGATCCGTTTGAGTGGGGAGAGAAAATGATCCGCCACTACGAGAGCCTTGGAATCGATCCAAAAACGAAAACACTGTTATTTAGCGACAGTCTCGATTTTGAGCGGGCAGATAAGATCGCATCTTATTTTGCAGGAAGAGTAAAAATTGCATTTGGAATCGGAACTTATATTTCAAATGACACGGATGTTCCGGCGTTGAATATTGTCATGAAGACAACCAAGTGTAATGGAATGGATGTTGCCAAGATTTCGGATACTCCGGGAAAAGGCATGTGCAAAAATCCGGAATATGTGGAATATCTTCAGAGATGTATCAGCTGGAGAATGGAAAACGACAGATAAAAAGAAAGGTGTGGGGGTATGCAGAACTATTCAGGAGAAGCTGGGTTACAGTATCATTTACAGATCAGACCGGGGGATGTGGGGCGTTATGTGATCCTGCCGGGAGATCCGAAGCGGTGTGAGAAGATCGCAAAACATTTTGAGGATGCAAAACTTGTGGCAGACAGCAGGGAGTTTGTCACCTACACAGGCTATCTGGAAGGTGAGAAGGTCAGTGTGACATCCACCGGGATTGGCGGACCGTCCGCATCAATTGCGATGGAGGAACTGGTACAGTGCGGTGCGGATACATTTGTGCGTGTTGGAACATGTGGCGGAATTGATCTGGATGTCAAGGGCGGTGATATTGTGATCGCTACCGGAGCAGTCCGCATGGAAGGAACCAGCAGGGAATATGCACCGATCGAGTATCCGGCAGTGGCAGATCTTGAGGTGGCAAATGCACTTGTTGCGGCAGCAAAGGAACTGGGGTTTACTTATCATACCGGAGTAGTCCAGTGCAAAGATGCATTTTACGGACAGCATGAGCCGGAGCGCATGCCGGTAAGCTATGAACTTTTGAATAAGTGGGAGGCATGGAAACGTCTGGGCTGCAAGGCGTCTGAGATGGAATCGGCGGCATTGTTTATTGTGGCTGCGCATCTGAAAGTCCGCTGTGGTTCTGATTTTCTTGTCATGGGAAATCAGGAGCGCAATGCCCTCGGCATGGATAATCCGATTGTTCATGACACGGAGGCAGCAGTGACGGTCGGTGTGGAGGCAATCCGCAGACTGATCAGGGCAGACCGTGAAAAATAGTGCGTGAGTTGGAAAAGTTTTACCTGAAAAGCAGATTTCAATGGAGAACAGAAAATGGGGTGTGAGAATCATGGAAGCAAAAAAGTACCGTAGAATTTTTACGATTGTAGTTGATTCCTGTGGAATCGGTGGAGCAAAAGATGCAGAACGTTTCGGCGATGCGGGAACCGACACGTTAGGACATATTGCAGAGACGGTGGGCAATCTTTCAATTCCGAATATGCAGAAACTTGGAATTGCCAATTTAAAAGAGCTGAAGAATATCGCACCGGTGGAAAAACCAATGGGATATTTTACAAGGCTCTCTGAGGCGAGCAACGGAAAAGATACCATGACCGGACACTGGGAAATGATGGGACTTCATATTACCAAGCCATTTTTGACGTTTACCGAGCACGGTTTTCCAAAGGAACTGATCGATGAACTGGAAAAACGTACCGGTCACAAAGTGATTGGAAACAAGAGTGCGAGTGGAACCGAAATCTTAGAGGAACTGGGCGAGGAAGAGATTGCAACCGGGCATATGATCGTGTATACATCTGCGGATTCGGTTCTTCAGATCTGTGGAAACGAGGAAACGTTTGGGCTAAAGGAGCTTTACCGCTGCTGTGAGATCGCCAGAGAGATCACCATGAAAGATGAATGGAAAGTGGGGCGTGTCATTGCAAGACCTTATGTTGGAAAGAAAAAAGGTGAGTTTGTCCGCACCAGCAACCGTCATGATTATGCCTTAAAGCCATATGGAAGAACCGCATTAAATGCGTTAAAAGACGCCGGATATGATGTGATCTCTGTCGGAAAAATCCGGGATATTTTTGACGGGGAAGGAATCACGGAATCCAATAAGTCCAAAAGCTCGGTACATGGAATGGAGCAGACAATCGAGATCGCAGAGCGCGATTTTACCGGACTTTGTTTTGTGAATCTGGTAGATTTTGATGCACTTTGGGGACACAGAAGAAACGTAAAAGGATACGCAGAGGAACTGGAACGCTTTGACGTGAAACTCGGCGAACTTCTTAAGGTACTTCGGGAAGATGATCTTCTTATCATTACGGCAGACCACGGAAATGATCCAACCTATAAGGGAACAGACCACACCAGGGAACAGGTGATGTTTGTTGCATATTCGCCTTCCATGCAGGGATCAGGAAAGCTTGAAGATCAGGATACATTTGCAGTGATCGGGGCAACGATCGCAGATAATTTTGGTGTGCAGATGCCGGAAGGCACGATTGGTACGTCATTGCTTGCAGAGTTGAAGTGACATAAGAACGTGAAATACTGAAGTGATAGCAGATTGAGAAAGCAAAACATAGCAGAAAATCAAGAAATACATCTTCGCATGATGAGTAAGCAATACGATGCCTGTACAGCCGGCAGTAGAAAGGAAAAACATGGATAAAAAAGATATTTTAAGCAGAGTAGATCACACACTGCTTTCACAGACTGCAACATGGGAGGAAATCCGGCAGATTTTAGACGATGGAATAAAATATGGATGCGCTTCTGCCTGTATCCCGGCTTGTTATGTGAAACAGGCGGCAGAGTATGTTGAAGGGAAACTGCCAATCTGTACAGTGATCGGATTCCCAAACGGATACCACACAACGGCGACGAAAATTTTCGAGACAAGGGATGCGGTCGCAAACGGAGCCGACGAGATCGATATGGTCATTAATATCGGATTTTTGAAAGACAAACGGTATGATGAAATCGAGCAGGAAATCCGAAAAATCCATGAGGCATGCAGCGGAAAAACCTTAAAAGTGATCATTGAGACATGCCTTCTGACAGATGAGGAGAAGATCAAGATGTGTGAGATCGTGACGAGTGCAGGCGCAGAGTTCATTAAGACCTCCACCGGATTTTCCACCGCAGGAGCTACTTTTTCGGATGTGGAACTGATGAGACAATACGTTGGCACAAACGTGAAAGTAAAGGCAGCCGGAGGAATTTCTTCTTTTGAAGGTGCGGAAAAATTTATTGAACTTGGCGCAGACCGGCTTGGCACGAGTCGGCTGGTGAAAATTATGAAAAATGTATAAGTCGTTGTAGAAATTGAGTAAAGACCATAAAATAAGCGGTTTTTACTCAATTTTTTTGCATACTCGGAAACAATATGTTATAATTTGTGCATTGCACTTACACTATGACAGAGTAATGTGTATGTGCTATGAGATGGAGAGGAATGCAAAGAAATTGCATAAAAGAGCCGGAGGCAGGATTGAGTGATATGCCCCCGGCTTACTTTTTGTTTTTGACAATTTTACAGGTATTCCACTAATTCTTTTACAGGAATACGGTCTTTGGCTGGTTTTACCACACTGGCATCTGCATAACCGATGGCGAGAATATTGATCGGTTCTAAGGAGTCAGGAAGTTTGAATTCCTCTTTTAGCACATCCGGTTTGAAATAACAGATCCAGACAGTTCCAAGTCCCTGTTCGACAGCTTCTAACATCATGTGGTCTGTTAAAATGGATGCGTCAATATCGGTTGTCTGCATTCCGTCAAAAGGACGTTTCCATGCTTTTGTTTTGTCGGCACAGACAATGACAGCGACAGGTGCGCCATAAATATTAGCTGCTTTTCCAAGTTTTTCAAGACTTTCCGGACTCAGTACGACAAGCAGTTTTACAGGCTGCTGATTGGCAGCAGTAGGGGCTGCGTGTGCAGCGTTTAAAATTTTATCCAGTTTTTCAGGTTCTACTGGTTTGTCAACGTATTTTCTGACAGAGAAGCGTTCGTTCATAATATCTAATAATTCCATAAACATTCTATTCCTTTCATCGTTTTCTTGCGTTATTGGATATCCATGCTATAATTATATTTTATTTAGACTTTTTAGCAAGTATGCACTTTTTTGGAATATACTATCTAAAAAGTAAGTAAAGATTTTGCAGGGAGAGAAAAATGGCAGAGAAAGAGTTTACATGTCCGGTTGCGGGAACACTGTCGATGATCGGCGGAAAATATAAGTCAATTATTTTATATCATTTGATGAAGGAGACGTTACGTTATAGTGAGTTACATAAAAGAATGCCGAAGGCAACGGATAAGATGTTGACGCAGCAGCTTCGGGAATTAGAGAAAGACGGGCTGATCCGGAGAACAGTTTATCCGGTTGTGCCGCCAAAGACGGAGTACAGTATGACTGATTTTGGCAGGACGCTGGCACCGATCATTGAAGCGATGCAGCAGTGGGGACAGACGCATCTGAATATTGCAGGATGCGAAGAGAGAGGCGCTACTGGAACAAGGTACAAGTGAACAGAGAGTCAAACTAAACATGCATATTTTTTGAAAAACATGTTTCATTTAAAAACGGATGTGGTGAACATAAGTATGTTTATGTAAGATGTTATTTTGACATGAGTTCTTTTACTTCTTCCACACCGTAGGTATCTCCGGCTTTCTGGAAAGCGGTGATAGCTTTTTCAAAATAGACAGCCGCATCCTCTACTTTTTCTGACGCTTTCAGGATTTCCCCAAGACCGCGGTAAGCACAGCCGATGGAGATAAGATCGTTCGACTTTTTAGCAAAATCTAAGGCTGAAAGCATGTTTTTTTCTGCGAGAGGAAGATCATGAAGCTTCATGGAAACATAGCCCTGCTCATAGAGATTTGCGGAGCGGGCAAGTGCATCATCCGGGAAATTTTTTTCAATGAGTGCTTCTTCCTGTAAAAATAAGTTCATAGCCTTGTCATACGCACCAGCCATCCGTTCGATCATGCCTGCCTGATGGATTGCAATGTGTTTTTCTTCGTGATCAATTGCACACGAAATCAACTGCGAAGCGTAGGTACGAGCCTCTGCAAAATGTTCTAGAAAGCTTTCTGCATAAATCAATCCCATGAGAACCTGCCAGTAATTGTCATGGTCGGTGGAAGGAATCTTTGCATAACATTCTTTATAAAGCGTTTCTGCATCAGTGTAATTGCCTGCGTCAAATAATGACCAGGCTTTCGATAGGGTTTCGGTCATGGAAGTCTCCTTGTTTCTTATATTAGTCATATTCAAAAATACCCTGTATTGCGTCTGAAACATTCATAATCATATGATAAGGGACGCGGTCGATACGTTTGCAGCTTCTGGCGGAAGGGTCAATTAGCTTCAATTGCTCACATATAGCAGTTCCTGAGGTGTCTTTGACACCGCGTACTTTTATGTGAAGAGGACCTTCTGCATAATTCTCTAAAAGTGGGCAGACGTGAAAAACACCTGTTTTTTTAATAAATTCATTTTTACTTACAACAAGCATTGCATCTTTTAAATTAGAAATTTTGATAATATCTCCCTGCGAAAAATTCATCATAAAATTTCCTTTCCGACAGGTTCTCCCCAATCATAATCACAAATTGAAATTTCCCCGTTGTATTCAGCAACGCGTTCCTCAAATGTTTTGTGTTTAAATGCTTTTTTCAAAACAATCGAATCATCAATTACTTCAATTTGTAAAGTATCTGAGACATGGAGTCCAAGTTTTTCAAGAATATTCTTTGGAATACGTATTCCCTGACTATTTCCCCATGTTTTGATGGCAACCTGATCGCTCATAAAGATTCACTCCTTTAAAAAAGATATTGTTGATCATGAAGCTTAGTTTCATAATCGATATCTACACGCACTTCATGCGACGGTCTTTGTTATATAGTATTAACTGTATATACATATATTATATCGAATAGTATCAAAGGTCAATATGTAATCAAATAGTTAATTTAACTGACAAAATTTCTCAACAACAATATCTCTTCCTTGTATCCCCAATATCATGTGCTATAATTTTCCTGAGATTAGTTACAACTAACCTAGATGTCAAAAATGGCTGTTGCCAAATATGTTTTTTGAAAAAGGGGAGACTATGTCAGAGGAAGAGAAAAAATTTTTGGAGATCGTTGACCTGAAAAAAGGTTTTGGAAGTGGAGAAACACGTCAGGAAGTATTGCGCGGAATGAACTTTTCCGTGGCAAAAGGAGAGTTCTGTGTTCTGCTTGGACCGTCCGGTTCGGGAAAATCAACTTTATTAAATATTATCGGAGGAATCGATAGTGCCGATTGCGGTTACATCTCGATCAACGGTGATAAGCTCGAAGATATGAGTGAGAAGAAACTAACCCAATACCGCAGAAAACATCTTGGCTATGTATTTCAGATGTACAATCTGATCGCCAATCTGAACGTGAAGGAAAACATTGAAGTCGGAGCGTATCTTTCCGACAATGCGCTGGATATCGATGAGCTGTTACAGACACTTGGACTTTACGAACACCGGTACAAGCTGCCGAATCAGTTGTCCGGTGGTCAGCAGCAGCGTGTTTCCATCGGTCGTGCGATCGTGAAAAACCCGGATATCCTGCTCTGTGATGAGCCAACCGGAGCTTTGGATTATAACACCTCCAAAGAAATTTTAAAACTGATCGAAGATGTAAACAAAAAATATGGAAATACGATCATCATGGTAACACACAACGAGGCAATCAAGAACATGGCAGATCATGTCATCAAACTTCGTGATGGAGCCGTGCGCCATAACGAGAGGAACGAGCACAAGATTCCAGCAGCAGATCTTGAGTGGTAAGGAGTGTGGCAGTTATGAAAAAGAAAAAAATTAAAAATCCACTCATCAGACGTATTCCGCGTGAATTGCTCGGTGACTGGAAAAAATATCTTGTGGTGGCATTATTCCTGATCCTCACGATCGGCTTTGTTTCCGGTATGTATGTTGCAAATGAGAGTATGCTCGTTGCAGCAAATGAAGGCGTGACAAAATATAAGTTAGAGGATGGACATTTTGAGCTGGACAAAAAGGCAGATGAGACGTTACTTTCTGCTATCGAGACAGGAACAAAAGCGGACGTCAGACGGTATTATCTTGACAAAGCAAAAAAAGAGCTGGACGAAAAGTTGGATGAAAAAGCTTATCCGGAAGCCTACGACGAGGCATGGGATAAAATCGTAGAGGAAATCGATGATAAATATGCTGACGCAGAAGAAAAATACGAGTTAAACGATCCTGATTTTACAGAAGTTCCGGTAAAAGTATATGAGAACTTCTTCCGAAATGAGGAGGAAGATTACAACAACGACGGCGAGGCAGAAGGAAACATCCGTGTCTATGCAAAAAATGATAACGTGGATCTTGCCTGCCTGCTTGACGGAGCATTTCCGGAAAAAGCGGATGAGATCGCAACTGACCGTATGCATGCAGACAATGTCGGCGTCAAAGTGGGAGATGAGATTTCTGTCAGCGGGCAGAGGTTCAAAGTTGTCGGACTGATCGCCTATGTCAATTATGCGACACTGCATGAGAAGTCAACGGATATGATGTTTGATGCGATCAAATTCGATGTGGCTATGGTCACACAGGAAGGATTTGATAGTTTACATAAAACTGTTCATTATGCTTACACATGGAATTATGTGGATACTCCTGCAGATGAAGTGGAGCAGAAAGCAAAATCCGATGATTTCATGAAAGCACTGCTCACACAGGTAGTGTGTGATGACATAGAGTTAGAGGACTATATGCCGCGCTATGCAAATCCGGCTATTAATTTTGCAACGGATGATATGGGTTCAGACAAAGCTATGGGTGGTGTTTTACTGGATATTTTGATCGTGATCATTGCATTTATTTTTGCAGTGACCATCAGCAACACGATCGTGAAGGAGGCTTCTACGATCGGAACACTGAGAGCTTCTGGTTATACGAGAGGTGAACTGGTCAGACATTATATTTCCATGCCGGTGATCGTGACACTTCTCGCAGCGTGCATTGGAAATATCCTCGGCTATACCGTATTTAAAAATGTGGTTGTCGGCATGTATTATAACAGCTACAGTCTTCCGACTTATCAGACAGTCTGGAACCCGGATGCCTTTTTCAAGACAACGATCATTCCGGTTGTTTTAATGCTTGCGGTCAATCTTGTCGTCATTATAAAAATGATGAGGCATACACCATTACAGTTTTTGCGTCATGATCTGAAAAAAACAAAGCGTAAAAAAGCAATGCGCCTGCCAAAATGGAGCTTTTTAAGCCGTTTCCGCCTGCGTATCATGTTCCAGAACGTGACGAATTACCTGATTTTATTTGTGGGTATCTGGTTTATCGGCATTATGCTTGCAATGGCGGTCGGTATGCCGGAGACGCTCGACTATTACAAGTCCAATGTTTCAGATATGATGTTCACGAACTACCAGTATGTGTTAAAGTCTTATGAGAATGAGGATGGAGACATTATCACAACGAACAATAAGGATGCAGAGAAATTCAATATGACATCTCTGCAGCATAAGAGTGATACGTTAGATGAGGAGATTTCTGTCTACGGAATCGAGGATGACAGCCGGTATGTGAAAATCAGTGACCAGTCTGCCCTGAAAGGAAACGAGGCATATATTTCTGCTTCCTATGCAGATAAATACAGCCTGAGCGTGGGCGACACAGTGGTTCTTGACGAAAAATATGAGAACAAACAGTATGAGTTTGAGGTTGCAGGAATCTATGATCACAGTCAGGCGCTGGCAGTATTTCTGTCCAATGAGCAGTATTGTGAAATCTTTGACATGGACAGTGATGCATTCACAGGCTATCTCTCGGATTCAGAGATCACAGATATTGATGAGGATGAGATCGCAACCGTCATCACAGAACACGACATTACGAAAATGTGTGACCAGCTCGATCATTCCATGGGCTCTTATATGACCTACTTCCAGTATCTGTGCATCCTGTTATCAGCAGTATTGATTTACCTGCTCACGAAGCTGATCATCGAGAAGAACGAAAATGCAATTTCCATGACAAAAATCCTGGGCTATGAGAACCGGGAGATTGCAAGTTTATATCTGTTGTCCACGACCATCGTTCTTGTGGTGATTGATGTTGTCAGCGTGATTTTAGGTGTCGTCATCATGAAGGCTGTCTGGAGGATCATGCTCTTTTCGTACAGTGGATGGTACGCTTTCCGCATAAGCACGATGGGCTATGTGAAAATGTTCCTGTTTATCCTGATCGGATATCTGCTTGTCATGGTATTGGATTTCAGAAGGATCAAGCGTATTCCGATGGATCAGGCACTGAAAAATGTGGAATAACAGGAAAAATATAACCTGACAGGAGAGCGTAGAAATCACATAAAAATTAAAGTGCACATGGCAATTGTACCATAAAGCAGCTGCCGGAAATGGGAGCATCCACAACCTGGATGTTCCCATTTTGTTTTTCGGTAAGTTCCTTTGCAATGCAGAGCCCGAGTCCAAAATGTTCCCGGTCTGTGTGGGCATCGTCTGCACGGTAAAAACGTTCAAAAATATGGGATTTCTTTTCCTCCGAAATTCCACAGCCGGTATCTTCGAATAGAAAACAAAGCATTTCATTTTCAGCATGGCAGGAGAGTGTCACTTTTCCACCGGGTGGTGCGTAACAGAGTGCATTATCCACGATAATGGAAAAAATCTGTTCTGTGCGGTGGATATCACAGAAGCAGTCCGGGAGAATTTCTTCCGGCAGAGCGAGGATAAGGTGAAGCCCGTTTTTCTTTGCCAGTGGTTCGAACTTTTCATAAGTGTCTAAGAGCAGCAAATCCGGCTGACAGGCTTCCGGTTTGATGGTGAGCGTGTCAGCATCCGAATTTGCGAGCAGCAGCATATCGTCGATCAGACGTTTCATGTGGACGGTCTCCTCGGACATCAGATGGAGAAAGTAGTTTCGTTCCTCTTCATTTGAACATTTTTCAACGGATTCCAAGCCGGAGCGGACAACCGCTAATGGGGTGCGTAGCTCGTGGGAGGCGGAGGCGATGAATTGTGTCTGCTTTTTCTGTGCAGTTTCGACTGGTTCTAACATTTTTCGGATGAAGAAGTGGAAAAAGAGAAACAGCAGTAAAAATGCGGCAATATTTGCAATGATCACGATAATTCTTAACGACAGCATCTGGTGAAACTGTTCGGCGAGCGAGCGCAGGATCAGAAAGTTTAAGTAGCTGTCGCCTTTTGGGATACTGCCGACGGATGCAATGTAGGGAATGTTATCGCCGGAGTTGAACTGATATTCCGTATGCGAGGAAAGCCTTTTATTTTTCGTGAAAAAAGGAGGGTTCCCGGTAAGCTCTTCTGCGGCGAGAAGTGCATTTTCACATAATTGCTCGTCTGCAGTTGTCTGATGATACTGGTCATAAAAGAGTGGAGTCCCATTCTCATAAAGATAAATCTGGATAGAACTGTTTTCCTGTAACTGGTTTAACCACTGGTGTGAGATGACATCCTGCTCCTGCAAATGGGAAATGACAGAACTTGTCTCTGTGAGAAAAGCGGTTTCGTTTCCCTGTTTTATATTTTTTTCTGCAACAAAAACACACAGAGCACTTAAGGCAAGGAGAATGATCTGTGTGACGCAGGTACAGAATAAAGTGAGTTTGCGGTGCAAAGCCTGATAGGCTGTGCCGGAAAAGGTGAAGTGTGGAAACATGAGAAACCTCCTGATAATGTACATAAAGCAGATAGTGAAAAAAGGTATCTGTAAATTGCAATAAGGATAAAATAATTGAAAAGTAACGGCAGCTATACAGAAGCTTCATGATCTTATATGGAAAATCAGGGATCAGGAGGAAGCCAGCGTATATCCGACACCGCGGATGGTTTTTAAGGCAAGCGTGCTTCCAACGTAGGAGAGCCGCTTGCGCAGGTAATGGATGTAAGTGTCAAGGTTACAATCCTCCACTTCTGCATCCACGCCCCAGACACGGCTAAGAAGTACTTCACGGCGGATGACGAGCTCAAAACTTCGCAGAAGAACTTCAAGCAATCTGCCCTCACGGCCGGAGAGCCGGATGGAGCCAGTAGGTCCACTTAGCAGTCTCGCGTTGCAGTCATAACTGATGTCGCAGATGGTAAGTAAATTGTCATCTTCCCATTTGCCGCTGCGTCTGCCGAGGGAGCGGATGCGGGCGGTCAGTTCTTCGAAGGCGAATGGTTTTACAATGTAATCGTCTGCACCAGCATCCAGCCCTTCGATCCGGTCATAAAGTTCGCCGAGGGCGGTGATCAGTATGACAGGCGTGGAAATTCCGGCCTGTCTAGCTTTTTGCAACACGAGCAGACCGTTCATGGTCGGGAGCATGCGGTCGAGCAGGACAATGTCGTGCGCGTCCTGTAAGAAGAGGTCAAGACCGTCTCTTCCGTCGTGGCATACATCCACCTCATAAGCTTCCTGCTCCAACTGAAAACGCAGGGTTTCACAAAAATTCAGATCATCTTCGATCAATAAAATACGCATGATAATGTCTCCTGAGATTTATAAGGATGAGTATAGCATAGAAATCTTAGAAAAATCTTTAAATTATAGATTATTTTGAAATGTAACAGTTAAATTAAAGCCAAATTTAAAGATTTTTCTAAGATTTCTTCTGTAAGATAAGACCAGAAACGAAAAATACTACATGTAGAATGCCAAAGCAGAGGAACAGCTGCTTATTCTGGCAATGATTGCGAAGCTGCAATCATAAAAGCAAAATAAAAAAGAAAGGTCATGAAAACAAAATGAAAACTGCAAAGATAAAAAACAGACAAAAACGAAGCATGCTAGGTGTCACAGTAATTTTACTTCTGCTGATGACATTGACAGCAGGAATATTCACCGGCTGTGGAAAAAATGCAGGCGGAGGCTTAGATGGAACAGAAAGCAGTGGCACGAATGCTGATGGCAGCGCAGGAGGCGGCAAAGGAAGATTTATTGAATCAAAAGTAGCACTTCCGGAAGAGATCAATAGCATTTTACAGTTCAAAGCACTGTCAGATGGAACACTTGAAGTTGTAGGGCAGGATGCAGATTATAGCATCTATGTGGCAAAAAGCAGTGATGGAGGCGGAAACTGGGAGACAACACCGCTGAAAGATATCTCTTACAGCGATGTCGCAGTCGCAGAGGATGGAACAGTTGCGTTTCTTGATTACACAGAAAACGGATTATGTCCGGTTACAATTGTGGACGCGGACGGAAGCACACATACATTTTCGATTGAAATGCCTGCAGAAGATGCCGTTGTATCAGTTGCAGCATTTGACAGTAACAAACAGCTGATCGTACGCGATACATTGGGCGGTTTGTATGGAATTGACTGTACAGATGGAAGCAAAACAGTGACATTTGAAATCGATGAGGATACCTATATTCCTTATTTTGATGTGGTTGGAACGAATTGCTATATCGTCACAAGTGACAAGGTGCTTTGCTATGACACGACAACCGGAAAAGAGACGGACGAGCTGACCGCATTGACTGAGCAGATCTGTTCAGATGATAACCTCGTTTATCGAAATACCGATACCGGACTTCCGGTGACGTTTGCAAAAGCGGAGAATGATAACAGTATTATTTTTGCAGATTATAAAGGAATTTTCCACTATACAACAGGTGGAGCAGTTGTGGAGGAGCTGGTACAGGGCGAGCAGACTGCATTGAGCAACAGCGGTGCGATTTTTTACGGAGTGTATATGCAGGATGAGACGCATCTTTTTGTGGCAGGAAATAACGGAATGGAGGGTGCACTCTACAGCTACACCTACGATGCAGACGCGTCTGCCAACCTGAATCAGGAACTCAATATTTATGCATTGCAGGATTCCGATACGCTGCGTCAGGCAGTCAATATTTTCCGTCAGGAGTATGCAGATATTTATGTAAACCTTGAAATTGGCATGACGGATGATAATGGAGTGACGTTAGAGGACGCATTGAAGACGTTGAGCACGGATATCCTGGCAGGAAATGGACCGGATGTGCTTATCTTAGATGGAATGCCGGTGGACAGCTATGTGGAAAAAGGAATTTTAACAGATATCAGTGATGTTGTGGATGAGGTAAAGGCTTCGGATGGACTTGTGGATTCCATTGTGAAAGACAGCACAAAGGATGGAAAGATATATGCGATTCCGACACGTTTCTTAGTATCATTTATCACGTCAGATCAGCAGACGGTAGATGCAGGAAAGTCCACGCAGGCACTTGCAGACCGCATCGAAACCCTGGCAAAGGACAAAAGTACGACTTATGTGGTACAGCAGAAGATGGCGGAAGAGTTACTGCTTGATTTTTACAATGTAGATTCCAAAAACTGGGTAAAAGAGGACGGAAGTCTGGATGAAACGAAAGTTTCCGATTATCTGACACAGGTGAAACGTATTTATGATGTGGATGATCACAGCGATATTGAATCCTATGACAATTTTTTTGAGAGCGGAATGTGCGATGGATACCGTTATGGAACATTAGACAGCATGGATTTATTTGCAGAGACATGTAAAGTGGAATTTGGAACCATTGCAGATGTCGAGGATTTCCAGTTGATGTTGAGTGCAGGGTCGACGGACGGAGCGGTTTATGGTGCATTGTCGAATGGTGGAATTTCTACCTATGTCCCATTTTTACAGGCAGGTGTGGTATCAGGAGGCAATGAGGATGCAGGAAAAGCATTTGTGAAAACATTGCTCGGCAAAGAGGCAGGAGCTTCCAGCAACGGAATTCCGGTGAATGAGGCAGCTTTAAAGGATCAGATCAATGCATTGATGGGACGGACGGAAACAAGCATGGCATTTAACAGGGATGGAAGCGACAAAATCTATACGATTGAATACCGCTCCATGACACAGGAGGAAGCAGATGCGATTTTAGCGCAGCTGGAAGCAGTGGAGCAGTCAGCACTCACAGACCGTACGATCCAGAATCTTGTGATCGAACAGGGAACAAGCTATGTAAAAGGAGAGCAGAACCTCGAAGAAACGGTAAATGAGATCACGAAGAAAGTGAATCTGTATCTTGCAGAGCAGCAGTAAAAAAGGAAGAGGATGGGAGATTGCAGCAGGCTATGAGAAAGGCATGAGGATGAAAAGACATAAAATCAGAAAAAAGCGAAATCCCGGCTGGTATTTTCTGTTGCCCGAATTTCTGGGAGTATCGGTGTTTGGACTGATCCCATTTGCAGATGTGGTGCGGCGCTCTTTTTTCCAGACCGTGGATGGCAGTTTCGTCGGGATCAGTAACTACGTGCAGGTGATAAAAAATGATGCGTTTAATCTTGCAGCGAAAAATACACTGCGTTTTGTGGTCACCTGTATACCATGCCTGTTGCTATTATCGCTGATCCTGGCACTGCTGTTGCAGCAGGTTTTGATTTTGGCAGAGAAAAAGAAAAAACACCGGGATGTGACGATGGAACAGTTTTACCGGGGCAGTGCAGCGGCACTTAAAAGTATGTATCTGCTTCCGATGGCAATCCCGGCGGCAAGTGTGGTCGTACTGTGGAAGATTCTTTTTGACAGCCACGGATTTGTGAACAGTGCGATCCATGCGCTGTCAGGAATGAGCGGAATCGGGCAGATTTTAAACGTTTTGTCGGTGCAGGAGGTAGACTGGATGAACACCGATGCCGCATTTGGAATCCTCGTATTCAGCTATGTCTGGAAATATTTAGGATACGATATTGTGCTCTGGATGGCGGGGCTTTCTGCAATCCCGCAGGGGATTTATGAGGCGGCAGAGATGGACGGAGCCGGAAAATGGAAAACGTTTTTCTATATCACACTTCCGAATCTCCGCCCGGTGGCATTTACCGTTGTCATTTTGTCGGTTTTAAATTCATTTAAGGCGTTCCGGGAGGTTTACATGGCAGCGGGCAGCTATCCACAGGAAAATATTTATCTGTTGCAGCATGTGTTCAACAACTGGTTCCAGACGCTCTCGGTGGATAAGATGGCGGCGGCATCTGTGATGCTCGCGTTTGTAATTGCGGTGTTTGTGCTGCTACTTGAGCGAAGCTGGGAGCGGGAAGGATAATGAACAGGAGACAGCAGATAAAAAGGAAGATGTACAATATAAATACAGAAAGAAGAATCTCATGAAGAGAATAATAATAACAGGAATACTGATTCTGGCGGCAGGCTTGTGTCTTGCTCCGGTTCTCTTTCTGCTTGTCGGCACTTTTATGGGAAACCATGAAATCTATACGTGCATCGCACCTGCACTCGGAAAGGGAGATGGGCTTGCTATCTGGCATCTTCTGCCACAATACCCGACGTTGCAGAATGTTGTGGAGCTTCTTTTCGATTCACCGGAATATTTTCAGATGTTCTGGAACTCGATTTTTTACACGGGGGCAATTCTGGCAGGGCAGATGCTTTTTGGCATGCCGGCAGCGTGGGGGCTGGCGCGGTATTCTTTCCGCGGAAGAAAAACAGTTTACCGGCTGTTCATTCTCGTGATGATGATGCCGTTTCAGGTCACGATGTTGTCGCAGTATCTGGTGTTAAACCGTCTGGGAATGCTGGACAGACCGCAGGCAGTCGTTTTGCCCGGAATTTTTGCAACGTTTTCCGTCTTTATTATGTACCGCTTTTTCCGTGGAATACAGGAAAATGTCATGGAGGCGGCACGTATGGACGGGGCGGGAGAATTCCAGATTTTTTTGCGGATCGGCATACCGCTTGGAAGTCCGGGCATCCTGTCGGCACTGGTATTTTCGTTTTTGGACTGTTTTAGCATGTTAGAGCAGCCGATGACGTTTTTGAAAACAAAAAGTCTCTGGCCGTTGTCACTTTTTCTGCCGGAGATCACGAGCCAGAACGCAGGATTTTCACTCTGTGCATCACTGGTGACGATCCTGCCCGCGATGTTTGTTTTTCTGGCAGGACAGGACTATCTGGAGCAGGGAATTGCGATGGCGGGAGCGAAGGAATAGTGCAGGAGCAGAATGTAAATTAGAATGAAAATTTGGTTTACATAATATATGCTATGAACAATTACGATAATGAAAAATTGCAGTAGAAAATGATATGACAGACAGAGTGTAATTGAGAATATGAAAAATATAAGAAAAAACAAAAATTCGGAAAATGAAATAGCAGTAACCGGAAAATCGGGAATTTTCTGGTTAAAAGGGCTGGCTGGTTTACTTGCGGTCATGCTGGTTTTCACGATTGCATCGCGGGTGGTGGCATCCATCACTGTCCCACAGGTAACGGCATCAGATCCGTCATCCGGAAAGATCGAGCACACGGTTATGGCATCGGGAACCGTGGAGGCAGGCGGCGAGAAAGCGATTGTCACAGAGGAAGGAATTCTGGTTGCACAGGTCAATGTGCATACGGGAGAAAGCATCGGGGAAGGAGAAACTCTTTTTGCACTTGATATGGACAGTCTGGAAGATCAGATTTATGAGCTGCAGAACCAGATCAAAAAGCTTCAGCTTGAAAATGATTCCCTGAAGAAAAATAAAGCGCAGGCAGACGCAAAGCAGCAGCTGGAGTTAAAGCGTGCGCAGGAAGATTATGAGGAAACGATAGCGAAGAATACAGTTTCCGATGGGAAGGCAAATGAGGCATTGCAGAAAGCGGCGGATGCGAAAAGTCAGGCAGAGAAGGAATTAAACAGTGCGAAGGATGCACTCGCACAGGCGGAGAAGGAGCTGAATGCAGTCAAAGAGGAACTGCAAAATGTGAAGGATGCAGCTGCGGCAGAGCAAAGTAAAGATACCGCAGATCAGACAGGCGAAGCAGAAAAGAAAGATACAAATTCAACCATAACACAGAAGCTCCAGCAGTTAGAAGAAGCTGTGCAGGAAAAGCAGAACACATACGACACAATTCAGGCAAAAGTTACTGAAAAGCAGGCGGCACTTGACTCTGCCAGCGTCGCATTAGAGGAGAAGCAGGAACAGCTGGAATCCAGTACAAGTACTGCAGAGGATGCAAAGAAAGCCGCAGAGCGCGCGGTAGAAGATGCAGGTCTGTCTGCAGACATCGATCACACGCAGGAAATCAACGCCATTTCTTTAGAGCAGTACCAGAAACAGTTAGAAAAGCTGAAAACCCTAAAGCAGCAGAACGGAGAGATAACTGCACCATCCTCCGGGATTATTACAAAAGTATGTGTGGAAACCGGGCAGAAAACAACAGACACGGCGGCAGTTGTCATGAGCGATGAGCAGAGTGGACTTTTTTTTACTACGACAACGGACAGCAAAAACAGGGAATATCTCTCAGTGGGAGATAATGCAACGATTACCGGTGTCGGTAAGGAAACGTCTGACTGCAGTATTGTTTCCCTGGAAATATCGAAAGACGGAAGCAGCATAAAAGTGTCAATTGCTATGCAGGGGGATGATTTCTTGCCGGGTGAGAGCGCACAGATGACTGCCACAAGAAAATCGGAAAGCTATGATTACCTTGTGCCGGTTACAGCCGTTTGGCAGGAAAATAACAAAGCGTATGTGTTACTCTTAGAGACGGAAAATACAGTGCTCGGAGAGCAGTATATCGCGAGGAAGGCGGAAGTGCAGATTTTAGATAAAAACAGCAGTTATGCAGCGGTAAGCGGAAACTCACTGAGTGCGGACTGCCAGATCATCACAGATTCTGATCGGACGGTTGGAAACGGGGATGTTGTGCGGATGACGGAGTAAGGACAGAACAATGAAAAAAATAAGTTACAGAAAAAGGATTGCAAGTCTGGCTTTTGGATTATTTGGAGCTGTATTTTTGGTATTTGCATGCGTTTATCATAATAAAACAGAGGATTTTTCCAATATCATCACAATCCAGTCTGGGGAAGACAAGTTTACCCAGAGCGAAATATCGTCAATCCGGCAGGATACGGCATCCGCAGAGACATTCACAGCGTGGACAGAGCAGAAAAATCAGACAGTTCGTGCTACGATAAACGAACGGAGCAGCAACGCGGATATTTTGTTACTCTGTGGAGATTCCCACTCCGTCCTTCCGTGGGGAAAAAATCTGCCGGAAAGCGACACAGAGGGCTGCATCCTAGGTGCATCCTTAGCGGAGCAGTTGTTTGGTGGAACAGAGGTGGAAGGACAGCAGATCCTATACAACGGAAGAGAGCTTACTGTGCGCGGTATCGTAAAAGAACCACAAAATATAATGCTATGTCAGAGCGCTGCAAACGATGAGACAGCTTCCGGAACACAAACTGGAAGCAACGGAAACCAGCAGACAGGCTCATCAGAAAATAATCAACAGGAAATCTGCTATGACAAAATCAGTCTGCTCTATACAGACAAGTCGAAAGCGATTAACAGGACTGCGGCAGAATTTATCAGCAGATATGGATTAGACGGTCAGATCCTTCATTACGAATACAAACGAAATCTAAGCTGGTTTACAGACTTGATTCCGGGAAAATGGTCCGACTTTTCCGGTTGGAAGGAGAATTTGAAAACACTGCAAAGTGATGAAAAAATATTAAAGCAGTGCGAGAAGAGCACGGTCGAAAGCCTTTATTTGGAATGGATCTGGAAAAGAAACAATTGTTTCCTGATGTGTCTGGTTATGGCAGAGTTGTTATAATAGCTCCAGAGGTGGTATATAAGTGAGAGGGGCACTGAAACTTGTAATTTGAAATACGTTATGTTAGTATAAATTACGTCAGTGAACATTTCTCACTGATACAGTTTTTAAATAACAGTATATTTTAAAAGTAAGACTCCGGAGGTTATCAGATACATGAGACATTGATATTTTTCTAATTCAATGATGGAAAAACTGGCATAGATCAAAGATGGCACAGTTTTTAAATCAGGTTACAGATAGGTGTAATCTTTTTTGGGTTACAAAAAAGAAGATCAGTCAACTGATTACGAATTAGAAAAAAAGGAGATATCTCATGAAAAAATTAAAATTTGATAGTTATGATGGAGTCTGTTTTTTGAATGGACTTGTCTTTTTTGCGCCGGTTGCGTTGCTGGTAAGAACGCAGGCTGGTGTGTCAGAACACGTATTTTTCCTCCTTCAGGCATTATTGTCTGGCGTGATTTTTCTGGGGGAAATTCCAACAGGATTTATAACAGATAAAATTGGATACCGGAAATCCCTGATCCTGGCACAGGTGTTGCTGCTTGGCGCGAGAAGTTTATTGCTTGCAGCCTTTGTGAGCCGGTCGCTTGTACTGTTTGTCGTGGAGGCAGTTGTAGAGGGAATTGCGGCGTGCTTTACCTCCGGGACGGGAAGCGCGTATTTGTACGCTCTGTATGGAGAAAACGGATATCTTGCAAAAACGGCACACGCAGGAAATTTCGGAACAGCAGGTTTTATCATCAGTACAGTTGCGTATGCCGGGATTTATAAAATAAGCGGTATGGAAGGTTTACTGATTACAACTGTAGTCATGAATATTATAGCGGTTGTATGCTCGTTCTACCTGAGAAGTGAAAGCAGTAAAACGGTAATTGCAGACAGGAAGGAAGTACAGATTTTAGCGGTATTTAAAAACAAAAAAGCATTTCTGTTTGTGATTTCGCTGGCAATTTTCAGTATCGCATGGCTTCTGATCAACTTCTTTTACGTGGAAAAACTTGAAAACTGCGGTTTGCCGGTAGAATGGATGTCATTGATCATTTTGAGCTATTCAGCCGTACAGATGCTGTCAGAACCCATTTTAGGAAAATTGTCTGACGGAAAAAACGGAAAGTCCGGCAGGGGAAAACTGCCCGCAGTTACAGCTGCCACAGCAGGGGTGGCATTTCTTCTTTTTGGAGTGGTAAAATTCAGGGCAGCCGTACTGCTTCTAATGCTGATATTGCCGTTGCTTTTAAATCTTCCGGAATATCTGCTGATGAATCTGGAAAATCAGTTTGTGGACGAAGCGGAGTGTGGCAGCCAGCGTGCGGCAATGCTGTCTGTACTTAATATGGGCGTGAATCTGGTGGAGATTCTGACGCTGTCAGCCTCAGCATTTTTGACGAAAATCGGAATCCAGTGGTGCTTTGTGTTTGTGGGATGCTTTCTGATGGCGATAGCGCTTCTATTTGCCAGAATACAAAAATAGAAGGAGCGAAAACCGCGTCCTCCTATCAAAATGATCCGTAATTTTACCACAGACCTAATACGCGTTGCATCAGCAAACTCATACAGGTAATACCAATCCAGCAGCTGAATCCAAGAAGCAAAGGTTTGGCTCCTGTTTTCACTAATTTCACAATATTGGTATTCAGACCAATTGCACTCATGGCAAGAACGATGAAAAACTTGCTCAAAGTTTTTAGCGGATTGAAAACAGCTGCTGGAACACCGAAGTTCACTGCTATTGTTGTAATAATGGATGCAATTATAAAATAGAGAATGAACATTGGAAAAATTTTTTTAAAATCCACTTTATTATGATCCGTTTGTTCCCTTCTGGTTCGAAGAAAAGCAAGGACAAGCGTGATTGGGATAATTGCCAGTGTTCTTGTAAGTTTTACGGTGACAGCTTTATCCAAAGTAGCCGAACCAAGGTTGTACATGGAATCCCAGGTGGAGGCAGCAGCGGTAACGGAAGAGGTGTCATTCACAGCAGTTCCGGCAAAAATACCGAAAGCTTCTCCGCTTGTCTGGGAAAAACCGAGAACGGTGCCAAGCATAGGAAAAAATAAAGCGGCAAGCATATTGAAAAAGAAAATGACAGAAATTGATTGTGCAACTTCCTCGTCATCAGCGTCAATGACAGGAGCAGTAGCTGCAATTGCGGAGCCTCCGCAGATTGAGGAACCTACACCGATGAGTGTGGAGATTTTTCCGGGAACATGAAGGATTTTATGTAATACCCAGGCAACAACAAGGGATGTTGTGATCGTTGCAAGAATGATTGGAAGCGATTGTTTTCCTGTCTGCAGGATGACAGAGAGATTCATTCCAAAACCAAGTAAAATAACAGCATATTGCAGGATTTTTTTGGACACAAATGTGATGCCACTCTGTAGAGCAGATTTATCGCTGACCAATAATGTAATGACCATTCCTAGGAGGATCGCAAAGACAGGACCACCTACAATTGGGAAAATTTTTCCTAAAATCCAGCTTGGAATCGCAATCATCAGGCATAACAGCACACCTTTCCAGTTTTTCTTAATAAAATTCATATTCATAACCTCACTAAAAATATTTTGATTCTTACGGGTTCCTATGATAGCATAAACACATAGAGATGAAAAGTAACAAGCCAAAATAAAAGGAGCAGTCATGCAGACAAAAGGAAAGAAAAAAATCATAGATAATGCGGGAGCATTGCAGAAAAAATACGCATGGAAATCAGAGAAAATGCAGGATACAAAGAAAGCGCCGCAGGATACAAAGAAACAGGCAGCAGCCTGTCCGTATGCAAAAAAATGTGGCGGCTGTGATTATCAGGGAATGTCCTATGAACAACAGCTGCAGGAAAAACAGACCTATGTGCGCAAAAACATTGGGGATTACTGTAAAGTCCTGCCGATCATCGGAATGGAAAATCCGTATCATTACAGAAATAAAGTACACGCAGTGTTTGATGTGGAGCGCAGGGGAAAACATGCAAACGGAGGCAGACGTACCGCAGGAAACGGACATGCAAAGGCGGCACCGGGCGGCGTGATCTCCGGTGTATACAAGGCCGGAACCCATGAGGTCATCAACATTGATTCCTGTGAGATCGAGGATGAACTTTCAAGCACTATCATCCGCGATATCAGAGGACTTTTACATTCGTTTAAAATAAAAACTTATGATGAGGACACCGGATACGGTCTGCTCCGGCACGTTCTCGTGCGCCGTGGTTTTCACAGCGGCGAGGTGATGGTAGTGCTGGTGCTCGGTTCCCCGATTCTTCCATCCAAAAACAATTTTGTGAAAGCATTGCGGAAGCTTCATCCTGAAATAACTACAGTTGTGGTTAACATAAATGATAAACAGACCAGCATGGTTCTCGGAGAAAAGGAAACTGTTATTTATGGAAAAGGTTATATTGAGGATACGCTCTGTGGCTGTACCTTCCGTATTTCGCCAAAATCATTTTATCAGGTGAATCCGGTACAGACAGAGATCCTTTATAATAAAGCAATCACATATGCGGGACTGACCGGAAAAGAGAAAGTGATCGATGCATATTGTGGAACCGGAACGATCGGTCTGATCGCTGCGTCCAAGGCAAAAGAAGTGATTGGCGTGGAGTTAAACCGTGATGCTGTGAAGGATGCGGTCATCAATGCAAAACGGAACAATATCAAAAATGAACAGTTCTACAATGCAGATGCCGGAAAATTTATGGTAGAGCTTTCTGAGCAGAACAAAAAAGTGGATGTCGTATTCATGGATCCACCGAGAGCGGGAAGCGATGAGGCATTTTTATCCTCAGTTGTAAAACTTGCACCGAAAAAAGTGGTCTACGTGTCCTGCAACCCGGAGACACTTGCGAGGGATTTAAAATATCTCACAAGACATGGATATCAGGCTGTCGAGTGCCAGCCTTGCGACATGTTTCCGTTCACGAAACATGTAGAGTGTGTGTGCCTTTTGACCAAACCCCATGAGGCGAAACATCATGTGAATGCGACACCTGATATGGATAGATAAAAAAGGCAATGTTGTTATGAAAAATGCAGAACGTTGCCTATACCGTGAGTGATTGCGCAGAAGTACTGCTAAAAATAAGCTGGAAGGTTGCCTTTTTTGATTCCTCAAGATGTGCTGACATCTGTTTAGCAGCTTCTTGCCAGTCGTTGCGCAGGCAGGCCCGGATAATGTCAAGATGTTCCTGAAAAGTGTCGTCTAATCGTTTTTCGGAAATATTCCCGGTCATATAGCGGAAACGTTCTGCCTGTGTCTGTATCATATTGTAGTTTTGATGGATATAAGTGTTTGGACACGCATCGACAACAAAGTTGTGAAATTCCGTATCTAATTCGTAAAAATAATCATTATTATTATAGCAGTTATGATTCGTTTTACTGGAACTGAAAATATTATAAAAATCTTTTAACCGCTCCACAGAGAGGGCATTACCATAATTTAAAAGAATATACGGCTCATATAATTGCCGTACTTCAAAAATCATATTGATCGTATTAATGGAAAGAGGCATTACGATAATGCCTTTTTTGGGTTTTATTTCAATTAATCCCTCCTGCTCTAAACGGCTTAGCGCATCACGGACCGGTGTGCGGCTCAGACCTAATTCAGTAGTGAGAAGTTCTTCATTTAAAAAAGTTCCCGGTGCATATTCACAGGTTACGATCTTTTGGCGGATCGTATTGTAAGCCTGTGTTTTTAAATTCATTTTTGACATAACGGATACTCCCATAACAAGAAAATAATATTAAATATTCTTTTTCATTCTAGCATACGGACAAAATAAACACAACAGCTTCACAAATGAGCTGCCAAAATGAATGCGAAGCCTTCCTGATGAGGGGTAACAAAAGTGAATTGTGCATTATTGACAAAATATGATAAAGAATTATTTGCAACATGTACAATTGACATGTAAATAACATGATATTATAATCTGATGTATACAACATAGTATGTAACGATAAGTACAAAGACAGAAACATAAAAAGCATACCAAAGGATAAGAGGAGGATGACACATGAAAGCAATGTATATCAACGCACCAGGCGAAGTGGAAATCAAGGAGATCGATATGCCGGTGAGAAAAGAAGGAGAAGTATTATTAAAACTTTTATATGGAGGAATTTGTGGAAGTGATCTTGGATCATACCGTGGAACATTTGCATATTTTGATTATCCGAGAATTCCGGGACACGAATTTTCAGCCGAAGTCATTGAGGCAGATGAGAACAATGAATATGGGATCAAACCGGGAATGATCGTTACCTGTAATCCATATTTTAACTGCGGACATTGTTATTCCTGCACACATGGGATCGTAAATGCATGCATGGATAATCAGACCATGGGATGCCAGCGGGATGGAGCTTTCCGCGAGTACATCACAATGCCGGTAGAAAGAGTGTATGACGGAAAAGGTCTGGATCCGAAAACCTTAGCAGCAATCGAACCGTTCTGTATCAGTTATCATGGTGTCAGCCGTGCAAATGTCAAAGAGGGAGATAAAGTGCTTGTAGTCGGAGCCGGAACGATCGGTGTGCTTGCAGCCATCGCAGCAAAAGCAAAGGGCGCAACAGTTTATATTTCAGACGTATCCGAAGGTAAGCTTGAAATGGCAAAAGAGTTCGGCGTAGACGGAACATTGCTGAATGATTCACCGGAGCATTTTGACAAAGGAGTGGCAGAGCTTACAGAGGGAAATGGATTTGATGTGACGATCGAGGCTGTAGGACTTCCATCTACTTTCCAGAATTGTATTGATGCATGTTGTTTCGGTGGACGCATGGTATTGATCGGAGTCGGAAAAAAGAATCTGGATTTCAACTTCACACTGATCCAGAAAAAAGAACTGAATGTATTTGGTTCGAGAAATGCATTGAAAAAAGACTTCTTAGAGTTGATAGATCTTGTTCATGAGGGCAAAGCTCCACTGGAAAAGATCATCACAAATGTCTATCCGTTTGAGGATGCAGCAAAGGCTTTTGCAGACTTTGCAAACAATCCGGGAGACATGTTAAAAGTAGTTTTTGATTTTTCCGGTATTAACAAATAAAAAGTCAGAAACGGTTGGAGAAAAAGGAGGTTTTACACTATGAGATTAAAAAAGATGACAGCAGTGATACTGTCAGGCCTGATGTTATTGCCTTTAACTGCCTGTGGAAGCGCCAGCCAGACAGGATCGAATGCAGCATCGTCCGTAGAACCGGAGATTGTATTGGATGTGGCATTTGAGAATAACAGCAGTGAACCGATCGGCGCAGGATGGGAGAGAGCACAGGAGATCATAAAAGAAAAATCCGGTGGAAAAATGGCGATTGAAGTGTACCCGGATTCACAGCTGGGAGATAAATCATCTTTGATTGATTCCATGCTTTTGGGAGAGCCGGTATGCACGCTTGCAGACGGAGCGTTTTATGCAGATTATGGGATCAAGGACATGGGAATATTATTTGGACCATTTCTCTTTGATGACTGGGATCAGTGCTGGACATTGATCGAATCAGACTGGTATGAGGATCAGTGCAAAAAGCTGGAAGAAAAAGGATTAAAAATTATCGCTTCCAACTGGATGTATGGAGAACGCCATACACTTACCAATGTTCCGGTAAACAGTGTAGATGATCTGAAAGGATTAAAAATCCGCGTACCATCCAATGAGATACAGTCATATGGATTTGATGTCCTCGGAGCAACCTCTACCGGTATGGCATTAGGAGATGTTTATCAGGCATTGCAGACAAAGACAATTGATGGCGCGGAGAATCCGATCGCTACCCTGTATGGAAGAAAACTGCATGAAGTGGCTCCATATCTGATCCTGGACGGACATGTTAAAAACTTCACAACATGGGTGGTGTCAGCTGACTGGTTTAATAGCCTCACAGAGGAACAGCAGAACTGGCTTGTTGAGACGGCACAGGAAGCCGGAGAATACAACAATCAGGTATTGCAGGAGGCGGAGCAGGAGTATTTACAGCTGATGGTCGACGAGGGAGTGACCGTTGTCGATCCATCTGAGGAAGTGCTGGAAGGTTTCCGGGAAAAAGCAGCTTCATTTTATGAGATGGGAGACCGTTTCGGATGGTCAGACGGACTGTACGATACAGTGCGCAAGGCAATGGGAGCAGAAGAATAGGAGAGGATGAGCATGGAAAATATGAAAAAGAGCAAATGGAGTTTTTTAGCGAATTTAGATGTTATCGTAGCATCTGTCATTCTGGCGATCCTGATCATATTAACATTTGCCGGGGTTATCTGGCGCTATGTGTTTCATGCACCATTTACATGGTTAGAGGAAGTTCAGACATCCTGTATGGTGTGGATCACATTTGCGGCAGCAGGTGCGGCATTCCGGAGCGGTAACCATGTTGCAATCGAGATGATCGTGGATCTCATGCCGGAAAAAGTACAAAAGGTAATGGAGATCATGATTGCAGTTATTGTGGTTGTGATATTAGGTTTCCTATTTGTACAGACCATTCCGTATTTGAAGATATTTCTGGAAAGTGGACGTTCCACCAGTATGTTACATATTCCTTACATTGTAGTGTATGGCATTTCACTTTTTTCCTATGTGGATATGGTGATCAGTTTTATTTACAGCATACTTCATGGCGTTAAATCAGAGGCAAAGGAGGCAGCAGGCAGCGATGAGTGATATTCTTTTATTGGCAGCAATCGTAATGTTGGTACTTTTATTTTTGAAGGTGCCTGTATATTTGGCAGTATTGGGCGGCTCTATGGTGTATTTTGCACTGAACCCGCATGTGAGCGCAGCAGTGTTTGCACAGCAGACGATTATCGGAACTGAAAAAATTTCACTGCTGGCAATCCCGTTTTTTGTCTGCGCCGGAATTTTTATGAATTACACCGGTGTCACGAAAAGGATCATGGATTTCTGTGAGGTTGTGACAGGCAGACTTCCGGGTGGACTTGCACAGGTCAATGTCCTTCTCTCAACAGTCATGGGAGGTCTGTCAGGTTCTAATATTGCAGATGCCGCAATGGAATCCAAAATGATGGTTCCGGAAATGACAAAAAAAGGATTTTCCCTTGAATTTTCCAGTGTTGTGACAGCAGCGTCCTCAATGATCACACCGTTGATCCCACCAGGAATCGCAATGATTCTCTACGGATGTATTGCAAACGTATCCATCGGAAAACTGTTTATGTCAGGTCTTGGGGTTGGGGCATTGCTCTGCATCACCATGATGATATTAGTTGGGGTTATCTCAAAAAAACGTGGATATGGTAACATTTCCACAGAGAAAATGACATGGTCACGCTTCTGGAAGGCATTTAAACCTGCAATTTTACCGCTTTTACTTCCAATCATTATCATTGGAGGTATCAGAATTGGTGTGTTCACTGCAACAGAGGCAGGAGCAGTTGCTATCATTTACGCAGCTTTTCTTGGATTACTTTATAAAGAGATGCATATCAAAGACATGATTCAGGGGTTAAAAGAGACTGCCTGCACAACAACGTCCATTATGCTGATCGTTTCTGCAGCATCTGTATTCTCGTGGATCCTGACAAAAGAGCAGATTCCACAGGCTCTGACTGCATGGATGCTTGCAAACATTCACAGTAAATTTGTATTCCTGATCGTTGTGAATATTTTCCTTCTGATCGTCGGAATGTTTATCGAGGGAAATGCTTCCATGATCATTCTTGTTCCATTGCTTGCACCGATCGCAAAAGCATATGGCATTAACGAGATCCAGTTTGCAATGATCTACATCTTTAATAATGCGATCGGAGCACTTTCACCACCTATGGGAACATTGATGTTCGTAACCTGTTCCATCACAAAATGTAAGACGGCAGCGTTTATTAAGGAAGCAGTTCCATTCTACATTCTGCTGATCGTAAACCTGTTGCTCCTCACATGGTTTGAGCCATTTACAACATTTCTTGTAAATTTAGTTTATTAGTTTAAATAGAAAATGCGGCTGCCACATAAATATGTGCAGTCCATTTTCCATATCAGTGATAAAAAAGAAAGGGAATAAATAATGGAAAAATTAAATTATGATGTAATAAAAAAAGTTGGCTATGACGGATATCTTCTGAAAGAAGCACCGGAAAAAGTGATGCAGTTTGGAGAGGGAAATTTCCTGCGTGCGTTTGTTGATTACTGGTTCGATCTTGCAAATGAAAAAGCGGACTGGAATGGAAAATGCTGTCTCGTCCAGCCGATCGCACAGGGGCTGAGCGACATGATCAATGAGCAGGATGGACTCTACACGTTATATCTGCGCGGAAGTGAAAACGGTCAGAAAGTGGATGACAAGCGTGTGATCTCCAGCGTGAGCCGCTGCTTAAACCCATATGAAAAAGCAGGCTACGAGGCAATGATGGAATTAGCAGCCAGCGATGAACTTGAGATCATCGTTTCCAATACAACAGAAGCGGGAATCCAGTATGACCCTTCCTGCAAAAAAGATGACTGCCCACCGTCAAGTTTCCCGGCAAAACTGACACAGGTGCTGTACCATCGTTATCAGGCAGGAAAAAAAGGGATCGTCATGTTAGCCTGCGAGCTGATCGACAACAATGGAAAAGAGCTGTTAAAATGTGTCAACCAGTACATTGAACAGTGGGGACTTGAGGACGGATTTAAAAAATATGTCAATGAGGACTGTACCTTCTGCGGCTCTCTTGTTGACCGTATCGTACCGGGACGCATCCGTGATGAGAAAGAGGTAGCGGAGTTAGAACAAAAACATGGTTACACAGATCCGTTATTGGATGTCGGAGAAGTATTTGGCGTATGGGTCATCGAAGGTGACGAAAAGTTAAATGATGTCCTTCCTTTCAAAAAGGCAGGACTTTCCGATAAAGTATTTGTTGTGCCGGATATGAGTCCATATAAAAAGAGAAAGGTGCGCATTTTGAACGGAGCGCACACCGGGTTCGTGCTTGGCGCATATCTCGCAGGAGAAAATATTGTGCGTGACTGCATGCATGACGACGTCATCAAAGGTTTTATGAACAAAATGCTTTATGAGGAGGTAATTCCGACACTTCCATTAGATAAAGACGATCTGCTGAAATTTGCAGCAGCAGTTTCAGACAGATTTAACAATCCATTTGTAAATCATGAATTGATGAGTATCTCTTTGAATTCAACATCAAAATGGAAAGCGCGGAACATGCCTTCTTTTTTGGAATATATAAAAGAACAGGGAAAACTTCCTGTGTGCCTGACAATGTCTCTGGCTGCCTATATCGCCTTTTATAGCAATGACATTCAGGAATTGACAGATGCGGGACTCATCTGCAGACGTCCGGCAGGAAACGAATATACCGTAAGCGATGACAGATGGGTGCTGGAATTTTATTATGAACATCGGGATGCATCTGCGGCAGAACTGGTGCATGAAGTGCTTACAAATAAAAAAATGTGGGATCAGGATCTGACCGGAATCAAAGGATTAGAGAAAGCGGTCACAGAGGATCTTGAGAAAATACGCAGGGAAGGAGCAAAGGCTGCTTATGCAGGCTGCCTGTAAATGCTTATGAAGACGATACAGATAGCACCGGCGGATAATGTGGCAGTTGCACTCTGCCCGATCAATGCAGGAGAGACCGTACAGTCCGGCGATCTGAGTCAGGTCGTGGTGACAGAGGCAATCCCACAGGGACATAAGATTGCTTTGAAAAATATTGCAAAAGAAGAGAATATTATCAAATATGGCTTTGTGATCGGACATGCAACGACAGACATTCCGGCAGGAAGCTGGGTACATACGCATAACATGGCGACGAATCTGTCCGGTGAAATT
>ERZ773114.873-NODE-873-length-34709-cov-10.852369_pt1 | contig 34709 bp, 9 predicted proteins | sample MGYA00580564_ERZ773114 | MGnify/ENA primary metagenome ERZ773114 (study PRJEB29015, sample SAMEA2737836) | human gut metagenome | biome: human gut; feature: human-associated habitat; material: faeces | place: China | collected 2012 ... | reverse complement strand
TCTGCAACAAAATTTGCTCGAAAATCCGCACACATTTCCTATGAACACAAGCTCTAAGATATTATTCTCACAGCAATGAAATAATAGCACAATTTCTTATAAAATGGCATCATATCTGATTGAATTATCTCATGAACTGTGATAAAATATAGCTATAATCCACAATATCAAAACAGGAGGAATTGGAAATGAAACAACAGAGAAAGAACAAACACCTGCTGACTGCCATGCTGACCGTACTGGCAATTCTGAGCAGTCTGTTTGGAATTCTGCCGGCAGGTTCTGTATCGGCTGCAGACGGGATCGCTTATCCGGCACAGGCGGTGCATTTCGGGGCGTACACCACGAACCGGAATCTGAACAATGCCGGCAGTGCCGCCAACACGCAGAAAGCCGCCGGAGCCAATTCAGAGGACTGGCGTATTGACTATGTTTCTGCCGGCGTGTACCAAATTGTCAGTCTGGCTGACGGCAAGTATCTGACTGCCAACGGCACAGCATGCACACTGACGGCAAAGGCTGCTGGCAGCAGCCAGAACTGGAACATCGAAAGCGTACAGAAAGACTTCGAGGGATACGATCTGTACTACAAGATCACCAGCGTTTCCACCGGTGCGGCACTGACCTATTATCAGGGAAATAACACCATCGGGCTGACCGCATACACCGGTGACGGTGCCCAGAAGTGGAAGCTGAATTGCAGCGGACTGGAGGGGTACGCCGCAAATGCACTGGCAAATGGCAAGGAAAAAGCGGGAACCATTGGCGGTCTGCTGGGCGAAACCGTTTTCGTTTCCACCGCGGACGACTTGGAAAAACAGCTGAATACCACAGAACCGAAAACCATTGTCATCACGGCAGATATTGATATGCAGAACAAGTTCCACACCCGCATTCGGGACAACAAGACCATTGTGGGTTCTTACGGGAGCAAGACCATTTACGACTCTCAGTTCCGCACCAATGACACCTACGGTGCAGTGGACGACAATCCCAGCGACAACATCATTTTTCGGAATCTGAACATGATCGCAAAGAATGTGAAGAACCGGATCTTGATCAATATCTGGTCCTCACGTCAGATCTGGGTGGATCACTGCACGTTTATCTCCTACTTGCCCTCAGATCATACAGGAAACGGGCAGGACGAAGTGGGAAAATTCATTTGGCTGAACACCCCCTATGAAAGTTATCTGGACGCGAAAGACAACGGCAGAAGTCCGGACTATATCACGATTTCCTATAACACATTCAAAAATCGTTTCTGGACGGTGGCATACGGCACACAGAACAGTGAAACTTCCCGCTGCCGCACCACGCTGATGTACAACTGGTGGGACGAATGCGTCCGCCGCTGCCCGCAGATCGGAAACGGCAGCGGTCACATCTACAACAACTACTATTCCGGCGATGACAGCTTTTTGCCGAACAGCTGCAGCCAGATCATCAGCGGCGAGGGCTCCAATATGGTCAGCGAGAACTGCCGATTCCAAGCGGTTTCCAGACGGGAAATCATTGTACAGCCGGACACTTCTCCGTATCGGGACAGCGGTTCCTACACGGCGAAAAACAGTTCAGAAACCCCGACCAAGCTGAATTATACCGCAAAAATCACCAGCACATGGAACCCCAAGGACAACTACGGCTACACACTGTTAGATGCCTACAACACCAGGGGCACAGACACCAAGGATTTCTGCACCAAATACGCCGGTGCTGCATCATCTTCCGGCGAACTGAAATACATCACAGACAGCAGCCTGCAGACCTTTGCGGCAACTGTTTACACAGCACCATTCCTGGCGGACAGCTTTGATTCTGCCTACGGCAATCCGGTGACTGACTATACACCGGCAGTCTTGCAGGAAGGTGCAGTCTACATGATACAGAACGTCAACAGCGGGCTGTATCTGGAAGTGGACGGCGGAAAGGCTGCGGACGGCACCAACGTCCAGCAGTGGGGTGCAAATGAACCCGCAGCCCACAATACATGGCGGGTGCTGTCAGACGGTGACGGCTATTATACCCTGTACCCCCAGATCGGTGACAAGGTGACCTACCTGCTGGACGTTGCCGGAAATTCTGCGGCAAACGGCACCAATCTCGGCATCTGGTCTACCACCGATGCCGATGCACAGCGGTTCAAATTCTACGAAGCCGCAGACGGTGTCTATTACCTGCTCACCAAGACCAGCGGCGACCAGAGCTGCGTTGCCGTACAGGCGGCTTCCACAAGTGCCGGAGCCAACGTGGTGGAATGGGCAGTCAACCTCTCCGACACTTCCCAGCAGTGGAAGCTGACACAGGTAGAGGACACCGGCTGTGTCATGGATACCACAAAGACATACCAGTTCCGCAATGCCAACAGCAATCTGTATCTGGAAGTGGCAAACGGAAAGGCTGAGGACGGCATCAACGTGCAGCAGTGGGGTGCAAATGAACCCGCAGCCCACAACTCATGGACACTGAAAGAATTCGGCGGCGGATACTACTACATTCTCTCTGCTCTGGCAGACGGCAAGACCTACTATCTGAATTCTGCGGGAGAAGCAGACGGCTCCAACATCGAGATCCACACCAACAACAAGTCCAGCTCGCACCTGTTCAAGTTTGTCAAGAATCCCGACGGAACATACACGATCCTGACACGCACTTCAAAAGATCGGGCTGCTGTAGAAGTGGCAAACGCGGAGAAATCCAGCGGTGCCAATGTACAGCAGTGGACGGTCAACGGCAATGCCTGCCAGAAGTGGAATGCGGTCGCCTTTACCACGACAGCTGCGACAACAACAACAACTACTACTACTACCACCACCACAACTACTGCCACTGCTGTAAAAACAACGGCAGCAACTGTTCCTGCTACGACCACTGCCAACACGTCCAAAACCACTGTAACTTTCGCACAGGAACAAACCACTGCAACAACGACAGCGACCACACTGCCTGCGGCTACATCTACGGCTACAGAAACTGAAACAGCTGCATCTACGCAAGCTACCGTTTCCGAAACCACCGCAGCCACGACTTCCCCCACAGAGCAGGACACCACAACTCTGTCCTCTGCGGAAACCACCGCCGCAACTTCTGCCACAACGGCAACTGAATCCTCTGGTACGTCCCCGACAACGGAAACCGTGATCTTCGGCGATGTCAATCTGGACGGAAAGGTGGACATTTCAGACGCGGTTCTGTTGAACAAGACGGTTGCCGGAACCATCAGCCTGAGCGAATCTGCCCAAAAAAATGCCGACTGCGACGGTGACGGAGAAACCGGCAGCAATGATGCAGTTGTGCTGCTGCGGTTTCTGGTGCACCTGATTCAAACGCTGCCCAGTACGGAATGACGCTGCATAATGTTTGTGCGGTGTTGCCCTAAGTCTGAAAAACCAATGCGGGAAAACGCCTTTTGAAAAAGAGTTTTCCCTTTGCATTACAACCAAAAAGCACATCACGTTCGCCAGACCAGCGGGGTCTGCTGCGATTCGCGATGTGCTTTTTCTGTTTTCGATATTTCGTTTCCGGTTTCTCCGAAAGCGTTTTGGGAAACAGCATCGTTGACAATACTTTCACACCTTCGTTTTCAGCCCTGTCGGATACAGCAATCCGGCAGGGCTGAACAAAACTCATTTTTTCATTTAGGCAATATTTCAAACGATCGTTATTTCACCGGCAGACTATCCACAGCATGCACCAAGAACTGCATCAGAGTAGTTGCATCATTGGAACTGATCTCGCCGTCACCATCGCAGTCCATTGCAGATTTCTGTACATCGTTCACTTCTACGCTGCCGCTGACAGCCTTGCTAAGCAAAACTGCATCGGTGATATCCACTCTGCCGTCCAGATTTACATCACCGCACAGCGGAGTATCATCGTCCAAATAGGTAACATGGAAATAATCAGACATTATTTCCTGATAGTAATCGTAATCTTCGTCGGATTCCGGCATACTTTTGATGATATTACAAATCTTTTCATACTCCTGAGCGAACTGACTGTCTTTACTGCAATAAATTCTTCTTCCAGTAAATAGATAACCATATACATATTCATTGAAGCCACGTGAAGTAGTATGTTTTTCATCAACGGGAAATACAATATCGGAATCGATAATATAGCCTTTGATAGGCATTGGATTCTGACTAGCTTCCGAACAGGATATAAATCCGGGACCGTTTATAGACATGAGCCCACTTTTATAATCATACGACCATTTTCCATGGAAACTTCCAGACTTTCCGCTTGTTGGATATAAGGGGTTCTTTGCAACACCAGTTCCAATAAATGTTTGGTCTTCTCTTCCTGCAAATTTGTAATAAGCTTGTGAACCGTATAGGCCTTTTATAATTTTAGCATTTGAATAGCTAGGCGGAAACTCAGTCATACTTTCCGGAAAAGTTATGCTATAGTCATTCCAATCCACAGAATTGATTTGATATCCAAAAAAATTTATGCTGATATAATCAACATACGTAATGCCTTCTTCGAACACCACATTTTTGATTTTCGAATTTTTATTTTCATCTCGTGGAGCAGCATCGATCCAGCCATAATTCCATGCTTCATAATCATAGTTAAGCTTTATAAAACCATTTCCGGAAAACGTCACAGTTTCTGTTGTTGGATCGTATGTCCATGCAATAAGACTTCCGTCACTGTTTTTCCATGTGCCAGTGTATTCTTCCTGCGTTGTAGCCGTTGCTACAACTGCTTCTTCTGCATAGACCGGCATCACTGCGGCAGCAGAATTCAGCATCAAGATTGCTGCAAGAAATGCTGTAAGCGAAATCCAACTTTTCTTTCTCATGGAAACGCCCCCTTATTCAGATTTCACCGGCAGACTATCCACAGCATGCACCAAGAACTGCATCAGAGTAGTGACATCATCAATATCGATCTCGCCGCTGCCGTCGCAGTCCATGTTCTTTTTCTGCATGTCATTCACAGTCACACTGCCGTTGACCGCCTTTGCCAGCAGGACAGAATCCAAAAGGTTTACCTTTCCGTCCAGATTTACGTCCCCGCAAATGCCGGTGTCGTCGGGCAGATAATTGCACTTTAAAACATCAGCATAGGAACAACCGTCGTCCTCTGTAGATGCTATAATTTTTTCATATTCTTTCGCAAATGGACTATTGGGGTAGCAATATATTTGACGAATTTCATTAGGAGAACGAAGTGTTATTGACATTACAAACGTATTTAAATCCGTATGTTCATAGAACTTATTTTCCGGCGGAATGAAATCTTTTTCAAAAACAATTTTACGGCAAGGAAGTTGCGGCATTTCATCTATTCTTATCGTAGAACCGCTAATATGCAATTCGCGATTAGGATAGTCATAAGTCCATGTTGCACCAGATGCACAGGTTCCACTGGACGGATATTTTGAATCGTCTGTAGTTTCCATGTACGATGTTGCCGTTGCGACATCAACCGCTGCCGCCGGCAAAGCAAGGCAGTTCACACTGCCAATCAATGCGGAAAAGAGAAGTACGTTTTTCAAAATCTTTTTCATAGAAAACATCTCCTTTCATGAAAAGAAAATTACAGTTCTACTTGTCCTGCTGCTACCTTAGAGTACAGTATAACGTCCTGATCGTCCAGTCTTCCGTCGCGGTTAATATCCGCAGAGATTTTTGCAAGATCAATCGGGGATATTACATCTTTCGAATTCTTTTCCATGTAAAACATTCCTCTCATTTTAGATTTAATAAGATTTCTCTTACATTTTTAGTATAGCAGTCCAACTGGAAAAAATCAATAGCTTTGCACTAAACGGGAATAATCTGCATTATTCGGGAATGGGGTAACAAAAACCCGATAGCATTTTTGTGCAAAATCACTATCGGGTTCGAATTTCATATAATTGGCTGAGAATCTATCGGAATTGTGATAGACACCACAAAGCTGTTATTTTCAACTGTCGCTTTCCAGATTCCATTATATTTTTTAACGGTCATTTCAATGTTTTTTAAGCCGATTCCTGCATGTCCATTTTTAGTAGACAAAAAACTGTTCTCCGTATTTGGATTTAATTTTTCATACTTATTTTCCGTGTGAATCATACAGCACTGCATTTGTTCTTCGATTACAAACAAAACAGTTCTGTCTTTATCCAATTCCGAAACCGCTTCTATTGCATTATCTAAAAGATTCGAAACGATTGTTGTTAAGTCCATATCTGATAAAAAATCAAGCTTATCATATAAAATATTCAAGTTTAATTGAATACCTTTCTGTTCTGCTTTCAGCAGCTCATGATTTAGGATAACAGATAGCAGTTGATTGCTGCAATGAAATGATGGGTGCAGTTTGTCCAGCTGTTGATATAACGATTTTTCATACTGTTTTGCTTCTGTCAGATTTTCAGTCTGTATCAATCCCTCTAAAGCATTTACATGCCGCTTTACATCATGTATGATCGTCATAGAATTTTGATACCGCTTTTCAAGATCACGATAAACTGCCATTTGCATATCTGTTTGCTGCTGCAGCAATGCGTTTTTCTTTTCCATTTCCCGAATCGCAGAAACACGATAAAATACAAAAACAATGTAGACATCTAACACAATACAGCCTGTTAAAAAGAAAACCAAGAATGTTCCGGAATGCGTATTTGCAATATTTTCTATGATGTAATTGGCAGTGATAATTTCTCCAGTTGCTAAAATTGCATATGAGATTGATTCATACCATACAAAACTACTCTTTTTCTTTCGAATCATAGAAAAGACAATGTGACATAAAATAAATGTAAGCAAACAAGTTCGAAGACAGCTTGAAATCGTTAAACTATCTTCCGCAACCGCAGACGAAATCGTTTTTTGTGTCACAAAGGACAAGCTCAGCGTTGACATAGCATCAGCTATAAAACAAATCAATGCAATCAGGAAGTCATAAATTAAAAATGAGATTTTTGGTATACGAAAACAAATAATCGTGGACAAAACAATCATTGCCAACATACTTATTGTATTTAGAATCGGAATTCCAAATATACACATCAATCCTTGTAAAACAGAAATTATCGTCACACTAAGAAAACGCAGCCAAATCTCAGATTTTTGAATGGAGAAAAAATTAGATAACGCCCATATTCCAGAAAAGGTACAAGTAAGGCTTACCATACAACTCAATAATAATTTCATCAGAAACACCTCCTATTTCTGCAAATGGTGATGCAAATAGTCACTTATCTTTTCATGGACTTGTTTTCTTCTGTTTTTTGCAATTGGTATTTTCATGCCATTTGAAAGAATAATATCATTGTAAAATGAATTGATACATGCCACATTGACCAAAAAACTTTTATGCGGCATGATAAAATGATATTGTTGTAGTTGGTTTTCTAATTCACTCATGCTGCCAATAATATGATATACAGTTTCTGTAGATACCAGCTTGACTTTTCGATTTCCCTCATATTCAAAATAAAGAATTTTTTGAGGTTCTATGACAACATTTCCGTGATGCATGGGAAATGAAATATAATTTTTTTCCTCTGTGCCATAGTACTGTAAATACTCTGCTAGTACTTCCCGAATTTTTGAGTTTTGAATGGGCTTTTCTAAAAAAGAAAATGGATGTACTGCAAAAGATGCTGCCATTTGCTCTGAATAATTACTAACATATATCAGAGCAACTTTTTTATTTTTTTGTCGAATCAATCTTGCCGTTTCAATCCCATCAATACCTTCCATTTGAATGTCCAAAAATATCATATCGAAATCAGTGCTTTGCGTAAGCAGTTCTTCCCCCTGTGTAAAACAAGAAATCATAACGCTTTTCCCCTTTTCATGAAAAAAGCTTTGAATGATTTTTTTCAACTGAAAAATCTGATCTTTCTCATCATCTACCACCGCGATTCGAATCACGCCATCTACGCTCCCTTCGACACATTCTTCCTCATTTTTATCATACCACAATTTTTTCCAAAAAGCAAGACACCTTTCTGCTTCAAAAACAGAACCGCACACGCTCATACGCAAAAAGAGCCACACCCTTTCGAGTGTGACTCTTTTTCTGATGCCGCCCAGAGCCATCTGAGCATGCAGTTACTTTTTACGCCGCTTTGTCAGGATTGCCAGAAGCAGTGAGAATCCGCAGGCTGCGATCAAAATGGTGATGTGCAGTGTGGTATCTCCGGTTTTCGGCGTTCCCGAAATGTTTTGCTGCCGCGGAAGCGGTATCCGCTTTGTTCCAGAGGTCTGTGCAGAAACATCTGCCGCCGTTGTCGTCGTCTGCGTGTGATGACCTGCCGCATGCTCTCTGTTTGCAGCTGTTGTGGTAGTCGTGACAGTGTCCCCGCTCACGTGATTTTTCCGCAATGTGGTCTGTCGAATGCTGGTGGAAGCACCCGATGTTTCGCAAGTGCTGTTCACCGTTGTTGCGGTAACTGTGGTAGTTTGTGTCGTGGTATGCGTGCTGTGGTGTGTGGTCTGTGTTCCAGTCGATGCACTGCTGTCTGTCGTTCCCGTGCTGGTGGTTCCAGTCGTGGAAACTGTCGCAGAAGTGGTGCGGCTGGTCGGTGCTACAGACGTGGTATTCGTCTGAGATACCGTAGTTTGTTTCGGCGTTGTCTGGGTAGTAGTTTGACTGGTGGTATGTGTCGTAGTTGTCATGCTGGTCGGACCTGCACTGGAGAGTGTCACCGTTGCTGTAGTCTGCTGTGTTGTCGAAGATGTCGTGCGGTGTATTGCGGAAGTAGTGACTGACGTGCTGCCAGTAGTCGTTACAGTAGCTGTCGTGTGGGTCGTTCCCGTGGTTCGGGAAGTCGTCACAGATGTTCTCTGGGTAGTGATACTGGTTGTGCCGGCAGTCGTTCTGTGACTGGTGGTATGTGTCGTGTGCGTGGTTGTTTTTGCAATCGTATGTGTTGCCGGTGATGCGGTGACTTTCGCTGTTGTTGTGTGTGATGTGCTGTGGGTAGTCTGTTTCGAGGTTGTAACGCTGCTGGTGGTTTGTTTCGTAGCTGTAGTATGCGTATGTGTGGTTGCAGTAGTATGTGTGGTCACAACAGACGACTGCGTTTTCGCTGTAGTCCGTGTTGTTGTGGTGCTGGTTTTCGTAGTGCTTGCTGTAGTCCGTGCTGTTGTCGTGCTTGTTGTGGTGCTGGTGCTTGCTGTAGTCCGTGTTGTTGCTGTACTGGATTCTGTAGTGCTTGCTGTAGTTTGTGTTGTTGCTGTACTGGTTTCCGTGGTACTGCTTTCCACAGAGGTAGTTCCCGCAGATGCCGAAGTACTGGTCTGTGTCGTCGACTCCGTAGAAACTGCGGTTTCGGTTGTTGTCGTAACAAGATCTGTAGCCGTTGTTGTTTCCGTAGATTCTTCCGGATCACGATTCAGAAAGACATTCAGAAAAGCCATATCCTCGCCCTTGGCGATGTTGAATCCTTCCAGACAAGTTCCGGACGTGACGCCCTTTTCTTCTGGAATTCCCAGAATCATACAGCCGTCCAACGTGCGTTCCTCTGCACGAATCTCCACACTGCCCGACGATATGTCAGCATATTCTTCCGCATTGTATCCTGCCGGAATCGAATCGATCCACAGGCGGTATCCTGCCAGATATGTGACACCGTCCACCGTCACAGACAGCGGCAAGTCGTCGAAACGATATTGTCCGTCTGCATTGGTATAAGCAACTTGTTTTGCTTCAGGCAGCAGTTCCCACTTTCCGTTGCGGCGATAATACTGCCGGAGTATGATCTTCACATTGGCGATACCGGATTCGCCGTCGCTGATTTGATGATCTCGGTCTGCATCGTCCCAGACAATACCGGAGATCGATACATGAGAATCCTTCTGCACAATGCCGCCGTCATATCCGGTGACATCTGCCGCCTTTACAATGTCATAGTCCACGCCGCGAACCTGACAGCAATACGGTGTATTTCCGCTGAATGCTTTCGCCAGGATCAGGAATGTATCCGGCTCCTGCAGATCCAGTGTGCCGGCGATCAGATCGCTGTCCTTGTCGCTGTCAGCAGTCGCATGATATTTTGTTGCAGCATATCCTTCCGGCATTTCACAAAGCTGCATCTGATACCCCACTAAGTATCTCTGACCGTCCTTTTCTATGTAGGTCGGCAGGTTGTCAAAGCGGTAGTGTCCGCCAGATGCGGTTGCCGTTGGCGTGCCAGTTGCCACGGGTGTTGCTGTCGCTACCGGTGTGCCTGTTGCAACAGGTGTTGCCGTTGCGACTAGTGTGCCAGTTGCCACCAGCACAAAGCTGTCGTCCAGTTTCCAAGTGGTATCGCGGCTGTCGTAATAGCTTCGTGTCAGCTTGACCGTTGCAGTTGCAACGCCCACTTCGTTTTCGTCCTGTATGCCGTTGTAGTTCTCGTCATTCCAGATGTAGCTTTCAATGGACGCGGTTTCGATTGCAGTCAAGCCGCCGTCATAGTCCGTGTTGTCCTTTGCCTTGACAATGTCATAGGCATTGTCCCCCACGTTCCTGTCGTAGAAGTCGTTGCCGCTGGACGCTTCTGCCAGTATGATCACTTCGTCTGCATCTTCATACAGATGTAACGTATCTGCAAACAGATCGCTGTCCTTGGCTGTATCCTCTCCGATTCGGCACTTGGTCGCTGCGTAGCCCTTCGGCATCTCGCAAAGCTGTAACTGATAACCGGCAAGATAACGCTCGCCGTTCCGTTCCACAAATGTAGGCAGGTTGTCAAATCGGTAATAGCCGCCAGATGCGGAGGCTGTCGGTGTGCCGGTTGCCACAGGTGTTGCCGTCGCTACCGGTGTACCTGTTGCCACAGGCGTTCCTGTTGCTACCGGTGTGCTTGTCGCTACCGGTGCACCCTCTGCAACCAATGCAAAGCTGTCGTCCTGCTTCCACGTCTTATCAGAATCATCATAATATTTCCGTGTCAGCTTGACCGTTGCGGTTGCAACGCCCACTTCATTTTCGTCCTGTATGCCGTTGTAGTTCTCGTCATTCCAGATGTAGCTTTCAATGGACGCAGTTTTGATTGCAGTCAGACCGCCGTTGTGCGGTGCGACAGATTTCGCCAGATTTGCCGGTGCATATGTGGTACCCGCAATGGTAACAGTATGCTCCCGATCTGCATCAGTTGCCTTCGCCGCCAAAATGATGTGCGACTCGTCCTTTGCCAGCAGACTGCCGTCACGGGGATTCAGGAAACTGTTTTCCAGAGCCTGCTCCGATTCCGCATACTGCTTGGTCACCGCATAGGTATCCGGCACAGTTGCCAGATCCAACCGGATCTGATAGCCATAGATGCGATCCTTGTTGCCAGAAGTGCTGCCATCTGACAGGTCTGCCGGCACGTGAACATCCAGATCCGTAAACTGATACTCGCCGTGATCCACAATTTCAGAAACCTCACCAAATGCAGTATCCGGTATCCAGTTTCCGTTTTCATAGATCTCACGGGTCAGTATCACGCGAACCGAAGTTGCCACCGGCACTTCGTTGGAATTATACAAACCGTCATAGTTCGCATCGTTCCAAATGGTACCGCGAATCACGCCCTTGTCCTGCTGCTTGAGTCCGGCATCATAATGTCCGGTATTCTTGCCGCATGCAAGGTCTACTGCGTACATGGTACCGTTGCTGTCCGGAACTTCCCGTACAGAAGCACCATTCTGGTTTCCGTTGGCATCGTCATACGCATTTGCCGCCGGAACAATGTATTCGTTCGCACTCGTCAGATATGTGCTGTCCAGTCGGAGGTCGCTGTCCTTGGTACGGTCAGTTCCCACACGATACTGTGTCGCCAGATAATTGCCGCGGAGATTTTCCAGACAGAGCTGATAGCCTGCGGCAAAATCCATATTGTTGATTCTCACCCAGGTGGGCAGATTCGCCAGTGTGTATTTGCCGTCTGCATCTGTGCTTGTGCTGGCTGTATACGCCGTGTCGTTCGGCTGCCACTGGCTGCCGTCATAATAATACTGTATTGCCTTGACGGTAACATTTGCAATTGCCGCCTTGTCCTCTGCGGTATTCGCCGCATCATCTGCTTCGTCCTGCATGCCGTCATAGTTGTGGTCGATCCAGATCCGTCCGGAGATGTCCCCTACTGCCAACTGTGTAAAGCCGGCATCATAACCGGAAACATCTTCCTTTCGGAGAATATCTCTGCCGTCCACTGCATAATCCGTGCTGTCCGTATCCGCAGCCGCACAAACAAAATAGGTGTCTTTCGTCAGGTAATGGCTCTCCGCATCCAGATCGCTGTCCCTTGCGGGATCATCGCCCTGCCGGTACCAGGTAATGGTGTAATTGTCCGGCACTTCGCTTGTCATCTTCAGCTGATAATAGCAGAGGTAGGTTTCGCCGTTTGCATTACAGAACGTATCCACATTGTCAAACCGGTACTCGCCGTTGGCATCAGAATCCTTCTGGGATATGCCGGTAGGCTGATAGTTGCCGTTGGCATCGCGGTAGTACTGCTCCAACGTAATTTCTACGCCGGAAATGTTTCCCTCGTCGGTATCCTGCAAGCCGTTGTAATTCGCATCGTCCCAGACACGTCCAACGATCTGTGCCTTTTCGACCTGCTTCAAGCCGCCGTTCCAGTCTGTCTGGGCTGCGGCATCTGCAATGTCATAGTCACTGCCGTTGTAGTGCTTTCGGTATGTCGAATCGGTTTCTGTCTTTGCCTCAGCAGCCAGAATCAGATACTGATCCGGTGCTGTCAGATAGAGGTCCTCGCTCTGATACGGATTTTCAAGTCTTTGGAATTTGCTGTCGCCGCCTGCCTTGGTAATGCCGTAGGTGATCTTACCGTCAGCGTCCTTCGGCAGTGCGTCCAGCTTCAGCCGATAGCCAGCCAGATACCGATCGCCGCCGATCTCCACAAATGTGGGAACATTTTCGAAATGATAGTCCCCGTTGCTGTCGGTGTTTACAGTTGCAGTGTAATTTTGCTGTGCTGTCGGCAGCCATGTGGTGCCGTCCCAGTAATACTGCTCCAGCGTCATCGACAAGCCTTCCATGCCAGCTTCTTCCGCCGCCATGCCGCCGTCATAATCGGCATCATTCCAGATTCGTCCGCTGACAGACGTTGTCTGGAACGCCCGAACGCCGCCATGGTACTCGTTCTTGCTGTCACGGCTTTCTGTGATGTCGTAGATCGTATCCGTATTCGGAACTGCACTGTAAGTGCGGTCGTAATACGTGTTGTACTGCGGTGTGTTTCCGGTATGCTCTCCGGTAAACGGCTGTGCCTCTGCTGCAACGATCAGATATTCCTGCTCGCCCATGAGAGTGAGTTCGCCGTTCTTCCAGTGCAGCTTGTTGTCGTTGGCAAGTACAGTAACTGCATTGCCGTCCGGCAGTGCATCTAAGTGCAGCTGATACCCAGCCAGATACCGCTTGCCGCCGACTTCCGCATAAGTGGGAATACCTTCAAAATGATACAGACCGTTGCTGTTGGTCACTGCGGTCATAGTCGCCGTAGTCTTTTTCCAAGTCGTTCCGTCCAGATAATACTGATACAGTGTCAAATTGAGATTGCCGCAGCCGCTTTCGCTAAAATCCATTGTGCCGTCATAATTGAGGTCGTTCCAGATTCGTCCGTCCATTGCCGCAGTCTGTATGGATTTCAGTCCGCCGTTGTATACGCCGTCAGAATCTCTTGCGGTAACAATATCATAATCGACATTGTCGTACTTCCGCACGTAGTATTCGTGGAATCCTGACTCCTTGCTTCCGGGTGCACCGTGAACAGCCTTCTTTGCCAGCAAGATATACTCGTCCGGCTGGTTGAAGTCCACGGTATGGTCTGTGTTAGAATCCTGAGACGCTGCCAGCAGGTCACTGTTGATGCAGCTTCCTGTGGGATCCAGCACCTGATACTTTGTCACAGCATAACCGTCCGGCACCGCGTTCAGCCGCAGACGATAGCCTGCCAGATACATCTTTCCGTCAACCGTCACAAAGGTCGGCTTGTTTTTAAACTGATATGCACCTGTCTTGGCATCTGTCTGAACAGAATCTTTCTTGACAAACTGCCAGTTTCCGGTATCGTCCAGATAATACTGATCCAGATAGACCGTCTGCTGTGTCGCCATTGCCGTTTCACCGGTTTCCTGCAAGCCGCTGTAATTCTTGTCGAACCAAACCACGCCCTGAATCTTTCCGGTTTCGAACGCTTTCAGACCGCCGTTATAAATGTCAGTCACGTTTGCATTCAATATGGAATCGTATTCCTTGTTTGTGACAGCATCAGTCAGATTATAGGGAGCGTTGCCTTGTGCCGGCTGTGCTGTCAGGAAGTAATCTCCATTGTCCGGTGCAGTCAGATAATTCGTTTCTGCGATCCAGTCGCTGTCTGTTTTCGTGTCATCTGTTGCCTGACGATATCGTGTCACCGCATATCCCGCCGGCACAGCCGCACGAATGCGGTAATATGCCAGCTGATCTGTGCCGTCAACCACAAAGTGGGTCGGCACCTTGGCAAACTGATATACGCCGTTCTTGTCAGTTGTGACTGTCTGATCTGCGTTCATCTTGACATACTGCTTTGCAGTGATATCATAGCGATACTGTTCCAGAGTGACAGAAACGCCGCTCTTGCCCTTTTCATCGTTGTTCAGAATGCCGTTGTAATCCGTATCTTCCCAGATCCTGCCCTTTACTGCCGCAATGTTGCGTTTTTTCAGACCGGCATTCAGATTTTCATAATCTCTTGCTGTTACCAGATCATAGTACTTCTGCTGTGCAGTATTCGGCGTGTCGATATTTTTGATGTTCGTGCCGCAGACATATGCCCAGTTGTAATCCGTATACGGTTCTGCATCGTTGGACTGTGTGCCTGCCTTTGCCTCCCGTGCCGGAATCAGCATTTCGTGATTGCCTTGCAGCACAGTAACCGGCAGGTCACCTGTCCGCTGGCTGTCCTCGACACCATCGGCATCGGTCACATACAGTTTGCTGTAAACCTTTGACGGATCTGCATCGTTCCAGTACTTCGTTGCCGCATAGTCCTTCGGCATTGTTTTCAGAACAACCTGATAGCCTGCCAGATACCTTACGCCGTTCTTTTCCACATAGGTGGGAAGATTGCTGAACGTGTAGGTTCCGTCTGTTTTGGTTTCGTGTGTCCGGAATACTGCATTTTCCAGCACCCATTCGCCGCCGCGATAGAAATACTGCTGCAAGTGCACAACTGCCGGATCCTTGCTGTTATGATATGCTGCTTCGCCGTCGTCCTGAATACCATTATAATTGGTATCCTCCCAGACCACGCCGCTGACAGAGGCGGTTTCAAATGCTTTCAGACCGCCGTCATAGCCGGCATAATCCTTTGCCTTGATGTAATCGTAGGCATAATCATGATTTCCGCCGTGCACTGCTGCATCATCATAGAGAATGTACGGTTCAAAATAGGTGTTTCCGTCAATGCCTGCTTCTGTTTCCGGCTGGGACTTCTTTGCAGTGATGAAATAATCACCGTCAGCCGGAGAGGTCAGATAAGACGCAATGTCATAATCTGCATTGCCTGCTCCGTGCTGTCCGTTCTGCGAGATCAGGTGGCTGTCGATCACTTGGGTTTCCGCATCGCCGTTCTGCCGATAGCGGGTAACAGCATAGTTTTCCATGCCGCTGGGCAACGACAGCAGCTTCAGACGATAATGTGCCAGCACCTTTTCCCCATTGATTTCCGCATATGTGGAAACACCAGAGAATGTGTACTTGCCGTCTTCATCAGTTTTCACAGTACGGTTTCCGCTTGTTACCGGTACATAGGTACCATTTTGCAGAACATACTGTTCCAGCTGAACAGTCGCTACGGCAATTCCCTTTTCATAGAATTGAGTCGTGCCGTCCTCTGGGGTCACTGTATTGCGGATACCGTCATAGTCAAATGCCTCCTGATATTCTCCGGCAGCATTTTTACCGTTGTCCTCCCACAGATAGCCGGTTACTTCAGAAGTCTGAATCTCCGTAAAGCCGCCGCTGTAATCCAGCAGGCGCTGTGCCTCACCAGTATCATAATGGGTGTTCTTATAGTCGATTACATTGTTGTTGCTGTTTGTTGTTTCGCCGGCAATGATAATGATATTATCTTCTTCATCATAGTTGTGATAGGTTGCTGTAACATTGCCGTCTGCATCATACTCGAACCAGTCGTCGCCAATGAGGTAGTACTGCATATCGCCGGTATATTGCAGGTCACTGTTTTCCGTAGAACGGTTGTTCGGATACTGCTTATACTTGGTGATCGCATACTTCTGGTACAGATCTGCATTCTTAGCCGGATCGACATACAGCCGATAGCCTGCCAGATATGTTTTTCCGTCCTTTTCATAATAGCTGGAAACATTCTGGAATACATAAGAACCGGATTCTGAGGTTTTGATGTCCCGGTCCCCGCCAGTAATGGCTACCCATTTTCCGGTATCGCCGTCATAGTAGAACGGCTGCAAGGTCACGGTCACACCCTCGATACCCTTTTCAAAGGTATCCCGAATGCCGTTATAGTTTTCGTCGTCCCAGATCCACTGTCCGATAAATCCACGGGAGCCGTTCACAAATCCCAGAGAAATGCTTCTGTTGATCTGGAAGGTCTGACCGTCATTTTCATACAGCGGCTTCTGGTTTTTGTCGTAAGGCACACCGGTCAGGAACGGCCGTGTGCGGAAATTGTTCACCGCCTTGGTCAGATCGTTATCATCTGATGTTTCCAGCGGATCGTTGTGCAGAACAAACGGCGAAGGCTTATACGGGATAACAGAACTGCCCTCATATTTTGCCACTGCCACATAGTTCTGGTTCGGATACAGACGGAACTGATAATAGCCTTCATCACTGGTGCTGACGACTGCCGGATTTCCGTCACCGTCTACCGCAATTTCCGATGCGATGTTGCCGTCTGCATCGACTTCGTGCATTTCCACCGTCACATCTTTCAGCTTCTGTTCGGCTTCCTGCATGATGCCGTCGCTTTCGATGATGCCGTTGTTGTCTGTTTCATCGACCCATGCCCAGCCGCCGTAAGTGTATCCTCTGGAAACACCCAGCATATAGGAAGTCATGGCGGTGTCATATGCCTGATGCTTTGTCAGATCTTCTTCCACCGCATTTACATGAATCGGTGCCGTCTGTACGATCAGCTGTCCGGACGAAGCCTTTGTGTTGGCAATTTCGTTGGCAACTGCCGTATGGTCATCTTCTGTGCGAATGCCGGTATAAACGACATTTCCGTCACGGTATACTTTCAGTGCTGTGCCAGTCTGTCCCAGTTCCCGTGTTGTAACCGAGTACTGATCGTATCCCTGCGGCAGTGTATACCGCAGCCGGTAATCTCCCGGTGTCAGATTCGACAGCATGAAGTAGCCCTGATTTCCATAATAGTCGCTTTCGGTGGTATAAGTCACCGGTCCGTCAAACGTATACTGATAAGAATTGGTGTTGTTTTCTACAATGGTTTTCGGCTGACCAGTTTCCTCGTCAATGACAACATAACGTGTCTTTTCCGGATTCGGGTTGCTGTCAGGGTTCGGATCGGCAATCACTGCCTCACCGTTGACGTTGACGGAATAACCCTTCTTCGTCAGCAGTTCCACCTTTACGCCATTGATACCCGGATCGTCCGGCTTTCCGTCAAAGTCAATATCGGTCGTCCATTTGCCGGTAGGCAGCAGCCGTCCGTTGGCAGACATCTCATATTCTGCTTCGTTACACTGAGCGTCATAGTTGAGGTCGCTCCAGACATAGCTGCCGATATAGCCCTTTCCGCTGGGTGCAGAAATATAGGCACCGGCCTGTGTGTTTTCAAAGAGCTGATAGTTCTTGCCGATCGCACTTGCAGAATCATAGCCGGAAGCAAAGGTGTTCCATTGTGTCACACCCTCTACCTGCTTGCGAATGCTCTCCGCAGATGCTGCACTTTCATTCTCGTCCTCAGTTGTAGGTGTACCAACATACTTCGGCAGATTCAGCGGTGCATGCATCTCATAGTAGAGTTCCATTCGGTTCTTTTTGTTCAGTCTGGTGTCGGCATTATTCATCTGTGCCCAGATCGCACGGATTCCCCGTACCAGCCGATCGTATTCGGCATCAGAAATCCTGCCGGCTTCGTGATCGTCGATCAGTTCAGACAACTTGACAAAATATGAATCCTTTCCGTTTACATCTTGATACAGACTCCGGTAGAAATTGTTTTTCTCGGTATCCATCAGATTGTCTGCCGGCTTCGGGAGGAGGCTGACATCCTGCAGCACATAGCTGCCGTTCCTCTTGATGATCGGTCCGACCCAGACGGTGTACATAGACGGATTCAGATTTACTGTACCGCTGGTGGATACCTGCTTCAGCTGCACGGAATCCGGAATCAGATAACCGTTCCACTTCGATTTTCGGGGTACGTTTGAATCAGTTGCCTTGGTGTCATCTGCATAGGGCAGTACATCATAGAACAACAGCGTCTTATATTCTGTATCCGCATCCGAGCTGTTCTGCATGGAAATGGAGTAAGAGTAATTGCCGCCCTCCTGTACCCGAACCGGAATTGCCGCCTTTACGGAATCCAGATCGGAAGTGGCTGTTTTCATTTGTGTGACATTATCGATCGAAAGCAGGGTGATTGCCTGTGATGTGATCGTCAGTGTCATATCGCCGCTGCTTTTGTTGTCGTTGACATCATGGCTGTCTACTTCATAGGCAACGATCTTGACTTTTCCCTGCTTGTCCGGAATATACGGCCGGAAAGAACCGTTTTTAAAACCATATGCCTTTGCCTGCATCAGTTCCGCAGAAACGATGTTACTGTTGCTGATGTCCAGCGGCACCATGAGTTCTACCACAATACGCTGTCCCGGCTCCAGAGTTCCGGAGAACTTGAAGTTGACGATCTTCCGGTTCAGTACATTGGTGGAGATCGGTTTTGTCACAAAGTAGGGGTTGGGGTTCTTCTGCGTGTCCATAGCGACTTCGGTGTTTGTCACGTCTGCATACGGGAGTTCTTCCACGTCTACGTCTGCCAGTGAAACATCACCGTTGTCTTTCAGGGAAACAAATTCACCCTTTTCGTTTTCAATATGCCATGTCCACTGCGGTGTCACATCGTCCAGATTCTTCGCAGGCGTTACCACTTGATTGTCGCTGTTCTTTTCCGCAGTGCTGGTGTAGTGATCGCCGACGAAATAGCCGTCAATGCTGCCGTTGGAGTCGTCCTGATACTGCACATACTGGAATGCGTCCGCAGAGAGCGATTCCAGATACGGCAGTGCCAGAGAAACCGTAGGATCAGACAGCTTGTCTGCCTCTGCATTTTTCCGGTTATACGTACTTGTGTTCAGCAGTTCCTGACTAAGATTCTTATAAGTCACTGTATATTTCAGCATCTTGCCGGTGCCGCTGGAAATACCGCTGGTATTGGAATCCCATTTGTATTCCTTGTTTGCAGCACCGCTGAAATACTTGGCATCAATATCGATACCCAGCCACGGCAGCTGCGGATCCAGATAGAAGCCCACTCTGGACTCATCACCGGAAACCGCATACTTGAAGTCATCGCTACGCAGGATCACGCTGGCGAAATGGTTGTTGTGTACAGAATTGGAGATAGACGGGTCATTCGGTGCAGTGGTAAATGCCACATGAGGGCTGTTTTTCTTGATGCTTTCGCTCAGGGGTTCCAGACCATAGTGATACTTGTCCACATCGTTGCGATCCTGTCTGCCCTCTGTGGTGTCGTCTGCATCTGCATTCACATACAATCCCTTCGGCACCGGAAAATATCGGGGTGCCTCTGCGTTGGTCAGCCGGACCTGAGTTCCGGAAATCGTTTCCGTAAAGCCCTCTGTCCGAATCACCCAACGCACCTGACGAATCGATTTGTGCAAATTGATGCTGCCGCTTGTGATCTGCGGCTTCAGCTTTTCGTTGGTGCTGTCAAAATGCAGGTTGCCGGCTTCCAGTGAAATCGTCTGGTTTGCGTCCAGTGCATAGCCCTGTTTTTCGCCGATACGTACCCACCAGCTGGTTCCCTTGCCGCTGTTGGCACAGGCATTTGAATAAATGCCGTCGTCCTGCTCCGTTTCCGGTGCAAGGAATGCTTCTTCATTGGCAGGGTCCGTGCTGATCAGCACATACGGATACACTTTCAGGTGCTTTTCCAGAATGTCATGAACCAGCTGCTGGTCTGCGGCATACTCGGTTTCTAGTGCACCTGCTGACGGAATCGCCCAGTTACCGGTAGAAATTTCCGTTACATTCGGATAAACCAGCTCTGAAACGTGAGGCAGCACGTCCGGTTTGTTGACCGGTGCCACCTTCGTGGTACCACGCAGCGTTGCGTAGTTTGCCAGATTGTAGTTGACCACGAATTCATTTACCGATGCGGTATCGTTAGACACCTGATCGACATAGCTGACAGTTTTATAAACCTGCTTAATATGCGGGTCTTCCGCAATGACAATAGAGGAGTTCGGATCGTTGACACGCACACGCTCATAGTTCAGATCTGCACGCACCGTGGTTTTCGGTGCAGTAACAGCAACTTTCGCAGAAGAAGCAGTCAGATAGATCTCACCCGGCACAACGCCGTCAAAGGGTTCGATCTCCGGAATGGCATCGTTCTTTGTACGGTTGGTATCCTTCACCCGCACTGCATTTTGCAGCTGCATGCCCTCCATGGTCTGTCCGGTGAAGTTGAAATCATAGGTATCATATACAATGTCACTTGCCGGCACTTCCTGCCGCTGTTTCTTTTCATAGACGATATTGCCATAGTCGTTGTATACATAGCCGTTCTCGTCCTGCTTCGGCATCAGGCAGCCGCCGCGGGTGTAGTACTTGCCGTCTGCATCACGTTCTGCAAACAGACCGTCCTTTGTAATGGCGAACTTGCCGTCTGTCTGTTCGAATGTTGCATAGACCTTGGCATAATAATCCTCCCAGCTGCTGTCCGTATCCGCCGGCACTTCCAGATTGTCGACGCGTGTCTTGATCTTAAAGTTCAGCGTGCCGTTGAAATAGCCCGCCGGATGATTGCCTGCAACATAGGTCTTGTCGTCCTTGCAGTCGAAGCCGCTTTCTGCCGGTGTTGTAATTTCAAATACCAGCGTTTCACCGCCACGCTTTGTGGCAGAATCTGCCCGTGTCAGTCCGTCCGCCGTATTTTCTGCTGGTGCAACTGCTCCGGCAAAATACCGCTGTGTCAGCTCAATGCCCCAGCCGGCAGCCTTTGCCTCTGCCATGGTAAATGTCTGCTTTTTCCCCGACTTATCGGTGTATTCCAGATAGTAGTCGTCCAGCAGATCGTCCTCGTCCCAGTACCGTACATTTTCCGGCAGCTGGAATGTGACAACCATTTTGGCGTGGAAGATGCTTCCGCGGTAACGATAGTCTGCCTCCGACTGGCTGGAAACCTTGGCACTGTACCAGAGAATATCACTGTAGTCAAAGTTTTCCCCGTTGTTCTGATACTGCTGACGGGTTTTCACTTCGTCCAGATCTTCCTTGTTTCCGGCAAAGCCCTTTTTGCCTTCTTCGGTCTTTTCAGCAGCTACCATATTCTCCGCCTTTAAAGACGGAGTCTGCGTGCGGATCTTCAGCGTATTCACAACGCCGGAATCCTGCATCACATTGGCAGAAGTAATATCCTGGAAAAGCATATCACTGCTGTTGTCACGCAGTGTCACATCGCGGTTCAGTGCGGAACGAATTTCCTCCGACAGTGGCTTGTTCTTTCGGTACTCGTCCATTTCCATGAGATCGCTCTCGGCGTACCGGCTCATGCTGCCCAGCATATAAGTACCGGTTTCGTACTTATGGGTCAGCAGAACGTAAGGATCCGGATTGGTGGTCGAAAGTCCGTCATTGTCTGTATCCGGACGCATGGGCAGCGTATCCTGAGAGGAATCATAGTACACTCTCTCGCTGTAGTATTGCATCAGTACTTCCGTATCGGTTGCTGCAACTGCGTCCTTTCGCTTGTCTGCACTCCGGTAATCATACGTATCATAAGCGTTTACAGCTGCTCTCAGATTTACCGGTGAGCATACCTTGTATAAATTTCCGGAAATGTCGTTGTCCGTGATAAACTGGTACGCATTCACTCTGCTGGAAACATAGGAATAGTTGTTCAGGTAATTTTTCAGCAGATCTTCGTCTTCCACGCCGTTGATCACATCGTCCGGCTCTGCATAAGTAAAGGTCTTGATGCAGAAATTGTACAGACTGCCATTCCGAATCGCAGCGTCCTTTTCCCGCTTTTCTGCCAGTTCCGCTGCGGTCATTGCCTTTTCGGTATCATTTTCCTCCCTGGCAAAAATCTGTACCACATAACGCTTGGTAGACGCATCATAATAGACCTCAGTATCATAGAGTGCCTTCTGATTTGCCAGATTGGTAGTGGCATCTTTGTCGTACAGTTCCCAGTTCAGAGGCTTGTCATTCTTGGTGTTGTCCGTGGTATAACGGGAGCCGTCTGCCGCAACCGGAACAATGCCATAGGGCAGAATATTCGTGATGACCGGCAGAGAAAGCGAACCCTTTTGCCCGCCGTCTGTACCGTAGCTGTGCAGCGTCTTTTCATTGTTATAGCCGCGTATGCCGACACTGCCGCTGTAGCCGTACTGATCCCAGTAATAATTGTTCTCCACATGAACATTGATCCAGTTGACTTCACCCTGTGTTTCGGTGTAGTACTGCTCCACATTTTTGCCGTACATCTCGGTTTCATTGCTGCCGACAGTTTCGCTGATCGTTGCCCAGCTGCGTACCAGAGGTTTCCGCAGCACGGCTCTGGTGCCGGTTTCCGCGTAGAACATGGTCTTGCCGCTGCTGTAACGGTCGATGCTGTCATTGCTGGTAAAGCGATAGCCGCTGCCGTCTGCTACGACTTCCTTGTTCTGGATATTGTAGCCGTTGACAGAGGGCATATTCGGAGAAGATGCCAGATACTTCAGGTTTCCGAGCTGTCCGTCACCGGTATAGCCGTACCAATACAGCGGACTCCAGAGGTAGTCCATGCCGTACAGCTGGTTGTGCTTTGTCAGCACCTTGGTGGAACCGTCCCAGTGGTCGATGTCATAGATCTGGTAATACAGGTGATTCTGGCTGTTCCCTTCCACATACGGCTGTGTGAGCACACGGTCGTACCATGTGCCGCTTGCCGTATTGGTGTATACTTTTGCCGGAAGCGTTACCCGTGTGATATACCCAAAATCACTGCCTCTGCCATACCACTTTTTCAGCGGCTGCTTCACTGTGATCTTTACCACATACGGTGTATACTCGTCTGCGGTATAGTATCCGTCAGCACCGTCTGTGAGATCTGCATTCTGTGCTGCGTCCCGCATTGCCTTCGGGGCAAGATACTGCGGATTTTTGTCTCCCGGTTTCTGAATGATCTCTGCGGTGACATTTGCAGCATCGATCTGAGCGAATGTATTTGCCTTCGTGTCGCCGGTGTTGGCATAAGCCAGTATCTGAGAAACGTCCAGACTGCCGTCCGCGTTCATCACCGGCTTCATGCCATAGGCATAGGTATACAGGAATGTCACACCGTCCAGATCCCAGTCACCGTAGTTATACGCCTGAAGCTGTACCTTGACATCTTCATCATATTCCAGTGCAGCTGCACCAGACCGGTCTGTTACTGTGTGTACACTATTATGATAGGTGTCTAATCCATCCCAGTCCGAATATGTTCCAAAATACGGGGAATTCGGATCGCAAAGCACATTTTCAGTATGATCGCCGTTCGTCTTTTCATATTGGATATTGCTGGTTACAAATTCCGAACTGGTGGCAAGCCATGCCTTTTGCAGGTGCAGGCGTGTTTCGCTCCACACAACAGGTGTATTCTCTGCCGAATCCAGATTTGCCCAGTCTGCATGATTCTGGTTCCGCTTGCCCATTGCCAGCTGGAACCAATCTCGGTTTGCACCGCCTGCCATGTACTTCACGGTCTGGGGCAGCTGCTGGAGCTGGTCAGCCGTTTCGATCGTGGAATTGGCAGTATATTTCACCGTCTGCATATTCTTTGCAGTCTGTGAATCCTCGTCCAACAGCGTGTTGTTCTGTCCGCTGATGCTACCGCTTGTGGTGGAAGAACCCGGAATGTGGGTAATGGTCTGATCCAGAAATTCCCACATATCCACCTGTGTATTCTTATCCGCACTGAAGCCAATATCGTGCATCAGATAGTCCATATCCATCTGGATACTGCTGTTCTGCACCTGCTTGAAATTATTCCAGACGTTTCCGGTATCAGAGAATCCGTCGGTCAGCATCGGATAAAGTTTGCCGTTCGTAGAGGAACTATAATAATTATGATAAATACTGTTCTGATAATACTCACCAATGCGGGGGAAATATGCCGGGTGCAGTCCGTCACCGCCTGCAACAGATGCGGTGGTATCGTCTGCATAGGTGGATGCAGTGTACACCATAGGCAGGTCTTCTTCCCGAATGGTCGCCGAGTAGCAGAACTCGATCTGTTCTCCCGGCTGCAAAACGAAGTCCGCATCGGGAGCATCTTTATAACGCAGCCGCAGTTCGTATACCGTAAAGGAAATCTGATATGTGGAGTTTTCGTCCGGTTTCAAATCTGCAAATGCCTTTTGTGCTGCATTTTTAGAATTGAACCCGTCTGTATAGGTCATCTTTCCGCCATAGTCATACCCATTTTGTGCGGTTTTGGCTACCAGATACAATTCTATATTGCTCAGATCTTTCTCGTTGCCGTCCGCATTCAGAAGACGCAGGTGGAAATTGGGTATGCTGTCGCCGACCCCATACGAATCGTACAAAGTCTTGGTAAAATATTCCGGTACCTTATCATAGATCACCGGATTGATGAGCCTGCCCTCCTCACCTGCCTGTTTTCCGCTGCTCAGTGCGGCCAGGTTGTTTTTCAGTGTTACCTTCTGCCAAACAGTATCGCCCGGACGATAGCTTGTTTTCTGTGCTTTCTTTTCCTCATACACTGCCGCAGCATCGCTCTCGGAAGAAAATGTCTGGGTGTGGAACGATGCAATGGGGTTTTCCCGATAAACCTTAGGATTCAGAACTTTGGTGTCTGTCAGGTATGCCGTGTGCTCTGTCGGTGTTTTGGCAGATGCCACACTGCTGCCGCTTTCAGTCACCGTCACTGCATTTTCGTTTTCACTGTGAATGTGCTCATAGGTGTTGGTGGCTGTGAAATACTGGGTATAGGTATCTGCCTTCACGCCTGTGCCGTCTGTGACATCCTGGTATCTGCCGACACCGGTCAGTGTCACATTTTGCAGAGCCGCTTTTGCCTTGGAAGTACCACTGTACGCAGTGGTCGTATCAAAGCCCTTGAGATCGTAATACACCCAGCGAACGCCCACAACATTCGGCAGGTCGGCGTCTGTCATTTTCGCAGTTGCGACTTGATCGGTGGTGCGGGAAGCATCGTAGTCGTAAGATTTCCATGTCACCTTTACACCGTTTTCGTTCGTCCGGAATGCAATGTTTTCGTCTTCTGCAAACCGCGGATCTGTACTCGGCTCTGCAACGGCATAGAGCACCTCCACTCTGCCGAACTTGTCTGCTTCCTCCGGAACTGTGTAGGGCTTCGTCAGTTCAAAGCCGCGGTAGAACATATCGTCGCTGTCCTTGGAACGCTTTTCCAGGAAAGAAACGTCTACCGTGTAGGTATCGCAATGGTGTCCGGTTTCATTGTACAGGTCGCTGACTGTCAGCACGGCACCCTTTCCGTCGTAATTCTGCTTGATGTTGTTTACCTGATAGGAAAGCGTTACCGGTGCAGCAGACTGATAGGTCAGTTCGTTCTGCACGTGTGCATAATACTGTGTCTGTTTGTCTGCATCTGCCTCGGTATACCGGTAGTAATAAGACACGCCTGCACGGTCGGTCGTTGTCTTGTTCCAGTAGTATCTTCTGTCTGCATTCGGCCGATGTGTTGAACTGTTGGTGTCATAGATCGCATACTGCGGATAGCCGTGCTTGGGGGCGGCATGAATTTTGAGATCCGGTGTGCCGACAGTGACAGCATCATAGCTGCCGTCGTTTTCCGTCAGCTGTGTGGTCACACGCAGGTAAACCGTTTCACCCCGCTTGATCTGGTCATCGGATTTTGCACCCTTGCCCAGTTCTGCCACCAGCCGCCGGTATGCAGTTTCTGCCGGCTCTGCTTCTGCTGCTGCAAGCAGGGCATACTTGACACCCTGTGCCGCTTCGATCGTCGTGCCGCCGTCTGACAGAGCAGCGTGAATATCCGCAGCCGGAATATTCTTCGCGGCATTTTCCGTTGTCAGCACTTTTCCGTCTGCATCTACAACGTCCCAGCGAACGATTCGCTGTCCCTTTGGAACAGAAAAGTCCACTGTGGTATGTTCCAGCGGAATCAGTGCATCGTCCGGCGTGTTCACCCGAATGGTATACTCTACATAATCATACGGCATCAGGTGCAGATAGTCTACCTCATCGATGTTTCCGGTCTTGGAATCCTGATCGTACATCTTTGTGCGGGTGACTTCTGCGTTCAGCATACCCGTCAGATTCTTGACTGTATAGTCTGCCTCTTTCTTGCTGCCCTTTGCAGAACCGTCCGTATTCTTATAAATATAGGTATTGGCATTGGGGTCAATGGAGGTAAAGACTGCCGAAAGCTGGTTGGTGGTTATCTGCTCCGGATAGTCATTGGGAGCCTTTCCAAAGGTCGGCGTGGAATTGGCGTTCCACTCGTCACCGGTGAAATCGTTCGGTGTCCGGTCGACATAAACGCCGTCATACAGGAATGCACTGGTGTTCTTGGTATGATCCGCCGACAGGTATTCCCCGTCACACAGCACAGTACTGCTGTCATTTCGGTCTGCCTTTTTCGCCTTGAAGTCCAGCTGGAAACTATTGACATATGCCTTGACATAAGTTTTCTGATTAGTCGTATTGGTATAGGTTCCGAGAACGCCGGAATCTGCCTGATACAGCTGCCGCAGAATCTGTTCCACATCAATGGTATAGACTTCCTCGCCCTGTACGGTTTCCGTTGTGCTGACATGCACCACATAGATGCCGTCTGCCATGCCGTCTACGCCGGAGCCTTTTACCACGTTCACCGGAACGTTCGTGCTGCCCACTTGGAGTGTCAGATTTGCCACGCCGAACCAGTTGTCGTCCAAAAGGAATTTCGGCAGGTAGATATGCTCCAGCCGGTAGCGGCTGTCCATGGTGTTGGTGGTAGCCGCACTGTCAATACGTGCAGCCGCCTCCTGCCCGGTCGCATTCTGCTTGTCCTGATTGAACAGCTTCACGCGGAACAAGCCGCGGTTCGGTGTGTTGTTGTCGCTCTGGCTGTAATCATAGTACAGCTTTTCCGATACGCTGCCATCCTCCGTTTGCAGCTGATACCCTGCCCGAAAATCGATCAGGTAACCCATGATTATCGCATTGTCCGACTGCTTGTAGATTTCCTTGTCCGGTGCATAATCTGTGGAAACACTGGTTTGAGCAGTGTTTTTGCCGTAGATATCATCATCTGTCTTGTTGATCGCATACGGCTTGCCCTGTACCAGAATATCCCAGGTATTTGTATTGTGATAATCTGCCTTTTCCTTGTCGGTCAGTTCCGCAGAATAATCCCCTGTACCCGGAATATCGTACATGGTCATGCTGTAGTCTGTCACAAAAGTATCTTTGCCCAGAACCACAACATATTTTCCGCCGTCCTGTTTTACGGTATAGGTCGGTTCGATCTGCGGCTGGTTTGCTCCGGTGTCCGCATCGTCTGCGTTTCCCTCGGTGCTGCCGCCTGCATTGTCCCCGTTATCTGTGTTGTCCTGCTGTTTCGGTGTGTACTCGAAATAAATGTTCCAGTCATCGGTTTCGCCGTACATCTGTTTCAGTTCAGACACCGGAACAGAAATGGTCTGTGCCGTTCCGACAACGTCATTGTTCGTGTTCTTCGCATTTATGGTGAACACAATGCTGTCGTCATCTCGGAAATACTGATAGATCTCTTTCTTGATCTGAAGTCCGGTAGTCAGAAAGCCCTTGTATTCGTAGTCATCATCAGGGCGAATCTGCGGCAGGCTGTCGGACAGCACAACCTTGTCCGTGAAGGACAGCTTATTCACCCAGTCATACTGATCGGTACGGGAGTATGGGCTGTTCATTACCCAATGGTACACATTGTTATTCGGTGCAACGCGACCTACACCGCCCCAAGTCGGGTTAACGCAAGATGTGGAAATGGTGCTTTCTTTGGTGTTGCCCTTCCGATAAAAACGGATCGCGAAGCTGTTGTCCTTTCCGAATTCTGCATTGCGGTTTTCCGCTGTAGCGGGGGTTTCACCGACACCCTTTTGCACATTGTCCTCATCGTTGACGATATGCACACGTGTGCTGGACTGCAAATGCTTTGCGGTATAGTCGAATATCTCATAGGTCCAATAGTGTCCGCAAGAATAATTATGGTGACTGGTCCAGGCATAATACTTGTCTGTGAAGGACCAATCCGACTTTTCCTTGTCCGCACCGGAGTCTGTCCGCACCTTACTTCTGCCATTGGTGGCTTTGCCCACAGTCACATCAGCATGTGCTGTAGCAACCGCCTCATCCATGCGGTAGAAACGTCCGGTAACTTCAAACATTCCCTGTGTGGAAGAATCCGTCTGGTCATACCAGATGCCATAGTCCGGCGACTTTGCCGTTTTGCCGTCATTGTTGACAGTCTGATAGCGGTTGATGTCAATGGTCACAACAACCTGTGTCACCGGATTTTCCGGCTTCTTTCCGTCATAACTCTCCGGCTTCTTATAATAGTTGGCATCGTCCGCGGAGAACATGTCCGCATCGCTGCCCAGCAGATTCAGCCGTGCAAAGCTTCCGTCTGCATTGCTCTCGTTGGCTTCATAGAGAATTTCCTGTCCGGAACGTTTACGCTTGCTGCCGTCTGCATAAATTGCTGTAACCGACCGGATATAATCCTTGGCACGAGGATCAATTTTCAGATAGTACGCATCGAATGTGTTCGACGGCAGGTCTAATGTAATATCCACAGTGGCAGCCGTATTCAAAGACGCATTGCGAACGTAGTCATACGATTGGTGCTCCTGTCCGGCAAGAGTTGGCTTTGCCTTTGGCAGGTTGTTTCCTGTATTCAGATACTGGCGGAAGTCCACCGCAAAAGAACCGATAGACTTATAGCCGATCTCCAGTTCGGAGTTGTCAGCACTATCTCCCCACACTCCATTTTCAGAGAACAGATAACCGTCTGCACTGTGCACGTGACCATCTGTGGAAATATACTCTGTGGGCTGAGCATACTTCTTCCGCAAATGTTCCACGGCACTGGCTGCTGCGGTGTACTTCTTATTTCCGGCACTGGCATCTTTATAGAATGCCATAACAGTGGTGTCGAAATACATCTTGGAAACATAGATCGCCGTGGTGTCTTTCTTCGTTACAATATACTTGTCCTTATCGTATGCTTCTGTGATATAGCCCTTGGATTCCCGAAAGCCGTCCAGATAGTTATGTGTATCTACTTCCAGCGTATCGGTCTTTCCGAATAGCGAATCGTCATAGCCGTCAAATTCAATATACCGCTTTTCCGATACGGATTTGTCCACCAGCTTTACCAGTCTGCCGTTCAGTTCCACCTGTGTCAGGTTCTCGATGCCGAACGCCGGGAACAGCCGCGTGTCTGTATCTCTGGTAAATGTCAGTGCACCGTCTGTATATGTATAAATGGTATCCGGTGCATCTTCCGTATAAAAACCGGTAACCTTTCCGGCTTCGTCTGTTTTCGGCAGCAGGGTTACGGTTTTCTCCTGATCGTCCGCATCTTTACCAGTCAGAATGATATTGTCAAATTTGCCGAACTGATCGATCAGATCCTGATAAATTCGCAGTTCCGTGGTATGGAAACCAGTTCGTGCTTCTCCCTGCTTTTCATAGGGAACCTTGGCAATGATCTGGGTATCGTCCAGCACCGAAATGGTTTCATTGGCAAATTCCGCACGCAGCAGAAAGTCACGGTCATACGGCACGCCGAAAATGGTTTCATTTCCGTCCGTGTTGCCCGATGCCGCACGTGTGGATTCCTTCTGATCGTTATAGTAAATATGGGTGTTGACGCTGAGCCCCGGGCGGTCTACATGGAATGCCACAGATGCGGATTTTGCCTGATTTTGCATCAGTTCATGCTGCGGTGTCACCGTCATTTTCGCAGTCAGGTCGTCAAACCAGTCACTTGTGCCATAAATACGCAGCTCCGGTGCGTTGCCCTGCTCTGCGGAAAGATCCCGTTCCAGATCGGCATAGGCGATTTCGATATTCGCAAGGTATACGCCCTGTGCTTTCCAATCGGACAGGTCTACTTCCAGTTCCCCTACCGCATTCCTATGCTTTTCCAGTTCTTCCAGAGAAATGGTCTTTACCTGTGCAGGACCGGAAACACCCTCCGGCAGGAATGATGTCAGCTTAATGCTTTCGATTTTGCCGCTTTTGGCATAGTTGGAGGAAATCGTCACCTTGTCCGACAGATAGCCCTTTACGATTTTCGCATTATCCTTTTCCGTTTTCACGTCTACGCTCTGGAGATCAACAGAAATCAGCGACTTTCCCGCCTTGGAATAGCAGTCAGAAGTTTCTTTGTTCTCCAGCAGGAAACCGTAGTACAGATCATTTGCCTTATTCGGCACTGTCAGGCTCTTGTTGCTGGTCTGGTTCGTTTCCGGACGATTGGCAGAGGGCGTAATGACAAGGTTGGTCTTTGCCACCTGCATAGTCGCCTCCGAAGCCGTCTTAGATGCCTCGTTGATGCTGCCAATTACCTCGAATCTCGCCGATGCTTTCAAATCGCCGACCCAATCTGTCGAGCCGTACAGCTTCAGATTCATCTCCTTGAGATTGTCCAGATCTGTATTTCCGTAGATGCGGGAGAAAATGATCCGCACGCTCCGCAGACGCTGAATGGTATCCGGAACGGTATACGTAACATTGCCGTCTGCATCTGCGGTCAGGGCATCAGAACCGACCGTCAGACTGGGCACAATATTTGCCTCGGTGTCTGCGGTATAAGTTGTATTATCCCAGTCGAAAAGTTCAATTTTTTCGATGGCAGCCGCCCGTCCATCGCCGATGCCGTTCAGGACAATTTTTCGGGTATCAAAGCCCTCTATGTCTTTCAGACAGTCTGTCGGTGCATTGCCGACACTGTCCATATTAACTTGCAGCAGTGCATGAGAACTGGTAGAACGGGAATTGTTGGTCAGCAGGAACTGATACCACGTCTGTTCCGTTTCGCTGCGGTTCGGCACAGCCAGTGTCGGATAAACGGGATACGCTGTTCCGTTTTTATCATACCGGACAGACTGCACCGCAGAGGCTTCTGTGCCGTCCTTGCGAATCGCATGTACGCTCGCTTTCAGCTCCGGCAGCACCTTGGACACGTTCAGTGTGACGGTATCCTCCACCGTCTGATCCAACGCGGTCTGGTCATGTTCGCCGAAGCTGTATGCCGTTTTCAGCACGCCATGCGGAGTGATGTCCCTTTCTGTGGTAGGCGTTCCGTGAATCTGCACATAGCAGTTCCCGTCATCTGCTGCATCGGCAAGCGGAATGCTGTCGCTGATACGCTGAAAATACACGGTCATGCCAGTGAGATAGGTCAGTGTGTTCCACGCAGACTTTGCAATTACCACGTTGCCGTTTTCATCAGTACCGTAATTCTCCAGATCGTCCAGCGTAATATCCGAATCGACCAATGTTTCTCTGTTTACCACCTTGCCGTGCAGTACGATCTTCTCGATCTTTGCCTTCTTCAGCAGGTTCTCACTGAGCAGGATTTTCGAGGCGACCAGTCCGCCGGCAGTGTAATCCTCATCGGGATACAGACCGGTGATGTCCAATGTTGCCGGACTGATCTCGGAAATGCTGTCGTTGGAAATCACAAAGCGAGCCGCCGCGGTATCGTCATTCAGGGAAACCGTCTGCGGATTGCCTTTCTGCACCAGATCACCGATCACATCTTCATAAACGCCTACGCCGGTCAGTGCCGGTTTCGCCTGTTCTGTGCGGATAACAGCATTTGCCTGTGTGACTTCTTTCGGCTCCGAAACCCACTTGCTCTCGCCGTCCTCCGATGCCGTCGGCGGTTGGTAATAGTGCACTTCGTAAGAGGTGTCGATCTTGTTGTCATATGTCCACAGGTGCGGAAATGCACCACGCATGGTAATCAAACCGTTGAACTCGGTATAGCGTGGGATCTCCTCCCGAAATACAAATTCTACCTCGTTGCAGAATGTCAGACCAGTCTGGTTGGTCAGCACGTCGCCGATTTCCAGTGTCCAGTTCTTTTCTTCTGTCACGCCGGCATCGGTATCCTGTTCCAGATGCAACCCCAGTTCGCCGGCAGTTTTATAGACCACATCGCCGTTTGCATCGGTAAAGCCAAACCGGATAAACTGGTTGATGTCTGTTCCGTCTACCTTGAACCAGTCTTTCAGCTGAATGTCCGGATAATGCACCGTGTCATTTTTCAGGCAGATCTGAATTTCCCGTAAGTCGAAATCCTCCGGCACGTGGTCTGTCGAGATCGCGTTGAATACCGGAACGTTACCGATGCTGTGGAACCCGTCCAGATAGTATTCATCTACTGCACCGATACCCACTGTCTTGTCTGTCACTTCGTTGCCGTCTGCGTCCTTGACATACTTGTGGTGGGTAAAGTTTTCCCATGTATGCGGGGTGAAGCTGGTGGAATCTGAATCCTGTTTCGACCAGTGAATGTTGCTGCCGCCGCCGAATGAAATTGTTGTGGTCAGTCCGGAAGTGTTTTCAAATCCGGTGCTGCTGTTAAAGTTATTCGGATATGGGATCGCAACCATGTATTTTCTGGCAAAATAATGCTTTTCATTAGGATCACTCTGGTTCAGTTCTTCTGCTTTCATCTCGGAATACAGGGTATGGGACTTGTCCGATACTTCCTTTTGCAGAATAATCGTACCTGTACCGGAATAGCCATATGGGATAGTTTCCGCAGGGATACTCGAAAAATGTTCCAGATCCCACTGGGTTTTCCAGTCCGGTGTATCGGTGACATCATAGACCAGAACGCCGCCCGCATTGGGCTTTCCGATAAACTCATGATGCTGGTAAAAATCAGCCGAAAAATCTTTGTTCTGCGTGTCCGGATTTTCCTTTTCCCAGCAGAGAAGATCTTCGTCCAGAACGCTCCGCATCTTGTCCGCATTGTACTGTGCCTGCAATGTGATCAGATAGTTATCGATCGTACTGTCCAGTTCCTCTGAATCATTCTGCACTGTGACTTCGTACACCATGTAGTTATACTTCTGCCACATGACAGCATTGTCTTTGTTTGTACTCGCTTCGTCCAGCTGCACAGTAGGAACGCTTTCAATTTTCGTGCTCCACTCCAAGTTGGAGTTGACAAATGTAACCGTACGCTGGGTTTTGGTGCTGGTGTCCAATTCATCAGTTGACCACCCGCCGCCGATCAGCGTGTTTCCGGAATCGTACAATTCGTCATAGGAAAATTTCATTTCCAGTGTTGCAGCAGCATTTTCCGGAATGCTTACCGCACTGCTTGCCGTGTAAAACTGCATGTCAAACTTCGGCGTACAGTTTCCGCTAAGGGGTTCATAGGCATTTTTCAGAGTGATTTTTCCGCGGATATAACTGTTGTTTTCCACTATCGCTCCGCTTGCATCATAGACTGTTGTGGAATTGCCGAAGGTACTCTTGTCGTTCAGCTTCGCTTCCATGCCGATATACTCCCCTGCCTGCTGTTTGGCAAAAGGAATTTCCTCTAAGCTGTTCACCTGTACCAAAACGCCGTTGTCGTCCCAATACAAATACGGCAGCGTCAGTTCCAGATTCTGCCCGCGAACAGAGCCTGTGGAAAAATTCGGGACAATATTCACAGTCAGCAGTGTTTGCTGCTGCTTCTGGATCATGTAGAAGCTGCCGATACCGTCGTTGGTTTCCGGAGTCAGCGTTGCACCGTTTGAGGTAACGGCTCCGAAACCAACCTGAAATGTGCCGGAATTTCCCAACGCTGCCGCCGCCGCAAAAATCGTTCCCCAATTGCACGAAGTCAACACCATTACGGCTGCCAGCATGCCATAAATGACACGCTTCCATATACTGATTTGTCGATACATTTCAATTCCTCCTGTCACGTGACACCATTATTTTTGTGTCAATCATCTTCATAAGCCATATTCCTTAAGGAAACACTGCATAAAGCCCGCCTGACGGCTTTGCACGCAATTTGCTTGCAGCGTTTCCTTAGATTTCGGCAATTTAGTTGTATAAAACAGCTAGTTTTCCGCTTTAATTTTTGTTTTAAATTGTGCTTTTTGTACATTTTTCTGCGGTTTTACACTTATTTTAATTATAACACTTTTATGTGAAATTGTCAACATCTATTGAAGAAAACCGCATTATACCAAACCGGCAGCTGTGCTTTGTGCAACATTCCCTTAAATTTCCTGTGGTAGTTGTTTCAATTTGTTTTTTCTCCCTTTGGATGCTGTTTTGAGAAGCCGCTTTTTTCCCTCCTGATATTACTAAGACAATGGAGCATGGCAAAATGGGAAGGTTGCAGATGTAAACTTTATATGAATTTAAAAAAACAGAAAAGGCAGCATACAAAACCGGTTATTTCACCGGATTGTATGCTGCTTAGGGAAAATGATTTTAAGGCAATACCGCACAAAGATTGTGCGACAGATGCGTCGTCAAATTTTTCG
>ERZ773114.872-NODE-872-length-34753-cov-8.926278_pt1 | contig 34753 bp, 41 predicted proteins | sample MGYA00580564_ERZ773114 | MGnify/ENA primary metagenome ERZ773114 (study PRJEB29015, sample SAMEA2737836) | human gut metagenome | biome: human gut; feature: human-associated habitat; material: faeces | place: China | collected 2012 ... | reverse complement strand
GGGGGCAACCCTTAACGCTTTGAAATAAATCATTTCAGCCTCCTTATTTATATGTATATTCTAATTATAATATACAATTTAAGAAAATTCAATATTAGTTATTTAGTATATTTTTTTCCTATGAGTTCATCGGGCAAAAACTGCTGTTTTACGTCAGGGGCGTTATGCGAATAAACGTAGCCTATTCCGAAACCGTAATTTTTTGCATCTTTATAGTGCGCATCACGAAGGTGCATAGGAGGCGGAAAATCCTTGCCTGTTTCAATATCATGTAATGCGGCATCAATAGCCGTTATTGTTTCATTTGATTTTGGTGCGCGCGCAACATAGATTACCGCCTGCGCAAGAGGAATTCTTCCTTCCGGAAGTCCTAACAGTTCTACGGCTTTATATGCATTAACCGCCACATTAAGCGCATTAGGATCGGCATTTCCGACATCTTCGGCAGAACATGTTATAAGTCTTCTTGCAATAAATCTCGGATCCTCTCCTGCCGCAATCATTTTGGCTAGATAATAAATTGCGGCATCAGGGTCGCTTCCCCGTAAACTTTTTTGAAAAGCCGAGGCACAATCGTAATGTTCCTGTCTTGAATATCTTGTGTTGCGTTTTTGACAGATTTCTTCAATAATTTTTACGGTTAAATTTCTTCTGTTATCTTTTAAGTCGCTTGCAAAATAAGCATTTTCAACGACATTAAGCGCATAGCGCGCATCTCCGCGGGCAAGGTTTATGATAAAATCTATTGCCCCTGTTTCGCAATCCATTGGAAGATAATTTTTTGCAAGATAAGCAAAACCTTTTTTGATTATTTTATCCATGCTTGTGTCATCAATAGAATTTAGCCTTACGACCTGAACTCTTGATAACAGGGCAGGAACCACCTGAAATGACGGATTTTCGGTTGTAGAGCCTATTAAAAATAAAGTCCCGTTTTCAAGATGAGGTAAAAGTGCATCCTGTTGTGTTTTTGAATACCTGTGAATTTCATCTATAAACAAAATTGTTTTATGTCCGCTTCTTAAAGCTTCCTTTGCACTTTCCACAGCATCTTTAATATCTTTAACACCTGAAGTTACGGCTGAAATTTCTATAAAATTTGCATTGGTCTTTGTTGCAATCAATCTGGCAAGTGTTGTTTTGCCGCATCCCGGAGTTCCCCAGAATATCAGAGAAAATAGTCTGTTGGTTTTTAACAGGTTAAGTATAGGGCTGTTAGGCGAAACAACATTACTCTGCCCCAAAAAGTCCTCGAGCGTTTTCGGACGCAGGATTTCCGCAAGCGGGATTTGTTTATTTTGATTTTCCAATTCCGTAAATAAATTATTCATAGTATAATTGTAGCATGAAATGTGCAAAGACTTTAGTAAGAATTATACTTATTGTTTTCTTAATTTTATTATCTGCTGTTTTCTTCAAACCGTCAAATAAATCCGATAATGAAGTTATCTTTTGGACACTGCAAATGAGTGATTTTGCTCCGTATATGAATAAGGTTATAAAAGAATTCGAAGCGCAAAATCCTCAAATAAAGATTAAATGGGTTGACGTTCCTTTCTCCGAAGGCGAAAAAAGAACTCTTGCCTCTGTTCTGAGCGATAATCCGCCTGATTTAATAAATTTAAATCCTGACTTTTCTGCTCTTTTGGCGCAAAGAGGTGCACTGTATGAGATTAATGATGAATACGCGTCGCAGTTTAACAAAGAGATTATAAATTCGCTGAAATACAACGGGAAATTGTATTCGCTTCCATGGTATGCAACTTCTGCAGTGACAATTTATAATAAAGAGCTTTTGGAAAAATCGGGTGCAGACATGCCTTTAACTTATGAAGACATTGCACTGATTGCTCCTGAAATAAAAGAAAAAACAGGTGCTTACGTTCTTCTTCCGAATATTACCGAGAATGATACGATGCTCAGAATTTTGAACAAATACGGTGTGACTGCATCAAACGTAAATTCAGAGAAGTCTGTTTATGTTTTTGATTACTTCAAATCTTTGTATGACAAAGCTTTAATCCCGAAAGAAAGCGTGACACAGACGCATCGTGAAGCCCTTGAAAAGTATATGGCAGAACAAATTGTCTTTTTTCAGGCAGGCGCCAATTTCTTAAATATGATTAAAGAAAATGCCCCGTCAACTTATAAAAATACCGATGTGGCACCTCAATTTACCGGAGAATTGGGGCAATATGACTTCTCTCTGATGAATTTTGTTATTCCTGTCAGAGCAAAGCACAAAGAAGAAGCTTTAAAATTTGCACTTTTTCTTACAAACTATGAAAATCAGCTTGAACTTGCAAAATTGACTAACGTTTTAGCTGTAAATGAACAAACATTGAAAGATGATTTTTATACATTGTATGATAAAGATGATTTGATTGCTAAAGCGCGTGTAATCAGTGCTAAGCAGCTTAATAAAATTGAACCGTCATTTAAAACAATGAAAGACCAGAAAGAAGTTAATACAATTGTAAATACGGCTGTTCAACAGATACTATTAAACAAAAACACCACCAAGAAAATTCTTGATGATGTTTCAAATAAAATTAATTTGTTGGAAGCTGATTAACACCAGAATCCGCGAACTCCAAAGAATGATGGTCCGCCGAACATAAATCCCGGCCCGCATCCGCATCCGCCGCCTAAGAAACCGCCTCCGAACGGTCCGCAACCGTAAATTGTTGATGTCATGTAAGGATTAAAACCGCATCCGAAAATTCCGAAAGGCGAAGTCAGCATTGCAGTTCCGATAAGTCCCATAGTCCCTTGCGCATTCGCAGCAGGGTTCCCGTAACCTGCAATGGAATTTACCGCATAGCCGAGATAACTGCCTGTGTGATGCTGAATTTCTCTTGCGGCATCATTTCTTAATGCTCCGTTCATAACGTTAAAGCCAAAACCCATTAATGCATCTCCGGCTGACGCTCCTCTGTTGCGTGCATCAACCGCACCAAGCGCGCTTCCAGCTAAGGCATTAAAATTACTGAGTGCATATATTGCGTTGTCAATACTCATAATAATTCTCTCGCTTATATACTTTGTATATATATAAAGTATATTGGTTTTAAAAAATTGCATGAATTTTTATATTTTGTAAAGTATTGTAACAGTACTCTTAAAATCCTTAAAGATATACGTAAAGACGGCCGAATACATGATTAAGGAAACAAGAAAAAAGGGATTTGAAGATATGTCAATTGGTCTTTTTAACGCACAATACAAATTAGGGATTGATACAACAACTTTAAAACAGGTTTCAAATGAAATTTTGAAACGTGCTGCAGAAAAAAACAGCCAGTATAATACAAATACATCGTCCTTAAATAATATTTTCAAATCTGCAGATTTAGGTTTGGATTTGTATAAAGGCAATGTTGATACAAACGTTGCACGTCAGGTTGCAATGAATAATTCTGGTTTTCAAATTCAGTTAAATCAGGAAGTTATGCAGTCTATTCAATACTTGAATTCTAAAGCAGCTCAAAATATTCAGAAAAATGTTGAAGGCAAAATTACCGTTGCACTAAATGAAGGTGTCGGCAATACTCAAAAATCACAAGCTTCTCCAGCTTTTAACAGCATTATAAGTCTTGGTGCAGGTAAAGACAAAAACGGTTCTGCTCCGTCTTATAAAGGAGAATTCTTATTCATAAAGAAAGACAAAGAAAAAGAAGAAGCTGTTGCAGCATAGTTTGTAAAGGTTGAAAATAAATAAGCAGTCTGCTATAATCAAAAAAGCAGACTGTTTTTTTAGAAAGGAGCAAATATGAAAAGATTAAACGTAAAACAGGCACATAAATTTAATAAGTTTCATAAAGCTTGTTTTGAGGTGTCTACCTGCGTAGCAGTCGGGGGGGGGGCAATTCTGTAGCTCCTAAACCTGCATTTACTCTGGCAGAGGTTTTGATTACTTTAGGAATAATAGGTGTTGTCGCCGCTATGACTATGCCGGCTTTAGTTGCCAATTCCAGAAAAACTGAATACTCCGCAAGACTTAAAAAATTTAATTCCGTAATGGAACAGGCAATAAGAATGTCGGAATTTGAGAATGGTGAGATGACAGACTGGGTAAGAGGAGGTAATACCCAAAAAGATGAAAACGGAGATACGGATTTTGACGCAAACGGTAAAATTACTAAAGAATTTTTTATGACTTACCTCGCACCTTATTTTAAGTACACAAGTATTAAGGACGGTAAAAATACTGTTGATGAAGATGGTGAAAAATCAGGTGAAAATACTAAAATTTATTTAACTGACGGTACTACATTATCTTTGTGGAACGGAGATTGCCTGGATGTCAATTTTGATGTAAACGGTGAGGCTAAACCTAATACTAAGGGGAGGGATATATTTGTATTTTTAGTATGTTTTGATGCTTCAAGCCGAAAGAATATGTGCGGAAATGCGAATACTGCATATTGTTCATACGGAAAAAGCGACAACAATCGGGTTTCCATACTTAACAAATGTAAAAATAATGCAAATTATTGTTCAAGGCTTTTGCAATTCGATAACTGGGAATTTAATAAAGATTATCCTTACAGATTATGATTTTTCGTTATCATCTTTTAATTCGCGGGCAATGTTGTAAAATTCTTCTTCAAGTTCTTTTTCGGCATTTTCCCGCTTATTTTTCTCAGCAGAGTTTCTATCGCGTTCTCTCTGTTCTTCCATTGCTTTTTTACGGGCGTTAATAACATTTGCAACGTTCATCATTGCGAGAGAGTTTAAAGTTGCACGTAATTGTGCACTTCTGTCAGTATATTTTTGACTGTCTTGATTTTCGTCATCATCTTCTCTTCTTTGCTGCGCAAAATATTCTCCTCCCTGTCCCATTTTATCATCCTGGGTTTTGGCGGCAGTTCCGGAGATATCCCCGCTTTTGAAATTGAAAGAGCCTCCGATTCCGAAGAAGCCGGCTGATCTGTTATCGACCATACTTTATACCCTCTGTTTGTTTATTGTTCAATCTCTTATAATCCTATCAGATTGAATAATATATTAACTCATCTGAACATATTATTTTGCTATCATGTTAATAAAAGTTTACATGATCCGTAATCGGTTTGAACCCGACGGGCGGTGTCTGCTTTGGCTATGTTTATCCGTTGAAAAAAACGGGTATATATGTTATTATAATAATAGAACAATTACAGGAAGGATATTTATGAGAAGATTAAAAGGTTTTACGCTGACCGAATTAATGGTTGCTCTTGCGGTAATCGGTATTCTGGTAGCCGTAGTTACTCCTACTATCATGAAAACCAGACCGAATAAAAATAAAATGATGATTAAAAAGACCTTCTATACAACTGAACAAATTGTCGCAACTTTAATAAACGATGCCAGACTTTACCCTGATATGCGTGAAGCCTGCGACAGCGAATGGCTTCAAAACAATCAGGAAACAGAGGATATGTATTGTGCCTGGGGATTTGATTATCATAATTCTGTCAGATATGAGGGGGAAACCTACGAAGGTGATACTAAATTTGCAGGGCTTTTCAAAAGCCGCTTAAATGTTAAATCAGGTGATGACGAAGTGTTCTATACAACTGATGGTGTTAAATGGGATTTAAGCGATACAACAACAGGTGGCGATCCTGGTTACGGTGCTTGGAAGCCTGGTATGACTGATGGACCTGAAGATGCGGGTATTGGTGAAATTCTTATTGATGTAAACGGTGATGATCCGCCTAATGCAAGACAAGGTGCTGCCAGTGCAGATGATTTTGACCAATATGTAATTGAAGTTATGGCAAACGGCAAATTGAAAATAGCAGAAGAAGATACCAAGGCGATTGAATATGTTACTATAAACACATCAATCCGTGATGCTTTATAATAAAGTAATCGAATAATCGCGCCTGATATATTCGGGTGAGGAAAGTCCGTGCATTCAAGGACAGATTGCCGGAGAAAGTCCGGACGGCGTGAGCCGGTGGAAAGTGCCACAGAAATGAAGACTGCCGATGGACAGAAATGTCACAGGCGATGGTGCAACGGTGAGTTAAGAGCTTCACCGGCGGTATCGAGAGGTACCGGCCAGGTAAACCCCAATCGAATGCAAGATTAAATTGAAGGTTATAAAGGCTGTCCGCCAACTTCAGAAATATCGCTAGAGATTGAAAGTAATTTCAATACCAGACAGATGATTATTTAGAAACAGAACACGGCTTATGAGTTACTTTATTTTTTAATAAAAAAAGACCGATTTTTTTATCGGTCTTTTTTATTTAATATGAAAATGCATAATTTCTTAAATTGTATGAATTATTTAAATCATCAATATATTTAATCTTTTTTTGAGTTTGTTTATTTGAGATCCATCTTATAAATATTCTTAAAATTTCTGAAATTGCGTTTTTAAATTTTAAAATATACATATTAAAAATTATCTTTTCAAAATATTTGTTTTCAAGATATAAATTTAATATGTTGAGGATAGTTTTGACAAATAAATCTTTTTGTTCTACATTTAGAGATTTAAATTCTTCTTTAAGCTTTATATCTGATAACAACGGTAATACTTCAGTAATTACATTTGTTTTTTCCAAACCTTCACAAATATTATTACTATAATAATAAAGAGTACGTATTGAGTAGCTTGTAGCTTTTAACATAAACTTAAAATAAACAGAATTTATATCTATTTCATTTATAAATAATGATCTCATAAGTTTTATTCGTGTATATGCAAAGTCTGCAATTAATTTTTCTTTTTCAAAATCTTTTTTATATTTTTGATGTATAAAAATTTCGTAAATACAAAATAAAGTAAATACTATTATTAAAGTTAAAAATATTAAATTATTTAACATATTAACCTCCATTAATATTAGCAGCTGACGCAGCATCAATTTCTTCTTGATTTATACCGCGTAATTTCAAGTATACATCCCTATAACGTCTATTATCATCTGCTAAACGTTTAATTTCTTTATTTTTCTCATTTTTCATATCGTTATAGTACTTATCAAATTTGTTATTATCAACTATTTTTAGTATAATAACAGCAATGACAAAAATAGCTGATAATACTACTGTTTGTGTTGAGATATTTAGATCTGAAATGGAACAAAGAAATTTTGTAAACTCTTCCAATTTAATTTCTCCGTATGGTATACCTGAAATAAAATATATCAGAAAATATACTTTTTGACAAGCCTACAATTTTGTCTGTATAATTTTATTGTATTAAATAATAAAACAGACCGATTTTTTTATCGGTCTGTTTTATATTTATTATTATGATTTATTTTTTCTTTGCTTTGGCTTCAGCAGCTTCTTTAGCTTTTTGAGCTGCTTCTCCGCTGTTTTTAATTGATTCCTGAACGCCTTTTTGAACTGCTTTAGGATCATATTCAGGATTTACGTATTCGATTTTTGCATTTTTCTTTAATGATTCAGTCAGTTTGTCAATCATTTCAACTTGTTTTTGATTTTCCAGATATCCTTTAATATTATTTTTTACCTTTTCAAAAGGATCCTGACTTGCTGCTGCTCTGTCTGTTACCATTATGATGTGATAACCGAACTGAGTTTTTACAAGTTTGTCCGATACTGAATTCGGTTTCATTGAAAAAGCTGCTTTTGAAAACTCGGGAACCATTTCTTTTGCCGCAAAGAAACCTAAGTCTCCGCCTTTTGCAGCTGATGCGGTATCTTCCGAATTTTCTTTTGCAAGTTTGGCAAATTGTGTCATATCTTTTTTAGCTTCTGCTAAAAGTTTGTTTGCTTTATCTTCTTTTGCTTGAATTTCTTCCTGAACTTTAGCTTTTATTGCAGCTTCGTCCAAATCTTTGTTTTTCGGGTCAGACTTAACAACTTCGGTAATTTCCTGAGGATTTACGGAAATAAGAATGTGTGAAGCTCTTACTCTGTCAGGATGTTTGAATTTGTTAATATTATCGTTATAGAATTTTTTTGCTTCCGCATCTGAAACTTTAGAAGAACCCAATTGTTCAGCTAATCTTTTCATTTTAACTTCTTCTTTCAGGTCTTTTTTGAAATCGGAGTTAGAAATACCGTTTTGTTTCAACAAGGCATCGAGCTGTTCTTTAGAACCCAGTTTGTCGATAATTTCTTTAACAGCGTTATCAACGTCCTTGCCGGTAACTGTAATTCCGCGTTTTGCGATTTCTTCGTCAAGAAGAGTTTTTACAATAAGTTCGTTTATAACTCTGTCTTTAATCAAAAGATATATAAAGCTGTTTTTGTCATCTTTAACGTCAATACCTAAAGCTTTTGCAATGCCGTTGCCTGCCTGTTTGTCAAATTCCTGATCAAACTGGCCTTGCGTAATGGTTTTATCATTAACTTTGATAATTGCTTCTCCTGATTTCAACCCGCAGCCTGCGAACAAAACTGCAGAAACAGCAAGTGTTGTCAGTAATTTTTTCCCTCTCATAATGTCTCCTTTTTTTCGATTTTATATTCGTTAACGGTTTTAAACATATAATAGAACAAATCTGTTAAAATGTTAAATATTTCGTTAAAGTTCATATACGAATTATTTAATAATAATATAGATTTCCCTTCCGTGCAAGACTTCGGCGCAATTGTAAATTTTATCCGCTTAAGAATTTCCGACGGCAAAATTCTTTGAATAATTTTCCATTCGGGCTGACTGAAAGGCGTATAAATTCTTATGTTATCTTCAGTTTCTCTTATAAGCGGGATTTTTACGTCGGTTGCCGCAAGCCTTATTTTTATAAGTTTTATTAAGTTTTCAACGCTTTCCGGAGGTTTGGCAAAACGGTCTTTCCATTCCTCAGTTATATAATCAAGCTCAATATCCGATTTAACATCAGCCAGACGTTTATATTCAATCATTTTCTGTTCGGAAGAACCTACCCAATCATCGGGAATAAACGCGGTTACATTAATATCAACAATGGTCGGATCGGATTTATCGACAATCTGTCCCTGCAGTTCCTGAACGGTTTCTTCCAAAAGCTGGCAGTATGTGTCAAATCCAACATTAACCATGTGTCCGTGTTGTTTTGTACCGAGAATGTTCCCTACACCGCGGATTTCAACATCCCGCATTGCAATCTGGTAACCGCTCCCGAGGGTTGTAAATTCTTTTATGGCTTTCAGCCTTTGTACGGCATCCCTTGTAATTTCTTTTGATTTTGTATAGAAACAGTAACAGTATGCCTGACGCTGTGAACGTCCTACACGTCCTCTTAACTGATAAAGCTGTGCAAGACCGAATTTGTCCGCATTATGAATAATCATTGTGTTGGCGTTTGGAATGTCAATTCCGTTTTCTATAATAGTTGTTGCTAAAAGCACGTCATATTCATGGTTTGCAAAATCAATTATAACTTTTTCAAGAGTTTTTTCGTCCATCTGACCGTGACCGATTGCAATTCGTGCATTCGGTACAAGTTTTTGAAGCTGCATTCTGAATTCATCAATAGTTTCGACACGGTTATACAGATAAAATACCTGACCTTCTCTGTCAAGTTCATGGATTATGGCATTTTTAACCATATTTTCGTTCCACTCTCCGACGTAAGTTTTTATCGGAAGCCTGTTTTTAGGCGGTGTGTTAATTATTGACATGTCTTTAATCCCTGATAATGACATATAAAGCGTTCTGGGAATAGGGGTTGCAGACATTGTGATAATATCAATATTTTCACGTAATTGCTTTAATTTTTCTTTATGACGAACCCCGAAACGGTGTTCTTCATCAATTACAAGAAGTCCCAAATCCTTAAAAATTATACCTTCCTGTAAAAGCCTGTGAGTACCGATTACAACATCGCACTTTCCTGTGGCAAGGTGTTTAACAGTTTCTTTCTGTTCTTTTTGCGAGCGGAAACGTGAGAGCAATTCAACATTTACCCCGAAAGGTTTAAACCTTTCGGAAATTGTCTGATAGTGCTGGAAGGCAAGAATTGTTGTCGGCACAACAACCGCAACCTGTTTTCCCGAAGTTACCGCCTTAAATATTCCGCGCATTGCAACTTCTGTTTTCCCGAAGCCGACATCACCGCAAATAAGCCTGTCCATAGGCTGTTCGCTTTCCATATCTGCTTTAACGTCATTTATTGCTTTCATCTGGTCAGGAGTTTCGGTATATTCAAAAGCTTCTTCCATTTCAACCTGCCATGTCGTATCAGGTGAGAATTGAATACCTTTTTGCATTTTACGTTTAGCATAAAGCCTTAAAAGATCATAGGCAACCTGTTCAACTTCTTTTTTGACGCGTGTTTTTGTATTTTCCCAATCCTTTCCGCCCATTCTTGAAAGTTTTGGTTTTAAAGCACCGGAACCCCTGTATCTTACAAGAAGGTTAATTTGTTCGGCAGGTATATGAAGTCTGTCTTTATTTGCATATTCGATTGTTAAATAATCTTTGAGCTGGCCGTCTATTTCCTGTTGTGAAAGTCCTTTGTAAATTCCTACACCATGGATGCTGTGAACTACGTATTCCCCTTCTTTTATATCATTAATATTTTCGATATATTCTGGTTTTTCCTTGTAATAAGACCGTTTGGCAGACGTAATTTCTTTAGTTCGTTTGTTGAAAAGTTCTCTGTCTGTCAGGATTACGGTTTTAAAATCTTCTAAAACACTACCGTGTGATGAAATGCTTTCATTGTATTCAACATCGAAAATATTTCGTTCGGAAAGAATTTCTTTTACTCTTTCTGGATAATCGGTTGCAATAATGATTTTATACCCCTGCTTTGAATTTATGTAATTTGCTATATCATCAAGTTTTGCACCGAAATTTTGGACAGTCTGCGTATTAAATTCGATAATATCTTCTGTTTCGCTGTCCAGAAAATTGTTTAAACCGACTTTTACAAATCCTGCACTTTTTTGAATAAAATCCTCAAAAGTAATATGGTTTCTCCCTTTAAGGTCAATATTCAAACCGAGTTTTAAATTTTCCTGAAGCTGTTCTTCAAAATTTTTATCTGTAAATTCGTATTTTGAATAAAGCTCTGAGGTTTCATCAAGAACAAGAATATAGTCTTTTAAATAATCCAAAACGCTTACAAGATTATTGTTAAAATAATTCTGGTAAACTTCAATACCTTCAAAATATCCGTCCTCGTCTTCGGGTTTAATTTCATCGGGAATACCGTTTTCAAGCGTAAACTTATACATCGGCATTATTTTTGCGGATTTAAGTTTTTCGATTGACTTTTGTGTTTCGTTGTTGAAATACCTGATATCTACTATTTCATCTCCCCAGAGTTCAATTCTTACAGGATGTTTATCAAGCGAATAAAAGTCTATAATATCTCCTCTGATGCTGAATTCGCCTATATCGGAAACCATTGTGGAACGTTTGTAACCTAGGTCAATAAACTTTTGGGCGAGTTCTTTGACCTCAATTTCGTCACCAGTTTTAAGAGAAATAGAATTATTTTTATAAAAATTTTCTGTGGGGAATTTTTCAAGCAGAGCTTTAACAGGTGCAATAACTATATCGGGTTTTTCTGTTAAAATTCTTACCTGCTCTGCGTAATCGTATCTGTTTGGGGAAACACTTTCGTACATTGAAATGTTTTGGAATGGAAGAATTTCCGATTTTATTCCGAAAGCTTTAAGAAAATCATTCTGGTATTTTAAAGCATTTTGTTCGGTTGCAGTTATCAGCAAAACTTTTTTATCCGTAATTTTTCTTATTTTGGTAACAAGCAGAAGCCGTAAAAGAGTAGTTAAGCCTGTAACGGCAAATGAAAATGATCTTGCAAGATATCTTTCAAAAAGTGCATAATTTTCATCATTTTCTGGCGTAACTATATTGAACATAATTTTATTTTATCATAAATTGTTTACTTTTGTTACGATTTTTTTTATTGAATTCTCAAATATCAAAATTTATAGTTTACTGTTTTTAAGGTTAGAAAAAAAGGAGTAAATGGTATGAAAGTTTTTGGAATAAATTATTCTAAACCGCAGAAATCAAATTATGTTAGATTTTCCGGCAGGGCAAATTCTTATGATGAATTAATAACTATTATTCCCGATTATAAAAATGCGCTTGAAAGAGCCGCTCAAAAAGTAGGTTTTTATGATAAAAATCCGAAACCTGAGCCTTTTGTCGAAGCGCTTACAAAAGCGGGTAATAAAATTAGAACGTTTTTCCAAAAAGACGGAAAAACACCGAGTTATACCGTTGAGTTGAATTCTAAAGGTGAGAAAATCCGCAGTGTGTTTTTTGACTTAGACGGTAAAACTCCTTTATATGAAAATAACTATAATAAATAATAAAAAACTCCTCATTTTATTGAGGAGTTTTTTTATTTCACATCTGTTTTATTAGGACTTTCATATTCTATGCCCATTTCTTTGAGTGTTCTTATAAAGTTTTGGGCGCATATTTTTTGTGCTTCCGGCGGTACAATTCTCAGAATTTCTACTGTTTTTGAAATTACGGGGTCTTTATCATACCAGCGGTTGTTTGCATTTACAGGCTTAACCATTGCATAGAATTTGTCAATTGTTTCTTTTGAAACTTTTTCTTCGATTTTTTGTAAGAAAATTTCAGCCTGAGCTCTTAATTCAGTCTGATAGTTTCTTAAAAGCTCAATGACTTCAAGTAACAATGGATCATGATCATACCAGCGTTTATAAGCAGGTGTCATTATAATAAGCCCTCCGTTAGGTTAATTTTCGGCTCAACAGGAGAGATAATTTCTTCCTCTTTTCTCTCTATTTTGCCTCCTAATAATCTTAGCTTATTTTCGAAATTTTCGTATCCTCTATCTATATGATGTAAGTTTTCGATTGTAGAATTTCCGTCAGCCATAAGAGCTGCAACAACCAGTGAAGCGCCTGCGCGTAAATCACTTGCCGCTAAAGTTGCACCTGTAAGCTTTTTAACGCCTTTGATAATTGCGTGGTTTCTGTCCTGATGAATATCAGCCCCCATTCTGCGTAATTCGGGAACCTGCATAAATCTGTTTTCATATAAGCTTTCTGTGATTATACCTACGCCGTTTGCCGTTGTTAAAAGTGTCATAGCCATTGACTGCAAGTCTGTAGGAAATCCCGGATAAGGCTGAGTTACAAAGTTTATGGAGTTAAGTCTGTTTTTGCATGAAACTTCAATTGAAGTCGGTTCGATAAGTTTGATGTTTGCTCCCATTTTTAACAACTTATCCGTGAAGAAAGTTAAGTGAGCAGGGAAAACATTTTTGATTATTGCTCTACCTTTAGTTGCTATAATTGCAGACATAAAAGTTCCCGCTTCAATTCTGTCAGGAATTGTTGTGTATTCAATCGGGTGCAGATTTTCCTGTTTAACACCGTTAATTACTATTTCGGAGGTTCCTGCACCTATAACATCAGCACCCATAGAGTTTAAGAAATTTGCAAGGTCAACAATTTCAGGCTCCTGAGCCGCATTTTGAATTCTTGTAGAACCTTCCGCTAAAATTGATGCAAGCATAAGATTTTCTGTTGCACCGACGGACGGTATGTCAAGATAGATATCTGTTCCCACAAGTTTTGAAGCTTTAGCATGGACATAACCGTTTTCGATTTTTATTTTAGCGCCGAGTGCTTCCAATCCTTTAATATGAAAATCAACGCGTCTTTCTCCGATTGCACATCCCCCCGGCAGTGCAACAATAGCTTCTTTACATCTTGAAACAAGCGCTCCGAGAACAATGAATGATGCTCTCATTTTGCTTACAAGTTCATATTTTGCGGTGATGCTTGTTAAATCGGCTGCATCAATTGTTACCGATTTTTCGGTTTTATCATAAGTTGTTTTTGCTCCTAATTGTGCGATTACACTGAGCATAATTTCAACGTCCGTTAAATCGGGAACGTTATAAATCTTTGTTTCGCCTTTAGCTAATAATGCGGCAGCCATAAGTTTTAGTACTGAATTTTTAGCTCCGCCTATTGAAACCTCACCTCTTAACGGGGTACCGCCTTTTATATAAAATTTTTCAGTCAATTTTCTTACCTTTTCAAATAAAAAATGTATTCGCTTATCTTTTATAATAATACAATCAGATTTGCATGGTGTAAATAAGTTAAATTATGTAAAGATATAAATATTTGTAGTTGTTAATTGTTAAAAAAAATTTTTTTTAAGTTTTACTTCTCATCGTAAAAGGAGATTTTCATGATTAGTCCGATTAATTTTACGGGAATAAAGAATATAGGTTATGCAAAAGTTTATAAAGATACACCCGTTCAGAAGAACAGCCGTGTTGTTATGAATATGGAACTTACGGATGACGACAATAACAAAGATTTATCCGGGTATAGAAAAATTTTGACGAAACATCAAGGGTTAAAAAATGAAATTAATGATAAATATATAAATATTGAATATGAAACACAACAGCAGGACGGTTTTATTTTTGCCAGAGCAAAGTTGAACGGAAATATAATTATTCCTGTTGCGGAAAATTTTTCTGTAATTAATTTTATGAAAAACATTGTAAACAGAGTTGCGCATTTTAAAAGTAAGGATTTTCAAATCGATGATGATCATCATTTAATGAAAGAGGCTCAGGAAGGATTAATCTATAATGAGCATATTGATGATTATATTGACGGTTCAGAAGGTCGTCTTTCACTTCTTGACGGAACGGATCTTACGGAAAAATTCGATTATTATTTAAACTGTGAAAATGCAGAAATAACCGAAAACGAAGAAGAAATTGTTTTTGATGCAGTCGACAATATTGTTGCAACCCTTCATGAACCTGCTTATGTTCATAACGGCGCTCAATACCTCGGAGCATTATTAAAGGGATATTCTGATTTGGACGTTTCCTCATAATTATTAAAAAATAATAAATTTTTGTTGTGAATTAATATTGATAAACTATAATATACTTATATGAATATTAATTAAGAGGTAGAGAAATGTCACATAAACATCATAACAATAATCCGTTCAAAAATTCTGAAAATTTAGATGAAGATATAAAACAGGAAGCTTCCGAAAATACGGAAGAAAATTCTGAAAAAAATAATTCTGAACTTGATGAACTGCAGAAAAAATATGATACACTAAATCAACAGTATTTAAGACTTGCCGCAGATTTTGATAATTACCGCAAAAGACAGGAGCATGAAAGAGAAGAACTTCTAAAATTCGGCACCGAAAATGCTCTTAAAAAGATGATTGAAGTTCTTGATAACTTTGAACGCGGCAAAAAGGCTCTGGAAAATGTTGAGGACTGCCAGACTGTAAAAGACAGTTTTGACCTTGTTCATAAGCAGGTTGTGGAAGCTTTGACCAAATTAGGGCTTGAAGTTATTGAAACGGAAGGCAAAGAATTCGACCCGAATTTTCATGATGCGGTAATGCAGACACCTACATCCGACAAGCCCGAACACACGATTATTAACGAATTGCAAAAGGGTTACAAAATGGGTGATAAAGTTTTAAGACCCGCCCTTGTAAACGTTGCAACATCTGAGGGTTAAACTTGTTTTGCCCTTGAGGATTTACATGATAAAATAAAATTACAGACGAGGAATAGGGAAGAATTAATATAAAATGACAGATTACTATGAAATACTCGGAGTATCAAAAGATGCTTCCAAAGACGAGATAAAATCTGCTTTCAGAAGAAAAGCAAGAACATTACACCCCGACGTAAACAAAGCTCCGGATGCGGAAGAAAAATTTAAAGAACTGGGTAAAGCTTATGAAACACTTATGGACGACAATAAGCGCGCCACTTATGACAGATACGGCGAAGACGGTTTGAAAAATGCAGGATTTGATACAAACGGACCGTTTGCGGGCGGTTTCGGGGATTTGAACGATATATTTAATTCATTCTTCGGCGGAATGGGCGGTTTCGGTTTCGGCGGCAGGCCTGATCCTAACGCCCCTGTTGAAGGCGATGATTTAAGGCTTGATATTGAAATTGACTTTGAGCAGGCAGTTTTCGGCTGTGAAAAAGAGATAAAATTTGACCATCTGGAAGTATGTTCTTCTTGCAGCGGAACAGGTGCGGAAAAAGGGTCGCAGCCTGTTACTTGTCCTACCTGTAAAGGAAGCGGTCAGGTTCAGCAGGTTATGAGAACACCTTTAGGCTCGATTGCACAGATTGTAACCTGTCCTGACTGTCACGGCAAGGGTAAGAAAATATCAAATCCCTGCAAGGCTTGCAAAGGTCACGGCAAACTTCAAAAAGAAAAGAAAATTAATATAAAAATTCCCGCAGGCGTTGACAATATGTCCAAAATCCGCGTATCTCATGAAGGTGACGCGGGCTCAAACGGAGGTCCCGCAGGCGACTTATATGTTGTGCTTCATGTTAAATCGTCGGATTATTTTAAGCGTGAAGGAAATGATGTTTATTCAAGGCTTGATATAACCCCTGCTCAGGCGGCTCTGGGGGATGAAGTTGTTGTAAAAACTCTTGACGGAGAACAAAAAATTACGGTTCAGGCAGGAGTTCAAAGCGGAAACTCGATTAAAATTAAAGGAGCAGGTGTTCCATATATTGCAAGACCGTCCCAAAGAGGCGACCATGTTGTTATAGTTGCTGTAAAAACCCCGACTAAACTTTCTGATGAAGAAAGAAACCTTTACAGAAAATTATACGAAATTCAAAATAATAAAAAAGCTTCACAGCAGTCCTCAATAATGGATAAGGTTAAGGGAGTATTTCAATAATGCGTAAATTTGTAATTTGTTTGGGAATATTTATTTTATCTTCAACGGCTGCTTTTGCCGCTAAAATTCCTGATAATGTTCAGCAATTTATAAGTAATGATTTCCCGAAAACAAATTTCAGATTTGACGGCGTTATAATCCTTCCCGACAACACTATTTATCTTCCGTTGTTTCCCGCAAAGATTTTAAATCCCGAAACGCTTGCGATAAAACAAACTTATCCGTCAGGAAAAACCATGGCAGCAAAACCTAATATTGTAATTTTGAATAATGACTTTGCTCTTTTAAAAGTTTTGACCGATACCCACGGAAATAAAACTATTTATAAAATGGCAAATCCTCCCGTTGAATTGCGAACGGGGCTTCTTCCTCAGGATATGCTTGTCCCGAAAGGTCTTGTTATTCCTGAGAATTTGAAATCAATTGTAGGAAACCTTGAAATTAAAACCGTAAATGATCCGGGAATTCGTGTGGAAAATTCTAAACCTGTTGTAACTCAGCTTTCAGGGTCAACATTAAAAACTCTTTCACAAATTCCGCAGTTAAGAAATAAGAGTTTTTATGTTTCATCACCTTACTCAAAAAATATTCAGGTGCTGAACTTAGGAGCCAAAACTCCCGAGTATTCACTTGCTCAGACAAATGTACCTGTTTCGATGAAGGCTTATGATGATAAATTTCTGCTCGTAACAGCTTACGACAAACCTTCTATTGACGTGATTTCTCTTGCAGATGATCAGATTATTAAACAAATTTATACAAAAACACAGCCTGATGAAATTATTATTGATAAAACAAAAAATATTGCCTATGTTTCAAGCGCGGAAGATTCAAGCATTTATATTGTTAATCTTTCAACAATGACGCTTTCAAAACAGATTAAAATCACAGGCATGTGCGAAAAACTTACGTTATCTGAAGACGGTTCAAAGTTGTTTTACTATGACAAAAAAACACGCGATATTTGGGCAATTGAACTTGATAATAATTACCTGTTGAAAGAAATAGGCAAATTCCCGAATGTTTCGAAAATTGTTTATACAAATGACAAAATTTATATAACAAGCAGAACTAAAAACAGACTTGCGATTATTGATTACAATACAATCGGGCTTATTGCCGAAATAGAAATTTGTGAAAAACCGATTGATATGATTGCTTTCCATGAAAGAGTTTATGTTCTCGGAGCCGGAGACAATTCAATTCAAGTTGTCGATGCAAAAACCGATGCGGTAACGGATTCAATTTATTTGAATACAAACGGATTTTCAACAAAAATTAACCAGATTGAAAATACAAATATTGCATTAATTACTGATACAAAAGCATCTTTGTATACTGTTTTTGATTTGGGAACAAATAAGGTTATTAAAACAATACCTATTGATATTCCCGCAAATGCAATAGTTGTAACCGAAAAGGTTAAGAAGATAAATAAATAGGCATACCAATGATTAAATATTTTGATGACACAACCGAAAATGTACTTAGCAGCTTAGAAGAAACCCAAAAACAATTTTGGAATATTGCGCGTGTAACGGGCGAATTTTTGTACACTTTGATAAAAGCCGAAGGCTCTAAAAATGTTCTTGAAATCGGAACTTCGAACGGATATTCGGGGATTTGGCTCGGCAAAGCGGTTAAAGAAAACGGCGGGCATTTAACGACCATTGAATTTTATGACAAACGTCTAGACGTTGCAAAGCAAAATTTTAAAACCTGCGGAGTGTCAGATGTTATCACCACGTTAAAAGGTTCTGCTTTAATGCATTTGGAATATTTGCCTGATGATTTTGAAATTGATTTTGCTTTTGTGGACGCGAATAAGTCAGAATACATAAAGTATTTTGAATTTATTGATAAACACTTGAAAAAAGGCGGAATAATTGCGTGTGATAATGTATTGTCCCATGAAGCAAAATGCAAGCCGTTTATAGATGCAATAAATTCAAACCCGAATTATGAAAATGTTGTAATTGGGCTTCCTGCGGGTTTGTCTCTTGCAAGAAAAATTCGGGACTTGAAATAAGCAAAAAATATGTTATAATATATTATATAGGGAAAAGACCTTAAGAGGTCGCAACTCTTAAAGTCTTTCTTAACTTCCCTATAAGAAGATTAAAATTAATCTAATTATAAGCTCTAGTGCAGCTAGAGCTTTTTTAATTAACTCTAATTTCAATTTAGACCTCCTTTCTTGACCGATTTCTTAACTAATCTGTTGTGTCAGTGGAGGTGCTAAGGAAGCTTACCCTGTGAATATTATAGTAAAAGAATAATAAAATGCAATATTATTAAAACTACTTTCTTTCGATAGTGATTTTGTAGCCGAGGTGGTCGAGGATGTATTGAGCCTCATTAAATGTAATTGTTCCCTTTTTCATTTTCAATGAAATATTGCTGACACCCGTTGTTAAAATCTGTCTGTCATTTAGTGCTTTTATGACTTTATTTAACGATGTGCCGTTTCTTGCGATGAATGATTTAATTTCAGCTCTTATGTCTAACATAATCAACATTGTACAGTATATCTAAATGTTGACAATTATTATTATATATACTATAGTTATATCAAATATTATTTAGTATAACTAAATAAATGTTAAGGAGGCATAATGCCCGAAGAAAAAACGCAGATTGAAAGACTTGAAGATATTTTTAACAAACTTGATGATTTCGAATGGCTCGTTAAGTGTATTGCTACCTGTCATTTTGATGATTTTACCCCCGATCAATTCAGCGGTGCTATGATGTGTTTTTCCAGATATTTATGCGACATTAAAAAAGATATCAGAGAACTTATTAAATATGTAAGTGAAAACAAAACTGTGATATAATACTTTTATGAAAATTTTAGGTATTGACCCGGGACTCGGGATTGTAGGTTATTCTGTTATTGATTATGACGGCGAAACGCCTGTTCTTTTGCATTCCGGTTCTATCCAAACACAAAAGGGAACAAGAGAAGCCTCAAGACTTTTGGAAATCTTTGAAGATATGACAACAATTGTTGAAAAGTACAACCCCGATTGTGCAGCTATTGAAAAACTTTTTTTCTTCCGCAACAGAACGACAGTTATGCCTGTTGCTCACGCACGCGGGGTGATTTTAACCGTTCTTGAAAAATTTCAAATTCCTATTTACGAATACACGCCAATGGAAGTTAAACAGGTTTTAACAGGTTACGGGCGCGCTGATAAAAAAGAAGTTGAGCAGATGGTTAAATTGTCGCTCGGGGTTGATGTTTTGCCTAAGCTTGACGATACCGTGGATTCTATTGCGATTGCAATTTGTCATACGCGTTCAATCGTGTTATGATAATTTCTATGAATATTAACTATGTACTTTTAAGACAAATATCCGTATTAAGCATATTTTTCGGTGCGCTTCTCGGCGCCATAACCTTAATCCCTTATGTCGGTACACTTTCATTCATCTTTTTAATATGTTTTATTTCTCCGATTGTAATTTGGATTTTGGTTAAATACAACTGTCTTTCTTTATCGTCAATTAAAGACAGTGTAATTGTCGGTGCTTTAGCGGGATTTGTTTCGTATATGGGATTTTCAATAATCTACGTGCCGATTTCCGTTATTTTGATGAAGTTTTTTCATATTGCGGCAAACTACGGAGTAGGATTAATGCTTGAAAATGCAAACTTTTTTATACTTGTTGTTATATCCCTGTTTTTAGGTGTTTTAAGTGCAACGGTTAATGCTTTTACGGGCTTTTTAACTTTTTATGTTATAGATTTAGTAAATTCAATGAGGAAATAAAATGGCAGAATTTCATTCAAAAATAAAAACAATAGAGTGGGTGGATAATTACTCAAAAATGGTTGACCAGACAGTACTTCCGTATGAGTTTAAATACGTAAACATTACAGGCGGGCAGGAAATGTTTGACGCAATTAAGACAATGATAGTAAGAGGTGCTCCCGCAATCGGTGTTGCAGGGGCGCATGGGGTTGTTTTATATGCTCAGGAGCTTGCGAAAGAAAATCTTTCACGTGATGAATTTGTCAAAAAACTTCTTGAAAAAGCTGATTATATGGCAACATCAAGACCTACAGCAGTAAACTTAATGTGGGCAGTTGAAAAACAGAAAGAAGTTATTAAAAATTCAAAATCAGATATACAGGGAATTGTTGAAGAATTAAAGCAAAACGGCATAAAATTGGAAGATGAAGATATTGCAATCAATAAAAAAATCGGTGATTTCGGGGCAGAAGTAGTTCCGAAAGGCGCTGCAATTCTTACCCACTGTAATGCGGGCGGACTTGCTACGGTCGGTTATGGAACAGCACTGGGTGTAGTTCGTTCTGCTTTTGCAAACGATCCGACAATTCAGGTATTTGCTGACGAAACACGTCCGCGCCAGCAGGGTGCAAGGATTACAACATTTGAACTTACAATGGACGGTATTCCGACAACTCTTATTACTGACGGAATGTGTTCATACTTTATGAAAAAAGGTATGATTGATATGGTTGTCGTGGGAGCTGACAGGATTGCCGCAAACGGTGATACAGCAAACAAAATCGGAACTTATACGGTTGCAATTGCCGCTAAATACCATAATGTACCGTTTTATGTTGCGGCACCTTTATCAACAATTGATACAAGTATTAAAACAGGTGATGAAATAGTAATAGAAGAACGTTCGCATGAAGAAGTTACTCATATTAACGGGAAAATCATTTGCGCGCCTGATGTTAACGTAATTAACCCGGGATTTGACGTAACCCCGCATGAACTTATAGCAGGGATTATAACCGAAAAAGGAATTTTACGTCCCGATTACAATAAATCAATTGCAGAAGCATTTAAAGTATAACGAAAGGAGAAAATATGAAAACTACAGAAGCAAAACAGATGCCGTTACATGAAAAGTTTCACAACTTTTGTGTTGAGGTATCTACCTGCGTATCAGTCGGGGGGGGGGCAATTCTGTAGCTCCTAAACCTGCATTTACCCTGGCAGAGGTTTTGATTACTTTAGGAATAATAGGTGTTGTTGCTGCTATGACAATGCCTTCATTAGTTACACATTATAAAGAAAAACAAACTGTTACCGCTTTGAAAAAGTTTTACTCAATACTTGAGCAGGCAATCAGGCTGAACCAAATTGAAAATCCGGAAGACTACAGCGGTGAAAATATCGTATCTATGTTTAAAACAATTAAGTTATGCCAACCTGGTGATAAGTCTTGTGCTCCAATGCAATATAAGCAATTGAACGGGCGTAATGAGGGTGCGTGGGGGAAACTTGATTCATTCTCCGATAGTGTATACTATGCTCTATTAGTTGATGGGAGTTTAATCAGATATGCTTCTGACAGTAATTGTCAAACTGTAAGAGGTACTTCCGAAGCTTTAAAGAATCGTTGCGGAGAATTCAGTATTGATATAAACGGTAATAAGCTTCCAAATCAGATGGGCAGAGATGTCTTTTTCTTTAATATTACCAAATACGGAGTAGTTCCTTTTGGAACGGAAGATGAAAACGATTATTCTTTTTCAAAGGAGTGTAAAGATAAAAATTCCGCAGATGGTAAATCTTGTGCAGCATGGGTGCTTATTAATGAAAATATGGATTATTTACACTGCAATGACTTAGACTGGAGCAGGAAAACAAAATGTAAATAATTTACTTAAACATTTTTGAACGTATATTTTTTAATTCGGTGATTGTCTTCGGATAGTCACCGTTTGTTAATTCTCCTACCGCTTTGTAAAGTTTTAAAATTGATTGTTCAATATTCTTGTGGTTCATTGTAACCATATCGCACGCCATTTCTTCATTTGAAAGCGCAAGTCTTGTCATATCGCGAAAACCGCTCGATGCAATTTCCAATGCAAGCGGATTGTCTTTTGCCGCAAGCATCAGAGCCTGTGCGATTACCATCGGCATGTGCGAAATCATTGCTGCTGCTTCGTCATGTTTTTCGGGAGTTGTGAACACAGGTACTGCGCCCAAATATTTTATAACCGAAAGAAGTTTTTCATTTTGCTCCCCGGTTATAACCCATTTTGCACCCTTAAAAAGCCCTTCCAGAGAATTTTCAAAACCTTTATGCTCTGTTCCTGCCATAGGGTGTGACGGTATAAACTTATATGGTCTTTGCTTTTCCGATACAAATTTTTTTAGACTGCACACGTCTGTAACTACTGTTTGAGGAAAAAGAATGTTTTCCAGTTCATCAAGTACTGCAAGAGTTTTATTCATTGCAGTGCATACAAAAATCAGTTCCCTGTCTTTTAAAACATCGTAAGTTTTGAATATTCCGTCACCGCTTTGCGATTGTGATACAGCTATTACATCATAATCTTTTTTTAAGTCCCTGAACAGAGACCCGCCGATAAGTCCTAAACCGATAATTCCTATTTTCATAAGATAATTATATCATATAAAATTGACTAAATTATTATTGTTTTATATAATTGAGAGGAAAAAGGGGGTTATTATGGATTTGTTAGAACTTTTGAAAAAAAGATATTCGGTTAGAAAATTTGACGGAAGAACAGTTGAAAAAGAAAAGCTTGACTTAATTCTGCAAGCAGGAAGAGTTGCCCCCACGGCTGTAAACTTTCAGCCTCAAAGAGTTCTTGTTATTGAAAGTGAAGAAGCTCTCGAAAAATTAAAAAGCTGCACTCCGTATCATTTTAATGCGCCTCTTGCGCTTTTAATCTGTTTTGACAAAAATGTAAGCTGGAAAAGATCCCATGATAATTATGAAATGGGTGCTGTTGATGCAAGCATTGTGACAACACAGATGATGCTTGAAGTCGAAAATCTCGGACTGGGCACAACATGGGTAGGCTCGTTCAAAACAGAATTATTAAGAACTTCTTTTAATATTCCCGAAAATTATGAACCTGTTGCAATTTTACCTGTAGGATATCCTGCACAGGATTCTGTTCCAAACCCGCATCATAATGAACGTTATGAATTAAGTCATACGGTTTTTTATAATTCCTTTTAACAGATAGATATTTCGTCTAACGAAGAAACGGTATATTGTGATGTTTGTGAAAGAGTTTCCTCATCGATTTGTCCTGTTGCAGCAAGTATTGTTCTTGCAACTCCGCCGTTTTTTGCCGCAAGATAATCCATAGGAGCATCTCCAATCATTACGGTAAATTTTGGGTTTGATTGAAGTTTTTCAAGTGCTAATTTTACCGGAATGCCGCTTTCTTTGGTTTCTTTTGTAGACTCACGTCCTATTACAACGTCAAACAGTCTTTCCCAGTGAAAATGTTTTAAAGTTAAGAGTGTGGATTCTGTGGCGTCTGATGTTACAATTCCTGTTTTTATTCCCTTTGACTTAACGAGCTTGATGAAGTTTATCGCGTCTTCAATAGGTTTTGTATATTCAGACATATTCTCATAGAAAGTTTTGCTTACTTCATCAAATACTTCTTCAATCTGAAATTCGGTAATACTAACTCCTAAGTTATTAAGATCTTTACAAAATATTTCTATAATTACGGGTCTTGAATACATTGCCGTAATTCCGTCTTTCAGCATTTTCCCGTTTAACGTGTCGTATCCCAGTTTTAAACACAAAACGGAAAATAAATCCTCTTTTAAATTAAATCTTTTGATTATTTCAAGAACTCTCATTTCAGTCATTTTTCCCCAGAAGTAATGCAGGTCAATAAAAGTTCCGTCCTTGTCAAAAAGGATTGTGTCAATGTTGTCAATTTCAAAATTATCTGTTTTGAGATTAATCATTATTTTTCCCGACAATTGTATCAACGAGGTCTTTTGCAATTTTTACAGCTTCATTAATTAAATTTTGGTCATTCAAAAGATTGTCATTTGTTAAATATTCTTTTACTATTTTTCTTGCGTAAGAACCTACTGCAAGACAATCAGGTTTAACTCCGCATAAATGTGCAAGTTCAATTGATTTTGTATTTGTACCGCCTGACATCATTATGTATACCGGAAAGTTTGCATTTTGGAAAAGCTGCGCCGTCGCAACTGCCTGAAGTGTTGTGCCGTATTTGTCATCACTTCCGCTCATTGCAATTCCGTCGGCCTGTATAATTGTTGTATAAGGCTTTCTTATACTAAGCATTTTTTGAACTCTTTCTTTAAGTTTTTTGTCGCCGAGTTCTGAGCGGTCAATTGAAATGCAAAGCATTCCGTCAAAGAAATCGTTTATTTGTAACCATTTATCCATAACATCTTTTTCATCAGTAGATATGGCGTGGAACTCAATACAATCAATACCTTTTTCAACCAGTTTTGGTAGAACTTCTTTGTAATCCTGTAACTGGCTTACCATTTCAATTGCCTGTTTAGGGCAGTTTTTTGCGCACTGCATACAGCCTATGCATCTTTCTTTTTTTACTTTGTATTTATCAAGTTCGATTACGGCATCATGCGGGCAGATTAATTTACATTTACCGCATTTAACGCATTTGTTCTGATCAATTACTGCTTTTGTAATATGCGGGTCTCCATCAATTCCCACACTTATACATAAATATCTGTCTTCTTTTATTCCGGCTCTTTCTAATCCTCTTTTTGCAGCGTCGACAATTTCGGGTTTGGCGCAAAGGTCAAAGAAGTTACAGCCTGCAAGGGAGTAAATTGTAACAAGTTTTTCAACTTCTTCGGCATCTTCATTTCCTGCACCGCAAACTAATTTAAAACATTCTTTATTATCCAATAAATCTTTTAACATAACTTCCTTCTGAATTGTAAAAACGGAGAGGGTGGGATTCGAACCCACGGTACATTGCTGTACACAGACTTTCGAGATCCGCACCTTAAACCACTCGGACACCTCTCCTTTTTATTTAGTTGTAATGTCATTATGATGAAAACATTTTATTCCGTCAACATAATCTTTTACAATATTACCATTGCCAATAAGTTTATATTTATAAATAGTTAAGCCCTCTAAGCCTACAGGACCTCTGGCGTGTGTTTTGTTTGTCGATATTCCGACTTCTGCGCCGAAACCGTAACGGAAACCGTCTGCAAAGCGGGTTGACGCATTAAAATAAACTCCGGCTGAATCAACTTTATTCATGAATTTTTCGGCATTTTTAATATTTTTTGTAATTATGCTGTCTGTGTGACCTGAGCCGTAAGTGTTAATATGTTCAACTGCTTCATCAACATTTTTTACTGTTTTAAAAGATAAAATTTTATCACCATATTCATGCGACCAGCTTTCGGGGGTGTCTATAAGTTGAATTTCCGATAATTGTAACGCTGCAAGCAGGTTATCGATTTTCGGGAATTTTTCATGAATTAACAATGTTTCTACAGCGTTGCAGGCGCTCGGATATTGTGTTTTTGCATCGGTTACTACCCTGATTGCCATATCAATATCAGCACTTTCATCGACAAATATATGGCAGATGCCGTCAGCATGTCCGAGTACGGGTATTTTTGTATTTTCTTTTATAAATTTAACAAGTTTGTTGCCGCCTCTCGGGATAATCAGGTTAATATATTTATCGCATTTAAGCATTTCGGCAACATCATCACGCGTAAATACCTGCTGAATAACATTTTTAGGAAAACCTTCAATTTTATCAAGAGCCGAATTTATAACGGAAAGAATTTTTTTGTTTGTATTAATACTTTCTTTTCCGCCTTTAAGAATAACTGCATTTGCTGATTTTATTGCAAGGGATGAGATTTGTGCTATAACATCGGGTCTTGCTTCAAAAATTATACCGAGAACTCCTATGGGGCAAGAAACTTTGTATAATGTTAAATCGCTGTCAAGTTCGCGTACAAGTAATCTTTTATTAACAGGATCTTCAAGTTTTGCAATATCTCTTATGCCTTGAACCATATCGCGCATTTTGTTTTCATCAAGTTTTAAACGGTTAAATGTGGATTTTGTAATTTCTCCGGCGTCAACAAGACTCTGGGCATTTTGCAAATCTTCTTTATTCGCGGAGAAGATTTCATCTTTATATAATTCGATTTCATCTGCAATTTGCTGCAAAGCTTTATTTTTAAGCTCTGTAGAAATATCTGCGATTTTTAATGAAGCAGCTTTTGCATCTTTTGCGATTTGGATAAAGTCCATTTTTTCTCCTTATAATAAAGTTATGTTGTCGCGGGTAATAATTGCATCGTAATTTTTAAAGCCAAGAATTTCCATAATGTTATCCGAGTGGCATCCGATAACTTTTCTGCACGAATCAGAACCGTAATTTACAATTCCTCGAGCAACTTCGTTATGTTTTTCATCAAGGATTGAAACAACATCACCCTTGTTAAATTCATTAATTACTTCGCAAACGCCTATCGGAAGAAGGCTTTTTTGTTTTAACAATGCTCTCTTTGCACCTTCGTTAACAACAATTTGTCCGATAATATTTGTGGCATACCCTATCCATCTTTTCTTATCCGACAAACCTTCTGTCTGAGGCAGAAACATAGTCCCGATTTCTTCGCCTTCGAATATTTTTTTGATAACATAAGGTATTTTACCATTTGCAACAAGAACTTTACCGCCAAACCTTGTAACCATTCTTGCGGCTTTCAGTTTTGTTCTCATACCGCCTCTGCCGCCTTCGGATGCGTCAGTACCTAATGCAAGAATATCATCGGTTACTTCTTCCACAGTTCTGATAATTTTAGCATCAGGATTTGTTTTAGGATTTTTGTCATATAAACCTTCCACGTCAGACAGGATTACGAGCAAATCAGCATCCAGCTCGCTTGCAACAAGTGCCGATAACTTATCATTATCGGAAAAGCATACCTGCATGTGTTCAAATTGCGGATGAACTTCAACTGTGGAAACAGTATCATTCTGGTTAATGATGGGAACAACACCGAGTTCAAGAAGTTTATTCAAAGTTGTTCTCAAACTCAAATATCTTTGTCTTACTGAAAAATCGTCTTCCGTAAGAAGTATTTGAGAGGCAACAAGACCGTAAGTATCAAACCCGTTTTCATAGATTGACATCAATTTACCCTGACCTATTGCCGCGCAGGCTTGTTTAAGCGCCACACCTTCGGTGCTTTCCAACCCGAGACGCTTCTTGCCTAAACCTACTGCTCCGGAGGTGATTACGATAACTTCTTTTCCCTGCCTTGCAAGGTGTGATAAATCTTCTATAAATGAGAAAACCCGCGGTAATGATACATAACCGTCATCTCCTCTTAAAATATTTGTTCCGAACTTGAAAACGATACGTTTTGCATTAATAAATTCTTGTCTGTCCATAGCTTAATTATATTACAAAAATTTTAATCAATCGCAACTTCTTCATTAATTTCTACTTCATTTTTTTCATCGGATGACGGTGCTTTATTGTCTTTGTATAGCCAATACAGATACATGTCGACGAGTAAAAAGAATGTATTTAAAATATACAACCAGAACACCCAGTCCATATTATCTAATACTTTGTGTGCAATCCCGCATACGTAGCCCAATAAAATTAACATTGAGAAATGAATACTTTTACCGTGTACACACTTACATTTATAAGTTTTTAAAGCCGCAACGGGCCAGCTTATACCAAAACATACCATCATACCTGCTTCAAATACGCTCATTTTTCTTTTCACCATAGCTTACGACAGTTTACAAACCGCTTTTAAAATATATGCTTAAAACTTTATCAGTTGATTTTACAGCCGCTTTAAAAGCCTCATGCACTCGGTGCTTTTTTTAGCACCTCGCATCTGTTTTGCTTTATAACTGTCTTTATCAGCTTCCTTTCTTATATTTTACATTAATACTAACATTTTTATTTTTATTTTCAAAACCTAAACCTCTCATAAGAGGGTGAAGTATATAATTGCTTAATTCCGACGCAATCCATGCAAGACCTATTACTGTTCCAGTAAGATTACTTAATTCTATAGCTCCTTTTGCGGCAGGGAATTCAGGCGGCTTTTCATCTTTCAAAAGATGTTCTTTAAGTGTAAACCTGTCTTGCGGGTCTGCTTTCAAGGTGTCGGAAATTTTTGATAAGAGCTTATTTCCCTGTCTGTCTTTCTTTTCCATTTTAGCAAGTTTTGCATAATTAAGATATTCTCCCGCATTTTTAAATGCTGGAAGATCTTTATCGCCTTTAAGGATTTTCTGCGCAATTTTAAATCCGTATTTCTGGAATATAAATGGAATCATTGTAAGATAAATGCCGAGACAAAGCGCCTGATACAGACCTTCTTTTGTCGCCGCGTATTTTCTTGTATCTTTATCAACATTATTATCCATCATAATTGCGGCAGGTCTTCCTGTAGCTTTAAATATGGATTCTGTCGTTACGGTGTACTTTGTGTTATTAGCAAAGTTTACAAATTTCGGATTAAGAAGTATGTTTGCGGCCTTATCTATCATTATATACCTCCTATCCGCATACCGTCAAAGCTTCTTGAACTGTAAATCCGGGGGTAACCGTTAAAATTTACCTGTCTTACAGGCTTTTGGGAAATCCTTTTTGTTTCATTATCTTTTAGGAATGCATTCATGAGAGGTTTTGTTGCTGCATTGCATATAGCAGGTATGACAAAAAGAGCAGTAAGGCTCACGCTGATAAGTGACAGAGTAGATTTCATTTTTGGAAGTTCATTCAGGTGATTAGTTTTCTCTGCTATATGTTTTGCGAGTTTTTCAACTCCTGCATCCGTTACCAGATAGGCGCCGAATGCAACCGCACCGGTCAATCCCTCTCTGAATGCCGTATATCTTCTTGAATTCTTTTCCTGTTTTTTATCCATCATTGTGAATGTCGGACGTAAAATCCCTTTTGACACGGCAATTGTTAAAGCTCCGTAAAGGGCTTTATTATTTTTACCTAAACTCATACAAAGATTTTTAAAATGTTTTTGAAAAGGGCTAGTCATAAATCTTCTCCATTATTATTCTAGAACTTGAAAAAGATGTGTAAAATACCAAAAATATTATAATAATTATAAGTTTTACTTATAATTTATCTGTTTTATGATATAATTTAATTATGAATTTTAACCAATTAAAATACATAGTAACAATTGCAGATGAATTGAATATATCTAAAGCTGCTCAAAAGCTTTATGTATCACAGCCCTCTTTGAGCCAGTGTGTTCAAAATATTGAGCGGGAACTCGGTACAAAGATTTTTGACAGAAGTTCAACGCCTCTCAAAATTACTTATGCGGGGGAAGTTTATATTAACTGGGCGCGGGGCGTTTTGAATTCAACAGACGAAATTAACAGACAGATTGCTGATATTTCAGGGCAGAAAAATATTAAACTTGTTATCGGAATTTCTCCTTACCGCAGTACATGTATTTTGCCGCCCGTTATAAAACAGTTTAAAAAGTTGTATCCCGAATGTTTCCTTGTTGTGGAAGAACATCCGACAACCGTGCTTCATTCGATGATGGATGAGGGCAAAATCGATATTCTTATTGACACCCCGCATCATAATACAATTGATTATACGAGTATTCCTCTCATAAAAGAAAATATTTTGATAGAAGTTCCCGAAAGCTGGGGAATAAAAGGTGACGAAATAACTTTGTCGGATTTAGCAGATAAGCCTTTTATAATGGTATCAAGCGAACAGCTTCTCGGGAGAATTTCTCGGGATTTGTGTTTGAAGAACGGTTTCGAGCCTAAAATATCTCTTGAATGCCATACTGTAGAAACTGCTCATTCATTTGTAATTCAAGGTCTTGGAGCGGCGTTTGTGCCTGAACTTTTTATTAAATACTTTGATAAAAAAGAAACAAATTATTATAAAATTAAAGATTTTCAGCCTGTGAGAGAATTTTGCGTAATTTATGACAACAGAAAATATTTACCTCTTGCCGCAAAAGATTTTATAAAAATCTTAGATAATTTCTTGCACGGCAGATAATTTAGTAATATACTTATCTTGCTATGAAAAATGTAAGACAAACTAATATAAATATTCACAGGGACAGCTGGGTTGAGATTAATCTTGAAAATATTGCGTATAATATGCGCTCAATAAGAAATAATACACCGGAAGGTATTAAACTCCTTGCAGTGGTTAAAGCAGATGCGTACGGACACGGTTCGGTTATGCTTGCCCCTACACTTCTGGCATCCGGTGCCGATATGTTAGGCGTTGCCTCAATTGATGAAGGTGTAGATTTAAGGCAGGCAAAAATAAGTTGTGAAATACTTGTGCTTGGAGCAGTCCCTGTGTGGGCTGTAGAAACTGCTGTTAAATCAGATTTAACGATTGCTATTTTTTCAAAAGAGCACTTGTCAGCTTGCCGTCAGGCTTATGAAAGAACAGGAATAAAACCTAAAGTTCATGTAAAACTGGATACAGGCATGAATAGAATTGGCGTGTCTGTTGAAGAAGCCGTTGAATTTATTAATGAAGTAAGAAATGCCGATTACCTTGAATTCGGCGGAGTATTTACTCATCTTGCAAATGCTGAAATTCGTGAAAAAACACAAATTCAAATTGACAGATGGAATAAGGTTATTTCACAAATAAATCCCGAAGGACTATTGCTTCATATCCTGAATACGGCAGGTGCAATGTGCTATGATGTACCGAATTCAAACATGCGGCGTGCAGGAATTGCTTTATACGGGCTTTATCCTGATTTGCCTGATGACGGTAAAATAAGAAAGCCTGACTTAAAACCTGTCATGTCTTTAAAAGCAAGAATTGTTAATATTCATGAGGCAAAAGACGGTGAAGGAATAAGCTACGGGCATACATTTATTGCTCACGGCTCAAGAAAAATTGCTACTGTTCCTTTAGGCTATGCAGACGGCGTCCCGCGCGGGCTTTCAAATAAAATTTCAGGATGCCTTAACGGAAAAGAAGTTCCTCAGGTCGGAAATATTACAATGGATCAAATGATGTTTGATATAACGGGAGTTGACGCGCAGCTCGGTGATGTTGTAACATTGCTGGATGAAACACATTCTATTGATGAGTGGGCAAAAATTTTAGGTACAATTAATTATGAACTGACCTGTAGATTAAAGGTTAGATTACCGAGGGTTTATACGAGATGACAAACTTTGATTTGGGAATAATAGGCGGAGGTCCGGCAGGGTATACGGCAGCTTTTCATGCAAGAGCAAAGGGAATGTCTGTTGTTCTTTTTGAGAAAGATAAAATCGGCGGAGTATGTCTTAATAGAGGCTGTATCCCGACAAAAGCTATTTTGCATTCCGCAGAACTATATGAAGAAATGAAATGCGCGTCAGATTTAGGGATAAACTGTGAGAATATTTCCGTTGATTATGAAAAAGTTGTTGAACGCAAAGATAAAATTGTTGAAAAATTAAGAAAAACCCTTGAACTTTCTTTGAAAAACAGCGGAGTTAAAACGATTAATGCAGAAGCTAAAATTATTAATGAAAATAAAATTTCTGCTGACGGTGAAATCTTTGAATGCAAAAAAATTATTACTGCAACGGGGTCTTCTCCAAGAGGATTGAAAAATATTGATTTTGACCATGAATTTGTTTTAAGCTCGGACGATATTTTGGATTTAAAAAAATTACCGAAAAGTATTGTAATAATAGGTTCTGGCGCAATCGGAATTGAGTGGGCAAGGATTTTTTCGGCTTTTGATGTTGAAGTTTCAATAGTAGAAATTGCCGAACACTTGCTTCCGCTTGCAGACATTGAGGTTTCAAAACGTCTTAAACGTATTTTTAAGGCTAAAAAAGTTAAAATGTATCTTTCAAACGGCGTTGAAAAAATTGAAGCTAAAAAAGTTTATCTTTCGTCCGGTGAAATCCTTGAGCCTGAACTCGTTTTGCTTGCCGTAGGACGTAAACCTGTTGTGCAATCTTGCTGTAACATACTGGGTGATGCTTGCGGTAAAATTCAGCTTGCACATTTTGCTATTAAGCAGGCTGCTTTAGAAATTTCAGGAATTGAATTTGATGAAAATCTTGTGCCGTCCGTTGTATACGGCTGCCCTGAAATAGCCTGGGCAGGAGCGCGTGAACAGGATTTGGAAGAAGGAACTTATAAAAAATCAACCATTCTTATTTCAGCTCTCGGCAAATCTCACTGTGATAACTGTTCTGACGGTTTTATCAAAATTTTGTCACGTGACGGAAAAATTATAGGTGCACATATAGTTTCTAAAGAGGCTTCTGCATTAATTCAGCAAATAATAATTGCTATGCAAAACGGCATAGCAATTGAAGATTTGAAAAAAGTTTGTTTTGCTCACCCGACTTATTCGGAAGGCATATTTGAATGTTTGTTTAGATAGAACCTGTCCAAAAAGGAACTTTTCCGAAATTCCAATAAGAATTTGTCGGATTAGGATCTTTGTGTCTGATAACTTTTTTCTTTTCAACTTTAGTATCGCTTACCTGTTTAGTGTTATCCTGTTCAACTTTTACTTCTTCTGTCGTTGTAACTTGAGATCCCGGAAGCTCATATTTTTCGGCATAAGCACAGCCTGCAAAACATAATAAACATAAAAGTGTTATAAGATTTTTCATAGTGATTACTCCTTTATTTACATTATAGCGTTTTATACCGCAGAAATCAATATTTTTGCGCTATAATTTAAAATATGCAAAGAAGACTTCCTGATTATTTAAAACGACCGATTATAGATACAGATAAAACTCGTACAGTAAGAAGAATTTTAAAGACAAAATGTCTTAATACGGTTTGTGAAAACGCGCGCTGCCCTAATAAAAATGAATGTTATACAAAAAATACGGCAACATTTTTGATTATGGGTAATAACTGTACAAGAAATTGCAGGTACTGCAATATCACTTGTGCTCGCCCTGAACCTTTGGATTTGGCAGAGCCATTTCATGTTGCAGAAGCTGTAAAGGATTTAGGTCTTAAATACGCAGTAATTACATCTGTTACAAGAGATGATTTGCCTGACGGCGGTGCTCAGCATTTTGCAAATTGTATCTATGAAATCAGAAAAATATCTCCTGATGTAAAAGTTGAAATTTTAACTCCTGATTTTAAGGGTAATAAAAATTCGCTTGATACTATCATAAAAACACACCCTGATGTTTTTAATCATAATATTGAAACTGTACGAAGTGTTTTTAAAACTGCAAGACCCCAGGGCAATTATGACTGTTCTCTGGATGTTTTGAAATACATAAAGAACAACAGTGATATATTAACAAAATCGGGTTTAATGGTAGGCTTGGGTGAAACTTTTGAAGATATTGAACAAACTCTTTTGGATTTGAAAAATGTCGGATGTGATATTGTGACAATCGGTCAATACATACAGCCGTCAAAGGAGCATCTTGAGGTTTCAAAGTATTATACTCCTTCTGAATATGAAGATTTGAAAGCTTTAGCAGAAAAAATCGGCATAAAGCATTATCAAATCGGACCTTTAGTCAGAAGTTCTTACAGAGCATCCGAATTAATTTAAAATCTCAACGGGTAATCTTTCGGAATTTTCCATCCGTTCATTTGAATTAGCGCAGTACAATATGCCCTTTCATTGCTAACATTTTCTTTACAACCTATTGTTCCATTATTAAGAAGCATCTCTCTTGTTCCGTCCCACTCGTATTTATATGGCTCAACCCCTTTGTTAAAATGATACTTATTAATGCTTGAATTATCATATGGCTTGAAGAAAAATGTGAAATATTTAGTTCCACTCATATTTTTATTTCTGCTTACTGTTCCTTCATTTTCTAAGCGTTCGTAATCTTTGGCATTCGGATAAAATATAAAGCTTGAACCGCTAATCATGGTCATACTTCCGTCTGCAAAATAGGCAAGTACTTTACCTTCTGAGTTTCCGTCTACTTTGTATTCTGTTAGTTGTAAATAAGGCTTTAAATATCTTTCAAACCACGGGCTGACCTTTGATGCGGAAATATCTTCATTCCCGTCATCATCGTTTTCGTACCCTGTTTCAAGTGTATCCCAAAATTCCTTACTTCCGTTGTCTGCTTCAGAACGTATAATCGCCTGATTTATAGTACTGTAAAATTTAGCCAATCTTGTTTCAACTACTGTTTTTTTATGGTTAGCAATCAGCGCAGGCATTGTCAAAGCCGCAACTACTCCTATAATCCCGAGTGTAATTAATACTTCTGCTAATGTAAATCCCGTTAATCCCCTGTCATAAGCGACCTTTGCGGGGGGGGGGCAACCCTTAACGC
>ERZ773114.864-NODE-864-length-34872-cov-7.344832_pt1 | contig 34872 bp, 38 predicted proteins | sample MGYA00580564_ERZ773114 | MGnify/ENA primary metagenome ERZ773114 (study PRJEB29015, sample SAMEA2737836) | human gut metagenome | biome: human gut; feature: human-associated habitat; material: faeces | place: China | collected 2012 ... | reverse complement strand
AACCTGGGTGTCCGTGTAAGCAACCTGGAAAAGAAAGTGGGCAACATTTCCTGGTTCGGCGATGCCCGCATGCGTTGGCAGGAAAAAGGATACAATGCTGACGGTTCAAAGAAAGAAGATTCCTGGAACGGCCGTATGCGTATCAATGCCAAGGCGCAGGTGAATGACAGCACTTATGTACGCGGCCGTTTTGCCAGCAATATGAACTTCAAAGACGGCAAAGACGCGAATACAAAGATGGATGTGCTTTTTGTTCATCATCAGTTCGGCGATAAAGTTGGCATGAACTTGGGGCGCAACTTCCTTACCCTTGGTCAGACTGGTATGTACTATGATGATTTCTTTGACGGCGCGCAGCTTTTCATCGGTGACAGCAAACTGACTCTGGCAGCAGGTTATGGACGTATGAATGCATGGGCAGATGACGAAGATACTGTTTATGCCCGTCTTTATGGACAGACCGGCCGTATCGGTTATGATGCGGAATACATTAAGACCGTCGGTGCGGCTGATGCTGCTACGAAGTCGGTCTGGGGTGTCGGCCTGACTGTAGGTGTGACCGATGCAGTTGATGTATTTGGTGATTTCTACAAGAATACAAAACCTGCCGGTGATCCGCAGATGTGGACAGCAGGTCTCGGTTTCGGACATTATAATCTGAAAAAACCGGGTACTTTCAGAGTGGCCGCCCAGTATGTCAAGAACGAAGCCGGCGCTTTTTTCGGCGGCAGCACTTACACCGCATTCCCGACCGCTTCTCTTCTTGATAAGGAAAGCAAGTTCTGGCTGACCAATGCTGATGTCGTTCTGGCAAAGAATGTCCGCCTCCACGGTGAATATGCGTTCAATGTGAAGACGGATGACGGTGTAGATTATGATGATCTCGCTACCGTATCTCTGAACTACAACTTCTAATACTTGTGTTCAAGGGATAAAGGCAATGAAAAAGACCTCGAAAGGGGTCTTTTTTGTATGTGTTTGATTAGCTGTTGGCTGATAGCCGTTAGCTGTGGGCTGTCAGCTACAAGCTAACTATTCTTTTACGATTTAAATCATTAACGACAAACGAGTATCCTCAATCGCACTACGTGCGCCAGCGAGCTCCTTCCGGCGGCCGACTCCATGGTTCTTGTATAGGACGGTAAGGCGTCAGGCTGAACGAATGTGAAGGATCTGCTATCGTGGTGAGGAAGGCGGTAAGACGTTATTAGAGTAATAGATTCTTCACTCCGTTTCACCGTTCCGTTTCCCGTCTTTCCCACAAGGTGTTCTTGCCTCCGTTCAGAATGACGTTAAACAGACGGCACAGCTGGGATTCTAACCACTTTCAGGCCTGCCGATAAAGTAGCACCCATGGTAAGGCGTCATTCTGAGCGACAGCGAAGAATCTGTTACCGTGGTGAAGAAGGCGGTAAGAGGCCATTCAGCGCGTCCGTGAAGGATCTGTACCCGTGATGAGGGAAATATAAGACCTTATGGGGGCAGCGGATTCATCACTCTATACCGGTTCAGGGTGACGATTAAGGTGCTATAAAGGGAAAGGGCCTCATGTAAAAGAAAAAAACTATAACCGACCTGCGTTCGAAAAAAGGGAGGAAGATGAAAAAACAGTGAGAAATATACCATGAGAAAAGAAAACTGTAATTATACGATAAAATCTGCTTATACAAAAGTTGGCACCCTTTGTGATTAAAATAATAAAAGAGAATACTTAATTTATTCCAACGGAAATAGAGAAAATAAATTAAGGTAGATTTTTTCGAAGAGTTTCAGAGTTCTTGCAAAAAAAATTCTGATGTGCTAAATTGCAGGTAAGCAGCAGGGGCATGTCCCGCTATGCTGCTTATGGGGTAATGAAGAAACGCAGAGGAAACACGGTCACTCGTGCAAGATTCTTCCGGAACTCCATTCCAAAGGGACAATTTATTTTTCGGAAGGAGCAAGAATAATGAAAAAGATTCTCGCAATCGCAGCAGCAGTTGCACTCACCGCAGGCGTATCCGCATACGCTGCAAATCCGTTCTCTGATGTATCCACCGATGATTGGGCCTACCAGGCTGTATCCGATCTTTCCGATCAGGGCGTTGTAGAAGGCTATCCGGACGGCACATTCAAAGGGGAAAGAAACATGACCCGTTATGAACTGGCGCAGGTTATCGCCCGTCTGATGGCCCGCGAAGATCAGCTGAACGCAGAACAGAGAGCTACCCTGGACAAACTGGCAGGGGAATACGCTGATGAACTGGCAAACCTCGGCGTCCGCGTAAGCAACCTGGAAAAGAAAGTGGGCAACATTTCCTGGTCCGGCGATGCCCGCATGCAGTATCAGCATAAGCTGAAAGTCGATGATAGGGATGGTGACATTTTAGCTAAGGATCATGCAGACGGCTGGACAGGCCGTCTGCGCATCAATGCGGACGCCCAGGTCAATGACCAGGTCGTTGTTTCCGGCCGTTTCGTATCTGAAATGGATTTCAAGGACAATGGGAATGCCAATACCATCATGGACCGCATCCATGCGCGCTGGACACCGAATGACGCTTTCTACATGGATCTCGGACGCCAGGGCGTGGCGCTGGACCAGACCGGCGTGTTCTGGGATGAAGATGGAAGGTTTGATGGCGTTGTAGCAGGCTATGATAATGGCAAATTCGGCGCTGAATTCGGTTATGGCCGTTTCCAGGACGCTGAGCGCAGCATGGATCACTATTACTGGAAAGATAGTGCGTCCATTGAGGCTTGGTATGGCAAGCTGACAGGACACTTTGGTGAATCCTCCGCGGTTTCCGCTTTCTATCTCAAAAATGTACAGGATCTTAATGGAGATGCTCCTGCTCCGAAGGGAGCACATATTCATGCCTGGGGCGCCGGTGCGACCATCGGACTGGGAGATTCCGGCCTGAAAGTTGACGGTGATTTCATCCAGACAAGAGGCAATCATGCTTCTGAATTTAGACATGCTAATCTTTGGACAGCCGGACTGAGCTATGGTGAAGTGGATCTGAATAAGCCGGGCAGCTTTACTCTCGGTGTCCACTATGTAAGGGCTGATAAATTTTCTTATCTCCTCGGCAATTCCGCTCTGGACATGACAGATCAGCTGGATTATGGCTGGAAGGCTAATGCAGGCGTGAAGTTCTGGACAGCCAAAGCAGGCGTTGCCGTACAGAAGAATGTAGAACTGGACGCTTACTACAACTTCGGCGCGAAAGCATTCGACAAACATGATCCGAATACAGAAGATCCAGCGAATACATGGGGCGTTGAACTGAACTACGCTTTCTAATTCGTGATTGTAAGCTAACAATAGAAGACCTCTTCGGGGGTCTTTTATTTTGCGAAAAATGGCTGTCGGACAGGAATGACTGCTTTCATCCGCTTTGTAGGACGTTTTCCATTCCTCGGAACAGCCTGTTTCCTTTTATTTCATTCGAGTAACAGATTCTTCGTGTTCGCTTCGGATGACGCTTACCGTCTGCCGTCATTCAGAACGGTGGTAAGAATGCTTTGTGGGAAGGACGGGAAACGGAGCAGTGGCATGGAGTGAAGAATCTGTTACCTTGAATGACATCTTACGGTTTTCCTCACCACGGGTATAGATCCTTTGCTGTCGCTCTGAATGACGCCTTGCCGATGTCCTCACTGGAGGTACAGATCCTTCATGTCCGCTTATGATGACGCTTAACGTTTCCTTCATTATGACGTGTTTTCCCAAAATCGTCATTCAGAACGGTGGTAAGAATGCTTTGTGGGAAAGACGGGAAACGGGACAGTGGCACAGAGTGAAGAATCTATTGCGCTGATGACGCCTTACCGTCTTCCTCACCACAGGCATAGATTCTTCGCTGGCGCTCTGAATGACGCTTAATGTTCCCTTTATTATGACACTCTTTCCTTCAAGCGTCATTCTGAACGGAGTCGAGAAAGCCTTGAGGGAAAAACGGGAAACGGAGCAGTGACATGGAGTGAAGAATCTATGACTGTGGTGACGTCTTACGGTTTTCCTCACCACGGTAATAGATTCTTCACATTTGCTTCGGATGACGATTAACGCTCCCCTTACTACAACAGCAAATCCTTTGCTGATATTTCGTATGACACCTAATGGAAATCATCTGCTTCGGCTTTTAACTCACAGCTAACAGCTTGCAGCTGACTGCTCACAGCTGATAGCTTTTATCTTCTTATGGTCTTCCTCATCGCGGGTGCAGATCCTTCACATTCGCTTCGGATGGTGTTTTGCCGTTCCCTGTCAATAAGACACTATACAGGGTATGTTATAATAGATACATATAAATATATGAATAAGCTTCAGTTTTGAAAGAAGGTGTTCTTATGTGGAAGAAAACAATACTTGCCGCGGCACTGATTGCAGGCGGGGTAGTTGGCGGTTTTGCCGCGTATGATGGCGGAGATAATCCGCCGCAGGATGAAAACGTACAGCTCTGTCCCATCGGAGAAAACGGTGAGCGGGGAGTCTGCGGTGTTCCGGAGAGAAGCGGTGATGACCGGGAAGCTTGCAGGGGTCCGCACTGTAATAGGTGATGCGGAAAGGCAAATAAGGGAGACGGGAGACCGTTTCCTTTTTTCTTTATCAGGAATCAAGAGGGGAAAGTGAGGTAATAGATTCTTCACTCTGTGTCACCATCCTGTTTCCCGTTTTTCCCACAAAGCATTTTTGCCACCGTTCTGAATGACGATTGAAGGAGAGAGTGTCATAATGAGGGGAACGATAAGGCGTCATAATGCGGTACTGATTTCTTCGTGAGAAGCGGAGTGTGTGAAGTGTTTTCGTTTGACATCTGATGGCCGTTTAGCTATAATTAGCATGTTATGGTGTGTGAATACACAGGACGCAGTAAGGAGGTGTTCACTGATGGCAAAAATGACATTCCAGCCTAATAACCACTGGAGAAAACATACCCACGGATTCCGCGCCCGTATGAAGACGAAAGCCGGCCGTATTGTTCTGAAAAGAAGAAGAGCCAAGGGCAGAAAGGTATTAAGTGCCTGAGTCAGAATCGAAGCAGGAGAAGAAGTATCCGCTTCACCGTGATTTCCGTATCCGGCAAAACAGGGATTACCGGCGTATATACTCGTCCGGCCGGCGTTTCAGCAACCGCGCGGGACTTATGTACGTGGTCAGGACGAAACGGGAACCTGTCCGGATCGGGTTTGTGACGACGAAGCGCATCGGCAATGCCGTGGCGCGCAACCGGGCAAGGCGCCTGATGAAAGAGGTTTATCGCCTCCATCGTCATGAACTTTCTTCCCATTATGAAGCCATATTGCTTGCCGCCGCTTTTCTGACGACAGCGACGTATAGCGAGGCGGAAAAGGCTTTGCTTGCGCTGTGGCGTAAAGCCGGCATGCTGGAGGGGGCATGATGAAGACGGCGCTGATCGTTCTTATTCGATTTTACAGGAAATATGTTTCTCCCCTGAAACCGCCATGCTGCCGTTTCACTCCCACCTGCAGCACCTACGCGCTGGAAGCGGTGGAGAAATACGGCGCGCTGAAAGGCGGATGGCTCGCGTTAAAGCGGATCTTGAAGTGCCATCCTTTCCATAAGGGTGGTTATGACCCTGTTCCATAAGGCTTTTCCGACAGGCAATGTACGGCGCTTTTGATGAGGCGCCGCTTTTTTATCTTTCGTTTATCTTTCGCGTTTTGTTATCTTGTCACGCCATGAATTTAGCAGAGTTTCTGCATTCCTGTCTCATCCCGCTTTTGAAATTTAGAAAGCGGGAACATTTAGGCGGCTGAAATAGAGGCCGTATAAGGAGAAATTATGAATCTTGGCTTTGGCGGAGGCGGATCTGAGTTCCAGATTCCCGTACTCTCGGCTATTGTAGGCATGATTGCCGATCTGATGCGCATCGGCCTGCAGATTTGTTATGAATTTACTTCCGGTCTCGGATTTCCCAATTACGTCATCGCTATCGTCGTTTTGACGATACTCATTAAGACGCTGCTGCTTCCCCTCGCGGTGAAACAGATCCGTTCCATGAAAGCGATGCAGGCAATACAGCCGGAGATCCAGAAAATCCAGAAGAAGTACAGAAATGACCCTGCCATGATGCGGCAGGAAATGGGGCGTCTGTACAAAGAGCATAATGCGTCCCCCATGGCGGGATGCCTGCCCCTGCTCATACAGATGCCTTTCCTTATCGCGATGTACTATGCGATACAGGGATTCAACTATGACCCTCTCCATGCGGGTTTCCTCTGGATTGAAAGTCTGGCAGCGGAAGACGGCACGTACATCCTGCCTGTTCTTTCCGCCGCGTCCACGTTCCTTGTTTCCTGGCAGACGACACCGAAAGATGCGCCGGGCAACCAAAAGACGATGCTTTTCATGATGCCTCTTATGATCGGCTGGATGTCTCTTCATTTTCCGAGCGGTTTGGTGATTTACTGGGTGGTGAGCAATGTTTACCAGTTTTTCCAGCAGCTTATCATGTTCCGCGGGGAAAAGGGAAAGGAAATGATAAACGGGCCTTCGAAAAAAGGCGTAGTCACTGTCCATACCGATGAAGAGGCTGTGGCTAAGACAAAGAGGAAAAAGATTATCCGCAGAAAAATTATTAAAAAGGTAGCAAAGAAACCGGCAGCCGATGAAGCACCGAAGGCCGGTGATGAAAAAGAAAAAACGGTTTCTGCTGAAAAGACGGCAGAGGCCGGGGATAGTTCCGGGAAAGCGGAGGGATAACTATGGAAACTGTCAGAATTACCGCAAAAACCGTTGACGAAGCAGTGGAAGAAGGATTGAAGAAGCTGGGGCTTTCCCGCGCAGAAGCAGTGATCCGTGTCATTGAACAGCCCTCAAGCGGACTTTTCGGTTTGTTCAACAAGAAAGATGCCGTTGTCGAGGTCGGCGCGGCAGGATCGGAAACGGAAGATGCTGCGGAGACTGCCGGGGACATGACTTCGGCTGCTGCCGGGGTTGCAGACGGAGAGGAAGAAACCGTTTCCGCTGCGGAGGAGCCGGGGGAAAACGTCATGGGCGGCGGTGATACGGAAGAAGTTCTTACGGTGAAGAAGGAAAAACGCGGCCGTGAGGAAACTCCGTTTTCCGCGGAAGAGCAGGAAGAAGCTGCTGAAGAAGCGAAACGTTTCCTGACGGGCGTTTTCAAAGGAATGAAGATGGATGTGCAGCTTGAGAAGATGGTGAATGAAGAACGCATTCTTTTCAACCTTCACGGCGAGGGTCTGGGCATCCTTATTGGAAAGCACGGCCAGACGCTGGACGCGCTCCAGTACCTGACAAATCTGGCGGCAAATAAAAATTTCCGACACCATTACTTCGTGCTTCTTGATGTGGAGGACTATCGGCAGCGCCGCAGGCAGACCCTGGAATCGCTGGCGCACCGCCTGGCGGATAAGGTGAAGCGTACAGGGGAAGAAATCCGCCTCGAACCGATGTCGGCGGGTGACCGCCGCATGATCCACCTGGCGCTCCAGAGTGACGGCGCGGTGTCTACAGAAAGCGACGGAGAAGCGCCGTACCGCTGCGTCGTGATTCGCGCGAAACAGTAAAAATGAAAAGCCTCATGGCGGAATGATTTCGATCAAACAGCCGTGAGGTTTTTTGTTGCGCGGGATCCGGAAATGCCGTGCTCCGTTTCGTGTGCCTTTCTTTTGCGGTTCCCGCTTCTTTTGGGCTCCGCTTTATTTCGAGGCCGCAGGTGGGCAACAATATTTCATCAGTTGTGCTAAAATAACCATATACATAGAAAGGGGAGGTGGTTCGTTGTTCGCTTACGCGTTCACGTTCCTTGCCGCGCTTGCCGTGACGTTTATTCTTACTCCGGCCGTAAAGAATTTCGCTGTGCAGATCGGCGCCGTGGATAAGCCGGACGCGCGGAAGGTGCATCACGGACTGGTGCCCCGTTTGGGCGGGCTTGCCATATACGCGGGGTTTATGGTATCCGTCATTCTTACGGTGGGCTTTACTTATGAAATGACAGGGATTATGATCGGCGCGACCTGTCTTGTTTTTGTGGGGATTGCAGATGATATCGTGTCTCTTCCCGCCAAGGTGAAACTTCTCGGACAGATTTTATCCGCCGCCGTGCTTGTGATATTTTTTGGTGTGAATATTGATTGGATCGATCTTCCCTATGTGGGGATTATTGAATTTCCTCTCTTTATTTCCATACCGCTTACTATTTTCTGGATCATCGGATTTATCAATACGGTTAATCTTATTGACGGCCTTGACGGGCTTGCTGCAGGGATCGCCACGATAGCGTCTATTGCCATCGCCCTTCTCGCATTCCAGATGGGGCAGTGGGTATCGGCTGCCGCTATGGTGGCCATGACAGGCGCGTGTCTCGGCTTTCTGCAGTATAATTTCAATCCGGCTAAAATTTTCATGGGCGATACGGGATCCATGTTCCTTGGGTATGTGATTGCCGCGGTGTCGGTCATGGGATCTATGAAGACGGCGGCTGCCGCAGTCCTTATCGTGCCTTTGGTGGCGCTGGCCGTGCCCATTACCGATACGGTACTTGCTATCGTGCGGCGCAGGCAGTCAGGGGTGCCGATTTTTTCACCGGACAAGAATCATCTCCACCACCGTCTTCTGGCGGCAGGCCTGTCGCAGAAACAGGTGGTGCTGGTCATGTACGCGCTGACCGCTTTTTTCTCGGCAGCGGCGCTCCTTGTGGTGAGGCTGAATCCATTTCTCGGTGTGGCGGTGATCCTTCTCGCACTCGGGGTGTTTATTTTCTGGGCGAAGAAACTTGGCGTCATGAGAGAGGTCGTTCTTCCGCCGTCGGAAAAAGATGAGAAATAAAAAAGGAATTGACAGAAATATTTCATTGTATCAGTTTGTTTTATGAAAAGGAGTAGTCCTGTGAAAGTCATGACGGTTTTCGGCACGCGGCCTGAAGCGATAAAGATGGCTCCTGTCGTGCAGTCGCTTCTGGCGCATCCCGAAATAGAAACGAAGGTCTGCCTCACGGCGCAGCATCGGGAAATGCTCGATCAGGTGGTGGATCTTTTCAAGCTGCCCGTCGATTACGATCTGGATATCATGAGGAGCGGACAGTCCCTGTATGACATCACTTCCCGCGTCCTTCGCGGACTGGAAGAAGTACTGGAAAAGGAAAAACCGGATTATGTCCTTGTCCATGGGGATACGACGACGACGTTTACCGCGTCGCTTGCCGCTTTTTACAGGCAGATCAAAGTCGGACATGTGGAAGCGGGGCTGCGCACGGGAGATCTGGCGGCCCCTTTTCCTGAAGAGGCGAACCGCCAGCTTACGGGCGTCCTGGCCAGTCTTCATTTTGCCCCGACAGAAACGGCGCGGGAAAATTTACTCCGTGAAAATAAAAAGGATGAAAATATTTTCGTCGTGGGAAATACCGTCATTGATGCGCTCCTTTCGACGGTAAAGAAAGATTATACTTTTGAAGATGAAGAAATACAGGCGATTGAAGAACACAAGCGCGTCATCCTTGTGACCACCCACCGCCGTGAAAATTTAGGCGCGCCCATGCATCATGTGTACCGTGCGCTCCGCCGGCTGGTGGAAACCGTACCAGATACGGAAGTGGTATTTCCTGTCCATCGGAATCCTCTTGTCCGTGAAGCGGTGGAGGAAGAGCTGGACGGCGCGGCGGGCATCCATCTTGTGGAACCGATGGAGTATGAGCCTTTCACGAATCTGATGGCGCGGTCCGCCCTTGTGCTGACCGATTCAGGCGGCATACAGGAGGAAGCGCCGAGTCTGGGGAAACCCGTTCTTGTCCTTCGCGATACGACAGAGCGCCCCGAAGCGGTAGAGGCGGGGACAGTAAAACTGGTAGGCACCGGGGAAGAGAAGATTTATCAGACGGCATACCGGCTGCTGACCGATGAGGCGGCATATCATGCGATGGCGGAAGCAGTGAATCCTTACGGTGACGGCAGATCCGCCGGGCGCATCGTGGATACGCTTTTGTATGCGGAGGGGATTTCTCATAAAAAACCGTCTAAATTTATAGCTAAGTAAATCCGCATATGTTACAATAACTTTGTATGGGTAGAGCTGTACGTATTTTGCGTGCAGTTTTTCATGATATGCACATGCCGGAGATGGCCATGAAGAATGCCGGAGGACAGGGAGATAAAGGAAAAGAGTTCAATCCGATGCGCAGTATCGCTGTGGCAGGCGGAGCGGGCATGACACTTCTTTCCTGTATCGGCCTCGGTATCTGGGGCGGGCTTAAGTGTGATGAATACTTGGGGACGTATCCTTTCGGCCTTATCGGGTTATCCCTTTTGGGCGCCATATCCGGATTGTGGGCCATAATTAGAAAAATGATAGGAAAGTAAGAAATGAAGTATGATACGGTATTCCCTGCTTTTGCGGATAGAGTGGTCAGCCGTCTGGCAGCCATAGGCGCTGTCGGCGCGGCCGCCGCATTTTTGAAGTGGGAATGGACTGTGGCGGCAGGATTTGCCGCCGGCGTCGTATTTCATATTCTTTTTTTCTTGTACATGAAACAGCGTTACATTCACTGGGAGAAAGAAGAGCGGGACGCGGCCTACATAGGCCAGATGGGCGCCGCGCTTGCAGGCTCCCGGCTTTTTGTGGAAGCGGGGCTGGCGGTGGCGGTGGTTTTGTGGACACCGCTTTCCATTCTTGGCTTCCTGGTGGGCTTATTGTCACTGTTCCCTGCTACTATCTGGGCAAGGCAATAGTGTGGAATAAGAATAATAATATTTTCCTGACGTCCAAAACAGAGAGGGGGTGAGACTATGCATCTTCATACGGGTACACATGTGGTTGCACAGCTTTTCGGAATGTCGGTCAATCTGGATACGATTTTTACACAATGGCTTACTGCTCTCATAGTATTTATTATCGTCTTTGCTGCGAGCCGGGGGCGTTCGCTCGTTCCAAGCGGTATCCAGAATGCGGTGGAAATGATCATTGAGCCGCTATGCTCCCAGTTTGAGAAGAATATGGGATCGCATTATAAAAAGGTTGTTTATTTCCTGCTGACGCTTTTCATGTTCATCTTTGTGGCCAATGAAATCGGGCTTCTGCCGACGGCCCATCTGACGGCGTCTCCGACAAATGATGTGAATACGACCCTGGGGCTGGCGCTGGCCGGTACATTATGTATTCATTTCATTTATATCAGGAACAGGGGATTCGGCAAATGGCTGAAACATTTCTTTGAACCGATGCCGCCGTTCGTGATCATCAATATCGTAGAAGAACTTTCCCGGCCGATCACCCTGGCGATGCGTCTATTCGGCAATATTCTGGCAGGGGAAATCCTGATGGAAATCCTCTACGCGTTGGCACCTGTGCTTGTACCTTTGCTCTGGGTCGTGTTCAGCCTTGTGGTCGGGCTGATCCAGGCGTACATTTTCACTACGCTGACTTCCATTTATCTCAAGGAGAGCGTGGAGTAAGTGAAGATGTGCAGGTGAATGGGAGCGGCACTCCGTAAAATGCCCGGCGCCGCCCGCGAAACGGTACTCATTATATCCGGAAAAACCGGGACATTACATTCTTAGGAGGAATCATTACCATGGATCAGACTATTGTTGTTCAGTATTCCCTTATCGCATCTGCGCTGATTGCCGCAGTTTCTGCGTTTGCAGCCGCATTCAACGATGCTAAAGTAGCATCCCACGCTATCGACGGCATGACCCGCCAGCCGGAAATGCAGGGGCAGCTCTTCACTTCCATGCTTGTCGGCATCGGCCTGGTAGAATCTATTCCGATTATCGCTATCGTTATTTCTCTCGTCCTCGTATTCGCCAATCCTTTCCTCGGCTAATTCCAATTCATTGTTAGCCTAAGGAGGGGATTTCATTGGTAGAATTAAATGGTACGCTGCTGATTTCAATCCTCAACTTTATCATTCTCGTTGCCGTTTTGGCACATTTCTGCTATAAGCCGGTGCTGAAGGTCATGGATGACCGCAGGAACAAGATCCGGAATGATCTGGACAGCGCGGCCCGGTCCAGCGCGGAGGCGGCCAAGCTCAAATCCGATCTGGAAGCGGAACTTGCCAATGCCCAGGTCGCCGCACAGGGGATCGTGGACAAGGCCGTAAAAGAGGCCAAGGTACAGGCCCAGGCGCAGATCGATGAGGCCCATGCGGCTATTGAGAGGGAAAAAGTCCAGGCTGCTAAACAGATCGAAAGGGAACGCAAGGATGCCCTGGAGGATCTGAAGACGCAGGTGGCCGCTCTTTCCTGTGATATTGCATCGAAGATCATCAGCAAAAATATGACGCCGGATACGAATGACCGGCTCATAGCGGAAAGCATCGCAAGACTGGATGCCGGGCAGGCAGGTAAGTAATCATGGATAAGAACGTAATCCTTGCAAAGAAGTACGGACGAGCCATCTATGAAATTGCCGCAGAGCAGCACTGCCTGGAACAAACGGAAGAAGATCTCCGCCTCATTGCCGATACCATAGGGAAAAGCAAAGAGCTCGGGGAGATTCTGAACCATCCTCTGCTTGCTAAGGATGTCAAGAAAGATACTATAAATAAGTTATTTGCAGATAAGGTGCAGCCGATAGTTTTACAGTTCTGCTATATTGTTATCGACAAAGGCCGCATCGCTGATTTTGCTGCCATGGCGGATGTCTATGCCAATCTTGCGCATCATGGGATGGGCATGGAGGAAGCCGTGGTAACCTCTGCGTTTCCCTTGACCAAATCCCAGGTGGACGCTTTGAAAGCCAAACTTGCGGAAATCACGGGAAGCAAAATTGTCATGAAACAGAAAGTAGACGCATCTTTGATAGGCGGATTCACGGTCCGGATGGGAGACCGTCTGATTGACGGATCCATAGCCCGCCAGCTTGCGGCGCTCCGCTCGCAAATGATGCAAAGAGATTGAGGTGACTTACAGGATATGAAAATCAGTTCAGATGAAATCACATCTGTCATTAAAAAACAGATTGAAAATTACAAAGTAGACCTCAATGTCGATGAAGTAGGTACGGTTCTTGAAGTCGGCGACGGTATCGCCCATGTATATGGCCTTGAAAACTGCATGGCCGGTGAATTGCTGGAACTGCCGAACGGCGTTTACGGCATGGCCATGAACCTGGAAGAAAGCAATGTAGGTGCCGTTCTTCTGGGGAATGCGGAAACCATCAAGGAAGGCGACGTAGTAAAGAGAACGGGCCGTCTGATGCAGGTTCCCGTAGGCAATGCGGTCATCGGCCGCGTGGTCAATGCGCTGGGACAGCCGATTGACGGCAGAGGCGAAATCAAGACTGACGCTTATCGCGACATTGAAATCAAAGCTCCGGGCATTGCCGACAGACAGCCGGTAAACGTCCCGCTGCAGACCGGTCTGAAATGTATCGACTCTATGGTCCCGATCGGCCGCGGACAGCGTGAGCTGATCATCGGCGACCGCGGTACAGGTAAGACCGCCATCGCTATTGATACCATTCTGAACCAGAAGGGACAGGATGTCATTTGTATTTATGTTTCCATCGGGCAGAAGAACTCCAATGTCGTCCGTGTATACGAACGTCTGAAAGCTGCCGGCGCTATGGATTACTCCATCATCGTACACGCCGGTGCTTCCGAAGGGTCTCCGATGCAGTACCTTGCACCGTACTCCGGTGTATCCATTGCGGAACACTTCATGCACCAGGGCAAAGACGTCCTCATTATCTATGACGACCTCTCCAAACATGCCGTCGCTTACCGCGCCATGTCCCTTCTGCTCCGCCGTCCGCCGGGACGCGAAGCTTACCCCGGTGACGTATTCTATCTGCATTCCCGTCTGCTGGAACGTGCGGCACGTCTGTCCGATGCGCTGGGCGGCGGCTCCATCACCGCGCTGCCGATCATTGAAACACTGGCAGGCGATGTCGGTGCGTACATTCCGACAAATGTCATTTCCATCACGGACGGACAGATTTATCTGGAAACGGCACTCTTTTATTCCGGGATCCGTCCGGCCATCAATGTCGGCCTGTCCGTATCCCGTGTAGGCGGTTCCGCGCAGATTAAGGCCATGAAGCAGGTCGCAGGCACGCTGCGTCTGGATCTGGCACAGTTCCGTGAATTGGCAGCATTTGCCCAGTTCGGTTCCGATCTTGATGCTGCCACCAAAGCGCAGATCGACCGCGGTCAGAGGACGACGGAAATTCTGAAGCAGCCGCAGTATTCCCCTTATCCGGTCGAAGACCAGGTTATGGCGATCTACACGGCCGTCAAGGGGTATCTTGATGACGTGGACGTAGACCAGGTTGTCGGGTTTGAACAGCAGGTTCTGAATTTCCTCCACAGCAGCCATCCGGAAATCGGCGCTGATATCGTGGATAAAAAGAAGCTGACAGATGAAAATGAAGCGAAACTCAGAGAAGCTCTTGATGAATTCAAGAAACGTTACAAGGCACAAAGCGAAACAGAAGAAAAGTCTGAAACGGTAGAGGGGTGATCTGATTGGAAAGTACGCGTGATATAAAAGGGCGCATAAAATCCGTCACCAACATCCAGCAGATCACGAAAGCCATGAAGATGGTAGCCGCCGCCCGTCTGCGCAAAGCGGAGGAAAAGGCAAACGGCTCCCGTCCTTATGCGGAAAAGATCGGAGAGCTCCTGCGCCGTGCTTCTTCGGTGACACCCGGATTTACAAGCCCGCTCTTCAGGACAGGCGAAGTAAAGAAGGTCGGATATCTCGTCATTTGCGGCGACAAAGGCCTTGCCGGCGCTTATAACTCCAACGTGATGAAGCGTACCCTGCAGGAAATCTCCGGAAAGGATCGTTCTGCATACGCTTTATATGTCTGCGGGAAACAGGCGAAGAATTATCTGAAATTCCGCGGGTATGATCCCGATACCTATCATTTCGGCTTTTCTGATAAGCCGTCGGCTCAGGATTCCATCGATCTCTCCAAAGAGATGGTGGAATACTTCACAAAAGAAGAAGTCGATGAAGTTTATATTATTTATACCAAATTCATCACCGCCCTCCGCCAGCAGGTCCGGGTAGACCGGCTGCTCCCCATTGAAGCGCCGGCTGAGGGAAAAACGGAAGAAGCAGCAAAAGCGGCTGCCAGCGAATGGGAAAAAGAAAGACAGGATTTCCTCCGTATCGAGGAAGATTCCTATATTTTCCTTCCCGATGCGGCGGCAGTGCTTTCTAAACTGCTTCCTGAATATATACAAGTACAGGTTTATAATGCGATGCTGCAATCCGCGGCGTCCGAGCTGGGCAGCCGTATGGCGGCCATGTCCGCTGCCACTGACAACGCGACGGAAAGAATTGCCGACCTCAACCTTACGTACAACAAAGCGCGTCAGGCACAGGTCACCAATGAAATTTCCGAAATTGTCGGCGGTGCGGCAGCTCTCGAATAAACCGGCTTAATTTGATTAAGGAGGAATGCTTCTTCATGGCAAATGAACAGCAGGGACAGGTAGGCAAGGTCGTACAGGTCATGGGCGCTGTCGTCGATATCGCTTTTTCCGACGATCAGGAACTTCCTGCCATCTATAACGCAATTCATGTCAAAGATGAAGAAGGCACTGTTCCGGTAGATGTTATCTGTGAAACCATGCAGCACTTAGGTGACGGCGTAGTCCGCACCGTTGCGATGAGTTCCACCGATGGCATGGTACGCGGAATGAAAGCAGTAGATACCGGCCGTGCTATTGCAGCACCGGTCGGCGACGGATGCCTGGGACGTATTTTCAACGTACTCGGACAGACCGTCGACAATGACGATACAAAAGTACCGGCATCCGACTACTGGCCTATTCATCGTCCGGCACCGGCCTTTAAAGACCAGTCTCCGGCAACCGAAATTTTTGAAACCGGCATCAAAGTCGTCGATCTCATCGCTCCGTATGCAAAAGGCGGTAAGATCGGGCTCTTCGGCGGTGCGGGTGTAGGTAAGACCGTTCTTATCCAGGAATTGATCCATAACGTGGCGACAGAACACTCCGGCTGCTCCGTATTCTGCGGCGTCGGCGAACGTACCCGTGAAGGGAACGATCTCTGGGGAGAAATGAAAGACTCCGGCGTTCTTTCCAAAGTTGCGCTGGTATACGGCCAGATGAACGAACCTCCGGGAGCACGTATGCGTGTAGCTCTCACCGGTTTGACCATGGCCGAATATTTCCGCGACAAACAGGGACAGGACGTCCTGCTCTTCGTAGACAATATTTTCCGTTTCGTACAGGCAGGTTCCGAAGTATCCGCGCTGCTCGGGCGTATGCCGTCCGCCGTAGGCTACCAGCCGACCCTGGCTACCGATATCGGCGAACTGCAGGAACGCATCACTTCCACCAAAGACGGTTCCATCACATCCATCCAGGCCGTATACGTACCGGCCGATGACTTGACGGATCCGGCTCCAGCAGGCGTATTTACACACTTGGACGCTACCACCGTACTGAGCCGTTCCATCGCGGAACTGGGCATCTATCCGGCAGTAGACCCGCTGGACTCCACCAGCCGTATCCTTGACCCGAACGTTTTGGGTGAAGAGCATTACGAAGTGGCCCGCGGCGTACAGGCTATTCTGCAGCGCTACAAAGAACTGCAGGATATCATCGCCATCCTGGGCATGGAAGAACTTTCCGATGATGACAAAGTCATCGTAGCCCGCGCAAGAAAGGTACAGAGATTCCTGTCTCAGCCCTTCTTCGTAGCCGAACAGTTTACAGGCTCCCCCGGCAGATACGTATCCCTGAAGGAAACCATCCGCGGCTTCAAGGAAATCCTTGCAGGCCAGCACGATGATATGCCTGAAGGCGCGTTCTACATGGTCGGCACAATTGATGAAGCGATCGAAAAGGCTGAAAAGATGAAGAAAGGGGAATAAGCCATGGCTGATACCCTTACGAATCCCATGCACGTGGAAGTCATCAGCCCCGACGGACCGATTTATCGAGAAACCGGCGTGGAAATGGTGGTGGCCCGTGCGGCGGACGGCGAATTTGCCGTCATGAAAAACCATCTGCCTCTGGCAGCCGCTCTTGAAATGTGCCCCGTGCGCATCATTAAAGGCGGAAAGGAACAAAAGGTGGCCGTATTTGGCGGTTTCCTGGAAATAAAGGACAATCAGGTAAATATCGTAGCCCCCTTGGCGGAGCTGGCGGACACCATCGATATTGCCCGTGCCCAAGCCGCGAAGAAACGTGCGGAAGACAGGCTCGCGTCCAAGAGCAAAGAGATTGATGTCGACCGTGCTAAACTCGCTCTCCAGCGTGCGCTGACACGGCTCAAAACGACAGGAACCCTTTGATCCCAACAAAAGAACCGATCCATACAAATAATGGGTCGGTTTTTATGTTTGGGGAAGACGGTAAGAAGATAAAAGCTATCAGCTGTGAGCTGTCAGCTGCAAACTGACTATTCTTTTACGATTTGAGTCATCATGGCGATTAAGTATCCTCAGCCGCGCTGCGTGCGCTACAGCTCCTTCCAACGGTCGACTCCATGATCCTTGTATAAGACGTTAAGGCGTCATAATGAGGGAAGCGTTAAGGCGTCATAATGAGGGAAGCGTTAAGCGTCATAATAAGGGAAGCGTTAAGCGTCATAATAAGGGAAACGTTAAACGTCATCCTGAACGAATGTGAAGGATCTGTCACCGTGGTGGGGAAAACCGTAAGGTGTCATCAGAGTAATAGATTCTTCGCTCTGTGTCATGTTGTGTTTTTTCCTCATTTTCATACAGCATTCTTACCCCCGTTCAGAATGACGAGATACGGTAAGGCGTCATTCAAAGCGCCAACAAAAGATTTGCTACAGTGTTGAGGAAAGGGATTCTGACGGGAAGAATAGGGATTGGATAAGCATCCTTGTTTATAAGGAGGTGGCCGGCGAAGCCGGACGGAGGATACTGGCTTGGGGGAACAACGCAAAAGAATAGAATGAAGATTCTTTTTCTACCCTCCGTTCAGAATGACAATTGGAGGAAAGGGCGTCATAATGAGGGGAATGTTAAGAGTCATCCTGAACGAATGTGAAGGATCTATACCCGTGGTGAGGAGGTCGGTAAGACGCTATTCTAAGCACAGCAAAGGATCTGCTGCTATAATGAGGAAAACGTTAAACGTCATCCTGAACGAATGTGAAGGATCTATACCCGTGGTGAGGAAGCCGATAAGATCACTTCCGCCATTTGGGAGTCTTGGAACATTCTTCACGCCGTCCGTAAATGACATGGTATAATAAAGATAAATTTGCGATGGAAAAAATCAGGGAGGGCGCATGAGCCGGGCAGATACACAATACCTTGGAATTATAAAGAATATACTGGACGCAGGAAGCTTAGGCTATAACCGCACGGGAATGCCGGCGTATAAACTGCCGCACCAGATCATGCAGTTTGATTTGGAAAAGGAGTTTCCGATCCTGACCACCAAGTTTGTGGCATTCAAGACATCGGTGAAAGAAATCCTTTGGATATGGCAGAAACAGTCCAATGATGTGCGTCTTCTCCAGCAGTGGAACTGCCATGTGTGGGATGAATGGATGCGGGAAGACGGCACCATCGGAAAGGCTTACGGCTACCAGCTCGGCAAGTATCATCAGGTGGATACGCTTCTGGAAACGTTGAAAAAAGATCCTCAAAGCCGCCGTATGGTGGTAGATCTGTGGAATGTGAAGGATCTGCCCGATATGGCGCTGTATCCCTGTGCGTTTCTTACGATGTGGGATGTTTCTGACGACGGCCGCTTAAATTGTATGCTCGTCCAGCGCTCGGGGGATATGGGTCTTGGCGTTCCTTTTAATATGGCGCAGTATGCGGCTCTTATCCACATGATTGCCCAGGTGAGCGGACTCCGCGTCGGACTTTTTACGCATGTTATCAATAATGCCCATGTGTATAAAAACCACGTGGACGCTATGAAGACACAGCTGGCCCGTCTGCCGAAGGCTTACGACGCGCCTGTCCTGAAACTGAATCCCGATGTTCATAATTTCTACGACTTCAAGCCGGAGGATATCGTGCTGGAAAATTATAAGCACCATGAAAAGATTGCCATGGAGGTTTCCGTATGAGCCTGTCCATCATCGTTGCCCGCGCGGCGAACGGCGTCATCGGTAATGATAATAAACTTATCTGGCATTTGCCGGACGATTTGAAAATATTTAAATCCCGCACGATGGGACGCCCCATCATCATGGGAAGAAAGACCTTTGAGAGTCTGCCGAAAGTGCTTCCCGGCCGCGTCCATTATGTACTGACAGGAAACAGGGCATACACCGTGCCGGAAGGGGTCTATGTGTTCCACACTGTAAAAGAATTGCTCTCTGTTCTTCCTGAAGGGGAGAACTTTATCATCGGCGGGGAAAAGACGTACGAAGCCATGTTTCCCTATGCAGATAAAATGTATATCACGGAAATAGAAAAAGAGTATAACGGCGACGCGGTATTTCCTTCTTTCCGCAAAGAAGAATGGAAAGAGACTGAATCTGTCATGGGGAAGGGAGATCCGGTCCATCGTTTTGTCACTTATGAAAGAGTGAGAGGATAAGTGCCGCGGAAGCGGATAATAAGATTGAGCAAGAGTGGTTGCGGTTTGCGGACGGGGAGGATGTATGCGGAAACGTCAGGGGTTCGCCTTGCTTTGGGCGGTATCGGCGGTAAGCATCGTATTTCTTCTTGGAGGGACCGCTTTTTTTATGCTCCGGGCAGCGCTGCGCTCTGAACAGGCCATGGAGATTGAGGCGGATGAAGCTTTTCTGGTACAGGAAGTCATGGAAACAATCAAGTATAACAGCCGCCTGCAGGGCGCGCTCCCTGTTCCTTCCGGAGACCTGGAGCGGAACGGACGGCGGTACCATATTTTAATAGAGGAAAATCATCGAACGATAGAGGGCGTGGAAATGCGGGAGGTCTCCTGCACTGTCACCGATAAGACAGGCACGTCCTTTTCTGCTGTCCTGCTTTTGGAGGCGCCATGAAGCGGAAGGGGTTCATTCTTATGGAAGTCCTGCTGGCGCTTCTGCTCCTGTCAGCGCTGGCGGCGGCTGTTTTTCCGATTCTCGGGCAGACGGCGGGAGCCATGGCATTTATGGACCGGCGGAGGCGGGCAGTGAACGAAGCCGTTTTTGCTGCCGATTTCATGATAGAGAAGATACGGAATAATCTCAGGGGAAGCGCGGCGCAGATGAGCGGGAACGTGTACAGGTACGAAGCGTATATATGGGTGAAGGATGGCAAGGATAAAAAGAAAAAAGTACGGGCTCCTTACAGCTTTTTCGTAGAGGGAGAAAAACTCAAGGTCCGTCTTCATAACGGCATGAGTGAGCCTGTGACAGGAGAGAATACGGGGAGCACGGAAATGACGGCGTTCCTCCCGCCGGAAGAAGGATCCGTATTTCAAGTACAGCCGAAAGGGTTGGTGAACGTATCTTTCCGGATGGAAAGCCGGAATCCGAAAGAAACGTATGCTGTGAAAACAGCGATTCTTCCTTATCGTGATTTTTACGGGGTGCAGTAATGAGCAAGCGGAAAGGCTTTATGGCGGTGTCGCTCCTGCTCCTTCTGTCGGCGCTCACAGCAGTGCTGGGAGGACTTCTCTTCGCTCTTTCACGGGGACGCGGCGGGAGTCTGGCATATAGAAACGGATTATCTGCCATATACACGGCGGAGAGCGGAGCAAACTGGGCGCTCGCCTCTTTAAAACAGGGACCTGTAGAAAATAAAGAAATAACCATCTCTTTAGACGGCAGAGAAGCGCGGGTCCGTATTTCTTCCGTGACGAAAGAGGGAAATACATGGAAAGGAAAGATTTCTTCCGACGGTGTGGATTTACAAACGAAAGTGATGCGCTTTGTGAAAATTACTTTTACTGTAGAAGATGAAGGGGAGCGGAAAATTATGGTGGAAAGCGTGGCGAGTGACCGATGAGGTTGTGGACAGAAGGCATAGTATCACGGGTGAAGGCTTTCCTGCCTGCAGGAGGACGGAAAACCGTGGTCATGGCGGCGGCAGGGCGGTTATGGCTGGCGGAAATGGAAAAAGGAAAGTACCTTGTAAAGAAAAGCGCAGCGCTTCCGAAGATAACGGAAGAATCCCTTGCGGAAGCGTTTTCCTCCCTCAGCGGTATAGGGGAACGTGAGATAATCTTGATTTATAATTCTCCTGATCTTCACACGGCGTGCAGAACATTTCCCGCTATGGCAGAAGAAGAACTGGCGGAAACCATGTACTGGGAGCAGGACAGGATTTTTGGCGTCCGCGAGGATTTACGGCTTTCATGGAAAGCGCTTTCGGAAGATGCTGCCGGCTGGACAGTATCGCTGGCAGGGGTGCGGGAAGAGTCGGTGGCATGCTGGCAGTCGGCGGCGGAAAAAGCGGGGAGAAAAATAACCCGGTGCATACCTGTGACGGCGGTTGAACTTCCGCGGCCGCGGCGGCCGCTGTATCTGTATGGGAGAGGGAAGTCCGCGCTCTTTCTCTTCCGTGAAGAACATGTGCAGGAATCGCGGATATTGAATATGGCCGACGCTGATAAAAAATTACAAGTATTTCTCCGGCATCTCTCAAAGTCCTATGATATGGAAGGGCGGGACATCATTTTCATTCCCATGAGCGGCGGAATGAAGGAAATCCCTTTCTGGAAAAATTTGGCGGAAAAATGGCGGGAGAAAATCAAAACTTTATCCCTGTCGGACGAAATAGAACCGGAGCCCGATGATTTTCCCGCCCCGGCTGATGAAAAAGCAGATGGGATGCTTTCCTGTGAATGCGAAATGCCTGTCGATGAAGGGGAAGTTTTTTCCGAGGAAAGCGGAGAAGAGGATCATCTTGTAAAAACTTTTGCCTGTGGAGAAGAAATGGAAGAGGAATTGTGGACGATCCTTCTTCCTGTCATGGAAGCAGCGGACGGAGCAGAGATGGATTTTCTTGCCGGGAAAAAGAGGAAAGTACTTCCGGCCGGTGAAGTGAATTGGCTCCGCGCAGGCCAGGGGGTGTCGACACTCTTTGCCGCTGCGGGAATTCTCTGTTTTATTCTTCTCGGATATACTTTTCTTGAAGAAAGGGAGGCGGAAGCGAAACTGGCGGGACTGTCCGCCGTACGCATCGAAATGGATGCGGAACGGAAAGAACGGGAAAAAGAAAATCAGCTCCTGTGGGAATTGAAATCCCTGGAAGAAAATGATCTCCGGTGGGAACAAAAATTGGTGGCGCTGTCGGAGTGCACGCCGCAGGGGATCGTCCTGTCCGAAATAAACGCCGGCGAAGGAACGGTCCATATCACGGGTACGGCGGATTCCCCGGTGACGGCCATGCGGTTTCAAAAGGAACTGGAAAAGGCCTGGGGCGGTAAAACATATATCGAAAAGCAAAAACGGGAACCAAACTTAAAAATGGCGGCGTTCACTCTTTTGTGGAAAGGCGGTCAGCCATGAGCCTCAATGAATTTCTGAATGATAAAAAATATACTGCCGCCTTCTTTCTGCTGGCGCTGTGTTTCTTTCTCCTCGACTGGTATCTTTTTGCTGCCGTGGGGGAAAAGGAAGAACACATCCGCCGGCTGGAGACAGAAACCGCTCTTCTGGAAAACCGGGCCAAACTTCCGAAAAGAAGCAGCCGGATGCCCTTTCTGGAAACTCTTCTCGAAGATACTGCGGCAGATACGGTTTTCTCCGCCTTTATGGAAAGCGGCTGCGCTGTGGAAGAAATAAAGGAAGAAGAAAATGAAAAGTTCCATGTATTTCATGTAAAAGGGAAAGGTTCTTTTTCACAAATCACCGCGGCCTTTGGTATAATAAAAAGCAAAGAGAGATGGTCGGCGGCGGAGCTTTGCGCCCTGAAACGGGAAGGAAACCTTCTTGCCTATGAAGTGGAAGTCCGCGCCGTCCGAAACCGAGGTACGTATGAAAAAGAGAAATATAGTCCTGATCGGGCCTATGGGGACGGGAAAGAGCCGGGCGGCCAAAATACTCGCTGACGGTTTTGACTGGCAGCTTGCCGATACCGACCGCATGATGGAACGGGAAACAGGAATGCGGATTGCCGACTATTACCGCGCAGCAGGCGCCGAAGCCTTTGAAGAAAAGGAAATGGCGCTGATTAACCGCGTCCGGTACTACCACGAGGCTGTCATCGCCATGGGCGGGAATTATCCCATGACGGAAAAGAAATTCAGGCTGCTGTCCGAGCATGGTCTTGTGATTTTGCTTTTTGCCAAACCTTACCGTCTGGCAGAGCGGGTACGCCGCCGTGTCGGGAAACGGCCGACTATGGACTATTCCGACGTCGACGGTTACGTTCGGCAGATGCTCCGCAAATGGACAAAATGGAAAGACCGCGTCGATCTCGTCATCAATACGACAAATACCCATCCCGAGCAGACCGCACTCCTCGTGGCCAGGTACATTGACCGCCATCATGTGGAATTTGTAGAAAGAAATTAAACAGCATACAGAAATCAGCTGACAGGTTACAGAAAAGGCTCCAGATATCTTATTAATGAGGGGATTCATGAATTATCGAAATCTTGAAGTTTGGAAGAGATCTTTAGATTTAACTGCAGATATCTATCGTTTAACTAAACAGCTGCCTAAGGAAGAATTGTTTGGATTGTCGGATCAGATGAGAAGAGCAGTCGTATCGATTCCATCAAATATTGCAGAGGGAGCAGGTAGAAACTCTGACAAAGAATTCAAAAGATTCCTGTTCATTGCAAATGGTTCAATTGCGGAATTAGAAACGCAACTACTTATCTGTGAAAAACTCGATTTTGCAGATCAAGCAGATATATATAGTTTATTAAGACGAACAGAAGAAATACGAAAATGATATTTGGTCTGAAGAATCGGATTGATCTGAAATCTGATAGCTGACAGCTGACAACCATCTTTATCAAAGGAGAAACTATGAAAAAAATAGCTGTGCTTACCTCCGGCGGGGACGCGCCGGGCATGAACGCGGCCATTCGAAGCGTGATACGGATGGCGGGTTTTCTGCATTGTGAAATCGTGGGTATCCATCGGGGGTACTCGGGACTTTTGGAAGAAGATTTCCGGCTGCTCACGAATCGTGATGCCGGCGGGATCGTCCTCCGCGGCGGTACGATGCTGAGAACCGCCCGTTGTCCCGCCTTTTTTGATGAAGACAATCAGAAAAAAGGCGCGCAGATCTTAAAAAATCACGGGATAGAAGGGCTTGTCGTCATCGGCGGTGACGGTTCCGTCCAAGGGGCGGCGGCTTTGTCCAGCCTTGGCATACCCACTGTAACCATACCCGGCACCATAGACAATGATATGCACGGCACGGATGAAACCATCGGCCATGATACGGCGGTCAATGCCGTGGTGGGCGCGGTCAGCCGTATCCGTGATACCGCATCTGCCCACGACAGGGCAGCCATTATCGAGGTGATGGGACGGTTTGCCGGAAATATAGCCCTTGATGCGGGAATTGCCTGCGGTGCCGAATACATCCTTGTTCCCGAAGTTCCCTTCAGCCGTGAAAAGCTGGCAAGGAGCCTGATCGGGCAGATGAAAGAAGGCAGGACAAACAGCATCATCATCTGCGCGGAAGGCGCCGACGATGGCAGAGCTTTGGGAGACTGGCTGAAAGAACGGACAAATATAGATATCTGCACTACCATTCTGGGATTTATCCAAAGAGGCGGACGTCCCAGCGCCAGAGACAGCATCCTCGGCTCCCTCCTCGGTGCGGCAGCCGTGAAAGCCCTCTTAGATGGGCAGATTGCTTCCCTTATCGGAATGAATAAGGGAGAAATCCGTATTCTGCCGTACAGCGAGGCAGCAAAAGAAAAAAAGATATTCAAAAAAGGACTCTATACCCTGGCAAGCATACTGGGCGCCGCGCAAGAAGAGGGGGATATAGCGGAAAGCGGACTGTAGGTTGGTGAAATAAATTAATTCTGAGAGTACTTGCGGAGAATACAGCATGAGTCGGACGGGCAGATTTTACTAAAGTGATAACGGTTATTTTTATTTGCCTGTTAATTTATGAAAATATTTTGTTGTTTAATAAAAGTTCAGTCATCGGAACGCATACCTTGTGGATATTTGGAGTGTGCTGTTTGGATCGGGTTACCTATTCCTGGTGGCGTACATCCTTGAATATGAGAACCATATCAAAAGGAGCGCGTTAGTGCTTATTGTGTTTTTACTCATTTGTTTCTGTAAATGTCAGGTTTAAAAGTGCAGGCATTCCGAAAGCCCCCCTGATAGACCAAAAGATTTTCAATATCAAGTCATATAAGGAGATTATTTGGTTATGCTGGAAAAACTTTACACTATTAAATTGCCGCTTGATGATAGAAGAAAAAAATTATATATACAGGGAAATTTTATACAACGTGAAGAACATATTAATATAGAGAAGGGCAAAATTGTTGATTTAGGAACTTATTTTAATGCTTTTTCTGTAAAAAAATGGAAGCAGTATACTTCTTTGGAGAAGTTACAGCTTCATCTTTTTTTACATGGAGAATTCTATATTGAAGTTTATGGGATATATAGAGATAAAGAAAAAATACTGATCAAAGATTGTTGCAAAGGAAACTATATCGCTGATATTGGACTGCAGGGAACAGATATGCAGTTAATCGGTATCAGATTAAAAGCGTTGTCGGAGGAAGCTCTGTTTTCCAGCGGGGAGTATAGAGGAAGCTTTGCTGACGAACGTGATATAAAGATAGGGATTACAATTTGTACGTTTAAACGAGAAAAATATCTTTTTCGTAATCTGAAACTGCTTGAAAATTTAGTGGGAAGTAATCCTGATTTTAATATCCTTGTTATAGATAATGGACGAACTATAGAACAGAAAAACACGGATCGGCTCAGAATTATCCATAATCCGAATTTTGGTGGAAGCGGCGGATTTGCACGAGGACTAATTGAACAGGTTAACCAGGGAAAAAATAATTATGTCTTGCTGATGGATGACGATATACTGATCGAAACTTCTGCGTTGGAAAGATTATATTCTTTGTGCAGGCACATGCGAGAGATGTACCGGGGTGACATGATTTCAGGGGCTATGCTTTGTATGGACCGGCCATGTATCCAATTTGAAAATACGGCATATTGGGGACGGATTCGTATGCATGCATCAGGTCGCGGGCTCGATTTGACGAATCAAAAAACTCTTTGGGAAAACGAAAATTTGCCGCAGAAAAGGAATAGATATGGTGCATGGTGGTTCTGCTGTATTCCTTTGGAGACTGTGAAGAAAAACGGATATCCTTTACCGGTATTTATTAAAGGAGATGATATAGAATACGGACTTCGGAGTCGGTGCAATTTTATAACAATGAATGGGATCGGTGTGTGGCATGAAACTTTTATAAAAAAACAGAACGTTGTCATGGAATTTTTTAATGACCGAAATATGCTTATCATTAACCATTATGCTGAGGGCTGTAATCGATGGACCTTTCTGCTTGCTGTATTTGGTCGGTTCGGCCGTCGTATATTGCGTGGAAATACAGAAGGAATAAGAAGATTGGAATTGGCTATCAGAGATCATGGCAGTGGCCTTGAAGGAATTACAGCTGTTCCTTCTGATGAAAAATTTAGACAGGTACAAAATTACCATGGACGGAAAAATATTTTGTTATCTCTTGGGATAACATTTCTGAATGGTATGCATCAATTTCTTTTTTACGGTACAATAGATAAAACATACAAAGAATTCAGAAAGAAGAAATTAAAAAATCAAGCGTTTTGGCGCAAATTTTTAGGAATAGAGTGAAGTGTGAGAGCATATGAAAAGTATATCAGAATTGGTATATAAAATTTCAACATACCATTTTATGTTCAGCGAATTGATAAAACGGGATTTTAAAAAGAAATATAAAAGAAGCGTGTTGGGCATATTTTGGAGTATGCTTGCGCCTTTGTTTTCTCTTTTAGTGATGAATTTTATATTCAGCAGCTTTTTTGGAAGAACCGGAGAGCATTATATTATTTATTTATTTTCCGGAATTGTGGTTATGACGTATTTTTCTCAATCGACAAATACCGGAATGGGAGCGCTTGTGGGAAATGCTTCTATCTTTTCAAAAGTCAATGTGCCTAAATATTTATTCGTGTTTTCCAGTGTGGCATCCGCTTCCATAAATTTTAGTTTAACTTTGATTTTATTTTTTGTATTTGTCTTTTTAGATGGATTATCTTTCCACTTTAAATTCTTTTTCCTAATATTTCCAATCATTTGTCTGATGCTGCTGTCGTTGGGGGTGGCAATGATTTTGTCGGCAATGAATGTGTTTTTTAAGGATATCGTTTATCTTTACGGGGTATTTATGACAGCTCTGACTTATGCGACGCCTATTTTTTATCCGACGAGTATTTTAGGGGACAGGCAATATTTGTTCATGTTTAATCCTCTTTTTTTGGTCATTAACTACATTCGGGAAATCGTTATTTATAACCGTATTCCCGATTTTGCCTATCATGCGGTTACTTTGTCATACTGTATGGTCTTTTTGCTGGTGGGTTTTGCCGTTTATAAAAAATATAATTATCGTTTCTTGTATTACGCATGATTGAGAGAAATGTATGAACAGTATTGAAGTAAAGAATGTCTCCGTGAAATATATTATCGGAGATTTTAAAGATATAGGAATTAAAGAATATCTGATAAAAAAATTTAAGGGCGAAATGGTTATCAAAGAGAAATGGGCATTGAAAAACATTTCCTTTGCTGTCGAACAAGGAGATCTTCTCGGTATTATCGGTTCCAATGGCTCTGGTAAATCTACCATTTTAAAAGTATTGGCGGGCATTATGCCGCCTACCGAAGGCAGTGTTTCCGTGAACGGTAAAATCGCGCCGCTGCTTGAACTGGGCGCCGGATTTGATACAGATTTGACTGTCAGAGAAAATATATTTCTTCGCGGGGCTATGCTGGGGTATACCAAGAAATTTATTACGGATAAATATCCTGAAATTATCGAATTTTCAGAGTTGAAGGACTATGAGGATGTTGCGTTTCGCCGTCTCAGTTCCGGAATGAAATCGAAGCTGGCGTTTTCCTTGGCATCCATGGTACATCCCGACATACTTGTCCTTGATGAAGTTCTGTCCGTGGGGGATATTGCATTTCAGAAAAAAAGTTCTCAAAAAATGAAAGAATTGATTTATAGTGGGATTACTACGATTTTAGTGTCTCATTCCATGAGTCAGATTCGCAGTATTTGCAATAAAGTTCTGTGGATAGAGCAGGGCGAAATGATGGGAATTGGAAACACAAAAGAAATATGTGATAAATATGAAAAATATATGTCACATAAATAAAACTGTAGCATCTTGTATATTGAAATAGTAGTTAGAAGGAAGGGTGTACATGGAGCAAAAGGTTTTGACTGTATCTATTGCCGGTTATAATGTGGCGTTTACTTTAGAAGAAGCGCTTGATCCATTTTTTAAATGCAAAAATTTGGATAAAATAGAAGTTTTAATCGTTAATGATGGCTCTACCGATAGAACAGAAGAAATTGCAGAAAAATATGTACGACAAAGTTCCGGATCCATTCGTCTGATTAATAAAGAAAATGGGGGATGGGGTTCTACCTTAAATACAGCCATCCAAGCAGGACACGGGAAATATTTTAAACAACTTGATGGCGATGATTTTTACTCTTATGAGAACTTAGATGATTTCGTCTTATTTTTAGAACAAAATGATTCGGACATAGTTTATAGTCCTTTTGTAACATTTGATGATAAAACAGGGGCTGTACTTCGTGTGGTGGGGGGGTACGACGGTTTAGTACCCTATAGAGAAACGATCCGGATTTCTGAAATGGAAGATTTTTGTCCGGCTATGCATACATTGTGCGTAAAATTAGATATATTACAGAAAAATAATATGCGGATTCTGGAGAATTGCTTTTATACGGATGTGGAGTTTGTATTGAAAAGCTGCCATTATGCAAAAACGATTGCTTTTTATGAATTTCCCGTTTATTATTATCGATTGGCCCGTGCCGGGCAAAGTATGAGCATACAGGGGGTGAGAAAACACTATAAGGATCATATGAAAATGCTGCTTTCCCTGCTGGCGTATGAAAAGGAATTTATAAATACAGATACAGTTAAAAAAATTTTCCATAGGCGTTTGAGCAGCGCTTGCGGGATGCAGTATATTTTTTTCTTGGCGTTGGAAGGAACTGATGAGCAAAGGCGGGAAATGAAAGAATTCGACCAAATACTAAAAGAACAATATCCTTCTTATTATGAAGGAAATCAAAATCATGCGGTGAGTGCATTACGCAAAATGAATTTTCATGGTTATAAGGGGATCGGTAAATTGCAGACAATGCGAGATAAAAAGAAAAAAATTAATATTTTTGAGGGAAATTAGAATGAATGATCTGATTAGTGTTATTATTCCATTTTACAAATCACCGCTGACAAAATTGAGACTATGTATAGAAAGTTTTATCAGGCAGTCCTATAAGAATTTTGAACTTCTTATTATTGATGATGGTAACCCGGAAAATATTGATTATCTGAAAGAGGAATATGAAAAGCGTGATGCAAGAATCCGATTTATACGACAGAAAAATGGTGGTGTCAGCGCAGCCAGGAATCATGGTGTTGACATTGCCATGGGTAAGTATATTGTTTTTTGTGATAGCGATGATTATGTAGAATCCAATTATCTGCAATCCCTTTTGGATCATGTACAGGGATATGAACTGGCGGTATGCGGCATAGCAGAACAATGGTTTCCGATAGAGAATATTAAGGTGGATATGCGTATTTTTTCCTCGTTTCCTTCTCGGTTCAATTGGATACAATACGTTAATTTCAGTGTCAATAAGATTTATTGTGCCGATATATTAAATACTTATCACATTCGTTTTAATACAGAGATCAGGCTTGGTGAAGATGCGCTGTTTCTGATGGATTATATTAAACATTGTAAAAGAATACACTGCTTTTCCAGTCCTTTGTATCACTATGTCCCCAATAATGGTTCTGCCGTACATCAATATGATTCCAAGTATTGGGAGTATGAATATCAGGTGATAGATAAGCAATATAAGTTTTTTAATACATATCCTCTTTCAGAAAAGGAAACCATGTTTATGAGATATTGGCTGTATATTAAGCTGAAAGGCGTTATGTATTACTATATGAATCATACAGATGATCATTCTACGGCAAAAAAATATATAGAAAAAGTGATAGTGTGTCCTTATTTTCCTGAAATATTTATTGCATATACAAAGAATAAATTTTTTAATAAAAAGGATAGAGTGATTCTTTGTTTATGGAGGATTTTCGGTAAGAATGGCATATTTTTGACAAAATATCTGTCTATTTTAAAAAATAGTTTAAAATAAAAGAAAAGGGGTAAATATCAACTTATTAAAATAGTTCAAGTTGTTTATATGAATTGGTGGAGATTTAAATGGTAACAGTTTCTGTTATTATTCCGGTGTTTAATGCAGAAAAGTATATATCTACATGTATAGAAAGTCTGATTACCCAAAGTTATTCAGACTTTGAAATTATTTGTGTGGATGATGGATCAACGGATAATTCTCCACGTATATTACAGCAATATATGTTTATAGATCCACGTATCAAAATAATTGAGCAAAAAAATCAATTTGCCGGTAACGCAAGGAATACGGGGATGGAAGTGGCATCAGGAAAATACTGCATGTTCCTTGATGTCGATGATTTCTTTGAAAAGAACATGATAGAACTGCAAGTCCGGCAAATTGAGAGAGATCGTGCGGATATCTGTATCTGTGATGCTGATATATATGATGATCAGGCAGGTACTTTTAGAAAATCTGAGTGGCTGCTTGCGAAGTCATATATTCCTCATGTTCCATTTAACAGAAAAGAGATAAAAGATCATATATTTTTTATCAAAACCCCTGCTGCTTGGAATATGATCATATCTTCCGCATTTATTAAGGAACATGCGCTGAAATTTCAGGAAACAAAGAATACTAATGATTTATATTTTACCTATGCAGCATTGAATCTGGCACAGAAAATTACTGTTGTTGATATGGTGCTGGTGCATTATCGTATAGGAACCGGCAGTAATCTTCAATCAGGTAATGATAAGTCTCCATTAGATTTTTGCAGAGCATTTTTAAAACTGAAAGAATTACTTATTGAGAAAGGCATCTTTGATGAAGTTAAACGCGGGTATATCAGTTTATATTTAACAAATTTTGAATATCACATGTTTACCTTACAATCAGTACAGAGTTTTGAGGTTCTGTATGATTATTTTAAAGAAAATGGAAGACAAGAACTTGAGTTGGATTGTCATGATGTGGAATGCTTTTGTAATAAAGAACGATTTAAATTATTATGTGATGTAGTGGATTCTGACAGCATGTCCGGATATTTATATTCTCAACTGAAAAGAGAGAGAAATAAATTGGAAAATGAAAGAGAGAAAAATGAATCTGTTTTAATCCGCATGAAATTGGACAATGAAAACGTTCTTAAGGAAAAGCAGGAACAGATTAGGCAACTAAAGAATGAGATAGGTGATTTATGTTGTGACCTGTATGCTGTTAACCGTTCGATTTCTTTTAGAATAGGGCGGATAATTACTTATATCCCACGGAAGATACGAGATTTATTAAATTGAATTTTTGGCAAGTACTGCTGAAATGGGATGTTAACTAAAATCTACTGTGATATTTTTAGTAGAAATTCTTTTTGAGCTATATGGATTATTCAGTGCTTTTATAGGAAAGATTGTATTATTATCGTGTTTGATGTGTTAACGTTTGTTATATATGAATGATTACGTGTAAGAAAAGGGGGCGGAATTAAATGGGTGCAAAAGTGTCAGTTATTATTCCTGTTTATAATGCAGAGAAATATTTAGAAGAGTGTTTGAACAGCGTTGTGAATTCCACCTTAAAAAATATTGAAATTATTTGTGTGGATGATGGCTCAACGGACAGTTCGCTTTCTATTCTGCAAAAATATGCAGCGAATGATTTGAGAGTGAAAATATTGAGACAAAAAAATTTGTATGCTGGTAGGGCAAGAAATAATGGATTAATGCATGCAACTGGAGAATATGTTCATTTTTTGGATGCAGATGATTGGTGGGAAGAAGGAAAATTAATAAAACAGCTGGAAATGCTGAAAAAAAAGAAAGCTTCTCTCTGCACAACGGCTAGAGAACTGGTAAATGAGGAAGGAGATTCTTTAAGGTGCATTATACCGGTAAAAGAAGAGATAAGCTATAAAATGATGCTTCGGCAAAACTGGATTAATTGTTCGTCTGTTCTTGTGTTGAGACATATTATGCGAGAGTTTCCAATGCTGCATGAAGATGCACATGAAGATTATATTACCTGGATGAAAATCATACAAACATATGGAAGTGCCTGCGGAGTAAATGAGGTACTTTTAAAATATCGTTTGACAGGAAAAGGAAAATCTGGAAGTAAATGGAAGTCTGCTCAGATGACATGGAGCTCATACCGGTATCTTGGATTTGGAATAATAAAAAGTTTGTATTGTTTTTCTAGCTATATGCTGCACGGAATCTGGAAATATAGAGCGATTGAACTCAATAGAAGGGTGTGAAAAAGATAGAAGAAAAATTACAAATATTAGTATCAACAATGAATCAGGATGATAAATCTTTAATAAAACGTATGAACATACATAGTGATGCAATCATCATCAATCAGACAGATTCATTTTCAAAAGCGACATGGAATGAAAATGGAAATAACTTTGAATGGTATAACCTGGAAGAGAGAGGGGTGGGATTAAGCAGAAATAATGCATTATTAAGGGCTACGGGAAATATCCTTCTATTTGCAGATGATGATGTGAGATATATAGATAATTATGAAAAAATAATTCAAACTGAATTTGAAAAAAGAAAAGATGCGGAACTGATTTTGTTTAATGTGGAGAGTACAAACAAAAACAGACCAGAGTATATAGATCAAAAATTTCATAAAGTACATTTTTACAATTATCTTCGGTATGGAACGTTTCGAATTGCAGTCAAAAAAAATAGTATCAGAAAGCATAATATTTCATTTTCTCTTTTGTTTGGAGGCGGAAGTAAGTATAGTTCAGGCGAAGATTCGTTATTTTTAACAGAGTGCTTAAAGAAAAACATGAAAATATATGCATCGGAACAACAAATAGGATATGTCGATCATCGGGAATCTACATGGTTTAAAAATTATGACGAAAAGTATTTTTATGATAAAGGAGCGTTGTTTTCAGCAATTTCAAGGAGATTTTCAATGGCTTTGTGTCTGCAATATTGTATACGTCATAAAGAAGTTTGCAAAGAATTAGGGTTAAAGCAGGCATATAAAAGTATGTTAAAGGGGCTGCGTGAATATGAAAGGTGGTAAAGAAAAAGAGATAAAAGATTGTCATAAAACGGTGAAATTGAAAGAAATAAGAAATTATATATTATTAAAATGCTGGTATCCAGCAATATACAGATTCGGAAAGAAAAGAGTATTTGATAAAAAAAGAATTATTATTATTGAAAATTTTGGAAAAAAGCTTAGTGTGAATTTCCAGCCTTTATTTGAGAAATTGAAAAAAAGACCGGATCTAAAAGTAAAAATCATATATTTGGAAAAAGAAAGAGGAACAAAAATAGGGTATTTATGGAGATGCACGAAGCTTGTATGGGATTCGGCATCCGCAGGGTATATTTTTTTGGCGGATGCGTTAAATGTTTTTTCGTGTGTGTCGATACGTTCAGATAGTGTTTATACACAGTTGTGGCATGGATGCGGAGCATTTAAAAAATTTGGAAATGCATTATCAAAAGGAAAAAAGGAAACATATTCAAATTATAATTACAATACATGGATGACTGTAAGTAGTCCGGAAGTGAGATGGGCTTATAAAGAAGCATGCGGGCTTCCAGAGGAAGCAATTATTGCCACTGGCATTAGTAGAACCGATCGTTTTTTTGACAGGGAATTTCATAAAAGAGCAAAGAAAAAAATCAGGAAATATATTTTGTTTAATACCAATCGAAAGATTATTTTATATGCTCCTACATTCCGAGGCGATGCATTAGATGCACAAATGCCACGGATTTTGTCATTAATTCGTTTGAAAGCTGCATTGGAAAAACAGTATGTTATTGTCTTTAAGCAGCATCCGCATATAAAAGAGCATATAAAGATACCGAAGGAATGCGCTGATTTTGTGTTTGATGTAAGTGAAAAGATGGAAATAGATGAACTTATGTGCGTTGCCGATTTATGTATTACGGATTATTCCTCATTGATTTTTGAATATTCGATTTTTGAACGCCCGATTCTTTTTTATGCCTATGACCTAAAGGAATACTGTAAAGAACAAGGCTTTTTTTATGAGTTTGAATCATTTGTTCCTGGATATATATGTAAAACGGAAGAAGATATAATTTATCAAATTGAACATACAACAGATTATGATTTGAAAAAAATGAGAGAATTTCGAAAGAAATTTATGTCATCTTGTGACGGACATGCGACAGAAAGAATTTTGAAATTAGTTTTTGGAGAAAGCTGGTGATCAGATGTTAATGAAAAGATTTATAAGAGATATAAAAAAATATTTTGGCTTTTCAGTGGTTTCAGCGAAAGCACAGTTAAAGTCAGAAGTGGCAAATTCATACTTAAATTGGCTTTGGTGGATATTAGATCCCATTTGTTTTATGCTCATATATACATTTATTTTTGGTTATGTTTTTAAGGCAAAAGAGCCATATTTCCCGATTTTTATTTTTATTGGATTATCCATGTGGGATTTTTTTAATCGAATGATTAATCAAAGTGTACGGATTGTAAAAACAAATAAGCCAATTGTTTCTAAAGTGTATCTTCCGAAATATATATTGGTATTGACAAAGGTATGGGTAAATTCTTTTAAAATGATGATTTCCTT
>ERZ773114.863-NODE-863-length-34907-cov-3.656892_pt1 | contig 34907 bp, 38 predicted proteins | sample MGYA00580564_ERZ773114 | MGnify/ENA primary metagenome ERZ773114 (study PRJEB29015, sample SAMEA2737836) | human gut metagenome | biome: human gut; feature: human-associated habitat; material: faeces | place: China | collected 2012 ... | reverse complement strand
ATTTGCAACACCTTACCTTGTAAGACCGATCGAGTACGGGGCAGACATTGTTATCCATTCAGCAACAAAATTCATCGGTGGTCACGGAACAACAATCGGTGGTGTCATCATTGACGGTGGTAAATTCGACTGGGAAGCATCAGGAAAATTCCCATCATTAGTAGAACCAAACCCAAGCTACCATGGAGTAAGCTTCACAAAAGACGTTGGAGCAGCTGCATTCGTAACAAAGATCAGAGCATTATTACTTCGTGACACAGGAGCAACATTATCTCCAGTTCATGCATTCATCTTCTTACAGGGATTAGAAACATTATCCTTAAGAGTAGAGCGTCATGTACAGAATGCATTAAAAGTTGTAGAATACCTGAAAAACCATCCAGCAGTAGAAAAAGTAAACCATCCATCCATTTCCAAAGACCCGGAGCAGCAGGCACTCTACAAGAAGTATTTCCCGAATGGTGGCGGTTCTATCTTTACATTTGAGATCAAGGGTGGTGCAGAAAAAGCACAGGAATTCATCGATAACCTTGAGCTGTTCTCACTGCTTGCAAACGTAGCAGATGTGAAGTCCCTTGCCATTCATCCGGCAAGCACCACACATTCCGAGTGCAATGAGGCAGAACTTTTAGATCAGGGAATCAAGCCAAACACGATCCGTCTTTCTATCGGTACAGAAAATATCGATGATATCATTGAGGATCTGGATGAGGCATTTAAGGCAATTCAGTAGAAAATTCAGTAAAAACGTCATTTGTGATAAATCCTTCATTTTACAGGAGACCCCATGGAGAATCAGCATGGGGTCTCTTTTTATGCAAAATGTTCTCATTTTAGAACACGTAAATGCATTGAATTTCGTGAATAACGAGTATACAATTAGTGGTAGCTAATAATAAAATTAAGTATAGATAAAGGAGATTTATTATGTTTGGTTTTGGACAACTGATTGAAGTATTAAAGAAAAGCCCAAAGAAAATTGTATTCACAGAAGGAAGCGATCCTCGTATTCTTGAGGCATCTTCCCGTCTGCTTGCAAGCAACTTTTTACATCCAATCCTTGTAGGCGATCCGGATGAAATTGAAAAGGCAGCAGAGGAGAGCGGATTTAATATCCGTGGGGCAGAGATCGTTGATCCAAAGAAATTTGACCGTATGGATGAGATGGTAGATCTGTTCTGTGAATTAAGAAAGAGCAAGGGAGTAACACCGGAGCAGGCAAGAGGCATTCTTTCCCAGGCAAACTACTTTGGCACCATGCTTGTAAAGATGGGCATTGCGGATGCACTGCTTGGCGGAGCTACATACTCTACGGCAGATACCGTTCGTCCGGCACTTCAGCTGATTAAGACAAAACCTGGCAACAGCATCGTATCTTCCTGCTTTATTCTGGTTCGTCCGTCTGCGACAGGTGAGAACGAGGTTCTTGCAATGTCTGACTGTGCGATCAACATCCATCCGACCGAGGATGAACTCGTAGAGATCGCCGGTGAGTCAGCTGCCTGTGCAAGAATTTTCGGTGTAGATCCGAAGGTTGCATTTTTAAGCTACTCTACACTTGGTTCCGGAAAGGGCGAGGATGTAGATAAGATGCGCAATGCAGCACATAAGGCACGTGAGAAATACCCGGATCTTCCAATCGAGGGAGAATTACAGTTTGATGCAGCGGTATCACCAAGAGTTGCAAGAACAAAGTGCCCGGATTCTTCCGTTGCCGGACATGCAAATACCTTTATTTTCCCGGATATCAATGCCGGAAATATCGGATACAAGATTGCACAGAGACTTGGTAATTTCGAAGCTTACGGTCCGATTTTGTTAGGTCTGAATGCGCCAATCAATGATCTGTCCCGTGGATGTAATGCATCAGAAGTATATTCCATGGCAATCATTACAGCAGCACTTGCATAGTTGAAAACTGATGTGATACTTCGTTCGGGGACTGTTTGATACAGCCCCCGAATTTGTGTTATAATAAAACAGGCTTGAAGCCTGTGAATGTCATCAGGCTTTGCCTGGTGGCATATTATCATTAGAATTTATAAGGAAGCTGTTTGCAGGGGGAACTGGAATCAGCAACATCATAAAAAGACAGGAGAAGAAAAATGCGTGTAGGAATGGGTTATGATGTACACAAACTGGTGGAGGGACGGCCACTGATTCTCGGAGGTGTGGAGATTCCGCATACACTGGGACTGCTCGGACATTCGGATGCGGATGTGCTTGTGCATGCAATCATGGATGCACTGCTTGGTGCTGCAGCACTCGGGGATATCGGAAAACATTTTCCGGATACCGATCCGCAGTATAAGGGAATTTCCAGCATGAAACTGCTCGAACATGTGCGTCTTTTACTGGAAAAGAATGGTTATGTGGTAGAAAATATTGATGCGACAGTGATTGCACAGAAGCCAAAGCTGCGTCCGTATATTGCGCAGATGGAGGAGAATATTGCAAAGACCCTTGGCATTGCAAAAGAGCAGATCAATATCAAGGCAACGACCGAGGAAGGACTTGGGTTTACCGGAACGGAAGAAGGAATTTCGTCACAGGCAATCTGTATGCTGAACGGATTTTATGAGAGCAGTATGGTTGTCGGGGGCGGGAGTAAATGTGCAGGATGTCCCGGGTGCAGCAGATCATAGATAAGACGTGACTTTTGCCGGAAAATATTGTACACTTAAAATATATAAGAAGAAACAGATGGAAGGACAGACACAATGGAGAATCAATTTCGCTTTTACAATACACTGACAAGAAAGATTGAGACAGTGATACCGCACGAAGATGGCAAAATCAAAATGTATACCTGTGGACCGACCGTTTATCATTTTGCGCATATCGGGAATCTGCGTACCTATATCATGGAGGATATTCTTGTGCGTGGACTTTCCTATGTGGGATATGATGTAAAGCGCGTCATGAATATCACGGACGTGGGACACCTTTCTTCCGATGCGGATACGGGGGAAGACAAAATGTTAAAAGGTGCTAAGCGTGAGCACAAGACCGTTATGGAAGTGGCAAAATTTTATGCAGATGCATTTTTTGAGGACTGCCGGAAATTAAATATCAAAAAAGCGGATGTGGTAGAACCTGCAACCCATTGCATTCCAGAATTTATTCACATGATCGAGGTACTTCTTAAAAAGGGATATGCTTATCAGGCCGGTGGAAATGTTTATTTTGATACCAGCAGACTGGAGGATTATTTTGTATTTTCTTCCGCAGTCGAAAAGGAACAGTTGCAGGTCGGCGTGCGTGACGATGTGGAGGAAGATGAAAATAAACGGAATAAAAACGATTTTGTTCTCTGGTTTACAAAATCCAAATTCGAGGATCAGGCATTGAAGTGGGACAGCCCGTGGGGTGTTGGATATCCGGGATGGCATATTGAGTGCTCCTGCATCGGAATCAAACATCTGGGTGAGTATATGGATATTCACTGTGGCGGAGTAGATAATATTTTTCCACACCATACAAACGAGATTGCACAGTCCGAAAGCTATCTGGGACACAAATGGTGCCCGTACTGGTTCCATGTAAACCACCTGAATGACCAGACCGGAAAAATGAGTAAGTCCAAGGGCGATTTCCTGACGGTATCTCTATTGGAGAGCAAAGGGTACGATCCTCTGGCATACCGTATGTTCTGTCTGCAGTCTCATTATCGTAAGCCACTCGTATTTTCTTATGACAATCTGGACAACGTAGAGAGTGCATATGAAAAATTAGTAAAAAAGATTGCTACCTTCAAAGATGAGGGAGAGATGGAGCAGGAAGCATTTGAAGCATTCCGTAAAAAGTTTGCAGATGCAATCCGTGATGATCTGAATACTTCCATGGCACTGACCATCGTCTATGACGTGGTAAAGGCAGATATCAGTGAAAAGACAAAGCTGGCACTGCTGAATGATTTTGACCAGGTGCTGGCATTGAATCTGACAACCGCAGGTAAGGAGAGACTGGACGCGGGAACGAGCGTGGATGCAGAACTGGAACAGTTCATCAATGAAAAGATTGCGGAGCGTGCCGGGGCAAAGAAAGCGAAAGATTTTGCCCGTGCAGATGCAATCCGCGACGAGCTTCTTGCACGGGGCATCACCATCAAAGATACCCGCGAAGGTGTCGTATGGGAGCGCAATGCATGAGTGAAGGAATTGACGCATACATCAAGAAAAAATTTGAGGTTCCGGATGTCGATATCCGGACCTATTCCCCACTGACACTGGCTTATATCGGGGATGGTGTTTTTGATCTGGTGATCCGGTCGGTTGTTGTGGGCAAGGGAAATACCCGTCCCAACCAGCTGCATCACCGGACGAGTCAGATTGTAAAAGCACATACGCAGGCAGTTATCATACAATATCTTGAACCGATGCTTACGGAGGAAGAAGCGGACATCTATCGCAGAGGACGCAATGCCAAGTCGGCAACCATGGCAAAAAATGCAACGATGGCAGATTACCGTAAGGCAACGGGGCTGGAGGCACTGGTGGGATATCTATATCTGACGGACCGGTTCGACCGGCTGGTTTCATTGATTAAGGAAGCAGCAGATGGTCTGCATCTGCGTTTATAAGGTAAAAAATTATGGAAGACGAAAAGAAAACATTTACCGGAATGAAAGAAAATCATATTGAAGGACGCAACGCTGTCCTTGAGGCATTTCGTTCTGGCAGGACAATCGATAAATTATATGTTCTGGACGGCTGTCAGGATGGACCGGTCAGATCCATTACCAGAGAGGCAAGAAAGCACGATACAATCGTCAATTATGTGACAAAAGAACGCCTCGATCAGATTTCCGAGACAGGAAAGCACCAGGGTGTGATTGCTGTCAGTGCAGCATATGATTATGCCAGGGTGGAAGATATTCTGGCACTTGCAGAAAAAAAAGGAGAACCACCGTTTATCCTGATTTTAGACGGAATCGAAGATCCACATAATCTGGGGGCAATTATCCGTACCGCCAATCAGGCAGGGGCACATGGTGTAATCATTCCAAAACGCCGTGCCGTAGGACTGACACCGACCGTCGCACGTACATCGGCAGGTGCGGTTAATTATGTACCGGTAGCAAAAGTGACAAATATCTCCAATACCATGAAAGAACTCAAAGACCGCGGTATGTGGTTTGTGTGTGCGGATATGGATGGAACCTTAATGTACGATATGGATCTGACCGGACCGATCGGTCTGGTGATCGGAAATGAGGGAGATGGAGTCAGTTCACTCGTAAAGAAAAACTGTGATATGGTGGCTTCCATTCCAATGAAGGGAGATATTGATTCCTTAAATGCATCGGTGGCTGCAGGAGTTCTCTCGTATGAGATTGTGCGTCAGAGGATGAAGAAGGGATAAGAAAAGAATGAAGTATGATGCTTGTACGGATGAGGAACTGATTGAAAGACTCCGGCAGGGAGAAACAGAGATCACGGACTATATTCTCGAAAAATATAAGCCGCTTGTCCGCAAATATGCCAATGCCATGTATCTGATCGGAGGAGAAACCGATGATCTGATTCAGGAAGGCATGATTGGATTGTTTAAGGCCATCCGGGATTTTTGTCTGGACAAAGACAGCAGTTTTTTCCATTTTGCAGGGTTGTGTATTCACCGTCAGCTGTATTCTGCAATAGAGGCATCCAACAGAAAAAAGCATCAGCCTTTGAATTCCTATTTATCTTTTTTTGAGCAGGGGGCAGAAGGCAGTATTGGGTTTACCAGCAGCCCGGAGCAGCTGGTGATCGAACAGGAAGTGTCCAGGGAGTTGTGGAACCGGGTGAACAGCCGGTTAAGTCCGATGGAAAAACAGGTGTTGCAATTTTATCTGGACGGAAATAACTATATGCAGATCGCAGGGCTGATGAAGAAAAGCCCGAAATCTGTCGACAATGCATTACAGAGAATACGTCAAAAGATCAGGCAGATGAATCATCTGGAGGAAAGAGGGTGAGCGTATGAAGTTTTCAAAAATTGGAAAACATACCATTCGTTGTGTAATATCAGAACAGGAAATTCAGGATCTGGGATACACCATTGAGGAAATTATGAGCAATGGGGAGCGGACGCAGGAATTTATGAACCAGATTTTTGATATGGCAGAACAGAGTTTTGAGACAAAATTTGAACTGGGCATCAAGACAGTGCGTGCTGATTTTATGTCAGACCATACGCTGGCACTTACGTTTTCGGAGCATCCGGGATCGGATGAAATGATGGAGCATCTGAAAGATATTGTCAATGGACTGATGAATGCAATTCCACAGCAGAAGTGGGCACAGATTAATGAAGCACGGCAAAACGAGGGAAATCCGGATCAGGTTCCTGTTTATGCCACGATTGTGTTTGCGGATTTTGATAGGTTGCTCCGTTATGCAAAAAACATTATGCCACCGGATCTGCCTACGGGTCAGCTTTATAAATACGAGGATCGCTATATGCTGATCCTTACATTTTCCGGTATGGAAGAGGGCAGTTTAAGGAGACTCTCGAATCTGACGGATGAATATGCACAGGATATTCTTGTCGGAGCGGAGCGGAAAGCGTTCATACAGGAACACGGCATCTGTATTTTGAAAAATGATGCCCTGCAGCAACTCCGGCAATTGTAAAAGAACTGTATTTTGTCAGAAAATAAAAATAGATGATTGCAAAAACAAGAAATAGAAAAGGAGCGTCCATATATGGTGCTCCTTTTTTAATATGATAAGATTTATCCTAATACTTTTCGGATGGACTCTAATACACGGTCTGCCTGAAATGGCTTAACAATGAAATCCTTTGCACCGGACTGGATTGCCTCAATAACCATGGACTGCTGTCCCATTGCAGAACACATAACGCATGTAGCGTTTGGATCAGCTGCTTTGATCTCCTTGAGTGCCTGAATACCGTCTTTGTTTGGCATCGTGATGTCAAGAGTAACCAGATCTGGTTTCAGCTCGTTATACTTTGCAACGGCCTCTACACCGTCTGCTGCTTCACCAGCGATCTCAAATCCGCCCTTTGTCAGAATGTCCTTGAGCATCATTCGCATGAATGCTGCATCATCAACGATTAATATCTTTGCCATTTATATATCCTCCTGTTTTAAAATCTGTTTTACTATGCTGATAGGGTATAACTGTATCAGCTCGCTATCGATCAGGTCTTCCACGGTCAGTCGAAAAGTGACCTTGACGATATCCGTTCCATTACATAGTTCATCCGGAATCTCGAAAGTCTTGCGATCCTTTGAATTGATAAGCGGAAATCCAATATCTGTCGGCCTGGATAACAGTGACGCCATAGATGTGGCAATGGATCCACACATCTGGTTCATGGCTTCTGCAATTGCTGATAACGTGAGATCATCGAGCTGCAGATTGGAAAGATTACGACCGTCACCGCCCATCATAAGACTTGCAATGACCAGCGCATCCTGAACATCCAGTACCATAAGATTTGTCCCGTCTAAGCCGCTTGTGTATGGAACTTTGACCAGAATATGGTTGTCACTTTCCAGCGTGTTTTCTTTGTCCAGTACTTCTACAAGCGGAGTGGTAATGTTTGTTGAACGGTTGATGATCATACTGAGGGCGGTAGCCGCAGTACCTGTACAGATATTTGCAACTTCACCGATGATATCAGCCTGTTCTTTCGTGATATTCTCCATAGAATTTCCTCCATAGTACCTATTACTACATTTGATTATAGCAAATTTTAGCACATAAAGAAAGAAAATCTTTGCTTTTTTTCACTTTTCATTGGTATCATAACACAGATGTGGTAAAATTGGAATAACAAAAACATGGAATAATCGTAGAAAGGAGAAAAAATGGGAGATATCGAATATCAGGAAGCACTCAAACTTGGAAAAAAAGAATATAAGGCATGTGTTTCGCAGGGGCGCTTTCCCTATCTGCCGGTTCTGGATGATATTTTATCCAGAGAAAATATCCAGACGGAACAGAATATGGGGCTGATGCAGATACCATTGGATTTTGTGGTTGGTACGGCGACGAAAGGAAGAACGTATTCTTTTGCAGCCAATTTTATGCCGATCCTCGATGTGGATACAGAGTTTGCATTCAAATGGACCGCGCTGTCCGATGCACAGGTAAACGAAGGCATCCGGGATCCGATTATTGCTTATGAATATATGAACCGTTATTATGTGGTGGAGGGAAATAAGCGTGTCAGTGTACTGAAGTATTTTAAGGCAGATTCCATTGTCGCCAACGTGACACGTAAGATTCCAAAGTATTCCGAGGATGAGGACGTAAAATTATATTATGAATATATGAAGTTTAATCAGATTTCGGGATTGAACAATATCGAATTTTCCAAAACCGGTATGGCGGATAAACTGCTTGCACTGATGGGATCCACTGCCATATGGGATGCGGATACCCGAATGGAATTTAACAGTCTGGTTAATCATTTCACAAAGGCATATGAGTTCCGCGGAGGGCGCAAACTGCCGATCCGGGTGGGGGATGCGCTGACTGCATTTATCAATGTATACGGTTACCATACGGTTCTTGGCATGTCGGATGATGAGCTGAGTTTAAATATTGTGAAATGCTGGAATGAGTTTGTCATGCTCACAGAGAAACAGAGCGTTGGTCTGGTCATGGATCCGCTGGCGGCAGAAGAGCGTAAGGGAAGAAGCATCTTCAGTTACTTTATGCCATCGTCAGCAAAGAAATTTACCGTGGCATTCCTGTATCCAAAATCACCGGATACATCCGACTGGATTTATGCGCATGACCTTGGGCGCAATTATCTGGAAGAGACGTTCCCGGATCAGATGAAGACCATCTGTGTCAATGATGTGACGGAGGAACGCACGGAGCAGGTGCTGAATGACGTGATCCGTCAGGGGGCAGATATCATATTTGAGGTGGCACCGCAGATGATGAAAGACAGTCTGAAAGTGGCTGTGGATCATCCGGATGTAAAGATTTTAAACTGCAGTCTGAATACTTCGCATAAGTATATCCGCACGTACTATGCCCGGATGTATGAAGCAAAATTCCTTTCGGGAATGATTGCGGGGGCACTGGCAGAAAATGACAGGATTGCATATATTGCAGATTACCCGATATACGGAATGATCGCAAATATTAATGCCTTTGCGCTGGGAGCAAGTTTTACCAATCCACGGGCAAGGATTTATCTTGCATGGTCCACCAGTGAAAATTATGACAGGGAACGGTTCTTAAAGGACAACAATATTCAGGTGGTATCGGATCAGGATATGATTACACCGCGCGATCCGGGCAGGCAGTTTGGGCTGTATGAGTGTTCGGAGGATGGAAGGAAACTGAATCTGGTGATGCCACTCTGGAACTGGGGTGTATTCTATGAAAAAATGATCCAGAGTATTCTTGCGGGATCTTACCAGTCGGAAGAAAATTCTGAGGGCAGGGCACTCAACTACTGGTGGGGAATGTCTGCGGGTGTGATTGACCTGATCTGTTCGAAGAATGTACCGACCGGGGTCAAGCGTCTGGTGGATCACTTAAAGAGTGATATTAAAAAGGGAGATATTGTGCCGTTTTACGGAGAAATCCGTGCACAGGACGGGACACTCAAAAACAAGAAGGATAAAGCCATGAAACCGGAAGCCATCATGGAGATGGACTGGCTGACAGATAATGTCATTGGGGAGATACCGACAATGGGAGAATTACGTGCAGAGGCACGTCCGGTTGTCCAGATAAAAGGTGTAGAGGAAAAAATGAAATAATGAAGATACTAGTAATAGCAGATGAAGAATCTCAGAAAATCTGGGATTTCTTTCGAAAAGAAGACTATGCGGATATTGACCTGGTAATTTCCTGTGGTGACCTGAAAGCAGATTATCTGTCATTTATCGCAACGATGATTGCAGTTCCGGTATTGTATGTGCATGGAAACCATGATGATAAGTACAAAAGAAAGCCCCCGGAGGGATGTATCTGTATTGAAGATACCGTGTATATGTTTCATGGGATAAGGATTCTCGGACTGGGAGGATCTTACCGTTATAAACCAGGGGTGAACCAGTATACGGAAGTGCAGATGGAACGCCGCATCCGGAGACTTTTCTGGAAAATACGCCGAAAAGGGGGCATTGATATTTTGGTGACACATGCCCCGGCAGGCGGTATGCATGATGGGGAAGATCTTTGCCATAAAGGGTTTGATGCATTTTATCGTGTGATTAACAAATACCATCCGAAATATTTTGTACATGGACATATGCATATGAATTATGGAAGGGATATTCCGCGGGAGGATTTCATCGGAGATACCAAAGTGATCAATGCATATGAGAGATATGTAATTGAAATTTAAAAATTGTCTGATAACCACGCGTTATACTGTCAGGCTTTGCACTGCGGTGCAAATGATTGCATGATTATAGCCCTGACCCATAGGGGCATGTTTTCCGGGCTGTAATCATTGCGGATCACATCAGGGGAAAACGGCAACACGCTGGGAATTGTAATTTGATAAAATAATTAAAAAATTCTTGACAATTTAGAAAATACCGTGTATGATGTAGGAGTTGACGCGGTCAACGAGATGCTGATGTGGCTCAGAGGTAGAGCACTTCCTTGGTAAGGAAGGGGTCACGGGTTCAATTCCCGTCATCAGCTCGCTTCATAAAACGGTGGAATCCTTTGGGGTTCTGCCGTTTTGCAATTTTTCAGATGTTTTAAAGGAGGTTTTGCAGATGGAATCAATGAAGGATTATGAAAAGGAGCTGGAACGTTCTTTCCGCACGATTAACGAAGGAGATATTGTCAGTGGAGCTGTGGTAGCAGTAACCGATGAAGAAGTGACACTTGACCTGAATTATTATGCACCGGGAATTATCAAAATTGAAAATCTGAGCAATGATCCGGATTTTCATGCCAAGGAAGAATTACAGCCGGGAGACATCATCGAGGCAACGGTTGTGCGTACAGATGACGGACACGGAAACATCGAATTGTCGAAAAAGGAAGCAAACGAAGTGCTTGCCTGGGATAAACTCCGGGAGATGATGGAGCAGCAGACGGTTGTGACTGTCCGGATCAAAGAGAGTGTGCCGAGTGGTGTGGTTGCATTCTTAGAAGGAATCCGGGCATTCATTCCGGCATCCCAGTTGTCCGCAGATTATGTGGAAGACACGGATGCATGGATCGGAAAAGATGTGCGTGTCGTTGTGATTACCGTAGATCCTGAGAAGAATAAACTGGTATTGTCCGGAAAAGTTGTGGCAAGACAGGAGCGCGAGGAAGAAAGAAATCACCGGATTGCCATGCTTGTGCCTGGATCTGTGGTAGAGGGAACCGTAGAATCCATTATGCCATACGGAGCATTCATCAATATCGGGAATGGCATCAGCGGTCTGGTTCATATTTCACAGATCAGCCAGAAGCGGATCTCTTCCGTTCATGAAGTTTTAAAAGAGGGACAGAAAGTAAAGGCGAAGATTTTAAATACCAACGATGGAAAAGTCAGCCTGAGCATGAAAGCGCTGGAAGATATTATGGAAAAGCCGCAGGAGGAAGAAGAGGCAGAGGCAATCGAGTACAGCTCAAATGAAACGGCTGGAACAAGTCTTGGAGATCTTCTTTCCAGATTCAAATTATAATCAGATTTTCTTTAGACAGTAAAAAACCCGTGAAGATGAACAACAGAGCGTTCGTCTTTACGGGTTCTTTTTAGAAATTAAGCGTTGGAATTCTGATAATAACCAAGCACTTTTTTGACATAATTTTGTGTTTCCTTAAACGGTGGAATCCCACCGTACTTGTCGACATTTCCACTGCCGGCATTGTATGCGGCAAGCGCAAGGGAAACATCTCCGTTGTATTTCTTTAAGTTCTGCGCCATCAGTTTGGCACCACCCATAATATTTTCCTGTGCATCGTATGCATTTGTGACACCAAGTCCTTTGGCGGTGGACGGCATCAGCTGCATGACACCCATGGCACCGGCAGAGCTGGTTGCGGATGGGTTAAAGTTGGATTCCTGTCTGGCAATGGCTTTGAGCAGGTTGATATCCACACCGTATGTTTCGGAAGCTTCTTTGAAATATTCTTCGAGATTCTCCGGAGAGGAAACGCTGCCGGAGGATGTGGCATTTGCTGCGGTCGTATTAGCAGAAGAACTGGAACTTGTGAAAGTATCCGCGACCGGAGACGTATCAACCGGTGCATCGGTCTGCGGGGTAAATCCAAGGATCTGCTGTACCGTATCCAGGGAAACGGCACCACTGTTGCTGGCGGCAAGCAGTGCGTCCACTGCCATGGCCTGTACGCTGCGCTCAGCGGAAGCCAGACATTCCTTAAATGTGGTGACGGCTTCATCCGTATTTTTCGGTGTCTGTATATTGGCAGAAGCTGCTTCCTGCAGCCTGGCTGTCTGTGTCTGATCAATATAAGGTAAAACTGTTACACCCATGATGTTCCTCATCTTTCGTTCGCTTAATCTAACATTCGATCATGCATATCATATCATAATCTGTGGAAAAATAAAAGGAAAAGGCGAAAATTGCTTGAATTTGTAATAGAGTTGTTGTAGCATAACATCAGACGAAAAAGTGTAGATAAAGGAGCCAGATTATGGAGAAAAAGCCGTTTGTAACAAAGAGTCAGGTGGAGGAGATCGTCAAAACATACCCGACACCGTTTCATTTATATGATGAAAAAGGCATTCGTGAGAATGCAAAAAAAGTAAAGGAAGCTTTTGCATGGAATCCGGGATTCCGCGAGTATTTTGCAGTGAAAGCAACCCCAAACCCATATATCTTAAAAATTTTACAGGAATATGATATGGGATGTGACTGTTCCTCTTACACAGAACTGATGCTTGCAAAGTCCTGTGGATTTGACGGAAAGCATATTATGTTTTCTTCAAATGATACGCCGGCAGAGGAATTTGCCTATGCGGATGAACTCGGGGCAATCATCAATCTGGATGATTTCACCCATATTGATTTCTTAGAAGAAACGATCGGTCATATTCCGGAGACCATCAGCTGCCGTTACAATCCAGGCGGAGTATTTGAACTGAGCAACGGAATCATGGACAACCCTGGAGATTCCAAATACGGCATGACAAAGGATCAGCTCATCGAAGCGTTTAAGATTTTAAAGGATAAGGGAGCAAAGCATTTCGGTGTCCATGCATTTCTTGCCAGCAATACCGTCACAAACGAATACTATCCGAAGCTTGCAGGAGAACTGTTTGAACTGATCGTGGAATTAAAGGAAAAGACCGGATGTGATATCAGATTCGTAAATCTTTCCGGTGGTGTGGGAATCCCTTATACACCGGACAAGGAGCCGAATGATATCGCTGTCATCGGAGAAGGTGTGCACAAAAAGTTCGATGAGATCTTAGTTCCGGCAGGACTTGGGGATGTATCCATTTATACCGAGATGGGACGTTTCATGCTCGGACCTTACGGATGCCTTGTGACGAAGGCCATCCATGAGAAACATATCTACAAAGAGTATATTGGTGTGGATGCATGTGCAGCAAACCTGATGCGTCCGGCAATTTACGGGGCATATCATCACATTACGGTTCTTGGAAAAGAAAATGCACCATGCGATCACGTGTATGATGTGACAGGAAGTCTTTGCGAGAACTGCGATAAGTTCGCGGTTGACCGGAAACTGCCAGAGATCGACATGGGAGATTATCTTGTGATCCACGATACCGGAGCACATGGATTTTCCATGGGATATAATTACAATGGACGTCTTCGTTCTGCAGAATTACTGCTCAAAGAAGACGGAAGTGTGAAGATGATCCGCCGTGCAGAGACACCGGAAGATTACTTTGCAACATTTGACTGTTTTGATGATATCAGGATCACAAAATAAAAGAGTTAGGATGTACAGGTAAAATAACAGAGGACGCAAATCCCGGGGAAAACGGGATGCGTCCTCTGTTGGTTTAAGAAAACGATGTGCCGCAAAAAGAAAGACCTCAGATTTCCGATTGGAAACCTGAGGTCTTTTATATGCCGGCAGTGGGACTTGAACCCACACGATGTTGCCATCAACAGATTTTGAGTCTGCCTCGTCTGCCAATTCCGACATGCCGGCGCGAACAAATATTATATTAACATATGAAAGACGCATTTGCAAGCCTTTTTATGATTTCGGGAATAGGACTTTTGGTTCATTGACAGAAGTTATCATATATGATAACTTTAGAATACATGAGCACGATTTATAAAGGTGTAAGGGGGCGGATATGCAGGAACATAATCACGCCAGACAGGAAATTGCATCCCAGCTTCGGCAGGTGCGAAAGGAGCAGGGGATGACACAGGAACGGCTCGCAGAAAAAGTCGGTACCAGAAAGTCAAATATTTCCCGTCTGGAGAGCGGGAGATATAATCCGAGTCTGGACTTTCTGGAAAAAGTTGCAGGAGGACTTGGCAGGGAGATTGAGGTAAAAGTCACGTAAGGAGGAAGATGCAAAAAGCATGATGATGAAACTTGGAAATTATAAGGATAACGACGTGGAACTGTGCCGTACCACCAATTCCAGAGTGAGTACACATACGGCGGAGGCACTGCTTGAACAGCACATTCCATTTACAAAGAACAGTAAAAAGATTCCTTTTTTCAAGAGGGAAACCTACCAGGGGGCAGATACCCTCTGGGTGATCACCATCAATCCACGCAGATACGGGCAGGCACGCCGCGTGATCGATGGTATGGATCGTGCATACCGGGAGCGTCTGGTGTTATCCAATTACTAGAATGAAATTATGATAAAAATGTGAAATGCGTTTTAAAAGCAGAATGAGTGTGGTAAAATTCTATTCAGATAAAATCGTATGAAAGCGATGGAAATGGAAGGAATGGAAGGAGCCATACTCATTTTTATGTTAGGGAACATGGAGCAGACAGTCGCACGCAAGCAGACAAAAAGGGAGAAAAACAACGCACAGAAACGGACAGAAGGGTGGAAACAGAAGGGCATATGGCTGTTTTGGTATGCCGTGGTTCCGGTGTTTGCTTTTTACCTGATGGAGTGTTATGAACACAATCCGTTTGCGGAAGTGCGTGTGGGAGCACAGCTTTTTAATATTTTTTTGTTTGAGCTGATCGGATGGATGTTATATTTTCTGACCGGAAGAATGTGTTTTGCGTCCAGAGTGCTGTACGGACTTGCTGTGGCGTTTGGAATTACCAATCATTATGTGATGAAATTCCGTTCCACACCGTTTGTTCCGTGGGATCTGTTTTCGGCTGGAACAGCAGCCAGTGTGGCTGGAAACTATGATTTTACACCGGACCGGCGCATGGTGATTGTTACACTTGTTTTTATTGCATTATTTGTGCTGACCTGCCTTTTTAAAAAAGGCCCGCGTTTTTCCTGGAAAATAAGGCTGGGGAGTATCGTACTGGTGGGACTGGTATTGTGTACATTTGTCAATGCCCTGCAGCAGGAATCGTTTCAGACAAAACATTATCTGTATCCGTTTCTGTTCACACCGGCATATATGACAAAAGTAAATGGCATGGCGGTGACCTTTGCCATGGATCTTGCCTATGTGGCAGTGGAACGTCCGGCAGGATACGATGCGGATGAAGCAAAAGAGACACTGGCGAAATACGAAACGAAAACAACAGAAACCGACACACAGGATCTGCCCAACATCATTGTCATCATGGATGAGGCATTTTCGGATTTAAAAGTGCTGGGACCGTTAGAAACCAATGAGGATTACATGCCGTTTATGCACCGGATGCAGCAGGGGGAGAAAAACACGGTCACGGGATATGTCCAGACATCTGTGTGTGGGGGAAACACTGCGGATTCGGAATTTGAATTTCTGACAGGCAATACGATGGCATTCCTTCCGAACGGAAGTATTCCGTATCAGCAGTACATCAAGAGCAGGACACCGTCTTTAGCAGGTTATCTGAAATCCTTAGGATATGCGACCTATGCACAGCATCCGTATCAGGCCAGCGGATGGAACCGGGATAAAGTGTATCCTCTGCTTGGATTTGACAATCTGGATTTTATGGAAGATTACAGGGATGTCTCCTATGTGCGCAATTATATCAGCGATGCATCGGATATGGAGCACATTATAGAAACTTATGAGAAAAACAAAGCCTCTGGCAAACCGGCCTTTATTTTCAATGTGACGATGCAGAATCATGGCGGATATACCGATACCTATATGAATCTGACGAATGATATCCAGTCACAGTATGCCAGCGAACCGCTCAATCAGTACCTGACACTGATCCACAAGACCGATCAGGCACTCGAAAATCTGATTGATTATTTTTCCAAAGTGGATGACAGGACGATCATCGTATTTTTCGGGGATCATCAGCCGAATGATACAGTGGCTTCTGTCGTGGAAAACGGGGCACAGGTAGAGACACAAAAACGTTATCTCGTACCTTATCTGGTGTGGAGTAATTATGGGATCGAGGGAGCGAAAGATAAAAATACGAGTTTGAATTATCTTGCGGCGCAGGTACTTACCGCAGCAGGAGTGCCAACGAATGCATACCAGAATTACCTCTTAAGTCTGAGCAAAACTTACCCGGTGATCTCTGCAGCGGGGCAGACAAAAGGGATCGGAGCCGATGAAAAACAGCTTCAGACTTACAAGAAGCTTCAGTATTATCAGTTGTTTGAAAAAAACAAGGAAAAGGATGAGTAAGAACATGAAAAAAATGATTTCGCGGATGGTGTCGCACCGGTCATTTCCTTATGTGATGGCATTTCTTATGCCATTTATAATCTGTGTGGTCATCTGTATCGGAAACGGGGTATATCCTTTCGGGGATAACTGTATTCTGCATATCGATATGTATCATCAGTACTGTCCGTTTTTTACAGAGTTTCTTCATAAATTAAGAACCGGCGGAAGTCTGCAGTATTCCTGGAACCTGGGACTGGGATCGGATTTTGTTTCCCTGTATGCCTATTATCTGGCGAGTCCGCTTAATTTTCTGATCGTGCTCTGCCCGAAACATTATGTGATCGAGTTTATGACGATACTGGTGCTGGCAAAGATTGCCCTGTGCGGACTGACTTTTTTCTTATTCTTAAAATATCATTTTCATCTGATTGGAAAAGACTCAAAACTCCATAAAAATCAGGTGATTCCGGCACTTGTATGTTCTACGGCATATGCATTGTCCGGATTTGTGGCAGCCTACAGCTGGGATATCATGTGGATGGACTGCATCCTTCTTTTTCCTCTGATCATGGTGGGACTGGAAAAACTGGTACGGGAGCAGAAACCGGGACTGTATTTTGTGACACTTGCATTGTCGGTGTTTGCAAATTATTACATTTCCATCATGATCTGTATCTTTCTGGTGTTTTATTTTATTCTTCTCTTTTTTACGCAGAAAGGAGGAAAACTGAAAGCATTTTTACGGTTTGCATGGTATTCCCTGCTGGCAGGGTCTGTCTCGATGGTACTGCTATTGCCGGAGATCGCCGTGCTTTCTGCTTCCGGGTCTGCTGAAGACAGCTTTCCGAAAACGCTGGAGTGGTATTTTTCTGTTATTGCGGAGCTGGGGCGTGCGGCAGCCGTCACTACAAGTTATACGGGAAATGATCACTGGCCGAATCTGTATGCCGGGGCATTTACCCTGGTACTGGTATGGCTGTATGTGCTGAACCGCAGAATCTCCTGGAAGGAAAAAGTTCCGCGTATGCTGATGCTTGTCTTTTTCCTTGTGAGCTTTGCGGATAATCAGCTGGATTATATCTGGCATGGCATGCATTTTCCGCAGGCGTTGCCGGGCAGACAGTCATTCCTTTACATTTTTGTGCTTCTGGTCATGGGATTTGCAACGATCCGCAAATGGAAAGGAACCAGATGCTGGCATATCATCATAGCAGTGCTTGCCGCACTGACACTGATGGTTCTCTCCGGATATTACGGGGATGAACTGGTGACGGAGTACATGGCTGTAGTTATTACCATGCTCTTTATCCTAGTTTATGGAATCCTGCTTCTTTTGCTTAAAATTGCCCCGAAGAAAATGCGGATAGCCCTGCGGGAAGCTGCCTTTTGTGTTGCCATTGCAGAACTGGCAGTCAATATGGCGGTAACCGGGCTTGGCGTTACCAGCCGCGTGGCATATACGGATAAACAGGGGTACTACGAAGATCTGCTGCAACAGGCAAAAGAGGATAACGGAAATGACGGATTTTACCGGGTGGAGGACAGCGGGCGGAAAACCAAAAACGATGACAGCCTGTACGGATACCGTTCGGCAACCATATTTTCCTCCCTGATGAATCTGGATGTCAGCCATCTCTTCCAGAGCCTGTATATGGAGGGCGGAAAAAATTTCTATTGTTACAATGGTGCTTCCCCGCTTCCGTCAGCCATGTTTTCGGTGAAGTATATGCTTTCCTCTAATCCGGTGGATGAAAGTCCACTGCGGACACTTGTGGGAAGCAGCAATGGAAATTATCTTTATCGGAATAACTACTGCCTGCCGCTTGGCTATATGATGAGCGAGAAGGCAATAAAAGGCTGGGAATCTTCCATGCTTGATAGGATCGGTTCCCTGAATTCCCTGGCACAGCAGCTGGGCGCAAAAGGAGACATGCTTTATCCGGCAGCTTGTACACAGTCGCAGGCAGCCGGGGATACGACAATTGATATATCTGAGGATGGATATTATTATGCGGATTATGTGACCTGCAACGCGGATTCCCTGACGGTATCAAGAGATGACGGATGGACGCAGCAGTATGGAAAGACCACCCACCGGTATCTGCTGGATCTGGGAGAGTGCAAAGCCGGAACAAAGATCCATATTACCAATCTCAATGTAGAAACGATCGAATACCATGTGTACCGCCTGAATTTCAAGGCCATGTGCACTGCATATGAGACGCTCAGCGAACAGACCATGTCACTCGAAAAAATGACAGATCGCAGGATCGTTGGAAGTATCGATGTCAGGCAGGCGGGAAGACTGATTCTGTCGGTACCGGCAGATGAGGGATGGACGTTGTATGTGGATGGGAAAAAGACGAAAATAAAGCCTTTCGCAGATGCACTCATTGGTGTACACTTAAAAGAAGGAACGCACAAAATCGAGCTGCGTTATACCACACCGGGCGTACAGATCGGAGCTGCCATCAGCATAGCTGCGCTTCTGTTATTCCTGTTTAGTATGTGGATAAGATATAAGACAAGGGGGAAACATGGGGAAAAAATGCATCAGTATCGTCGTACCGATGTACAATGAGCAGGAATCTCTGCAGATTTTGTACCGGGAATTAAACCGCGTGACACGGGAAATGGGCGATTATGATTTTGAATATTTATTTGTCAATGACGGATCGAAGGATGCAACACTGCAAAAGATCCGGGAACTTGCAGCAGAAGATGAGCGCGTGCACTATCTTTCTTTTTCCCGCAATTTTGGAAAAGAAGCGGCGCTGCTGGCAGGATTGTCCTATGCAAAGGGGGATTATGTGACGACGATGGATGCGGATCTGCAGGATCCGCCATCGCTCTTGCCACAGATGGCTGCGATGTTAGAAGCCGGAGACTGTGACAATGTGGCAACCCGCCGGGTGAACCGGCAGGGAGAGCCAAAGATCCGTTCGTTTTTTGCACGCATGTTTTATAAAGTTATGCGGAAACTTTCCCACATTGAGATTGCAGACGGGGCAAGGGATTACCGTCTGATGAACCGTGCAATGGTAGATTCCATTCTTTCTGTCAGTGAATATAACCGGTTTTCCAAAGGAATCTTTGCCTGGGTCGGATATGATACCAAATGGCTGGAATTTGAAAATGTAAAACGTTCTGCGGGAGAAACCAAGTGGAATTTCTGGAAACTTGTGCGCTATTCGTTTGATGGGATTATCAATTTTTCGGATGTTCCGCTGAAGATTTCCTCGTATCTGGGGCTGGTGCTCACCGTGGTTTCTTTTATTGCAATCATCGCGGAAATCGTACGCGCATTGGTATTCGGGGATCCGGTTGCCGGCTGGCCGTCGCTGGTATGTATCGTGACATGCATTGGCGGAATCCAGCTGTTTTGTATGGGAATTATGGGACAGTATATTGCAAAAACCTATATGGAAGTCAAAAGACGTCCGCATTACATCATAAAGGAGAGTAACTGTACCCGGAACAAAAAGAACAACGCACAGAATTGACGCAGATATGCTTTTTCTATATAATGATACAGAAAGACTGCACTGCATTTGGGATGCCGCGCAGTCAGATCATAACAGGTGAGGAAGAATATGCGAAAGATAAAACGCTTTTTGAGTGCCCTGCTTTGTGGGGCATTTCTTATAACAGGAACGCTTGCCGGAGTCAGTGTGCGTACAGATGCAGCAGCCAGCAGTTATGCCGTGCAGCTGCGTGCGGCAGGATTTCCGGATAGTTACATCAGTGCACTTTCCGCACTTCACACAGCATATCCGCAGTGGCAGTTTCAGGCGGTTAAGACCGGGCTTGACTGGAATACCGTGGTCAGCAAAGAGAGTGTAAACGGAGTCAATCTTGTTCCGAAGACCGGAAATGACGCAACCAAATCCACCGCAGACGGTGCATATGACTGGACCACCAATGTGTGGACGGTCTATGACGGATCTTCGTGGGTCGGTGCTGATGCAGACTATATCGCTTATTATTTAGATCCACGGAATTTTCTCAATGAAACCGATATTTTTCAATTTGAAAGTTTAAGTTTCAGCAAGGTGCAGACCAGGCAGGGAGTTTCTTCTATCCTGAAAGGAACCTTTATGGAGAATATGGTTGAGGACAGCGACGGATCTGCGCTGGATTATGCGCAGGCATTTATGGATATCGGTGAGGAAACCGGGGTCAGCCCGTATCATCTTGCATCCAGAGTGCGTCAGGAGCAGGGGTTAAAAGGAACCAGTTCCCTGATTTCCGGAACTTATAGCGGTTATAAGGGGTACTATAACTATTTTAATGTGGGGGCAGCGGGCATTACCTCCACACTGGTCATCAAAAACGGACTGGCATATGCAAAAAAAGCGGGATGGAATACCCGGTATGCAGCACTTGAAGGAGGCGCAAAAATTCTGGCGAAAAACTACATTGGCGTGGGTCAGGATACCTTGTATTTCCAGAAGTTTAATGTAGTAAACAAGAAGAATCTGTACAGCCACCAGTATATGGCAAACCTTGCGGCTGCTTACAACGAGGGCAGAAAGCTTGGACAGGGGTATGCGGACAAGCAGCAGGCATTTGTATTCCGTATTCCGGTTTATTCCGGTATGCCGGCATCAGCAGTGACATTTACAGCCAGTGGAAATCCGAATAACTATCTGAAATCGCTCAGCGTAACCGGACAGACACTGACACCGGTATTTCGCGGGGACACGACTTCGTATTCCCTTCTGGTGGACAGCAAAGTTTCTTCCGTTACCATAAGTGCATCACCGGTAGCTGCGAAATCTTCTGTGACGGGAACCGGCACCAAAAAACTTCAGACGGGAACCAATACGTGTAAAGTTACCTGCAAATCGGAGAGCGGAGCATCCAAAACCTATACGCTTACCATTGTAAAGAAAGCTGGTGCAGTGGCAGAGACCGAGAGGACTTCCGTGACTTCGAAAACATATCAGTTGAAAAACAAAATGGTTACGGGGATTGCGCCGGGAACAAAGGCGGCAGCATTTTTAAAAAAACTTAAAGTGACCGCGGGAACGGTCAAACTGTTCAGTGCATCCAAAAAGAGTGTTACCGGAATCGTTTCAACCGGCAATGTTCTGCAGGTGTATGACAGCAAAAACAAGAAAATTTCTTCCTATACGCTTGTGATTTATGGAGATGTAAACGGAGATGGAAAGATCGACAAAACAGATCTGAACCGTTTGAACAGGCATCTGAATGGTACCCAAAAGCTTACCGGATGTTATCTTAAGGCCGCAGATACAAACCGCAAAAAAGATGGGGTCAATGTGCTTGATCTGGTATATCTGAACAAACATCTTCAGGGGAAGATCACCATTCAGCAGTAAAAGAAAGGCAGAACATATGAGACAAAAAAGCAAAGCAAAAGGAAAACGGATACTGGGAGTGGTACTGGCACTGGTATTTCTGATCAGTTGTATCATGACACCGGATGTGCATGCACAGGCGGAGAGCATGATCATTGCTTTAAGCGCCAGATCCGTGAAAATAGGAGATACTCTGGCAGTGACAGTGACACTTCCGGCAGGGGTGACGGGAACGGTAAATCTGACATATTCCAAAGATCTTTTTACTTATCAGTCAGCAACAGCGGAAACCAGTGTAAATGCAGGCACGGTTTCTATGACTCTGGGGAGTTACGGTTCCGGAAACAAACGTGCAAGCGGAACTGTTAAATTTAAAGCAGATGCGGCGGGAACTGCAAGTTTTGCCGCATCCGCACCATCTGCGGGCAATCAGGAAGGGGACCGCGTGGATGTGGGAGGTGCAAGTGTATCTGTAGCTGTTGAAAATTCGGCAGTGGCAGCAGATGACAAATCAAAAGACAATACGCTGGCATCCCTGACGATTTCCGAAGGAACCCTTTCTCCGGAATTTCAGTCGAAAGTTACCGAATATCAGGCAAAAGTGGGAGATCAGGTGACATCTCTGGCAGTCAGCGCACAGCCAAATGATGCTAAGGCATCTGTGATCTCGGTCAGTGGGGCAGACAAACTGAAAACTGGTGTAAATAAAGTGCAGATCGTCGTGCAGGCGGAAAATGGTGTGAAAAAGACCTATACCATTCAGGTGACCAGAGGAGCTGCGCAGCAGGAATCACAGGATACACAGCAAAAAGGAGAGACACAGGCTCCGGCAGACGGGCAGCAGTATTTTACGATTGATGGAACAAATCTCTATCTGACAGACAGTATTCCGGATCGCTATGTTTTGAATGGCTTTGTCAAAGATACAGTGACTTTGTGGGAAAATCAGTATCCGTGCATGCGCAAAGACGGAATAGACACACCGCTGAGACTTTTGTATCTGGTGGATGAAAACGGACAAAACGGTGCTTTGTATATGCTGGATCTGGATGATCCGGAAGAAATTTATCCGTTTGTATGTATGAACTATAACCAGTATAAGCATACCATAGGGGAAGAGACAACATCTGCAGAAGCTTCTACCCAGGAAGGGGAAACGGGCCTGTTCCAGAGTACGGAAAGCCAGATGCGGCTGATTCTCTGTGCGTTCGTTGTGGTTGTACTGATTCTTCTGATTATCATAGTGGTTCTGATCGTCAAAAGAAAAAAAGATGATGACGATCCTTATGATGATTTTTATGACGATGATGATGACGACGATGAGGATTACGATGATCCGGACGATGAAAAACTGTATGAAACGGATGATCCGGATGACACCGGGATATCCAAGCGTTACGGAAAGGAAACATTCCGCAAAAAAGGCGGATTTATGCATAAACTGTTAGAGGGTATGGAGGATGATCTGGACGATAATCTGGAGGATGACCTGGATGATCCGGAAGAAGATACCGATGACAGGGAAAAAGAGCGGGAGAAGCGAAAGGACCATTACCGGGATGCAGATGATGAAGATATCATGCTGCAGAAAGAACTGGCAGAAGAAGTTCGAAGCTCCATGCTCGGAAGAAAGAAGAAAACAACCCAAAAAGATACCGATGACGATATCGAATTTATTGATTTGTAGAATTGTAACAGGAGGTATAAATTTTGATTCCATATACAGATAAGGCGAAAAAAGCTCTGAATTATGCGAACCGCCTTTCCCGTTCGTCCGGCTGCAATTATGTCGGAACCGAACATATTCTGGCGGGGCTGCTCAAGGAAGGAACCGGTGTAGCAGCAGAAGTACTGACAGCCAATAATGTGGAACTGGAAGCGCTGCTTAAGCTGATTGATGAACTGGTTGCGGCAGGTGAGGAGGTGACGGTGGCAGACCGTGACGGATATTCTCCGCGTACCCAGATGGTGCTGGATCGTGCCAGGGAGATGGCAGACCGTTTTGACAGTGAACGGATCGGAACCGAACACCTGCTGCTTGCCATCATAAAAGAGGGGGATTGTGCAGCTTCCCGGCTTTTAAATACAATGGGAGCCAACCCACAGAAACTTTTTGTGGATATTCTTGCTGCGATGGGAGAGGACCCGGCACAGTACCGGGAAGAAATCCAGCGTGGAAGAAATGAGGAGGCAACACTTACTCCTACGCTCGATCAGTATTCCCGCGATCTGACAGCTATGGCGCGGGCCGGACGGTTAGACCCGGTAATTGGCAGGGAAAAGGAAACCGAACGGGTGATCCAGATCCTGTGCCGCAGAGGCAAAAATAATCCGTGTCTGATCGGAGAGCCGGGTGTCGGTAAGACAGCGATCGTTGAAGGAATTGCACAGAGTCTGGTAAACGGAAACGTACCGGATATTGTGGCAGATAAACGTCTGGTATCTCTGGACATGTCCGGACTCGTTGCAAAATCCAAATACCGCGGGGAATTTGAAGACCGTATTAAAAAAGTGATAAATGAAGTGGAAACGGCTGGGAACGTGCTGCTATTTATTGATGAACTGCACACGATTATTGGCGCAGGTGGAGCAGAAGGTGCACTGGATGCGTCCAATATTTTAAAACCGGCACTTGCACGCGGAGATGTGCAGGTGATCGGTGCAACCACGATCGAAGAGTATCGCAAGTATATTGAAAAAGACGCAGCACTCGAGCGGCGGTTCCAGCCGGTACAGGTGGAGGAACCGACAGAGGAAGAATCCATTGAGATTTTAAAAGGGCTGCGAAAGCTGTATGAAAAGCATCATCATGTGCAGATTACGGATGAGGGAGTGGAAGCATCCGTGCGTTTATCTGCCCGTTATGTCAATGACCGTTTTCTGCCGGATAAGGCGATTGATCTGATGGATGAGGCAGCTGCTAAGGCGCGGCTGGGAATGATGCACGGTTCTGACGATATGATGCAGTTAAACCGCGAGATCCATCAGACGGAACTGGATATGGAACATGCGCTGCAGGAGGGAGATATCGAGAAAGCCCGCACATGGAAAGAGACACGGGAGAACCTGCAGGCATCCAGGGAAAAACTCGAAAAAAAGAACCGCCGCGTATCCAAAAACAAAGTTCCGGTGGTGGGCGAAAATGAGGTTGCCGATGTGGTGGCTGGATGGACAAAGATTCCGGTCAGCCGTCTGACAGAAAGCGAGGCATCCCGTCTGCAGAAACTGGAAGAAACACTGCACAAGCGCGTGATTGGACAGGAAGAAGCGGTATCTGCAGTTTCCAAGGCTGTCCGCCGTGGTCGCGTGGGACTCAAAGACCCGAAGCGTCCGATCGGTTCGTTCCTGTTTTTGGGACCAACCGGTGTCGGAAAGACGGAAGTTTCCAAAGCACTGGCAGAGGCTGTGTTTGGCAACGAGGAATCCATGATCCGGGTAGATATGTCGGAGTATATGGAAAAGCACAGTGTATCTAAAATGATTGGCTCCCCGCCAGGATATGTGGGCCATGAGGATGGGGGCCAGCTTTCTGAAAAAGTCCGCAGAAATCCATTTTCTGTGATTCTGTTTGATGAAATTGAAAAAGCCCATCCGGATGTGTTTAACATCTTACTTCAGGTGCTGGATGACGGACATATTACAGATTCCCAGGGACGCAAAGTAGATTTCAAGAATACCATTATCATCATGACCAGTAATGCGGGCGCACAGTCGATCATCGAGCCGAAGAAGCTTGGCTTTGGTGCAAAAGAAGATGAAAAGCAGGATCACGAGCGGATGAAAGCCAGCGTGATGGAAGAAGTCAAACGTATTTTTAAACCGGAGTTTTTAAACCGTATTGATGAGACAATTGTATTCCGTGCGCTGAACAAAGACGATATGAAAAAAATCATCGGTATTATGGTGCGTGATTTACAGAAACGCTGTAAGGAACAGTTGCAGATCGATCTGGTGGTACGGGAAGCTGCAAAGGAATCTATTGTTGAAAAAGCGTATGACCGCAAATACGGTGCCAGACCTCTGCGCAGAAAACTGCAGGATGAGGTGGAAGACCGTTTGGCAGACGCACTGATCCGTGGAGAAATCCATACCGGGGACCGTGTGATCGTGACGACGAAGAACAAGGAAATCATTGTATCAAAAGATAAAAAGTGATATAATTTAAGAACCAAATAATCAACCACACAGGAGGAAAAATCATGGCTGCAATCAGTGAATTAATTCGTACGGAAGGAAACGGAACCCTTAGTTTCGGCGATTACACTCTGGGAGCGAAAGCAAAGCTTGATAACTACGAATTTCATGGAGATAAATACAAAGTAAAAACGTTCAAGGAGATTACAAAGCTGGAGCGTAACGGACTGTTTGTATATGAATCTGTACCGGGTACAGCTGTCACCAATTTTACAGAGGATGAGAATACTGTCAGCTTTACGGTAGAGGGACCGGAAGATGCACAGATCACATTGGAGCTGGCAGAAGAGACAGAGTACGAGATTGATATCGATGGCAAGTCTGCAGGAACAATGAAGACCAATCTTGGAGGCAAATTAAGCCTGAGCGTAGAATTAGAAGGAGCAGATGCGGTAGCAATCCGTGTAGAAAAGAGATAACATATGGCAAAAGCAAAAACCAGTGCGTTTTTTTGCCAGAATTGCGGATATGAATCATCCAAATGGATGGGCCAGTGTCCGGCATGCAGAGAGTGGAACACGTTCGTAGAGGAACTGGTGGATCGGAAAGCACTCAGTACTTCCGGAAAAATAAAACCAGCGACAGAAGCGAAACCTGTTCCGCTTTCTGCAATAAAGACATCGGATGAGGAGCGGATTTCCACATCCATGCCGGAGCTGGATCGTGTATTGGGCGGGGGAGTTGTAAAAGGCTCCCTCGTTCTGGTTGGAGGAGATCCGGGAATTGGTAAATCAACGCTTTTATTACAAGTCTGCCGGAATCTGTCCGGGCAGAATCTTTCGGTACTGTATGTGTCCGGGGAAGAGTCCCTGCAGCAGATCAAACTGCGTGCAGAGCGGATTGGCACGTTCAGTGATCATCTGGAACTGTTGTGTGAGACCAGTCTGGACACCATACGCACGGTAATTGAACGGAATAAGCCACAGATTGTGGTGATCGACAGTATCCAGACCATGTATAACGAAAACGTTTCCTCGGCGCCCGGCAGCGTGTCACAGGTGCGTGAGTCTACAGGTGTTCTTATGCAGATCGCAAAAGGAATGGATATCTCGATCTTTATTGTCGGGCATGTGACAAAGGAAGGGGTCGTGGCAGGTCCACGTGTACTGGAACATATGGTGGATACGGTTCTTTATTTTGAAGGAGACCGTCATGAAAGCTACCGGATTCTGCGTGGCGTGAAGAACCGTTTTGGTTCCACGAACGAGATCGGTGTTTTTGAGATGCGCACAGAGGGACTGGTTGAGGTGGAGAATCCGTCCGAGTATATGCTCAGCGGCAAACCAAAGGATGCTTCCGGTTCTGTCGTGGCATGTTCCATCGAGGGTACCCGTCCGATTCTTTTGGAAATTCAGGCACTAATCTGTCACAGCTATTTCAACAATCCGAGGAGAACTGCGACCGGAACGGACTTTAACCGCGTGAATCTGCTGATGGCAGTTTTGGAAAAACGTATTGGAATGCAGTTGTCGGATTGTGATGCTTATGTAAATATCGCGGGCGGAATCCGTATGAATGAACCGGCAATTGATCTGGGAATTGTGCTTGCCATTATGTCAAGCAAACTGGATCTGACGATTGATGAGAAGACCATCTGTTTTGGCGAGGTGGGATTAAGCGGGGAAGTGCGTGGTGTAAGCATGGCAGAACAACGTGTGGCAGAGGCAGCCAAACTCGGTTTTGAAGTATGCATTCTGCCAAAAGTATCCCTTCCTTCTGTAGGGAAGAAGTATGCAATGAAGCTGATCGGGGTGGCAAATGTCAGGGAGGCACTGGATGCAATTCAGGCGTAGGCTATGTTATATGAATTTCTTGTATTGTGTGAAAAATAAAAAGCATGATATAACAATTTTAGAATACAACATAAATTGTCTGAATATAATTTAATTTGTAATTTCTGATTGACAAAATTCGAGCCGGGTGGTATTATAACAAAGCTGACTCGTGCAGAGCAGTTCTGATCGGATAAAGCCAAGTGATATTGAGCTCCGACAGAATAAATTGCTGAGAAAAAGTTGTTGACAAAAAGCGAACATTTGTGCTATGTTACAAATAACGATAAATTTATACAAATTCTTCTGATATTGCACAATATCAGACCTAAAGAGAAATGATTCTGACACGTCGGTGGTAACGCCGGATTGATTATTTACGAACAAAGACATCGCTTTAGCGGTGAACAAAACCGTAAATTTATTTTGTGTGTTAGAAATTATTTCTCTTTTTTTGTACTCAAACAGGAGGATGGCATGGGGAAAAGGCTAATCAATAATGTAAACGGTGAATTTATTACACTTCAGCAGATGTGTGAAATGCTGAACATGGGAATTGTTACTGCAAGAAAAATTTCAAAAGAAGCTGGAGCAGCTTATAAAATTGGAGGTTCGTACAGGATCGACAGGCAGCAACTACTGAAATATATAGAAAAAAATTGTAAAAACTCTTAAGTTTTAACGAAAATTACATATTTAAAAAGAAACCATTGTATCCAAGGAAAGGAGACGCGTTGAATACTTTTGAATTGATTAATTCATATTTAGCAATGCCAGATGTTGCTAGGCTACTGGGATACACCCCTAACAAAGCCGGATTCATTAGGAGCCCATTCCACGAAGAAAAGACAGCGTCCTGCAAGTTATACAGTGAGCCGGGACGAGGTTATTGCGATTTCTCAACACACGATGCTGGGGATTGCATAAAATTTACCTCGCGGGTGCTGCAGGTAAATAATTGGGAAGCTTGCCGGTATTTGGTAGATGCTTTTCATTTGCCAGTGGATCTACATAGCAATCCCAAAACAGCCTCCGAGATTGAACAGCTGCAGCGTAAACGAGAAGCGGAAGCCCAGAGAAAAAAGATTGAAAAAATGCGGTGGGTTCGTCAGGTTGACGAGATGAAATCAGAGGTACAGAAATGTAATCAGATTCTTGCGAATAAATATGTGGAGCCCTTGTCCTGGCTGTGGACGGAAGCAACGAACAGAAAATTTTTTGCAGAGCAAAAATTAAATGAATTGTGCGGTGTTGAAATGCCACCTCATCCAGAAATTCATGAATGGATGGAAATGGGGTGGTAAAAACGGTTACTACGGAAAATGGAACAATAAAAAAGGTGGAGGAAACACCGCAGTTACTTTTTATATCTGCGGCAGAACTAAACGAGAAAAATATTGATCCACCTAAATTCATTATTGAGGGAATGTTATCGGAAGGCCTTGCCTTGTTAGTTGCTCCTAGTAAGGCTTGCAAATCCTGGATGGCGTTGGATATGGGAATTTCCGTTGCAACGGGGACAAAGTTCCTGGGACGAATGACTAATAAAGGAAGTGTTCTTTATATTGCATATGAGGATAGTGAATTTAGACTGAAAGATAGACAGGAAAAGGTACTAAATGGCCGTCCTGCACCCAAAGATTTATATTTAGCAACGGCTGCAACCGCCGCAGATCTAGATCATGGGTTAATTGAACAACTCGAGAGCTTTTTAACTCAGAAGCCAGACACAAACCTTGTAATTATTGACACGTTTCAATGTGCCAGATCATTAAACAATTCAAAAAATGCATATGCAAAAGATTACAGAGATACTGGGAAGTTTAAGGCGTTTGCAGATGCACACAGATTGACCGTATTGTTAGTGCATCATACATCAAAGCGAACTGATGACAACGATCCATTCGCCAGCATCAACGGAACAACCGGAATCATGGGAGCGAGTGACACAACTATTATGCTGACCAGAACAAATAAAGAGACTGGATTGGCTACTATGAATATTACCGGGCGAGACGTTCCGCAAGATGAATTTAAACTAAAGTTTGACTGGCAAAAATTCCGTTGGCAAATGGAAGGAAGTTCTGTCCAAGTGGCTGAAAGGTTAGAAGCCGAAGCATATGAACGGAATCCAATTGTTAAGACAATACGGAAATTAATGCATAACAACCCAGACGGCTGGACTGGAACAGCAAGCGAAATATTATCAGCAAGCCAGTATTATACAACACCAATTAATGAGACTGCACAGAAGCTTGGAAAAAGCATCAAAGCTATTCAAGATCAACTTTATGAACGCGACAATATTCATTATGGAACAATCGAAAATGGTACTGGAAGTAAAAAACATAGATTCTATTATGGGTACAATCCTTTTGAAGAAGCGTGACTAATATCAATAGTACCGTTGATGCCGTTGATTACCATTGAAAGCCGTTGATTTACTGTATCTACATATATTTTCACCATTGATTTTATTGATGAGTATTGACAATATCAACGGTAATCAATGGCTATCAATACCTATCAATGGTTATATGTATAAGAATTGAAACACCCCTAACAGAGAGCACAGCAAGGTTTTCTTGTTAGGGGTTCACAGAGTAAGGCAGGAGGTTAAAGTGAATTTTAAAGAGATATATTTTAATGTTTGGCAGGAAATTTGGAATTTTCATAAAAAGTACGCTTTTGTAGATCCAAACGATGATCAGACATGGAAAGCATTAACAGAGGAATCGGATCAGCTTCACAAGAAGTATGCACACCAGGCGCAGGGCGATTTTGCAAATAGCTTATTGCTGGCTGTGGTTGCTGAGATTGATAAGAAGGCTCGACATAATGTCGAACATGTGAAAGGAGGGGCAGAGGATGCCAAGAAGAACAAGGCAGAGAACTTGGAAAAGAAGGCTTGATCAATGGGAACAGACCTGTAAAGAGCTTATGCAGGAAGCTAGGGATAAACCGAAGCAGGATAAGGAAAGCTCAGGTGTCGGTGTAAACTTGACACCTAAAAAAAGAGAAGAGGTGATAAAATGAGCAATTCCAAATCAAATTTTCCGAATGCACAGCAACCTGCCGTGAAACCTGGAGAAACTGGAAAACTGGTCGGAAATATAGAACAATTACGAGCTATGCCAGCGGTTAGGGAGACTGATGCAGTTAGAGAGCGTGTGAAATGGTTTTTTGAGTGGTGCTCTGAGCGCGATATTCGCCCAGGTGTTGAGCTTCTAGCCCTTTCATTGGGCTGCACAAGACAAACGTTGCTTAACTGGCAGCACGAGGGAAGTGATCGAGGGCATATAATTGATGCAGCTAAACAGGTAATTGCGGCTCTTACAGAGCAATGGGGGCTTACAAATTCGCTAAACGTCGCTGCATTCTGTTTCATAATGAAAAACAACTATGGATACTCTGACTCTGTAACAATTGATACGGAACAAAATAAAGTAAATGTACCAACACGAACCGCGGCAGAGATAATGGAGCGGCACAAAACAGCTTTAGACCTTCCAGAGATGGAAAAGCCAGTGTTATAACGTCTTTGAATAGTCAGATAATAGCATAGTAGAGAGACACAATAGAAACAATTCACCCTTGTTTTTGCAGTGTTTTACACACTCCGTCAAAAGTATACATTGTGTACAGTTTGGAACCTTTGTATTTGTGCATTATTTTCGAGATGTATTGGACAAATCTGGGTTTTTCATATAGAAACAAATGTTCACGAACTAATGTTCTTGATCCTGTATGGATACAGAGGTCGCCATGACTACCTGGGCGAGGGGGTATATAGGGCATTGCTGAGGCGGCTAGTGAGTATCACGAGCAAAGTCAACAATCTATTTTGCAAACAAAAAAAGGAGATTATATGTCATCAGGAAGACCAACAACAGATCCAAAGCCCCACACCATTGCTGTGAGGGTAAATGAACAGACTATGTACAAGCTTGAACAGGAAGCAACCAGGACAGACAGAAAGGTTTCTGAAATTGTTCGGGATTTAATAACGCAGAACTTTAAATAATGGGTGTCGTTATTTCCGACATCCCTCTCATAAGAAAGGAGATTTTCATGTATCAGCAAATTTGTGACAATGATGGATATTTAAGAGCTAGATTAATGGAGTTAACAGCTCAACTTTCAGATCTCCGTCGGGAAACTGGTATTAATAATGTATCTATTAAAATTCAAGGAAATAAGTCAGTGTCTAAGGTTAATGATGCTTTAGTTCTTGAAATTACTTCCAATGCAGATACCGAATTTGTAATTTAAAAAAAATTTTTTAAGTAAAAAAGGAGAATTAAATATTATGACAAGGGAACAGGCTAAGAAAGCATTAAAAGAAATTGGAATTGAGCCAACAGAAGAACATGTAACTAAACTCCTAAATACTGTCGGCGCGGAAATTCAAAAGGAAAAGGAGAAAGGCATTAAATGGGCAGAAAAGGCCGCTAGAGCAGACCAGATGCAGAAAGAGATTGATAATTTGAAGCGTGAGCGGATGATTACAACAGAAAAACGAGAAGCTGAGAAACAATTTGAAGATGCTGCCATTAAAGAAGAAATCGAAAATTTGAAAAAACAGATTGAAGAAGCAAATAGGGAAGCACTTGCAAGTAAAATCAAATCGGTATTTGCTAGTGCTGGCCTGGAAGCAGATATCTATTGCCCGCCAATTAACACATTTTATAATATGCCGGAAGCTCAAGCCCTAGAAGTGGCTCACGATATAGCTGAAGCAATGGCTGATGAAACAAAATCTATCATTGCAAAAGGAAGGCTTGCTTGGGAGCGAGATGCTCTTAAAAAAACTCCAAATCCTTATGGGGGAAGTTGTAACACTGGCTGCAAGGGTTTGGACGATTCTTCCGCTGCATCTGAATATGCAAAGAAGTATTCAGAGCAGCGTACTCAAGGATATACAGGACAATCCAACCTGTTAGGTGGAGAAAATGCATCTATAAATTTTTAAGAAAGGAAAATGAAAGTAATGGAAACAATATTTGAAGTAATTGGAAAAGACACAAGAACCGGCATTTCTTCACGAACCGGAGAACCGTATGTTATTGAGAATTTAACTCTCAATTTTCATGGAAAAGCCGCTAAAATCCGGGCACCACGTGACATGAAGATTGATATCGGGGATTCTGTAATACTGGAATTTGGAACGGTTCGGGGGTATGGTGCGCCACAGATTGGAGCTGTTGTAAAAGAAGTTGCTTATGATAAGGAAACAAGAGAAAGAATAGAAGCAATGAAGAGAGGAGAATAAACATGAGTATTAGAGCAATGGTACATATGCCATACACAAATTACAGAAATTTTGTCGCAGAATCAATTGATTTTGTAAATTTACCGCATGATTGCGGAGATCGTTCAACTTGCATAATGTCAGATACCGGGAAAGAGTATGTTTTTCATAAGCAGGAAAAAACGTGGCGTGAAGAGAAAAGACCTATACCAGAACTTGCCTATCGTGGGGAAACAGATAGCATAGAACATTGTTATTTGCACCCGGCTTATGGTGATATGCAGCTTATTAGAAAAACAGCTACAAATGTGTACATGGTTTATTGGAATGGCGTTAAATGGAAAGCTTTAGAGGAAGAAAAGGAGAATTGATAAAATGGCAAGATTTGACAGTTATAGAAATCTTTTAAAGAATTTCAAGAAAGAAATTGAAGGTGTATATTCTAAACAAAGTGATGAAATCGAATATGTTAATAAAAATTATAAACCTGAGGCAGCCGGAAATGCGGTAAAAAATGTTAAAGCAGAATATGCGCCTAGCTTTTCAGCTATTCGTAAAAATTATTTGAACAAACTGAATGATGTTACAGAAGCATTGAAAAAGAAAAATTCCGGTAAGTACATTGATAATTATGTGAATAAACCGTTTCTCGAAACTTTAAACCTTATTGCTGCAGCTGGCATTCCGTTGACTACATCAGAGCTTGAATACTATTGTACTGAAGCCATGAAAAGCAGATCTCACTTCTGTGTTCGAAAAGTCCAGGATTTAGCAAAGAAATCCAATTGTAAGATGATTGTCCCGGATGAAAAGCGAGCTAATGAGATAATTGATGAAGCAAATAAAAGAATGTCTGGAATCATTCATGGATACGATGGAAATCCTACATCTTCGCGGTCGAACTTTGAACCATTAAGGGATATCGGTATAGCAATGGATGCTGGCGGCAGGTTTCTTGATCAGCTGGAATCTAAATATACAGATGCCTGTGTGGAAGATATTACAATCACGTCCATTGAACCAGAAAAAGAAGGAGAAGAGCCTACAGAGCTGGTTGAAACTGGTCATCTCGGAATTAAGGTTGAGGAAATAAAGGAATCATGTGCATCCAAGTATGCAAAGAAGTATTCGGCTGAAAGAATGGCCGAGAAAGCAGGAAATACAGATGGACTTGAATAAAGGTACTGCAATATTGAGTAGTGAATTTCGACCTTACAAAGTAAATGAGGCTCAGATCCGAAAGGCTCTGGAGACATTAAGTCAATATCAAACAATCACCCGGTCAGTCCTTGCGTTGCATGATATGCTCATAGAGGTACATATTAAGAAGAATTTGGACCAGCGAGGCGGCAAGAGATTGTATGGTGCTATTGATCAATTTCCCTTAGATGTTATTCAAAAACTAATGGCTGAAATATAAGAAAAGGCTGCATTCCTATTCTGTTAGGTCTGCAGCCTTATTTTTATGCAAACAAAGACCGCTCCCGAAAGGCAATAGGAGCGGTCTTTATATACCATTGTACCCTTGCGTCTATTATAACATAGTTAGAACATTTGTTCAAGTAAAACATATTGCAAAAAAATATAAAAAATTTCAAATATACACTAGATTTCGTGTATATTATGTGATATAGTATCTTTAACAAAGGAGGTGAGAAAGGTGCCGTTGAGGTACAAAATTGATGTCTTAGGCGCTTTGAAAA